>Ga0207683_10006002_pt1 | contig 10400 bp, 9 predicted proteins | sample KBSM73metaG_FD_184333 | JGI IMG/M metagenome (GOLD analysis project Ga0207683, IMG submission 184333) | Miscanthus rhizosphere microbial communities from Kellogg Biological Station, Michigan, USA - KBS M7-3 metaG (SPAdes) (version 2) | ecosystem: Host-associated > Plants > Roots > Rhizosphere >...
GCGAACCTTGACCTTCGCTTCCTTGCCCGCCGCCAGCGCCGCGGCCGGGTACTCCGGCGCGACCGCCTGGAGCAGCTTCGGCTGCTTCGTGACGGCCCCCTGCGCATGTGCGATCGCACACAACGCACACAGAAGGGCGAAGACCCGCATCGACACTCTGACGCGGGATACTAGCTCGCCGTTGCTTAGCTCTGGGACGTCTGGCGGAGGTGAGCGAGCAGCTTGTCGAACATGCCCCGCATCGCGCCCTCGAGGGCGTCCTTGCGCATCATCGGCAGGGCGTTGAGGTTGAACTTCGCCTTGGGCACCTGGACCTTCGCGCCACCCGACAAGAACGACAGCATCTTGCCGGTGTCATCGGAGATCGCCAGCCGCAGCTCGGTCTGCATCTCGATGTAGCCGCCCGACTGCACGACCTCCATCTTCACGACCGATAGATCGATGTGGCGCGCGTCGAGACCCCAGCGCTGGGCGACATCCGCGGTCATCGTGACCTGCGGGGCGGTCTTCATCTCGTCCGTGATCGCGGCCTTCAGGATCTCCGCGTTCGCCTTGCGCGTCGGCTTGTCGGCCTTGCCGGGCGAGTCGTCGTTCGCGGCCTTGATCACGACGTAGAGGTCCGGCTTGTCATCGACCGCGTGCGGCGAGTGACCGAAGCCGCTGGTGTGCGCGCGCGCCTGCTTCGGTTCGTCGCCCGGAAGATCGCTTGCGATGTGGTTCGCCTTCGCCACCTGCGCGGCCGCCTCGCGCGCCCGTGCGCGAACGTTCTCGTCCATGTCATCGGTCGCCGCGTTCGTCAGTGCCGGCAGCGCAGCCTTGTGGCCGAGCCTGCCCAGACCGGTCGCCGCGAGTGCACGCACCTGCGCGTTCGGATCGTGGAGCGCGGTGACGAGCGGCTTGAGCGCGCGCTTGTCGCCAAGCTTCGCGAGCGAGACGACCGCGGAGAGCCGCGTCTTGTCGCTCGAGCTCGACAGCATCGCGGTGAGATCGCCGACGCGATCCGCGTATGCGACGGGGACGAACATCATCATGACGATGACGAGCGCTCCGATCCGAGTCCCTCCTCGCATGCGCGTGCGTCGATTAGGCGCCCGCGTCCTCGACCAAGTCAATGTTTTCTCGGCCGTGATCCATTCGTGTGCACATGGTGCGCATGTATGATGAGGTGATGTCGGATCAGCAATTCCGCATGGGCGTTAGTGCCGGTGCGATCGTGCTGGTCGCGGTCATCACGTCACTCCGCTTTTGCGGGCAAATGTCATTGCCGCCGAAGCCTCCGGAGCCCACGGGTGCGACCGGCACATCGCGGCAGCTGCTCACGAAGTCCGCGGCGTCACCGCAGGTTTATCAGCGCTTTCTCGAAGACGACGCGACGACCGCAGGTGTGCGCGCTCCGACCACCGAGCAGATGTCGCGCAAGCTCGCGTATCGAGTCGACGAGGCTCGCCATCCACTCGAGCTCGGCAAGCCGCCGATCGAAGCCGCGGGGTTGCGAATCCACGTCGAGCGCGCGGGCGATCAGGTAACGCTCGTCATGCAGAACACCGTCGACAGCGACGTCGCCTATCACGTCGTCACCAACGCGGCGGCCGCCTATGCGTGCAACGGCGCGCGACCGCTGCCGTTCAACGCGATGATCCTCCACAAGGGTGGACAGGAGACGCGGGCGGAGTGTGTCGCCGACGTCCCGCTCTTCCTCACGAAGGTCGAGACCGTCGAGGTCGGGCCGCTCTCGTCCTGGTACCTCGCGCAGCTCCCGCCCCGGCTCGTCGGCCTGGAGGAGTCGGTCGCGCGCGGGCATCGCGGGCTCTCGACGAAGGAACCCTGCGGCGCCTCGGTCTCCCAGGTGGTCCAGAGCGGCATCGAAAAGGGCGATATCGGCTGGCGGGATCTCGTCGACTTCTACGCCCGGCACCGGTGCCAGACTTACCAGTTTCCGTCGTCATATCGCGCGATTACCTCCGACGGCCAGCGGTCGCTCCCGGCGGTCGACGGGGCGATGTAGCCTGTTTTCGCGGAGATAGACTTGCGCTACGGGGCAACAGGGGTTTAGCCTTGATATCAAGTTACGCGGAGTTACGGGTGACCAAGTCCGAGCTCATCGAGAAAATCTCCGAGACGTTGAAGCTGCCGGCTGGTAAGGCGGAGGCGATCGTCAACACGATCTTCGACTCCATGGTGAAGGCACTCGAGCGCGGGGAAGGTATCGAGATCCGCGGCTTTGGTAGCTTCACCGTACGCAAGTACAAGGCGTACGAAGGTCGCAACCCGCGGACCGGCGAGACTGTTCACGTCGCCGAGAAGCGCCTGCCTTTCTTCAAGGTCGGCAAAGACTTGCGCGAGCGAGTCAACGCCGGGCTCGGGACACCGCTGCCGGCCGACAGGCCGGACGAGCCGGATGACACCGATCCGAACGATTCCGACGACTACGACGACGAGGATTGAGTCGTCATTGCGGGGTGATCGCCCCGCCGTCACCGTCGACGGTGACCAGCATTCCGTCGGATAGCAGCGACCAGCAGTCGCGACAGCCGACGACGCACGGGATGCCCAGCTCCCGCGCCAGCGCCGCGCCGTGATCGAGCAGCCCGCCGGTCTCGCTGACCAGCGCGGCGCAGCCGGCGACCAGCACCGCAAGTGCGGGAGTCACCGCACGGGTGACGACGACGTCGCCGGCGCCGACGGCGATCGCGCTCGCCAGCGAGGCGAACCGCACCACGCGACCGGAGACGCGCGGGCCCGTGCCGACGCCGCGCAGAGCGACCGCCGGCTCGGCGGCAGTCCCGCCGATCACGAGCGGCATCTTCCAGTGCGCCGCGCGGATCGCTGCGTTGCGTGCTGCCGACGCTCGGCGCTGGAGGTCCTCGACGCCGCCGGTCTCGTCGCTGATCCAGAAGATGTCGTCGCCGATCCCGAGCGTCGCGCCGCGGAGGAGCAGGGCGCCGCGAACCACGCGCTGGGCGCGCGCGAACAGGACATCGTCGCGCTCGGCGCAATCGGCAGCGGCGCGGGCGAGCTCGACCGCGGTCTCGTGCTCCAGCGCGATCGCGGCCTCGCGTGCCAGGCGCGCCGACATGCTCGCCGAGACGCGCGGCGCTTCGTCATGCGACTGCAGCGGAACCGAAGGCGTCGGCCGGCGCGCGCGAGCAGTGGCCTCGGCGCCCTGGCGTGCCCGGGCGATCGCATCGCGGAGCAGACCGGGCTGCTCGCCATAGGTCGGTACCGCGACGTCCCACGCCGGCGCGAGACAGCCGAGCGAGCGGATCACATCGTCCTCGGCGAGCTCGCCGCGCGCCGCCGCCGCGAGCGTGACCTCGACCGCGCTCGGCCTCGATCCGATCAGCGAGGCCGCGAGCAGCTCGGGCCGTTCGTGACCGGCGGCGCGCAGCTCGGCCGGCAGCACCGCCTTTGCCGCGCTGATCAGCGGCGCCAGCTCGCCCGCCCAGATCCGGTAGAACGCGGTGTACTTCGCGAACGGATCGCCGTCGCCGGCGAGCGCGCGTTCGCACCGCGCCTCCATCTCGGAGACGCGTGCGCAGAAGTCCGCCTTCGTCGACACCGTGGGGCGCTGCACGTCTCGTGGCGCCGTGTACAGGAAGCCCGCGACGACCTTCATCGCCCACGGCCCGATCTCGGCGACGCGCTCGACGAGTGCTTGCTGCGCGGGCGACAGCGGATCGGGGTTGTGTGCGACGTCCCACGACCACGTGCGCCCGTCGAGCAGCGGCGCGATCACGGCCGGTGGCGGCGAGGCGAGCGGCCGCTGCATCGGGTGCACGATCGGCCGCGCCTGCACGACCCAGGTCTGCATCGCGAGATCGAAGCCGTGCTGCTTGCGCAGCTGCACGAGCTCGACATCCGCGCCGTACTTCGCCGCGATCGCCGTCTCGGCCCGCAGCGCGAGCACCGCGGCATGCTGCGCCTCGATCTCACGCGGGAGATCGCTTCGCGAGTGGCGCCCGAGCTGCTCGACGCGCTGGATCATCAGCTCGTCGGCATCCGGCGATCCAGGCGGCCGCGTGTACACCGTGACCGGCGTGCCGGCGACCCACTCCTGCACGATCACGCCGATCGCGATCGGACCGCCGCGCCGCCGCGCGTACGTGGCCGCCAGCGGGGTCAGCGCGCTCGTCCACACCGCGCGGATCGCATCCCAGATCTCCGCGACCGGCACCGCGCGCCGCGACGAGAACACGCCCGCCGCCGCCCCCGCCGAGCCATCCTCGATCGTCGCCGACGACCGCACGGCCACGAGCGATCCGAGCTCCCGCGCACGCTCCTCGACCTCGCGGACCAGCTCCGCCGGGAGCTCCGCCGAGGCAATCCGCTCGACCGCGTGCGCGAGCACATGCCCGATGTCCGCCATGTCGGGCTCGAGGTTGCCGACGATGCTCTCGAACGCGCGGCCGTCGATCACGAATCCGGCCGGGACCGGCACGCCCGCTGCGAGCAACCGCGCGAGCCCGACCGCCTTGCCACCACACGAGGCATCGGCGGCCTCGAGATCGTGCACCCACATGCGAAGGAGGTTACGCTTGTTTCGTGCGCGTTGTGTTGCTGCTTCTGCTGCTCTGCGCGACCGCGCAAGCCGACGACAGCAAGCTGCGCAAGGAAGACGTTCCGCTCCAGCCAAAGGCCGCGCTGCGCGGCAAGAACAAGCTGTGCTGCGGCTATCCGCTCGCGGAGGACCTCGGGTTCGCGCTGCGCTTCTACTGGCTCGTGCTCGAGTCGGATTACGACGATCCGTCGAGCGGCTCTGCGCCGAAGTCCGGGCGTGGCGCCACGATCGCCGACAACTCGTGGGTCGAGCTCTACACGCCCGACGGCTTCTTCATGCAGCGCGTGACCGAGCGCCTCGCGTGGGCACTTCGTCTCGAAGGCTCGGGCCTCATGCGCGACGGCCGCATCATCAACTACACGGGCAAGTGCCCGTTCGGATACGGCACGTGCTTCGAGCAGCTCGACGAGCACGAGCATCCGTTCGGTCGCGGCGCCGGCGTGCGCCCGCTCGTGCCGTTCAAGTCGGTCGCGGTCGATCCGCGCCTGGTGCCGATCGGAGAGCCGATCTACATCCCGGAGTTCGACGGCCTCGTGCTACCGGACGGCTCGATCCACGACGGCTGCGTCCGCGCCGATGACACCGGCGGCGGCATCAAGCGTCGCAAGATGGATTTCTTCGTCGTGACCTACGGGAACTTCCGGTTCCTGCTCGACGAGCTCGCGAACGTCTCGTGGATCACGCCGCACATCGAAGCGCCGCGCTGCGAGTACATGCGCGATCAGGATTGACGCTACTGCACGCCCTGACGGGGCTGGTACGCGCTCTCGCGAATCTTGCCCGAGCCAGCGCCGCCGAGCGTCTGCAGCGTGTCGAACACGACGGGTCGAATCATGTCCCAGGTCAGCGTCGACATCTCGAGCTCGACCGTGAACGAGGAGCCGAGCGAATCGGTCGACTTCGGCAACACATCGCCGATTTCCGGCGGCAGCGCGGGCAGCGTCACATCGCCGACGGTGGGTCCAACGATGTTCCAGTAATAGTTCGTCGTGTTTCCGTTGCCGTCGGTCCGGCTGTAGCTGAGTGATTCGTAGAACAGATCGGGCTTGTCGTTCGTCGTGCCGGTCGTGTCGGTCACCACGGTGATCTTCTTCGCCGCGAGGTCAGGCGTCACCGAGCTGATCCACGGCAGCAGCGAGGCCCCGACGTCCATGCTGTACGTGAGCGTGTTGCCCGCGATGTTGTCGAAGACGAGGTCGATGCTCGAGTCCTTGGTCGCGCGGCTCAGCACGGACGCCGTCTGGCCGGTGATGTCGGTGATCGAGAGCTGCAGGGAGCCGTTCGCAGGTGTCCCCGACGTGCCGCGCCCGTAGCCGGTGTTGGACGGGACGGTCCGGTTCATCGAGATGTTCGTGATCCCCGGGTCGACGTTCGTGTAGCCGGCGTTGAACGTCGAGATCGCCTGGTAGCCACCGGTGATCGCCGTGGTGCCGCCGGCCGTATACGCGACGTTCGGCTTCTCGATCGATCCGATCGGATTTCCGCTCTGGTCCTCTGCCACGACGATGAGGTCCATCGTCGCCGTCTTGCAGTACGTGTAGATCGTCAGCGTCACCGCGCTGCCATTGCCACTGTACGAACCGCACGGGCCGACGACCTCGTAGCTCGACGCACCCGGCATCGCCGGATAGCTCACCGCGAACGTGCCGTCCTGCGAGCTCGCCAGGCTCGTTCCCATGATGATGTTGTCACTGGGCTGAAGCCCGACGATCGTCGTCATCTGCGTCTCGCCCTGCGTCGTGACCACCGACGTCGCGCTCGCGTTCGCGTGCACATCCGCAGTCGCGACGCCGTTGCTGTCCGTGGTCGGGTGCCCGACGAGCGTGCCATCCGCCTCGATGAACACGACCGGCACGCCCACGACGACCGTGCCGGCGCCGTTGGGGTCGTAGACCTTGACCGACACCATGCCGTGGCTCGGCGCATCGGGCGCGGCATCGATGCCCGGCGCCGCATCGGGCGTGTGCTTGTCGACGACCGGGTCACAGCCCATCACCATCACTACGAGAGCGAACAGTAAGCGACGCATATCGTCCGTTCTAACATCACCTGGGGCCGTGCTAGCCTGCAAATCGTGCTCGACGGGCTGTTCGTCACACCGGCAGTGACTGCCATCGCGGAGGCGCTTACCTCCGCCCACGTCGACGGCAAGCTCGCCGTGATCGGCAACGCAAAGCTCGCCGCTGCGCTCGCGGCCAAGCACGAGGTGCTGCCGATCGGCCTCTCGCCGCGCGCCGCCAAGCGCCTCACCAACGCGCTCGCCGACCTGTCGTCGATCGAGGATCGCTCACTTGCGGGTGTCATCGGTGTCGACGTCGCCGTCGACGATGGCTGGGAGCTGACGCTGCGCGACTGGGCGCGCGTCGTGAAGGACGGCGGCGCGATCGTGCTCGTCGACCGCGGCCACGCTCCCGAGGCGAGCCGGCGCGCGCTGTGCGGAGGCCTGACCGAGCTCGAGCAGCGTCATGCCGGCCGTGCCGTGATCACGAGCGGGCTCGTCACCCACCCCTAGACACCCTAGACGGGCGGGCGGTTCGCCGAGTCGGTGTCCTGCTTCTTCTTCACCGCACGCCAGATCAGCTCTTCTTGCGGGCCGTGCTCGCCCTTGCTGTGGTCACCGCGGTCGTTCGGGTTCTGACCGGGCGGTACGTACCAGGGGATCGTCGGATTCGGATAGCCGTGCGCGGCTTCGTACATGTAGCGCGCCCACAGCGGGACGACCGTCATGTATGCGGCGTCGGACTTGCCGAGCGCGCGCTCCTTCTTGTCGTCGCCCATCCACACGATCGTCGTGAACTTCGACGTGAACGCGATGAACCAGTTGTCGTGCGTCGCGCTCGACGTGCCGGTCTTGCCGGCGGCATTGGTGCCGGTGGCGCGCAGGATGTTGGCGAAGCCGAACTCGACCTCGTGGGCGAGCAGCTTCTGCATGAGGAACGCGGTGCGCATCGGGATCGCCTGTTGCGGGCGAATGCCGGCGGTCGCGGCGACGCGATCGAAGCGGTCGCTGAACGGCAGCTCGGGGTCCTCGGGTAGCGTGTTGTCCTGGACCGTGTTGCCGGTGCGATCGAGGATGCGGCGGATGTAGACCCAGTCCTTCTCGTGGCCGGCAGGGCGGGGCCACCACTGGCCGAGGCGTGCGAACAGCGTGAACGCGCGCGCCATCTCGTCGACCCGCGAGCAGGAGGCGCCGAGCGCGAGGGCGTCGTCGACGGAGAGCGGCGTGGTGATGCCGAGACCGCGCACCCACTGCTCGATCGCCTTGTCGCCGGGCAGCGAGCCGGGCTTGTGGCCGTCGCCGCACTTCGCACCGGGCTGCTCGCAGCCCTCCTGGCGCAGGCGGCGGAACAGATCGACCGACGGCACGTTCTTGGAGAACACGAGCGCGAACTCGAGGGTCGACTTGTCGTCGGCGGGATCGCTGCCGCCGAAGTCGCCCGGGGTCCAGGTCTCGCCGGTGTCCGGATCGGTGATCGAGATCGCGACGTCGTTGAGCACCGTATCGAAGCCGTAGCCCTCGTTGAGGCCCATCGAGTAGTAGAGCGGCTTGTACGTCGAGCCCGGCTGGCGGCACGCCTGGACGGCGCGGTTGAAGACCGAGCGGTCGTAGTCGAAGCCGCCGACCATCGCGACGACGTAGCCGGTGTGGTGATCCGCGGTGAAGATCGTCGTCTGCGGGTGCGGGACCTGCTCGAGCTTGACGACATCGGTGTGTGCCGCGTCCCACTCCTTCTGCTCGTCGTGGACGATCCACTGCGGGTTCGTCTTGTCGGGCAGGTCGTAGTCGCGATAGCGGCCGACGCTGCGGATCTCGCGCGAGACCCAGATGACGTAGCCGGGCTTCAGCGCGGCGGCCGGCGAGTCGATCGTCTGATCGTTCTCGGCGTTGCCGCTCTGCCACTTCGCCGCCCAGCTCATGTTGCGGAGCGGCAGCGTGAGCTTGCGGTCGCCGACGAGAACGGTGACCTTCTCGCCATCGACCTTGTCGACGACGGCGAGGTAGCGCTTCTCGGGCTGGAGCGGGCCGGTGCCGTAGAGTTGCTTCTGGCGCTCGACGAAGGTTGCGCGGGCGGCGCCGTCGAGCCGCCACTCGGGGCCGCGCCAGCCCTGACGCTTGTCCTGGTGGCGCGCGCCGAAGTCTGCACTGTCGTAGGCGGCGGCTTCCCAGGTCGGCTCGGCGGCGGTCTCGACGCGCAGGCCGCCGGAGAACAGCTCCTCGTTGCCGAGCTGCTCGGTGACGAGCCGGCGCACGGTCTCGGCGTAGTACGGCATGCGATCGGGGAAGATGTCGCGATAGAGCTCGAGCGTGACGGCCTCCTGCTTGGCCTTGTCGACGTCGGCCTGCGGCGCGAACCCGTACTGCGCCATGCGATCGAGCACGAGGTTGCGGCGCTCGACGGCCTGCTTCTCGTGATGCACGGGCGAGTACGCCGTGGGGGCTTTCGCGAGCCCGGCGATCAGCGCGCACTCTGCGAGCGTGAGCTGATCGAGATCCTTGTTGAAGTAGCGGCGTGCCGCTGCGGCCACGCCCCACGCGCCGTCGCCGAGGTAGATCTGGTTGAGGTAGACCGCGAGGATCGCCTTCTTCGAGTACGTCGCCTCGAGGCGGCGCGCCATGATCGCTTCCTTCGCCTTGCGCGACAGCGACTTCTCGGCGCCGAGGAACTGCTTGGCGACCTGCTGCGGGATCGTCGAGCCGCCCTGCGCGAAGTCGCCGGCGGTGACGTTCGCCCACGCGGCGCGGATGATTCCCTTCCAGTAGATGCCGCCGTGATTCCAGTAGTCGTGATCCTCGACCGCGACGAACGCGTCGACGAGCGGCTTCGGGATGCGCTCGTACGGCACGAACTCGCGCCACTCCTTGGCGAACTCGCCGAGCAGCGTGCCGTCGGCGGCGTAGATCCGCGAGACCGAGGGCACGGCATGCGGATACGCGGCGAGGTCGCGGGTCGGCGGCGTGCGCAGCGAGAAATAGCTGTAGAGCAGGGCGCCGGCGAGGCCGACCACGCACACGGCGATCAGCGCGGTGAACCCGAACAGCTTGCCGACCCAGTAGAGGATGCCGCCGTCGGCGCGGTTGGCGATCTCGACGCGCTCCCGCGGGGCCGCGGGATCCGGCATCGCGTCGGCGGGGACGAACGGACGGGTCGCGTCGTCGTCGCCAACATCACGCGCATCTTCCACAGCGGACGGATTCTACACGCCACGCGGTGCTACGCTACCCGCGATGACCCGCGCGCTGATCCTCCTCGGAATCACCGCACTTGCGTGCCGTGAGAAGGACCCGCCGAAGCCCGCCACTCCCGGATCCGGAGCGGCTGCGCCGACGCCGGTCCCGGCACCGCCGCCCGCCGCATCGACGGAGCGGCCCGAGCTGCCGACGTTCGGATCCGGCGGCGGCGGCTCCGCATCGATCGTGGATCGGTTCGCGGCCGAGAACGTCGACGCGAGCTGGAAGAAGAAGACCGAGTCGGAGCTGCGCGCGCGCTACGGCAAGATGCAGCACCCGCCGGCCGAAACCGAGTGCCGCACCGACATGTGCCGGCTCACGATCACGGGCTCGGAGCAGGACATCGCGGCCTCGGTCGACGAGCTGCAGTCGCTGCACGACACCGCGCAGACGCTGTTGCTCACGCGACCCGAGCCGACGAAGATCGTCGCGTATCTGCAGTTCGATCGATCGCTCTAGGCAGTGGCGAGCGCGAGGTCGCCGATGGGCGAGTCGCCGCCGAGCTGGCCGAGCACGCGGACGAGGTGCGCGCGGATCTTGTGCTTCTTCGAGTAGACCGTCTTGAGCGAGATCTGCATCTCGGCCGCGATCTCGTCGGCCTCCATGCCCTTC
>Ga0207683_10006003_pt1 | contig 10399 bp, 11 predicted proteins | sample KBSM73metaG_FD_184333 | JGI IMG/M metagenome (GOLD analysis project Ga0207683, IMG submission 184333) | Miscanthus rhizosphere microbial communities from Kellogg Biological Station, Michigan, USA - KBS M7-3 metaG (SPAdes) (version 2) | ecosystem: Host-associated > Plants > Roots > Rhizosphere >...
CCGGCGTAGCCCTTGCCCTGCAGGACCCAGTGGAGCCAGACGGTGACGAGCAGCACGATGGTCGTTCCGGCCGCCGCGACGCGCGTGAGGAAGCCGATCACCAGCAGGATGCCGCCGAAGAACTCGGTGCCCGCGAGCGCCGGCGACCAGATCGTGCCCGGGATGAAGCCGAGCTTCTCGACCATCTCGACGTTCTTGAACGGATCCTGGATCTTCGGCCAGCCGTGCAGGATGAACGTGACGCCGGCGAAGACGCGCATAAGCACGATCGACAGCGGCGAGACCGCGGCATAGAGGCGTGCCATCCGCGGGAACAGGAGCCGCGGCGGCGGCGCATCGGGGCGGATCGGGGCAAGCGTGGCCATGGGGCGTTCCTCGAAAGTGTTCCAGGGACGACCCGTATGACACGCGCCCGGGGAGCTGCGTTCCTCCCCGGGGACGATCCGGACGGACGCGCTACGTCGCCGTCGTCGGATCCATGACCGCGGCGACCTGCGACACCTTGTTCGCCGGGAATCCGCCTTTTTTCGCGTGCTCGCGGATCTGCGCCTCGTTCTCGGCGAGATACACGCAGTACACCTTGTCGCCGGTCACGTAGCTTTCGACCCACTGGATCGTGGGTCCCATGACTCGCAGGACATCGCACGACTTGGTCGCGACGTCTTTCAACTGGGCGGGCGACATCTTGCCGGCGCCGGGGAGGTCGCGCTCGATCACGTAGCGGTTCAGGTGGCTCATGAGGGCTCCGCGGGAAAGGGGACGACGCGACGATGCTGCCACCGGCGGGGGCCGACGACTACGCGAGAAACCCCTCAAGAGCTACTGCGGATAACCGAAGAGGTCCACGCGAAAGGTGGGAATCCGCGCTTCCTGCAATCCCATCACGAATCTCACGGTGATCGTCTGGCCCGGCAGCCAAATCCGGTTTCCGCCGACGTTCGGCGTCAGCCTCGCGCCCACCCCGCCGGGCGAGGGGGGGTCGCCGTTCACCAGCAATGCACCGTCGCTGATCGCCCTCACGACGAAGACGGGCCGGAGGATGCTCTGCGCGCTCGTGTTCCGGTACTGCGCCATCAGCGTCGCCGTTCCTCCCTTGTAGGCATCCCCCTTTCGCCTGGCGAGAACCGTCTCGCCCTTCGGGAGCGTGACGAGGGTGTTGACGATGGGCTCGAACTCGATCGCTCCGATGTCGCACGTGGGGCTTCCGTTCAAATCGCCGTCGGCGCGAGGGAAACCCAGCTGATCGTTGGGCGAGCAAGCCGCCGGCTCGCCGGCGTCGATCGCCTGGCTGCCCGCGAGGAGAGGAAGGTGGCCGAGGCCGAACGCGGCGCCGCTCGCGGACGGACGCTGGTCGGTCAGGACGCCGAGGCCGGGGTCGCCGAGCTTGTCGATGGGCCGCAGGATGATCGAGCAGCCGGCAAACGTTCCAACGAGGTTGTTGCCGTTCGATCCCACGTTGCCGGCGCAATCGCGCGGGACCGCGTTGCCGCCGGACACCACGGTGTTCCGGGCAAGGATCGTGTTCTGGATCAGGACGTCGGTGAGACCGCCGAGATTCAGGATGCCGCCGCCGTCGGTGCCGACCGGAGCGGCGTTGTCCGCGATCGTGCAGCCGACGAAGCGAAGACTTCCTCCCGTCGTGACGACGCCCGTCGCCAGGTTGCGCGCGATCGTCGTGTTGACGAACCTGATTTCGCCCGACTCGGCGAAGACGGCCGCGCCGACGGAACCGACGTCCGCCTGGTTGTCGGTGACGGTGCTGCTGACGACGAAGGACGGCCCACCGCCGAGAGTCAGGATCGCAGCTCCCGTCTCGCCGCGGTTGTTGCGGAGCGTGCTAAGCGAGATCGCCAGCAGGCTGCCGTTCGCGAAGACGTTGTTGCTGGAGAATCCGCCGGTAACGATCGCGCGACCGACGTTGGATTCGACCAGGACGTCGAAGAGGACGAGCTTGCCGAGATTCCGAAGCGCCCCGCCGGCATTCAAGTTCGCGTGGAAATGGTTTCGAACGATCACTTTCGACAGCCCGGTCACACCCTGATTCAGGATCGCGGCTCCGCCGAACGAGGCTGCCAGGAGCGCGCCGTCCTGAAGCGTGACGCCATCGATGGTCAACGTTCCGGCCCGTGCGACCTCGAACAGGCGAAAAGGCGGCGCGAACGGGCTGCGACGGATGACGGTGGTGGATGCCGCATTGCCGACGATCGCGATTCTGCCGGTGACGACGGGAAGCCCGTTGGGTCCGTCGACGCTCGTGTTGTTCACGAACGCGAGCGTGTAGATGCCCGGTGCGAGGTTGATCGTGTGGGGTCCCGGGATCGCGTTCGCGAGGCCGATCGACGTGATGAGACAAGGGGAATCGCCCCCCGGGCAGCTGAACGTTGCCGCCGTGGCCGTGCCCGCCATCGAGATGAAGGTGCCGATGGCAAACGCGAAAACGCGTCTCGACATGCGACCTCCCGTTCGAGCTAACTGTCGTAAGCCGCCAGCGCGTTGCGCAATGCGCGCGCGATCGCGTTCCGCGTCGCTTCGGGCCCGATCACCTCGACCTCCGCGCCGAGCCGCATCAGGTCGTGCACGCTGTCGTCGGACTTCTCGATCGGAATCGTGCATCGCACCCAGCCGCGCTTGTCCGGCTTGCCCGCGGTCTTCGCGACCGCCTGCTCGACATAGGATCCCAGCAATCCCGCCAACTCGCGCCCGCGCGGCGACAATCGAATCGTAGCGCTGCCGCCGTAGGTCGCAAGCTCGTACTCGCGCGACGAGCGCGTCCAGTACGCGGCGAGGTCGAACGACGGCGGACGCGCGTATTCCTCCTCGAGCGGCTCGACGTCGGCCATCCGCCCGACGCGGTAGGTTCGGTAGGCGCCGCCTTTCTGCGCGACCATGTACCAGATGCCGGCCTTGAGCACGAGCCCGAGCGGGCCGACCTTGCGCTGGTAGCGGTTCGACACATCGCCGTAGCGGAACGCGAGGTAGCGCGCGTTCCACACGGCGCGCGCGATCGCGGGCAGGTAGGCGACCTGGTCGCTCGCGTGGAACCAGCCCGACGCGTCGAGATGGAAGCGCGATGCCATCCGCTCCGCGCGCGCGCCAGCCGGCAGCGCGGCCATCAGCTTGGTGCGCGCCATCGAGAGCAGGTCGGAGATGCCGAGCTCGGCCGCAGCGCCGGGAAGGCCCGCGAGAAAGAGCGTTTCCGCCTCGTTCTCGGTGAGCCCGGTCAATTGCGTCCGGAAGCCGTCGGCGAGGCGGAAGCCGCCGGCGCGCCCGCGATCGGCGACCACCGGGATGCCCGCGGCGGAGAGCTGGTCGATGTCGCGCAGGATCGTGCGCTCCGACACCTCGAGTTTCCCGGCCATCTCGGCGGCCGTCAGCCGACCGCGGGCCTGCAGGCTCAGAAGGATCGACAGCAGGCGGCTCGCGCGCATTCGCCCATGCTAGCCGATAAACACGACACTCGATGTCGTGTATGGGCGCGCCTAATGCCGGCATGCCGATCGAAGGCTCCGCGACCCGCACGCTGAAGCTCGCCGTGCTCTATGGCGTACCGATGCTCGTCGCGGCGCTCGCGATCGGCGCCGCGCTCGGCCAGCCCCTCCCAATACCGCAAGGAGAACCCACCATGCACGTCGATCCGTCCGCTGCAGGCCTCCGCGATTTCGACTTCCTCGTCGGCGAGTGGAAGGTCCGCCATCGCCGGCTGAAGGAGCGCCTCGCGAACAATCACGAATGGATCGAGTTCGACGGGACGTCGACGTCGTGGAAGGTGATGGACGGCGCGGCGCTCGTCGACGACAACGTGCTCGAGCTCCCGGCGGGCCCCTACCGCGCGGCAGGCCTGCGCGCGTTCGACGCCAGGTCCGGCCAGTGGTCGATCTGGTGGCTCGACGGCCGCACGCCGCTCGGCCCGCTCGATCCGCCGGTGCGCGGCGGCTTCCGCGACGGCGTCGGCACCTTCCTGGCCGACGAGGAATTCCGCGGCAAGCCGATCAAGGTGCGGTTCCAGTGGTCCCGGATCACGCCGGCCTCGGCGCGGTGGGAGCAGGCGTTCTCGCCGGACGGCGGGGTAACGTGGGAGACCAACTGGGAGATGGACTTCACCCGCGTCCGTTGACGATTGACAACATCGGCGCGGCAAAGGAGCATCGCTCGCACCTGACGGCACGACGCCGTATCCGAGGCGATTCCGATCTGGAGGATGCGGTTGCGCGAGCTGCGTAACGTCCTGCGAGCGATGCTGGTCGCCGCGTCGCTTGCGGCGGCCTCCGCGCCGCTCGCGCAGACCAGCCTGGTCGGCGCGCTCGATCCCAACAACGCGCAGGACGTGCTGCTGCACGTGTTCACGCTGTCCGCGCCCGGCAGCGTCAGCATCCAGAGCTGGGGCTACGGCGGCTCGTCGGGCGCGCCGGGCGGGACCAACGCCGCCGGCGCGGTGATCGGCGCGGGCGGCTTCGATCCGTATGTCTCGCTCTTCAGCGGCAGCGGTGCGGGCGCGACGTTCCTCGCGTCCAACGACGACGGCAGCTGTCCGCCCGGCACGCTCGGCGACGGGCTGTGCGGCGACTCGACGCTGGTGACCGGCGTGTTGCCCGCAGGCACCTACACGCTCGCGGTCTCGGCGTTCCTCAACATGTCGTTCGCCGAGAACCTCGGCAGCGGAACGCTCGGCGACGGCTTCATCGGGCTCGGGAGCTACGGGACGCGGTCGTATCTCTACGCGGTCGACATCGCCGGCGCGACGCTCGTGACGCCGACGCTCGCGCTCTCGCACAACCCCAACGGGCTCACGTTCGGCCCGCAGACGGTGAACGTCGCGAGCGGCCCGCTCGGCGTGGTCGTGACCAACGTCGGCAGCAGCCCCGTCGCGCTGGGGGCGCTCACGGTCGGCGGCGCGGACGCGGCGCGCTTCGCCGCGGGGAGCGATTGCCCGCCGTCGCTTGCGTCGGGGGCGAGCTGCACGATCGCCGTCGTGTTCACGCCCAACGCGGTCGGACCGTTCTCCGCGACCGTCACGCTCGCGTCGAACGCGTCGAACGCGCCGACCGTGATCGCGCTGGGCGGCACCGGCACGGCGTCGCTGGTCGGGACGCTGTCCCTGGCCGGCCTGCATTTCGGCGGCGTCCTGCTGGGAACGTCGAGCGGATTGGCGATCGTCGTCACCAACGTGGGCGGCGCGCCGGTCCAGCTCGGCTACATCGGCGCGAGCGGAGCGACGCCGGGCGATTTCACGCTCGGCACGGGGTGCAACGGACTCGCGCTCGCGCCCGGGCAGAGCTGCGTCATCCTCATCGTCTTCGCGCCGCAGGCGGCCGGGGCGCGGTCAGCGTCGCTGACGATCCCGTCCGACGCCAGCAACGGACCGACGGTCGTCGGGCTCGACGGACTCGGCGTCGTCGAACCCCTGACCCCCATCCCGGCGCTCTCGCCGATGCTGCTCGCGCTGCTCGGTGCGCTGCTCGCTTGCTCCGGCGTCGCGGTTTCGCGGCGCCGGCAGATCCGCAACGATTCGTCCAAGGAGTCCCGATGACGCTCGCACGCCGCCTCACCCTGGTCGTCCTCGCGCTGGCCCCCGTGTCCGTCGCGCTCGCGCAGCCGAAGCCGGCGCTCGTGCAGGACCGCGACGAAGCCGGCCGCGCGCCCTACGTCGAAGCCATCCAGACCACGGCAAGCACGAAATGCAGTGCCATCGCTTGTGGCTACGACCTCACGGTCGTGCCCGCGGGCAAGCGGCTCGTCATCTCGCACGTCGCGGTGACGGTCGCGCAAACGGTCGCCAATTCCACCGCGTTTGCCTACCTGATGCGCAACGGAGGCGACATCGTTCCCCTCGGGATCATGCAGCAGGCGGGCGGGCGCTACGTCCTCTCGATGCCCGTGACCTACTACGTCGAGGCGGGACAGACGCCGCGGATCGAGCTCGCCACCGACTCGGTCGACCTGACGAAGTTCTTCGGGGCAGCGCTCATCGGGCATTTCGTGGCGCTTCCCTGACCAGCTGACCGTCCACGGAATTTCTGCGCCGCAGCACGCTCCAAAGGAGGGCGTGCCGGCCCCTGCGGCCCTTGCGCGCCGCCCTGCGGTCCCCACATGGACAAAACGCGGGCGAGGGAGGTGCGGACCCCGCCCCTTTTTGTTACACTTCAAGGCTTTGCTGCAGGCCGAGGAAGGTTAGTGCTCACTCCTCTCAGTTTCACGCTGCTGCGTCAGCTCTCGGACGGCGATTTCCACTCGGGCGAAGACCTCGCCGCGAAGGTGGGGCTTACGCGCGCCCGGGTTTCGCAGCTCCTGCGTCAGGCTGAGACCGCCGGGCTCTCGCTCGAGCGGGTACGCGGGCTCGGTTACCGCCTGAAGACCGCCCCGGATTTCCTGGACGCCGCCGCCGTGCGGCTCGCGCTCGCCGAATTCGGCGCCAAGCTCGCGAAGCCCGGCGCACCGGTCCCCAAACCGCAAGTGCCGGTCGAGGAAGACCTTGCGCTGAACGGCCACGACCGGCAGACGTTCGACCACACGCCGCCGGCGCTGCAGGTCGAGGTCGCCGACCAACTCGATTCGACGTCGACCGAGCTGCTTCGCCGCGCGCCGCGCCGCGACATCCACGGCGCCGTGCTCGCCGCCGAATGGCAGACCGCCGGCCGCGGCCGCCGCGGCCGCGCGTGGACCGCCGTCGCCGGCGGCTCGATCACGTTCTCGATGGGCTGGCGCTTCGAGCAGGGCGCCGGCTTCCTCGCGGGCCTGTCGCTCGCGGTCGGCGTCGCCGTCGCGCGCGCGCTCGAGAAGGAAGGCTTCGGAGGCATCGACCTCAAGTGGCCGAACGACCTCGTGTTCCGCCATCACAAGCTCGGCGGCATCCTGATCGAGGTGAACGGCGACGCGCTCGGCCCGTCGACGGTCGTCGTCGGCGTCGGCATCAACGCGCGCATGCCGCGCGAAGTGCGCCGCGAGATCGCGCAGCCGGTCACCGACCTGCAGACGGTCGCGGGCCGCGGCGCGAAGCCGGTCGATCGCAACCGCGTCCTCGCGCGTCTCATCGCCGAAGTCGCGTCGATGCTCGCCGCGTACGCCGAGCACGGTTTCGCGCCGATCGCAGCCGAGTGGCAGCAGCGCCACGCCTACCAGGGCAAGCCGGTGAAGCTCGTGCTTCCCGACGGCGCCGCGGTCAAGGGCACGGTCGCCGGCGTCGACGCCAGCGGCGCGCTCGTGCTCGCCGACGGACCGCGCCGCTCGCGCTTCCTGTCGGGCGAGCTCTCGCTTCGCCGCGGCAGCTAGGCCCGGCCGACGGCGCGCCACGGCGCGCGCTCGCGAGTCGTGGATAATCGGCGCATCGAATCAGATCCCATGCCGGTCGAGTCGTAGTCGACAACGCCGCGCCGATCGATGCGCACCGTCTTCGTCCTCCTGCTCCTCGCGAACCTGACGCTCTTCGGTTACACCTGGCTCGACGGCGGCGCCGGCGGCGAGGCCGTGCGCCTCAACGAGCAGGTGCAGCCCGACAAGATCAAGCTGCTCACCCCGCAGGAGGTCGCCGCGCTCGGCCCGGCGAAGGTCGCGGCGCTCGCCGACGTCTGCATCGAATGGGGGCCGTTCGGCGAAGCCGAGCGCCCGCGCGCGCTTTCCGATCTCGAGCCGCTCGCGGTCGGCAAGCTGACCACGCAAAAGCGCGTCGACGCGGGCGGGTTGTGGTCGGCGACGCTCGCGCCGTTCGCGAACCGTCCGGCCGCCGAGCGGCGCGTGAGCGAGTTGCGCGCGCAAGGCGTGAGAGACGTGTCGATCGTCGACGCGGGAGGCGGCCGCTTCACGGTCGCCATCGGCCTGTTTCGCAACGAGGACGCCGCGCGCGTCCACGCGGCCGAGCTCACGCGGCAGGGCGTCATCGGAACCGCGACGGCGACCGCGCGCTCGCAGCCCGTGTCGTTGACGCTCATCGTCGTGCGCGATCCCCCGGCGAACGTCGTCGCGCGACTGCGCGAGCTGCAGCCGAGCTACCCGGCGGCCGAGCTCAAGGTGACCGGGTGCGATCGTGCGTGACGCCGATCCGGTCGAAGCCCGCGCGGCGCTGATCGCCGAGGCGCGGCGCGTGCTCGGCAAGTTCGCGCTGGTCAAGCCGTCGATCAGCGCGGGCGGCGTCGCCTCGGCGCTCGAGACGGTGTCGGGCCGCATCTATTCCGGCATCTGCCTCGACCTCGCCTGTGGCATCGGCTTCTGCGCCGAGCACGCGGCGGTCGCGGAAATGCTGAAGTCGCGCGAGACCGCGATCCGGCGCATCGTCGCGATCGACGACGAAGGCGTGCTGGCGCCTTGCGGACGCTGCCGCGAGCTGATCGTGCAACTCGACCGGCGCAACCTCGAGTGCGAGGTGATGCTGCCGGGCGACACCAGCATGCGCATGGCGGATCTCCTGCCGCGCGCCTGGCTCGAGCCGCTGTTCGCGCGCGATTGAGCCGCCCGCTGCGCCTCGCGAGCGGCGCGCGCGACATCGCGCTCGCGCGCGAGCTCTTCGCCGAATACGCGTCGACGCTCAAGATCGACCTCGCCTTCCAGGGTTTCGACGACGAGCTCGCGACGCTCCCGGGACGTTATGCGCCGCCGCGCGGGCGGCTGTTCCTCGCGGGGGCGCCGGGCGAGGCGGTCGGCTGCATCGCGCTGCGCGAGCTCGACCCGCCGCCCGCCGCGCTCGGCGGCACGGCCGCGGCGCCGGTCGGCGAGATCAAGCGACTCTACGTCCGGCCGGTCGCGCGCGGTTCCGGGACCGGCCGTCGGCTCGCGGCCGCCGTCGTCGACGCTGCGCGCACGATCGGGTACCGTACGCTCTGCCTCGACACGCTCGAAAGCATGCACGAGGCGCGCGCGCTGTACGCGAGCCTGGGCTTCGCGACGACCGCGCGCTACTACGGGCCGCCGCTCGACGACATCGTCTACTACGCGATGAAACTCTGACCGCATGGCCACGCTCGAGGGGAGAGTCGCCGCCCGCGTCGCCGCGCTCGAGCGCGCGCACGGCATCGAGGTCGCGACCGCGTCGATCGCGAAAGCCGACATCTATCCCGAGCTTCCGTGGCGTGCTGGCGCGCTGGCCGCGTCGATCACGGCGCTCGTCGTCGCGATCGGCGACGTGCTGCGTCCGGACTGGGTGACATCGACGACGCTTCTGGTCTCGCTGGCGACCGTGATGATCGTCGGCGCCGGCGTCTCGCTCCTGACGGTCTTCGCCGCGCCGTTCGCGCGGCTGTTCCTCTCCCGCGCGCGCGCCGAGGTCGAGGTGCGCCAGTTCGCGCACGCGTTCTTCCTCGAGCGCCAGCTCTTCCGCACGCGCAAGCGCATCGGCGTGCTGATCCTGATCGCGCGCTTCGAGCGCCGCGTCGAGGTCGTCGCCGACATCGGCTACGAGGGCCGCATCGCCGCGGCCGAATGGGGCAGCCTCATCCCGCCGATGGTGCCGCACCTGCGCGACGGACGCGCCGATGACGCGCTGGTCGCGGGCCTCGAGGCGCTCGACGCGCTGCTCAAGTCGCGCGGATTCGTCGGCGACGGCCACGAAGCGAACGAGCTCCCCGACGCGACGATGCACGAGGACGAGGGCGACCGATGAGCGCGTACGCGTGGCGCATTCGTATCGTGGCGCTCGCCGCGTTCGTGCTGGCGCCGCTCGCGGCGCTCGCCGCCGACGTGCCCTACCTGACCGGGCGCGTCGTCGACAACGCGAACATCCTGTCGGCCGGCGCGAAGCAGAAGATCGCGCAGCTCGCCGAGGCGCGCGAGACGGCGGCGGGCGACCAGGTCGTCGTGCTGACGATGCCTTCGCTCGACGGCGAGAGCATCGAGGGCTACGCGACGCGCGTCTTCGATGCGTGGAAGCTCGGCCAGAAGGGCAAGGACAACGGCGTGCTCGTGATCGTCGCGCCGACCGACCACAAGATGCGCATCGAGGTCGGCTACGGGCTCGAAGGCACGCTGACCGACGCGACGGCGTCGCGCATCGTCCGCGAGGCGATGACGCCGCGCTTCAAGCAGAACGACTTCGACGGCGGCGTCACCGCCGGCGTGCAGGCGATCGTCGACACGCTCGGGGGAAGGGGCGACTGGGCGTCGGGCGGATCGACCGAGACGTCGTCGTCGACAGCCAAGTCCGGCTTCGCGTCGATCGACGCGCAGCTGCCGCCGTGGCCGATGCGCATCCTGCTCGGCGCGTTCATCTTCGGGATCATCGGGCTCTTCACCTTCCTCGGCGTGATGACGCCGGGGATGGGCTGGTTCCTGTACTTCTTCCTGATCCCGTTCTGGGCGATGTTCCCGATCATCGTCCTCGGCGTGAAGGGCGCGCTGGTCCTGCTCGGGATCTACGTCGTCGGCTTCCCGATCGCCAAGCTGATCGTGAGCCGCCAGGATTGGTACCTCAAGGCGG
>Ga0207683_10006004_pt1 | contig 10398 bp, 9 predicted proteins | sample KBSM73metaG_FD_184333 | JGI IMG/M metagenome (GOLD analysis project Ga0207683, IMG submission 184333) | Miscanthus rhizosphere microbial communities from Kellogg Biological Station, Michigan, USA - KBS M7-3 metaG (SPAdes) (version 2) | ecosystem: Host-associated > Plants > Roots > Rhizosphere >...
GGCCGAGCGCCGGCGGGTTCGAAAATCTGGGAGGCCGCGGTAGCGGGCCAGCGAGTGGTGCAGGGAGCGGGCCGGTCCGGCCCGCGCCCTAGGCCACGGAGGAATAGGCGACGACGCCGCGTTTGATGAGCTTGATGGCCTCCGCGCACAGCCGCGCAATCCGGGGGTCGAGGTTCGGGATGTCGGCGAGCTGGTCCAGGAGGTCGATCACCTGTTTGACCCAGCGGACAAAGTCGCCCGCGGCCAGGTCGGTGCCGCTCAGCACGTCCTGGAGGTGCCGGCCCTTGGCCCATTTGAAGATCGGCCACACAAGGCCGAGCTCGGGCTCGCCAGTGAGGGGCAGCTTGTTGGCTTCCTCGACGTCCTCCAGCGCGGACCATTCGCGCACCACGGTGTCTACCGCGGATTCCAGGGACACGCTCGGCATCTTGGGCCGCAGGCCGCGGTCCTCACGCTTGGCCTGGTAGACGAGCACACTGGCCAGCGCGGCGATCTCGGCGGCGTCGAGGTCGTTGAAGGCCCCCATCCGCAGTGACTGCGAAATCAGCAGGTCCTTTTCGCCGTAGATCCGCCGCAGGCGTTGCCCGTCCGGGCTGATGGACAGCGCGCCCGTGTCCGAGGTTTCCAGGTAGCCGTAGCCCGTCAGGACGCCGCAGACACGGTCGAACGTCTTGGCGATGGTGTTGGTCCGGCCCTGGATCTGGCGGATGAGCCCATCCGTTTCCTGGCGGAGTTTCCACCAGCGTTCGGACCACCGGGCATGGTCCTCGCGTTCGCTGCAGCCGTGGCACGGATGGGCGCGCAGTTCCCGGCGCAGCTCGGCGATCCGCTTCTCCTGGTTGGGCGCAGCGGAGGCCCGGCCGAAGTCGTCGTCGCGGCGCGGCGGCGCCGGCGGCCGGTGCTCGCGGATGGCGTTGCGCACCGAGGACGCCAGGTCGCGGCGGGACTTGGGAACCTTGGCGTTGAAGGTCTTGGGAATCCTGATCCGGGTGATCGGCGACAACGGCCCTTCGACGTCGTGCAGGCCAATCCGGCGGAGCTGGTTGTCCAGCGTCATGACGGCGGGGCGGGGCTCGCGGGATTCGTGGTCGGAGCTGAGCACCACCGCGAGCCCCGGCGACTTCCCGGCCGGAACATCCACCACGTCCCCCGGAAGCAGCCTGCTCAGGGAGTCCTCGGTCAAGGACTTCCTGGCCCGGGACGTGCTCCGGGAGGCCATGGTTTCGGCATCGCCCAGGGCCCGCCGCAGCCGCGCGTATTCGGTGAAGTCGCCCAGGTGGCAGGTCATGGCCTTGCTGAACCCGGCAATGGATTCTTCCCGGCTCCTGACCTGCCGGGCCAGTCCCACCACGGATCGGTCCGCCTGGAACTGGGCAAAGGATGATTCGAGGATTTCCCGGGCGCGCGGCCGGCCGAACTGCGCCAAAAGGTTGATCGACATGTTGTACGTGGGCCGGAAGCTGGAGTTCAGCGGGTAGGTCCGCCGTGAGGCCAGGCCGGCGACGGCGGCCGGATCCGTTCCGGGCTGCCACAGCACGACGGCGTGGCCCTCGACGTCGATGCCGCGGCGGCCGGCGCGGCCCGTCAGCTGGGTGTACTCCCCCGCCGTGATGTTGACGTGAGCCTCGCCGTTGAACTTGTCGAGCTTTTCGAGCACGACGCAGCGGGCCGGCATGTTGACGCCCAGGGCGAGTGTTTCGGTGGCGAAGACGGCCTTGACCAGCCCGTCGACGAACAGCTTCTCCACAACCTCCTTGAAGGTCGGCAGCATGCCGGCGTGGTGCGCGGCGAGCCCGCGGAGCAGGCCGTCCCGCCAGCTCCAGAAGCCGAGCACATCGAGGTCATCCGAGGGGATGTCCTGGGCGGCCTCGTCGACGCGCCGGGCGATGATCTGCTGTTCGGCCTCGCTGGTCAGCCAGAGTCCGGCCGCGACGCACTGGGCCACGGCGGCATCGCAGCCGGCGCGCGAGAAGATGAATGTGATGGCCGGCAGGAGGTCCTGCCGGTCCAGGCTGGCGATGACCTGCGGCCGGCTGGCCTTCCGCACCGGGCTGCGCTGGGCGCCCTGCGGTTCGTCCCGCTGGCTGCGTTGCTGGCGGCGCTGGTTCCGGCCGCCGTGGCCGAAGCGGCCACGGAAATTCATCTGGCTCTCGGCCCGGGCCATGGACAGCAGTTCCGGGTTGACCTCGAAGCCGGCCCGCCCTGGCACTTCCGAGGTGACGGCGGCCGCCGGGCCGCCGACAACAGCATCGGCTACGGCGGATGCCTCCCCGGCAGTTGCCTCACTGGCAGTTGCCCCAACAGGCAGGGCGATCTCGTCAAAGCTCGTGTCGCCGGCAAACAGGTCCACGATCTTCCGCCCCACCATGACGTGCTGCCACAGCGGCACCGGGCGGTGCTCGGAGACGATCACATCGGTCTGCCCGCGGACGGTGTCGAGCCACGCACCGAACTCCTCGGCGTTGGAGACCGTGGCACTCAGGGACGCCACCTGGACCTCGCTGGGCAGATGGATGATGACTTCCTCCCACACGGCGCCGCGGAAGCGGTCGGCGAGGTAGTGGACTTCGTCCATGACCACGAAGCCGAGATCATCCAGGGTGTCCGAATCCGCGTAGAGCATGTTGCGGAGCACTTCGGTGGTCATGACCACCACCGGGGCGTCGCCGTTGATGCTGGTATCTCCGGTGAGCAGTCCCACCTGGGCGGCGCCGTACTTGGCGGCCAGTTCGGAGTACTTCTGGTTGCTCAGGGCTTTGATGGGGGTGGTGTAGAACGCCTTGAGCCCACGCTGGAGGGCCAGATAGATGGCGAACTCCCCCACAATCGTCTTCCCGGCGCCGGTGGGGGCGGCCACCAGCACGCCCCGGCCGGCCTGCAGGGACAGGCATGCTTCGCGCTGGAAGTCATCGAGTTCAAATTCGAGCGAGCGGATGAACCCGCCCAGATAGGTCTTGGCTTCAGCAGCCCGCTCGACGCTGGCGCGGTAACGTTCGGACGGTGATTCCGGCCCGGGGTGTGAGGACATGTTTCCAGCCTAGTGCGCGAAAGGCTAGAGATTCTCCAGCTCGGAGCTGGGGGTGGCGTGGTCGGCGGTGGCTTCGGTCTCGGCGTCGCGTTTGACGGCGCGCCGCTCGCGCCGGCGATCGTTGAGCAGGCACAGCCCGATCGCGGCGAAGAACAGCGCCAGCATGGGTCCGGCCAGGTAGAACATGCTCATGGCGTCGGCGCCGGGAGCGGCCATCGCGGCGAACAGGCAGACCAGGAAGACTGTAATCCGCCAGCTCTTGAGCAGCTGCTGGCCCTTGATGAGTCCGGCCAGGTTCAGCCCGAACAGGACCACCGGGAGGAGGAAGGCGATGCCGAAGGCGAGCAGCAGCCGCAGCACGAAGGACAGGTACACCTGGGCGCTGATGAAGTTGGAGCCGCCCGACGGCGTGAAGTCGGTCAGGACGCGGACCGCGTTGGGCAGCACGAGCCAGGCCAGCAGGACGCCGCCGACGAAGAGCGGCACGGCCGCCGCCACGAAGGACAGGGCCAGGCGGCGTTCCTTCTTATGCAGCCCCGGCACGATGAAGGCCCAGAGCTGGTAGAGCCAGACGGGGCTGGCGATAATCAGGCCCAGGAACACGGAGACCTGGATCATGAGGTCGAACGAGCTCGCGACGCCGTCGAAATTCAGCGTGGCCTGGCGGCCTTCATGTTCGTTCAGGTCGCGGATCGGCTTGATCAGCGCCGCCAGCATTGGCTGGTAGACAAGGAAACCCACTACCGTCCCAAGGACGACGGCGATTGCCGCCTTAAAGAGCCGGTTGCGCAGCTCTTTGAGGTGGTCGAGGAGCGCCATCCTCCCCTCGGGGTTCGATCGACGGCTCATGGTTACTGCCATGCGGTCTTAGGCGCGGGTCGACGGCGGAACGTCGGTTCCGTCGCCCGTGCGGCTTTCCGGTGCGCCGGCCTGCGGGTGGTTGATGACCCGTCCTTCAACCGGCTCGGAGCCATCCTTGGCATCGGTGGTGCCGTCCTTCTTCATTTCCCGGACTTCCGACTTGAAAATGCGCATCGACTGGCCCAGGCTGCGGGCCATACCCGGCAGCTTCGGCGCAGCGAACAGCACCAGTGCCAGAACGATGATGATGATGAGATGCCAGCCTTCAAGCCTCATGGGGAGAGGTCCTTTCGTTTGAATACATCCTATGTCTAACGCGTTTCGATGTCGCGCAGCGCCTGGGGTTGCCCGCGGTCCTTCTTGCGTTGGATGCGGCGCAGCCGGCGGGCGTTTTGCCGGGCGAGCTTGGATGCGTGGTAATCATGTCGCATCCGCGCGGGCGAGGCAAAAATGGCGTCGCCGGGCACCGGCCGAAGGGATTCGTCCGCGCTGCCCGGGTCACCGGCGCCGGCCGCTGTCGAACCGGCCGCTGAAACGGTGCCGGTGCCCGCTGGTGAAGGCAGGGTGGAAAAGCGGTCCGCGGCTTCACCCAATTCGGTGAGCGTCGTTGTGGCTTGCCGGAACAGCCGGAAGCCGAGCACGCCGAAGAACAACAGCGACAACGCGACAAGCGCTATCCAAATAACGATCCAGGACCACCAAGGCATGCTGATCAGTCTATCGGGCGATCTGAGAAGGCTTCGTATTGCGTCAGGGCCGCGGCGAGCCACTCCCGCGACGCGGCCGCGAGGGCCTCTGGCTGCAGGATCCGCACCATCCCGCCGTGCTGGGCCACGAACATCGGCAGCCAGTCCGTGCTGCCAAACCGGATTTCGGCGAGCATGCCGCCGCCTGGCAGAGCCGCGGTCCGCTCGGCGTAATAGTCATCAGCGAGGCCGGTGCCGCGGGGCGCGAGTTCCACGACGACCACCGTGTCGTCGTCGTTCGGGGTGAACAGTTTCACCGGAAAGCTGTCCGCCGGCTTTGCCGTCGCGGCCGCCCGCCGGCCGTTGGGCTCAAGGGCTTCGATCCTGTCCAGCCGGAAGTTGCGGAGGCCCTGGGCGGAGTGGCAGTACGCCTCGAGGTACCACGTGTTGTCCAGCGAATAGAGCCGCAGGGGGTCCACGTCGCGTTCGGACACGGCGTCGCGCTGCGCCGAGAAGTACCTCAGGTGCAGCTGCGCGCCGGATTCGAGGGCGGCGCGGGCGGTGTCAAGGATGGCGGAATCGCCGGGGGCCACCTCGGGGCCGGAGAGCGCGGCCGCTTTGACGCCTTCCTCCCCCGCCGCGGCCATGAGTTTGAGCGTCACCGATTCCAGGGCGCCGCCTTCGGCGAGCTCGGGCAGGCTGTTGAGCGTCTCCAGGCCGGTCAGGAGCGCACAGGCCTCGTCCACGGTGAACCGTACGGGGCGGGTCAGGTCCAGGGCCTGGGTGATGAATACGTGGTCATCGTCCCACTGGATGTCCAGCAGATCGTCGGGGTAGCCCTCCGGCAGGCCCGAGCAGATCAGGATCCGCAGGTCGTCCTCGAGTGCCTTGCGGGTGATGCCAAACCTGGCGGCGACCTCGCTGATGTGCAGTCCCTGGTTGTGGACAAGGAACGGGACGAGTTGCAGCATCCGCTTGAGCTGGTCCTCCGAGGTTCGTTTCCGGGTGTGGCCGGCGCGGCCCGCCGCCGGGAAGGCGACGACCGGCAGGGGCCTGTCGGCGAACTCGGCGGCTGCCGCGAGGCGGCGGTGGACGGCGCCGGCGAGTTCGGGGGGTGAAATCACAGTGACGCGGGGACCGTAGGAGGCCAGCTCCTCGCCCAGGGTCTCCGCATCGCGGAAGGGCACCACGAGGCGGTCCGTCCCGGCCGGGTGCCCCGGTGTTCGGGCTTCCGGCGCTGCGGCTTCCGGCGCTGCGTCCGGAAGCGGCTGGGCGCGTTTGCGGAGGCCCAGGAGCCGCCCGTGTTCGACGTCGACCACGGCGCTCTGCACCGGCAGCTCGGCCAGGCCGGCCAGCTGGGCGCGGACGTTGAACCCGGCCGGCGGCGTGAAGCTCTCCTTCTCCAGTACGGTCACGGCGGACGTCAGGCGGGACAGGCGGAAGAACCGTTTGTCCCCCCGGCCCCGGTCGTGGCCCACGAGGTACCACTGGCCGAAGCGGCTGCCCAGACCCCAGGGCTCCACCAGGCGTTCCTGCTCCTGGCCGGTGCTGCCGGCGAGGTAGCTGAACCGGACCGGGTGCTGGGCGTGTATCGCGGCGACCAGGTCCTCGAAGGCCTGGCCGGCGGGGCGGATGCGCGGCTGGACGCCGGTGGGGAGTTCGGCGTCGACCAGGCCGCCGGCGGCCTGCAGCTTCCGGACCGCGTCGACGGCGGCGGAGCCGAGGGCGGCGTGCTCCCAGAGCTGGGCCGCGAGGATCAGGACCGTGCACTCTTCGGGGGTGAGGCTGACGTCGGGCAGCCGGTTCGATTCCTTGCCGATCCGGTAGCGGGTGGTTGCCGGGTCGTCGGAGCCCCAGCCCGTGTCCGTCACGGCCTCGACGTCGAAGCCAAACTGGCGCAGCTCGCCTTTGTCGCGTTCGAACATGCGGCCGAAGGCGACGTCACTGCTCGTGGTGTCGTGGTAGACCTTTTCGCGCAGCTCGCTGCGGCGCAGGCCGTACTTGGTGTTGAGCAGGGCGATGAGCAGGTTCAGGAGGCGTTCTGTACGTGAGGCGGACACCCCGCAAGGGTACTAAAGCCGGTCCCGGAAAATGACGAAAGCGCGGCAACAGCCGGAAGAACTTTTCCGATTGTTACCGCGCTTCGTTCCCCGGGGGGCGGGTGGGGGCTAGCGGACGGCGACGAGGTCCACGACGAAGATCAGGGCCTCGTTGGGGCCGATCGCCCCGCCGGCGCCACGGGAGCCGTAGGCAAGCTCGGACGGGATCTCGAGCCGGCGGCGGCCGCCGACCTTCATGCCCAGCAGGCCCTGGTCCCAGCCCTGGATGACCTGGCCGACGCCGACCCGGAAGTCCAGCGGCGCGCCGCGGCCCCAGGAAGCGTCGAATTCTTCACCGGTGGACCAGGCGACGCCCACGTAGTGGGTGGAAACGGTGTCGCCGGCTTTGGCCTCGGCGCCGTCCCCTTCGATCAGGTCGGTGATGACCAGTTCGGTGGGGACGTCGCCTACGGGGAAGTCAATTTCCGGCTTCTCGCGGTCGAGGTTGCGCTGTCCAAATGACATGGTTACTCCTTTGAGGTGACGTGTAGTGGTTGCAGTTGTAGCGGTGGGTTACTTGACGCCGAGGATATCGACGACGAAGACGAGGTCGCCCTTCGCGTCGCCCTGGCCCTGATCTCCGTAGGCGAGGTCTTTCGGGACGACCAGAAGGACACGTGAGCCGACCGTCTTGCCGGTCAGGCCCTGGGTCCAGCCCTTGATGACGCCGGTCAGCGGGAAGGTGGCCTTCTTGCCACTCTCAAAGCTGGAGTCGAAGACCTTGCCGGTGGCGAGGGCGACGCCGACGTAGTTGACGGTGATCGTGTCGGTCTCCTTGAGGGCCTGGCCCTTGCCGGTGATGAGGTCCTGGGAGACCAGCGCGGTCGGAGCCTTGACACCGGCGACCGAGATCTCCGGAACGCCCTTGTCGTTTTCCTTGACGGTCGGCAGTCCGGCCGGCGGGGTGACGGCGTCGCCCTCAGGCTTGTCCAGGACCGGCGGAGCGTCCTTGGCGGAGAGCACCTTGACGATCAGGAGCTGGGTCGGCTTGGCCGCGGTACCCTCGGCTGCGGCCTGGCCGGGAACGGCCAGGGCGAGGTGCGAGCCGATCTTGGCGCCCACGAACGCGTTGTAGATGACGGGGCTGCTGCCCTTGAGCTCGTCGTTCAGTTCCAGCGGCTCGGGATCGTTAGGGAACGTGTCCTCGAGGGTGGAGCCGTCCTTGCCGTTGAACGCCACGATCGAAATGTCGGCGATCTGGTTGGCCTTGACCCGGTCGCCACTGCCCTCGGTGACCACCTTGACAGTGGGTTCCTTGACGTCAAGCGGCTTGGTGAAGTCGACGCCGGGGGCCTTCTTGTCACCGTTCTCAGTCAATTTGACCGAGTCCAGCTTGGCGGTCTCACCCGCGGACTGGCTGGTGGGTTCCGGAGCCGGAGGCGCTTCGCTGCCGCCGCAGGCGGTCAGCAGCAGCAGTCCGGGAAGAAGAATTGCTAGTAGTCGGCGCAATTGGAAACTTTCGTCGAGGCAGGGTGGACTCAATGCCGTTCGGTTTCCCGTGGCAAAGAAAGCGGCGGCCGCAGGGCGGCCCTACCCCAGAATAACGTGCGAAGCTGGGTATCAGCCCATCGAGTCCAGCAGCGCATCCACCCGTTCGTCCACGCTCCGGAAGGGATCCTTGCACAGAATGGTCTGGTGGGCGCGGTCGTTCAGCTTCAGATGGACCCAGTCCACGGTGTAGTCGCGGCCGAGTTCCTGGGCGCGCCGGACGAAGTCGCCGCGGAGTTTGGCGCGCGTGGTCTGCGGCGGGGCATCCACCGCGTCCTTGACCGCGGTGTCGTCCACCACGCGGCGCACGGCCCCGCGGGCCTGGAGCAGGTAGAAGAGGCCGCGGCCACGGGAAATGTCGTGGTAGGTCAGGTCCAGCTGCGCAATCCTGGGAGCGTCCAGGCCCAGCCCGTGCCGTTCCCGGTAGTTGTCCATGAGCTTCTTCTTGATGGCCCAGTCCACTTCGGTATCGATCGTGCTCGTATCGCCGCTTTCGATGGCGTCCAGCGTGCGCTCCCAGAGGTCCAGGATCAGCGGCACGTGGGGGTTGTGCGCGCCGTGTTCGGCCACGAACGCGGTCACCTTGCCCAGGTATTCGCGCTGGATTTCCAGGGCCGTGAGCTGCCGGCCGTTGGCGAGCCGGACCAGGGCGCGGCCGCTGAGGTCGTGGGAGATTTCCCGGATGCTGCGGATCGGGTTCTCCATCCGCATGTCGCGCATGATCACCCCGGCCTCGATCATCCGCAGGATCAGGTCCACCGTGCCGATTTTGAGCAGCGCCGTCGTTTCGGACATGTTGGAGTCGCCCACGATCACGTGCAGGCGCCGGTAGAACTCGGCGTCCGCATGCGGCTCGTCCCGGGTGTTGATGATGGGCCTGGAGCGGGTGGTGGCGGAGGAAACGCCTTCCCAGATGTGGTCGGCCCGCTGGGAGAACGCGAAGGTCGCCCCGTGCGGGGTCTTGAGGATCTTGCCGGCCCCGGCGATCAACTGGCGGGTCACAAGGAACGGGATGAGGATTTCCGCGAGCCGGGAAAATTCCCCGCGCCGCGGGATGAGGTAGTTTTCGTGGCTGCCGTAGGAGTTCCCGGCCGAGTCTGTGTTGTTCTTGAACAGGTATACGGTGCCGTTGAATCCCTCCGCCGCCAGCCGTTCCTGGGCTTCGTCCACGAGGTCGCACAGGATCAGTTCCCCGGCACGGTCATGGGCGATCAGCTGGGCGAGGTCGTCGCACTCGGCGGTGGCGTATTCCGGGTGCGACCCGACGTCCAGGTAAAGGCGCGAGCCGTTGGTCAGGAAGACGTTGGAGGACCGTCCCCAGCTGACCACCTTGCGGAAGAGGTAGCGGGCTACTTCCTCCGGTGCCAGCGGCCGGGACTCCGGGCTTGAATAGGAAATTCCGAATTCGGTTTCGATGCCGAATATGCGCTTGTCCATCTCACTTCTCCTCAGCCAGCAATGCCACGATGTCCGGGTCCTCGAGCCGGCGGAACGCCCGGCGGGTGCCGCGGCCGCTTTCCGATCCCCGGTCCAGTACCGCAACTTCCAGTGCGGATACGGGCAGGGTGGTGGTTTCCTTGTCCGCCACGAGCCCGGCGAGGGCCAGCCGGATGGCGCCCGCGAAGTCGAGTTCGCCCTGCCAGCCCGCCGCGACAGCCTCGGAGACCTTGTCCGCCTGGCCACCCATCACAATAAAGCCGTGCTCGTCGGCGATGGACCCGTCAAAGGTCAGCCGGTACAGATGGTCCGCCTCCTGCGCCTGGCCGACTTCGGCCACGGCCAGTTCGACCTCGAAGGGTTTCTGTTCGGCCGTAAACACCGCGCCGAGGCTCTGTGCATACACGCTGGCGAGGCCGCGGGCTGTGACGTCCTCGCGGTCGTAGGAATAGCCCCGGACATCGGCATACCGCACCCCGGCTTGCCGCAGGCTCTCAAACTCGTTGTACTTCCCGACGGCCGCGAACGCGATCTTGTCGTAGATCTCGCCGATCTTGTGCAGCGACGGGGACGCGTTCTCCGCCACGAGGGCAATCCCGTCCCGGCAACTGATGACCACCACCGAACGTCCGCGGGCGATGCCCTTCCGTGCGAAATCCGCACGGTCCTTCATCAGCTGTTCGGGAGATACATAGAACTGCTGGGTCATCTCAGGCCTCCCGCTGGGCGACGGTGCGGGATTCGATGACGCGGCCGGCCACGGCGGCAAGGTCGCGGTCCGGGACCCGGAAGGCGCCTG
>Ga0207683_10006006_pt1 | contig 10398 bp, 10 predicted proteins | sample KBSM73metaG_FD_184333 | JGI IMG/M metagenome (GOLD analysis project Ga0207683, IMG submission 184333) | Miscanthus rhizosphere microbial communities from Kellogg Biological Station, Michigan, USA - KBS M7-3 metaG (SPAdes) (version 2) | ecosystem: Host-associated > Plants > Roots > Rhizosphere >...
GACCGGCATTGAAATCATCAACCGCTTAGCCGAGCAGGTATGGGCGCGCGGCATCAACCGCCTCGAGGAGCATCGCGCCGTCGAGTTCGTGAAGAACAAGACGGGCGACGCCCTGGCGGGCGTGCTGATGATAGACGTGCGCACCGGCGAGTTCGTGTTCGTACAGGCGCAGGCAGTGCTGCTCGGCACCGGCGGCGGGCCGACGATGTACAAATATCACACGCCATCGGGCGACAAGACCTGCGACGGCATGGCGATGGCGTTGCGCGCGGGCTTGACGCTGCGCGACATGGAGATGGTGCAGTTTCATCCGACCGGGCTCCTCGCGGGCACCGGCACGCGCATGACCGGCACCGTGCTCGAAGAAGGATTGCGCGGCGCGGGCGGTTACCTGTTAAACGGCAACCACGAGCGTTTCATGGGAAATTACGATGCGAAACTCGAGCGTGCGACACGCGACATCGTTTCGCGGGGAATTTTCGCGGAAATGCGCGCGGGCCGCACGACGCCCAATGGCGGCGTGTATATCGCCATGGCCCATCTCGGCGCCGACAACAACCGTAAAAACTTCAAAGGCATGGTCGAGCGCTGCGACGACTGCGGCTTCGACCTCGCGGGCGGTCTCGTCGAAGTCGTGCCGACCGCGCATTACATGATGGGCGGCGTTGCGTTCAAAGCGGACTGTACGACGACTCTGCACGGTCTCTTCGTTGCCGGCGAAGATTCGGGCGGTGTTCACGGCGCGAACCGGCTCGGCGGCAATGGGGTAGCCAATTCGACCGTGTTCGGCGGCATCGCCGGTGACATGCTGCCCGGCTGGGTCAAGGCGCATGGCGCCTATAATGCAGCCGATCAGGCCGCGCTCGATGCCGCGGTCGAACGCTGCCGCGCGCCGCTGACGCGGCCCGCCGGCGATCTCAACGCCGTGCGCGAAACACTCTATGAAGTCATGTGGGACGACGTCGGCATCGTACGCGACGCGGCGAGCATGCAACGCGCGCAAGGCAAGCTCGACGAACTCGACGCGCGGCTCGACGGGATCGGCGTCGAGGCCGGCAATCTCGCGTTCAACCTTACGTGGCACGATTGGCTGAACCTGAAGAGCCAGATCCTGGTCAGCAAGTCGATCAACTTCGCGGCGATGGCGCGCGAGGATTCGCGCGGCGCGCATTTCCGCAGCGATTTTCCCGAGGTGGGCGATCTCGCAACTTCGCGCTTTACGTGCGTAACGCTGCACGACGGCCGCTTCGACGTTTCAACCAAGCCGGTCGTCTTCAGTCGCGTCAAGCCGGGGCAGACCCTGCTGGTGGAGAAAGCTGCCTGAGTTTCAGGCCGTTCCCCAGTGCGCATGAACAACCGGCTGCCGATAAGCGAAGTCACGCAACTCGTCTGCGCCGCGCTCACGCGCGCGGGCGCGTCGCCCGCGATGGCGGACGCCACGGCGCGCGCGCTCGTCGCCGCCGAGATGGCCGGCCTTGGCGGGCATGGACTGTCGCGCGTGCAGCTCTACGCTCAGCACGTGAAAGAAGGGCGTGCGAGCGGCACAGTGGAGCCGCGCATCGTGCATGAGAAAGGCGCCGCGTGCCTGATCGATGCGCGGGGCGGCCTCGCCTACGTTGCAATGGAATTGGCCACGCGCGAAGCGACACGCCGCGCACGGGAATTCGGCGTCGCGTTCTGTGGCGTCACGAACAGCCATCATTGCGGCGCGATGGATTATCATCTCGCGCCGCTCGCGCGAGCCGGCCTGGTCGGTATGGGCTTCACGACTTCGCCGGCGGCAATCAACGCGTGGGGAGGCAAGAAGCCCCTGTTCGGCACCAATCCGGTCGCGGCGGTGTTTCCGCGACAAGGCAAATCGCCTCTCATTATCGATTTGTCGCTCACCGAAGTCGCGCGCGGCAAGATCATGGTCGCGGCGAAAGACGGAAAGCCTATTCCGCTTGGTTGGGCGTTCGACGCCGACGGCAAGCCGACGACCGATGCGAAAGCCGCGTTGACCGGCAGCATGGCGGCAATCGGCGGCGTTAAAGGCGTCTTGCTCGCGCTGATAGTCGAGTTGCTGTGCTGTGCGTTGACCGGCGCGCGGTTCGGTTTCGAGAACGACTCGTTCTTCGAGCCGGGACGGCCCGCTTCGATTGGCCACGCGCTGCTCGCCATCGACCCCGGCGCACTGGCAGGGATGGCTGCGTACCAGGAGCGCATGGAAACGTTGCTGGCGGCGATGCTCGTCGATGATGGTGTGCGTTTGCCGGGTGAGCGGCGGCACAAGCTCACGGCCGATGCGCTTGCGAACGGCCTTGCGATTCCGGATGCGGTGTTGAAGCAGTTGCGCGAACTTGCCGCGTGACGCGTTAATCGGCCGCGGGATTTACTGCTTGCGGAACACGATCACGTGCTGCCACGGCAGATCGTGCGTCGTCCGGATCCATTCGAGCGCATGCGCGCCGGCTTCGCGCCGCACCTGTTCTTCAGTCATGGTATGCAAAGGCTTGATCGGGACCTTAGGATCGTTGCCCCTGAACTCGACGAACGCGACCCGCCCGCCCGGTTTCAACGCGGCCACGATGGCGGCCAGCATTTCGTAGGGCTGCTCGAACTCATGATAGACGTCCACCATCAGCGCGAGATCGAGGCTGTTGCGCGGCAGCTTCGGATCCGTCGGCGTTCCGGTCACGGCCTTGACGTTGGCGGCGCCGCGTCGCGACATCTGCCGCTCGAGCGCCTTGATCATTTCAGGCTGCACGTCCACGGCATAGATCGTTCCCGCGGCGCCTATGCGCTGCGCGATGCGCCACGTGTAATAGCCGGTGCCTGCGCCGATGTCGGCGACCGTCATGCCGGGCTTCAAGTCGAGCGCATTTAGCACCAGGTCCGGGCGTTCTTCGTCCATGCGCTCGGTGCGTTCGAGCCATTGAGCGCCGTGAAAACCCATCACATGCGAGATTTCGCGGCCCATGTAGACCTTGCCGATGCCGTCGGGGGTCGGCGGAACGTAGGAGTATTGCGGGGCCGTCGTCTCGGCCGCGGCCGCGGGCAGCCCGAGCGCCAGGAGCAGCCACAAAAAAACTTTGCGCGCGTCGCGCGCGCGATTACGCAAGCCTTAACCCGACGTTGAAGTTCGCCGCATAGCCCGTCCCGCTCTCGACGACCGGCAGTATCATCTGGCTGCCGCCGCGCCGGAAGAGGCCATCACGCTCGTTGCGCACTGCGCGTTGTCCGTGGCGGCCGTATGGGTGGCGCGCGAACACGCGGTCGCTGAACGCGTCGTCGAAATAGAACTGCGACGTGAATTCGTAGCCGCGTTTCGCTGCGGCCGTGCCGCGCACCTTGAAGTGAATGTGCACCGCGCGGCCCTCGTACCAGCCGGGATAGACGGTGGTGAACTGCACGCCGCCGCGTGAGTCGGTGACTTGATAGCCGCGCAGGAATTTTCTCCCGATCGTATTGGCGCCCGGATCGTTCACGTCCGAATAGACTCCCGCCGCGTCGCAGTGCCAGACATCGACCATCGCGCCGGCGAGCGGCGCGCACTTGCCCGCGGCCACCGAGGAGACCACGAGCGACAGCGTCAGCGGCAAGCCTTCGCGCACTGAACCATCGGATGGATCGGATCGGATGTCGGAGCGATTCAATCGCTCGTCGACGAAATACGGACCTTCGGTCTGCTCGGGACTCGCGACGCACGCGAGCGCAGGCTCGGCGGCGGACACCCACGGCGCGCGCGCGGCCAGCAGTGCGGCCCCGGCGGTGCCGAGCAGCGCCAGCGCTTCCCGGCGGGTCAGGATGCGGCCGTTTTGACGATCGTCGTCGTGCATTGGATGCTCAAACCGGCGGCCGCGCGTAGCTGGTTGTCAACAACTCCCACTGATGGCCGTCGGGCTCGTTCCAGTAAAAGTTGCCGTATTGTGCGCCGACCTGCATGTCGACCGGGCCGTGGACGTTGCTGCGGTATTTGATGCCCGCGGCCTTGATCCGGCCGAGGATAGCGTCGAATTCCACTGACCCGACGCGAAAGCAGAAGTGGTAAACGGGGAAGTCTTCGTTCGTATCAATGAAATCGAGCGTCAACCCGTCATTGACATAGACGGGTGCAAACGGCCCCAAGCCCGTTTCCGCCCACGGCACGCCGAGCAGCTCGCCGAGAAGCTTCGCCGCCGCCACCTTGTTGCGCGAGGGGACGATGGTGTGATCAAGTTGTACGGTCATTGCGGTTTTCCGGATCGCAGTTTTGCGCTTGGTTATGACAGCAGCGGTCGCGAATGGTTTACCGCGATCTTTCTTGCCTGCCGCTAATTGCAGCCGTTTTTGCGGCCGCTGGCGAACCGGTCGACCAGCGAGGATTCGGCGACGTATTCGAGCGTGACGTGCTCGTCGTCGCGGCAGCCGATTCCTTTAATCGTTCGCACGCAATAAACCGACCGCAGGAAAGAGCCCTCGTACGGGACGGTATCTTTTTCGCAGACGAATCCATTCGCTGCGAGGCGTGCCTTCGCGCCTTCAATCGGCATTTTTGCCAGGTGTAAACCGTCGATGTCCCGACGAAGTTTGAAATCATCCCGCGCGCCGGTCGCGCAGGCGGATACGAGCAGGATGAGCAGCGACAAGCCCAGCCGGCTGGCTATGTTGTCTCTGGCTGATTGCATAGGCGAAGTCATCGCAGGTCGATTGCCTTAAGTATGCCTGAATCACGCTACGCCGGACACGCAATGCGCTGGCTGTAGAATCGCGCTTCTTCCGCGTATAAGAAAAAAGGATTTATGCGTATCTCTGCACTTGCACGATTAGCCTTCGCCGCGTTGCCGTTAACGCTCGACGCCCATGCAGCGGTCGCGCAGGACTATCCCACCCGTCCGGTGCGCATGGTGGTGCCGTTCCCGCCGGGCGGCGGGGTCGATGCCACGGCGCGCGTTCTCGGGCAGAAGCTCACGGAAGCGTGGAAGCAGCAGGTGATCGCGGACAACCGGACCGGCGCCGGCACCACCATCGGCACCGAGATCGTGGCCCGCGCGGCGCCGGACGGCTACACGCTGCTGCTCACCAACAACGCGCTCGCGATCAGCTCAGGCCTGTATCCAAAGCTCAATTACGATGCGGGCAAGAACTTTCAACCGATCATGGAAGTGCTGCGTGCGCCGTTCGTGCTGGTGGTGTCGGCATCTGCGGGTGCCAAGTCGACCAAGGAGTTGATTGCGCTGGCGAAGGCCAAGCCGGGCGAGATTGCATTGGCGAACACCGGCATTGGCTCGGGCCCGCATCTCGCCGGCGTGCTGTTTGCGCAGATGAGCGGGACCTCGCTCAACTTCATTCCGTACAAGGGCGGTGGGCCGGCGATCCAGGATCTGATCGCGGGCAGAGTCCAGGCGTTATTCACCACACCGCTCGCAGCCATGCCGCACGTGCAGACCGGACGTTTGCGTCTGCTCGGCGTGACGTCGGCTAAGCGTTCGCCGGCTTTGCCTGATGCACCGACGATCGCCGAGTCGGGCGTTGCCGGCTACGACGTAAGCACCTGGTACATGCTGCTGGCGCCCGCACACACGCCGCCCGCGATCGTCGCCAAAATCAGCCGCGACGCGACGGCGGGATTGAAGCAGCCGGATGCGGTGCGGATACTCGGTAGCGAAGGCGCCGAGCTCGTGCTGGGAACCGCCGCGCAGGCGACCGATCTATTGCGCCGCGACCTCGCGCGCTGGGCGAAGGTCATCAGGGAAGCCAACGTCAAACCGGAAGATTGAGCGGCGCACTGAAAAACGCCGATTGCAAGCACCGCGTCAACTCAAGTCAAACATTCCCATCCAGTAATGGATCTTGCCGTTCGTCTCGACGTCGTACTTGCGCACGAAGGTGAGCTTGCCGTCTGCGCCGACTTTCATCACCGATAAAGTAGCGGGCACGGTGACGACCTTATCGCCTACACGCACGTCGATCGGCGAGATACTCGCGGCGACCATCATGCGGCCGCTCGGGTCGAGCGCGAAGGTGCGAACGTGGTAGGCGTGCGTGTCGGCATGCTGGATCAATTTGGGCTGGCCGGTTTTTGGGTCGATCGAATAAACGGCGATGCTGTTGTCGCCGCCGTTGAAGACCTGGCGGCCCGCATAGTCGACGGTCCCGTCCGCGCGGTTCATTACGTAGACGTAGCGCCCGTTGGGATGCACGTGAATCGCGCCCGCGAGCTGGCGTGGCTTGTGATTGGCCGGATCAGCGAGCGTGTCGAGTTTATATGCGGCATCAGGCTCGAGGCTCTCGCCCTGCATGCGATACATATAGAGCTTGTCCTGGCGTTCGAGCGACGCGTACATCCACGGCTTAGTCGGATGAAAGTCGATGTGGCGCGGCCCGAAGCCATAGCCGCCGTTGGGCGCGACCGCCTGCAGGTTCGCGAGCACGCCATCCTTGATGCGAAATAGGCGCAACGCGCCGGGGTCCTCGGGCTTGCCTTTGTGCGCATCGTTGCCGCGGTCGACCAGCATGACCGTACCCGTCTGTAGCGAGACCAGCACCTGATGCGGATAAATGCCGAACGCGAGCCCTTCGGGTTGCGCGACCTCGGCGCCGATCGAACCGTCCGCGTTGATGCAGTGTACCGTGATTGATGCCCGCGGCAGGTTGTGCGCGTTGAGTAGATATTTGGCGTCGGCGCTAAGGCACAGGTGGACCGCGCGCGCGCACAAGGGCACGGGAGAACCCTGATACGCCAGTTCGCCGCTCGCCGGGTCTATCTTAATCGCGCTGACGTGATTGAAATCGGACTTCATGCCGGCGCCGCGATTGCTGGTCGTCACATACAGGTGACCCTTCGACGGATGCGGCCACGCGTACTGCACGACCGACGGCACCTTGATCGTCTTGCGTTTCGTGAGCGTCAACGCATCCACGTCCACGTCGTAATGCGTGAGTTCTTCACCCACGGCGCTGTAGAGTTTTACGTTTGCATTCATTTCGACAGCTCCTTGATTGCGCCGAGCGGCGCCGTGGTCCCATCCGCGGCGATCGCCACCTGCTGTGCGATCAATTCGCTAATTTGCGCTTCGGTATAGCCCGCCTCGGCGAGTACCGCGCGCGTATCGTTGCCCATCACCGGAGGTTGGTGCCGCACACGCGTTTTACGGCCGCCCATTTCGAGCGGCAGCCCCGGCAGCTTCGCGCGCTTGCCGGTCGGCAGCAGCACGTCGAGCATGCGCCCGTCGTGATTCAACTGGATGTCGTCGAACAAGTCGCCGGGCCTGGCCAGCGGCCCGAACGGTATGTTCAGCTGTTCGAGCTTCGCCACCAGTGTAGCCAACGGTTCCGCCGCAAATTTCGCGGTGACAATCGGCATGATCTTCGCGCGCGCCTGCGCACGTTGCGGGTTCGTCTTTAAGGCGGGATCGTCGAGCAGTTCCTCGACGCCGAACCCGTTGCAGAAACTGCGCCAGTGATTGTCGCTCGTGATGCCGATAAAAACGGTCTTGCCGTCGGCCGTCTTGAACGGATCGTAAACGGCCCACGAGCTCGCTTTCTCCGGCATCGGCGGCGGCGCCTTGCCGGTCAGCGCCTCTTGCCCCATGTGTTGCGCGACGAGGAACGCAGTCGATTCGAACAACGAGCTTTGGACGAGCTGGCCGCGTCCTGTGCGCTCGCGTTCGCGCAACGCCGCCATGATGCCGAGCGCGCCGAACATGCCGCCCATGATGTCCACCACCGACGCGCCGGCGCGCAGCGGCATGCCGCTCGGGCCGGTCATATACGCAAGCCCGCCCATGAACTGCACGATTTCATCGAGCGCGGCGCGCTTCTCATAAGGGCCGGTCAGAAAGCCCTTGAGGCCGCAGTAAATCAGCCGCGGATTCGATTTCGCGAGCGTGGCGTAGCCGAGGCCCAGGCGTTCCATCGTGCCGTACGCGAAGTTCTCGATCAGCGCATCGGCGCCCGCGATGATTTTGAGTATGACCGCTTTGCCCGCTTCCGACTTGATGTCGATCGAAATGCTGCGCTTATTGCGGTTGAAGACCGGGAACAGCGCGGAGCCGAAACCGACATTCGCGCGCGTGCGGTCGCCTTCGGGCGGCTCGACCTTGATCACGTCGGCGCCGAGATCGGCGAGCACCATGCTGCACGAGGGCCCCATTACGGTGTGGCCGAATTCTAGGATGCGCACGCCGGTGAGCGGCAGATCGTCTGCCGCGCCAGGCGTTGTTTGTGACTGCTTCGACATTGTGATTGCTCCGTTAATGCAATGCTATTCGGCGGTTATGCCCGCTTCCTTGACGACTTTTGCCCATTTCACGACCTCGCTTTTCAAAAATGCAGCGAACTCTTCAGGCGTGCCCGGCGTGATTTCGCCGCCTTCCGACAGCAGCGCTTCCCTGACTTCGGGTTTGCCGAGGATCGCCACGATTTCGCGGTTGAGCCGCAAAATGATGTCACGCGGCACTTTTGCCGGGGCAAGCATGCCGTGCCAGGAATCGACTTCAAAACCCGGCACGCCCGCTTCGATAACGGTCGGCACGTCCGGCATCAGGCGTGCGCGCCTGGCGCCCGTGGTCGCGATTGCCTTGATGGCGCCGTTCTTGACGAACTGTGCCGCGGACGCGAGTGAAGTCGCAAGGTAAGTGACGCGCCCGCCGCGCAAGTCGATCATCGCCGGCGATGCGCCTTTATACGGCACGTGCGTGATGTTGACGCCCACGGTTTGATTGAAGAGCTCGCCCGTAATATGTCCGGAGCTGCCGATACCGGCCGATGCAAAGGTCAGTCCGCCGGGCTTGGCTTTCGCTGCCGCTATCAGGTCCTTGATCGACGTGATGGGCGAACCCGCGTTGACGACCATCACCTGCGGCGCTTTCATGAGCAGGGTGATCGGCGAGAAATCACGCAGCGGGTCGTAACTATTTTTCACGCGCATCGCCGGCCCGATCGCGAGGTTGTTGGTCTGCCCGAGCCAGATGGTGTAGCCATCGGGCGGCGCCTTGGCCGCGAGATCGGCCCCGAGCGCGCCTCCGGCGCCCGGGCGGTTGTCGATGACGACCTGTTGGCGCAGTGCGTCAGCGAGCCGCGGCCCGATGATGCGCGCGTAGATGTCCGTGCTGCCGCCTGGAGGAAAAGGAACGATAAAACGTACTGGACGGCTAGGATACGTCTGGTCTTTTGGCTGCGCGAGGGCGCAACTGCTTGCCGAGAGCAGGGTCAAGCCGCCTGCCAAAGCAGCGGCGACGCGCTGAATTTCGTACACGAGGTTCTCCTGTTTGGGCACGTGCGTGGGATTACCTATTGTCGCCGATACCGTGAAAGGATGTTTTGAAAACCCGTAAAATGCAGGCTTACATTTAATCCAGTTACCTTGAGGCAAGCATGGCGACGCCGCTATTTCATCTCGCATTTCCGGTGGACGACTTAACCCAGGCACGCGCATTTTACTGCGGCGTGCTCGGTTGCACCGAAGGCCGCTCCGACAAGGATTGGGTGGATTTCAACTTCTACGGACATCAGATCGTCGCTTATCAAGTGCCCGGCGAGGCGCGCAAGCGCATTACGAGTCCGGTCGATGGCGACGACGTTCCGGTGCGGCACTTCGGGCTCGTGCTGCCGATGCCGGATTGGGAAAAAATGCGCGACCGCTTGGTAGCCGCCGGCACCCGGTTCATCATTGAGCCTCAACTGCGCTTTGCCGGCACCGTCGGCGAGCAGGCAGCGATGTTTTTTACCGATCCTTCCGGCAACGCCATCGAATTCAAAGCGTTCAAGGATCCGGCTCGGCTATTCGCGAAATAGGTCACCCGCGGGCGACAATGCTTGGCGCAGGTACGGCTAGCCCGTATGATGGCACTCGTAGTCTCAATCATAAGATGGAGGAGTTATGCAACGGCTATTCAAAGTTATCGCGGTCGCGGCCGCCCTGTTGTGCGCGGGGGCAGCCTACGCGCAGGGCAAGATCAACATCTTCGTCGCGAGCGGCCCGACTTCCGGCGTGTACTACCCGCTGGGCGGCGGGCTCGCCGATGTGCTGACGAAGTACGTTCCCAACCTCAATGCCACTGCCGGCACGACCGACGGTTCGATGGCCAACCTGCTGCTGATGGGCCAGGGCAAGGCCGACGTAGCCTTTTCAATGGCGGACGCCAGCTGGGACGCGTACAAAGGCCAGGGCAAGTTTCAGAAACCGGTCAACGTGCGCGCGCTGATGGTGCTCTACCCGAACCGCATGCACGTCGTCACGGTGGACGGCACCGGCATCACTAAGATGTCGGATCTGAAGGGCAAGCGCGTCTCCACCGGCGCACCCAACAGCGCCACGCAGATCATGGCGTATCGCGTGCTTGAAGCGTACGGCCTCGATCCGGAGAAGGACATCATTCGCGAGCGCCTCGATCCGGGTAAATCGGCCGAAGCGATCAAGGACCGCAAGCTCGATGC
>Ga0207683_10006009_pt1 | contig 10396 bp, 10 predicted proteins | sample KBSM73metaG_FD_184333 | JGI IMG/M metagenome (GOLD analysis project Ga0207683, IMG submission 184333) | Miscanthus rhizosphere microbial communities from Kellogg Biological Station, Michigan, USA - KBS M7-3 metaG (SPAdes) (version 2) | ecosystem: Host-associated > Plants > Roots > Rhizosphere >...
TCCTCGGCTGCGAGCTCCGCATACGACACATGGCACGACCCGCCATGCTTCTGGAAATAGCGCTGGTGGCTTTCCTCGGCCTTCCAGAAGGTGGGGGCGGGCTCGATCTGGGTGACCACCGGTTGCTTCCACTTGCCGCTGGCTTCGACCTTGGCCTTTTCCTCGGCCGCGATGCGCGCCTGTTCTTGGCTATGGGTGAAGATCACCGAGCGGTACTGGGTGCCGACATCCGGCCCCTGGCGGTTCTTCTGGGTAGGGTTGTGCATGCGGAAGAACAGCTCGACCAGAGTGCGATAGGCGACTTTGGCGGGATCGAACGTCACCTCGACCACCTCGGCGTGATAGGTCTCGTCATTGCAGACTTGGCGGTAGGTGGGGTTCTGGGTGGTGCCGCCGGCATAGCCGGAGACGGCATCGATCACCCCGGGAACCTGACGGAAGAAGTCTTCCACGCCCCAGAAGCAGCCCGCGCCGAACAGTGCCTTTTCCATATGAACCTCATGTCCGAAATTGCTCCCATAATACGCGCATGGCGCGGGTCCGTTACAGCGCACAGACCTGATGCGCACGGGGTACGCAGCCGCTATAGAAGCGCATGGCTTTTCCCTCCGTTCCGGCTTCGCGGTCCAGGCATGTTTCTATTGTCATGCGGCATTTTCAGGTGCCGGAATTGCTGAGAGATCGCTTTAGCCTCTCTTCCTATGCCATTGGCTTGTCAGTTCTTATTCTGACGGGGGAGGGGCGCCCGTGAGGGTTGTCATCATTGGCGCCGGGGTCGCCGGTTTGGGCGTCGGCTGGCGGCTTTTGCAAGCGGGCGCGGCGGTCACCATCCTGGAACGGGCGCAGCCGGCGGGCGGTGCGACCTGGGCGTCGGCGGGCATGCTGGCGATCACCGCCGAGCTGGAAGAAGCCGCTCAGGCCGAGCGCGACTTGGCAGTCAGGGCGAATGCCCTATGGCCCGGCTTTGCCGCCGAGCTGGAAGCGGCCAGCGGGCGCAGCGTGTTTCTCAGCCGGGTGGGCGCCCTGCTGCTGGCGGCCGACGCCGCCGAACTGGAGGTGATGCGGACCCGGGCGACCGGCGAGCTGCGCATTCTGGATGCACGGCAAGCCCGCACCTTGATCCCGCTGCTGGGCGAGACGGTGGGCGGCCTGTGGTCGCCGCATGAGGCCCATGTCGACAACCGGGCCTTGGGCGAGGCGCTGGCCATCGCCTTCCTGAAGGCCGGCGGCGTACTGAACGCCAATGAGGCGGCGGTGACCGTGGAACCGGGGCCTGCGGTGCGCACGCCCTATGGCCGCTATGAGGCCGATGCCGTGCTGGTCGCCGCCGGCGCTTGGAGCGGTTTGCTGGAAGACATTCCGGTTGCGCCGGTCAAAGGCGAAATGATCGCGCTCGCTCCTACGGCCGGTGCAGTGCTGCCGGCGCCGGTGGTGTGGGGCGAGGGGGTTTATTGCGTACCCCGTCCGCACCTCGGCGAGAACGGGCGGCTGCTGGTGGGGGCCACGGTGCAGGAAAAAGGCTTCGACACCGCCATCACACAAGAAGCGCGGGATCAGTTATGGGACAAGGCCAAGCGGCTGATGCCATCCGTGAAGGACTGGACTTTGGCCGATCACTGGGCGGGTTTGCGGCCCAAAAGCCCGGACGGCTTGCCGCTCTTGGGACCGGTAAGAATGGATGGTGTGTTCGTGGCGGGCGGCCAGTATCGCAATGGCATTCTGTTCGCGCCCGCCATTGCCCAAGAAATGGCGGATATCATTCTAGGCAAGGGCGCCGTCATTCCCGATTTCAGTCCTCAGAGATTTTGGCCCAAAGATTCAGCAGGAGTTCGTGATGAGTGAATTCACCGTCGATCCCGTCATCCAGAAATTGACCCATCAGCTGGCCGATTGGCCGCTCAGCCGCCTCTTTCTCTACAACGACTCCCGTTATCAATGGGGCCTCTTGGTGCCGCGCCGTCCCGGCGCGGTGGAAATGTGCGACCTGATCCCGGAAGACCAGGCGAAATTGATGGCCGAGATCGTGAAACTATCCGGCCTGATCCGCGACCTGCCGGGCGTGGAAAAACTCAATGTCGGCAATCTGGGCAATATGGTGCCGCAACTGCATGTCCATGTGATCGGCCGCCGCAAGGGCGATCCCGCCTGGCCGGGGCCGGTCTGGGGCCATAGCGATCCGCTTGCCTGGCCCAATCCGGCGGAGGCCCCCTTAAGCCTCGCGGTAAACAATCGTTAACCATAAAGCGGCACAACGGAGCGAGGGGCAGGCGACGAGCCGTTGCCCGCGCGACCAATGAGAGAATCGATGCAGGCAGAAGCCGTATCGGGCGCAGTCGTCCAAGCATTGCAGAAGGCCGCCGCCGCCACCGGCTCGGACTTCCATTATCTGTTGGGCACCGCCATGCGGGAGTCCAGCCTCAAGCCCAACGCGACCTCCAGTTCGTCCTCGGCCACCGGCCTATTCCAATTCATCGACCAAACCTGGCTGGGTCTGGTGAAAGAACATGGCGCCCAGCACGGCTTGGGCAATCTTGCCGACGCCATCACCAAACAAGCCAATGGCCGTTATCACGCCGACGCCAATGCCAAACAGACGATCCTGGCTTTGCGCAAAGACCCGGAAGTTTGCGCCTTGATGGCGGGCGAATATGCCAAGTCCACCCAAGGAAGCTTGCGCGCCAGCTTGGGCCGCGATGTCTGCGGCGGCGAACTTTATGCCGCGCATTTTCTGGGCCCCGACGCGGCGGCCAAACTGATAAAGCTGGCGGGCAATGATCCCAGCGCCAGCGCGGCGGCGCAATTTCCCCAGGCAGCAGCGGCGAACAAAAGCGTGTTCTTCCATGCCGACGGTTCGGCGAAATCGGTGCGCGAAGTCTATGACTGGGCGGTTGCCCAGCCAGGCGGTGAGGGCACGGTGCGCCTGGCGCAAGCGCCGCAAGCCGCCGGCGAAACGCCTCTGACCGCGCAAAGCGCGCGTACCCAGATCGCCAGCGCCCAGGACGCCCAAATTCAGATGCTGATGGCCAGTGTGATGAACTGGCAGCCCAAGCACAGCATGTTCGGTTCGATGTTCGGGTCCAACGAATCCACGCCTGGTTCGGCGATGAGTTTCGGGCCCGGCCTGCTCAGCATTCTCTCCGACGCCCGCAACCGGCAATTCTGAAACTCAGCGCGTAAGCCGGTTCTTCGCGTTATTTCTTAGAAACGGGCGCCAGCACTTCATCCACCCGCGCGTCCAATTCCACGCATAGCGCCTGAGCGGTCTTGTCGTTGGTGTCCTGCAGCGCCAGTTTGTGGATCACCTGAATGGCGTTCACATGGGCGTCGATCAGATGCAGTGGAACGTCGGTAGTGGGCGGCAATTCGCCGACCATGCGCGACAGCGACGCGGCGACCCGCGCAATCAGCGGATAGTTGTAGGTGGGTGCCTGGCCCTTGATGTCATGGGCGGTGCGCAGCAGCTTGGCGCGGGTGTCCGCATCCGGTGAATCCGAATAACGGGCGCGGACGGCTATCAATTTTTTCACGTCCCCGGCGATCCAGTCATTGAATTCGCTTTTCAACGCTTCCATGGCGTCTTCGGCGCGCTTGATCGCCGACAGGTCGGGGCCGCCCCTCCCGCCACCGACCTTGGCCTTGAGCATATTGGGCGGCATGAACAGTTCGATGGGTTGTTTTCTGGCCATGACTTACTCCGCCGCCTGCTCTGATGCTTTGGGTACGGGCGCTTCGCTGCGGCGCTCCGGGCCGTGATACTCGTTGGTGTTGCGGCGGCGGCGACAGGGACCGAAGAAACTCCCCGTGCGCACATAAGGCCTGGGATGTTCGATCACCGCCACCAGGCGCGACATCATGGTTTTGACCGAGACCGGCTTGACGATGAATTCGTTCGATCCGGCATCGCGCGCCTGGCGCACATATTCCAGCGACGTATGACCGGTCAGCATGATCACCGGCACGAAGGGATTGGGCGCCTGGGGATTGGTGCGGATCATGCGGATCAGCTCCACACCCGACATGCCCTCCATCACCCAGTCCAAAATGATCACATCGGGATTGGATTCGCGCAGCGTGGTCCAGGCGCGCTCGCCGCTTTCCGCTTCCAGAATCTGGCTCACGCCAAAGGCTTGCAGGATGGTGGTGACGAGCTTGCGCATGTGGACATTGTCGTCCACCACAAGCACCTTCAGCCGGTCGAAATGATAGTCGCTCATGCCCCAACGCCCGCGCCGCCCCGTAAGCGAGGCTGGCCGGGCTTTATTTAACTTAACTGGCGTTAAAGCTTCGTGAAGTTAGCTGTGTAAGCCCTGGTTTTCCTGGGTTTGGGGTGGGGGTGAATTAAAAAAACTAATCAGAGAACTGCTCTGCCAGAATCCGCTCATCCAGGCTATGGCCGGCATCGTACAGCAACGTCATGCTGATGCTGCGGTCTTCCGCTACATCCACGGCGGTGACGTCGCGCACTTCAAAATCGTCGGCCACCGCGCTGACCGGCCGCTTGCCGCTTTCCAGTATTTCGAACCGGACTTTGGCGCGATGGGGCAATAGCGCGCCGCGCCAGCGGCGGGGGCGGAAGGCCGAAATCGGGGTCAACGCCAGCAGGTCGGAGTCGATGGGCAGGATGGGGCCATGGGCGGAGAGATTGTAGGCGGTAGAACCCACCGACGTGGAAACCAGCACGCCATCGCAGATCAATTCGGAAATGCGGGGCTTGCCATCGACCAGGATGCGAATCTTGGCGGCCTGGCGCGCTTGGCGCAGCAAGGACACTTCGTTGAAGGCTCGCGCTTCCACGTCTTTGGAGGCGGTGTGCGCGGTCATTTTCAAGGGATGGATCATCGCGCGCTCAGCGGCGGCCAAACGCTCCAGCAAGTCATGCTGGTGATACTCGTTCATCAGAAAACCAACGGTACCGCGGTTCATGCCGTAAATCGGTTTGTCCTTCGCCGTGAAGGCATGCAGGGTCTGGAGCATGAAGCCGTCGCCGCCCAGGGCGACGATGATCTCGGCCTCGTCAGGGCCGCAATCGCCATAGCGCGCGCGCAGGTCCGCCAGCGAATCCTGGGCCTGCGGCACGGCGGTGAAATGCAGTTTGGTCATGCAGGCACCCTAACACGTTCCGGGTGAGGGCACAGGGCGCAATGGGTGGCGAAAAAGCCTAGGCCGCCGTGATTGCGGTGCGAAGCTCTTCCATTGCGACTTGGCGGGTAAGGCCCGAGAAGATGGAATCCACGGCGGCAATGTCGCCGCTGTTCAAGGCCGCCGCCATGCCGCGCGCCTGGCGCGACAGGTTGAAGACGGTGGTGAAGACCGCGCGGTCGATACCGACGGCGCGGCAGGACAGCGCCACCATGCGGGCGCCGCCATTGTAGAAGCTGCCGCGGAAGCTGGCGAGTTCGACGCCCAACAGACGTGAAAAAGCGAGATCGAACAAGTCCACTTGGCCCTGGCTCAACACTCGCATCAAGAAACCGGTTTTGAGCTGGCCGCTGGCGGCGAGCTTCTCGATCAGTTTGTGGGCGCTGTCGGCGGGCGGATCCTTAGGACCGGGGGCCGCGTTTTTTACCGCCTGCGTGGCGGAAGCCAGGGCGGCATCCACCGCTTTGGGCGCCATCTGGTAATTGGTCTTGATGAACGTCTTCAGCGCGTCCGAAACCCATTCGCACATGCTGGTGGCAAGTTGCGGCGGCATGTCGGGACGCTTGACCAAAGGTTCCTGCAAGCCGGTGAGGGCACGCGCCTTCTCCACCAGTGCGGCGTAGCTCTGCTCGGAAATCTTGGCGGTGGCGTTGCGCACCAGCGCCATCAGCACCGATTCATTATCGGACCTGGCCAGGGCATCGGTCACCGGCACGCCGATATGCGGCCGGGCCGCCACCGCCTCCTGATGCTTCACGCCGCCATGGGTAACGAGCTTGAGGACATCGGTTTCGGACAGTAGCGGCGAATTGAGGATCAGAGGGCGTGCGACTTCGATACTGTCATCCACCAGAAGCAGGATCAGGTCATGTGGCGCGGTGGTGTCTTCGGCCAGGCGCTGGGCCAGCGCGATGCGGATCGCCATTTCCACATCCAAGGTCAGCCGGCGCAGGATCTCGCGCATCAATTCGCGCTCGCGCTGGTTCAGGCCCGCGCCTTGAATGCGATAGAGCGAAGCAACCGCCAGATAAATTTCCTCGCGGCTCGCGCCTCCTTGCGGATTCATCGCGAGCTGGGCCAAACGGCCCATATCACTCATATCGTGTGCGGTAAGCCCCACTGAAACGCCCCATGCATTCTGCACCCGGCCGCATGAACGGCCGTACGATTTCCTACCAGCCTGATCCTTAACAGCCGCTTAAGCGTGAAACTTCCGTTCACGGAGCGTTCCGCCGGGGGTAATTTGCGTCGCGGGGTGAGCCGCGGCGTGCGAAGCACGTGAGCAGGTCCAGTGGACCTGCGAAAGCGGCGACGCCGCGAGCCAAAGCGAGCGGCCGGGGGATTGCTCCGCGCAGCGATTAACCTGCCCTAGCGGGCCGCCTTGGCCATCCATAGGCGCTTCAAAAAAGCGAGCTTGGGATCGCTGAGATCGGCCAGCGGCACCGCCTTCTGGAAGGTGACCCCCGCCTCGGTGCCCTCCGTCCGCACCAGCTTGGCCTCATAAACGCAACGGTCGCGAATATTGATGAGGTAGAAGTCCGGTGGCAGTTGCACATTCTTGCCGACGGCGAGGCGCGCTCCGGTTGCCGACAGGTCGCGGAAGGTACAGTCGAAACTGCGTTCTCCCCCGGCAAGGGCGATGACACCTGTCAAAAGGACGGATTTGCGGTTCTTGGGCCGGCGCTCCCCCGGTCCAGATTGATCGTCAGATTTGTCAGCCAGGCCAGCCCCCCAAGTCAGTCCCCACAACCATCAAATAGCTCCAACCCGGTCCCCGGTCCTTTGTTCCTGCTTTTGTACGATCAGAGACGCCGGCGGCCAGGGTCAGAATTGAAGTATCCTATGTAAACATGTTCATAAAATCACGCCGGCTGATGAGTTGCAACAATAGCGTGCATAAAGTTCCCCTGGTTGGCCCAAGCTGGGTTGGGCGCAACACACATCGGGGGATGATGTGAGCCAGGAATTGCAGGCGGTGGGCCTTTGGCCGGCGCCTTATGTGCCCGATTGCCAATGGGACAGTCAGGCAGACGATAAGCAGTTGGAAGCGGTGTTTGAGTCCATGGGCCAAGCTTGTGTGCACCGCCTTGTCTCGGTGCCCCATCCGTTTGGGTTGGCGCCGCGCGACCGCCGGGTGGCGCAGCGCTGGTTGTCGCGCCGGGCTTGGGCGCAACGCCATCGGGATCTCACGATCGTTCTGGCTTTGGTTGCGTTGGGCCTGGCGGCGGCTTTTGTTTTTCTCGGCCTTTACCCGTCTGTCTGACCGGTGCCCCCGCTTGCGTCGCTCGCGCAAATGGTGTGCCTTTTGCGACCATGCGCAAAACCACTCTGCTGGCGATCGACCAGGGCACTACCTCCACCCGGGCCATTCTGTTTGATGCAGAGGCCAGGCCGCTGAAGAGCCATGCCGTGCCGCTCAATCAAATCTATCCCGCCAATGGCTGGGTCGAGCATGATCCGAGCGAGATCTGGCAGGCGGTGCTGGCTTGCTGCCGCGCGGTGTTGAAGGGCGTGGAAGCCGATTGTGTCGCCGCCATCGGTATCACCAACCAGCGCGAGACTTCGCTGATCTGGGACCGCAAGACCGGCGCGCCGCTTCACAATGCCATTGTCTGGCAAGACCGGCGTGGCGCCGCCCGCTGCGCCCAGTTGAAAAAACGGGGCCTGGAAAAAACCATCAGCCGCAAAACCGGCCTGCTGCTGGACCCGTATTTTTCGGCCACCAAGCTGGAATGGCTGTTGAAGAACGTAAAAGGCGTCAAAGGCCGTGAGCTTGCCTTTGGGACTATCGATAGTTGGCTGATCTGGAACCTGACCAAGGGAAAGACGCACGCCACCGATGTCACAAATGCGTCACGAACCATGTTGTGGAATTTGAAAAGCCGCGACTGGGACCCGGACCTGTTGAAACTGTTTGGCGTGCCGCGCGCCATCCTGCCGGACGTGCGCGAAAGCCGCGGCGATTACGGGGTTACCGATCCCCTGCTGCTGGGCGCGGCGATCCCGATCCAAGGCGTGGCGGGCGATCAGCAGGCCGCAAGCTTCGGCCAGGCCTGTTTCTCACCAGGTGACGTTAAGTCTACTTATGGAACGGGGTGTTTCGTCCTGGTGAATACCGGACGAGGTGTGCCGCGGTCTATAAATCGCCTGCTGGCTACGGCGCTGGCGGAGAAAGACTATGCCATCGAAGGGAGCATTTTCATCGCGGGGGCGGTGATCCAATGGCTGCGTGATGAACTTGGTTTGCTGGCCACCTCCGCGGAAAGCGAGCGTTTGGCCAAGCGGGCCAAACCGGCGGAGGGGCTCTATATCGTTCCCGCCTTCACCGGATTGGGCGCGCCCTATTGGCGGCCCGAGGCGCGCGGCGCCATTGTTGGCCTGACCCGGGATGTCGGGAGCGCGGAAATCGTACGCGCCGCCTTGGACGCGGTCTGTTATCAGACGCGCGATCTGTTGGAAGCGGTGCGCAAAGACATGCCATCGGTTGGTCTCAAACGGCTCAAGGCGTTGAAGGTCGACGGCGGTATGGTGGCCAATGACTGGTTTTGTCAGCGGCTGGCTGATCTGACCGGCTTGGTTGTGGAGCGACCCGTGGTCACCGAGACAACGGCCTTGGGGGCCGCCTATCTGGCGGGATTGGGCGCAGGCCTGTTCTCAGGCCAGAAGGATATTGCAGCGCGGTGGGCGCTGGATCGCCGTTTCAAACCCGCGCTGGCCAAAGCCGAGCGCGACCGTCTCTATTTGGGATGGAAGAGTGCAGTCGCACACACGTCCTGAACTGTACTGTATCTATCTGAAAGAATTCATGCGTTGACAGTTGAGCCCGGTGAAAGGACATTCACGCCGGGCTGGGAGGAACGCATGGGGCAAGCACAAACGATCAATCTGGAAAGCGTACGCAGTCGCCGCAAGGACGACAGCCGTCGCAAGCCGGAAAGTCTGACCAAACTCAAGCAGGCGGCGCGCAAGCTGTTCGTGGAACGCGGTTATGACGCGACCCGGCCGCAGGATATCGCGCGTGAGGCGGGATTGGGTCACGGCACCTTTTATCTTCACTATCCCGACAAGCGGGCCTGCTTTCTCGCTTTTGTCCAAGAGGCGCGTGAGGAGCTCAACGCGCATTTGCGCGCGCACCGCCAGACGGGCGCCAATTTGGAGCAGCGCATCGCCGCGACTTTGCATGCCGTGTACGACTATTCCGATCAGCATCCGGGCGTGCTGCGCGCCGCCTTGGCGGATGAACGGATCATCGATGCGGATGGCGTGCAGGCGCGGCCGCTGCTGATGCAATGGGGCGATGAATGGGCGCAGATGATCCGCGAAGCGGTGGCGGAGGGCAAAGCGCGCTCCGACTATGACGCCGAGATTGTGGGTCAGGCGATCGCCGGCGCGCTGCATCAGACCGGACGCGAGGCGCATCATGCCGGCCGCGGCCGCGATCTTCTGATCGTCAATCTCACCGCCTTTTTGTGCCGCGCCTTGAAGCCGGACTAAGAAACCCGGCTAATTCCTAAGCGAGGCGCCCGCCAGCCGCGCCACACCCGATAGCGTGGTCTGGGCCGCATTGAGGCCCAGACGGAAGTCCTTGTCGTTATAAGTGGCATAGAGATCGGTGGGCTGGTGCCATTGCGGATCCCAGCCGGCGCCGACATGGGTGCCGCGCTCATTTTCGCGCACACTGATTGCGGCCACCGCGTCCTGGAATTCGTGAGAGTCGGTGTTGGACATATGGCTGCCGATGTTGGCGGGATAGTCCGTGGCATATTTTTCGTTTGCCGATTGCAGCGCGAAAGCCAGATCGCGCGAGGCGGCGGCGAATTTGGACTCGGTCTGGAATTCGATATTGACGTCCGCCTCCGGCCGTTGCTGGGGACTGAGGCTGCCATCGGCGCGCGGCATGCCGTGATCGAACAGCATCATGTCGTGCTGGATCATGCCCAGCCATTTGGGTTCGGGATAACGGCCTGATCCGGGTGGGGATTCCTGGCCCTGAAGTTTTTCGCGCTGCTCGACATAGGCGTGCGCGCCGTTCAAGCCGGTTTCTTCATTGTTCCAAAGGATGAAGCGGATGGAGCGGTCGGTCTGCACATCGGAGCCGGCGAAGATGCGCGCCAGTTCCATCACCAGGGCTGTGCCCGAGCCATTGTCGTTGGCGGCCTCGCCCCAGCCGATGCCGTCCATATGGGCGCTGACGATGTACATTTCGCCGGGATGTGCGGCTCCAATCTTGGTGCACCAGACTTCCTGGCGCTCGCCC
>Ga0207683_10006015_pt1 | contig 10388 bp, 13 predicted proteins | sample KBSM73metaG_FD_184333 | JGI IMG/M metagenome (GOLD analysis project Ga0207683, IMG submission 184333) | Miscanthus rhizosphere microbial communities from Kellogg Biological Station, Michigan, USA - KBS M7-3 metaG (SPAdes) (version 2) | ecosystem: Host-associated > Plants > Roots > Rhizosphere >...
GACTGGCTTCGCCGTCCAGCCAGGAGTGCTGCTGTTCGAGGCTTAGGAACTGGCGCAAGCCTTTGGCGGGCATGGCATCCGCCTAGCAAAGCTTGCCCGTTGCGGACACCGGGACGGTCGCGCATTCTCCGATCGCGACAGCGCTTTCGGGCCAGCCTTAACGGACGAGCACTTCCACGCGCCGGTTCGCCGCGCTGCTGACATTGTCGGCGGTGTGCTGCTTGAGCTCCCGTTCGCCGCGGCCCACGGCGCTCATCATCCGGCGGTCGAAACCCTTGGTCGCGAGCCAGTTGACGATCTCATCGGCGCGCCTGCGCGAAAGTGCGTCATTGTCCGTGTTGCTGCCCACGGTGTCCGTGTGCCCCGTAACCTGGACTTCCGCGCCAGGCCGTCTCGCGACCTCGGCGCGTATTTGCTCGAGCATGCCAACGGAGTCCGCCGCGAGCTGGGTCGTTCCCTCGTGGAAATAGAGTGTAAAGCTTCTCGCGGGCGGCGGCAGCGAGGCCAACAGGGCGGCTTCGGTCGGTTTCAGGCCCTTGGCGCCCAATGGCTGGATTGAAGGCTTGGCGCCGGTGAGGTTGGCGCGGCTATTGGCATCCCTCATGACGGTCTCACCGCCTTGGCCGCTCGCCGGCCTGATCGAGATCTCGCCATGTCCGCCATCTTCGTCGGGCAGCAGAACGACCGACGAATGCGCGCAGCCGGCGAGCAAGAAAGCGGCCCAGATCGCGATGCCATTCAGCTTCATTTGGCAACCGTTATGATGAAGCGCGTGCCGTGCGCGTCGATGACTGAATCGGGGGTTTCGACCTGCATGCCGCAGCTCGACGCCTCACCAGGCACTGGGTCGCAGCGCGTCTTGGTGATCCGGCCGGTCACGACCGCAATTGACCCGCGCTCGACCTTGGCCACGAACGAGCCCTTCTGAGTGGTCGGATTATATTCGAACTTGCTGAGCGCGATCCTGCTGTCCGGGCCAACCGCGAAACGCGTGTTGTCGACGAACGTCAGGCTGATACGCCCGTCCTTGCCCGTCTCGAGCCAGTCGCCGGGGAGGAGTTCCCGACCGATCTCGGCTGGCAGCTTTGCCGTGCCCCGCTCGACGTTCGCAACCCCGGTGCTCGACTTGATCCTGCCGATCTCACCCCACGCCGGGGTCGAGGCCAGCGCGATCAGCGACAGGAACAGAAGCGAGGTTCGAGTTATCGGCGTGCCCCCTGCACACTATGCCCGCAATAGCATGGGCGGGACTTAGTTCGAAACTGCACCGGCAATGGATCGGTGCTTACCCTGAGAATTGGCACCGTCGCTCGGGCCTCTCCAAGCCGTCTTTGCGGGAGAGTCCGGATATTTGCCGTCCCGCCTCGCGAGTACGGCCCACTGGCGGAGGTGTGAAATGACGCGCACCCTGAATCACATAGTTCGAGCGATTGCCCTTTTGGCTCTCATCTTTGGCGCGGCGCAGGCGTCGGATGCTCGAGGGGGCCGGGGCGGCGGTGGCGGGGCGGCGCACGCCCGAAGTGGCGGCGGAGGCGCCCATCGCGGGGCCAGCGCCAGCCGCGGAGGCGGAAGTCGCCAGACCGCGAACAGGTCGCGCGGTTCCAGTCGGCAGCACGCCAGTGCCAATCGCGGCGGCGGTCGGTCGAGCTACAGTGCTACCGCGAACCGGGGCGGAAGCCGGAGCGCCCAAGCCAATCGCAGCGCAAACGCGGGCCGGAACCGAACCGCCAACCGCAGCGGCAACGTGAACCGGAACACGAATGTGAACCGGAACGTGAACCGGAACACGAATGTGAACCGGAACGTGAACCGGAACACGTACGTGAACCGAAACGTAGCCGCGAGCCGGAACTGGAACGGCACTTACTGGGGCGGTGCGAGAGTGGCTGCAGGGTATTATGCCTGGCCGCGCGGCTATGGTTACGTGCGGCGCTCCGTCGGCTGGATCATGCCGCGCCCGTTCCTGGCAGCATCCTATTACTACGCCGGGTGGGCGACCCTGGGGCTGATGGCGCCCAGCGCAGGCTATCAGTGGATCCGCTACGGACCCGACCTCTTCCTGGTGGACATTGCCACGGGCGACGTGATCGATGTCCGCTACGGGGTTTTCGGGTAGCGCCGACGAGCGACTAGGCTGCAGCGGACGATTTGCGGTTGCCGCGTTGCAGAGCGAAGCCGATCAGGAGGAAGCCCAGCAACATCGACGCCCATGTCTTGGGTTCGGGCACCGGCGCGTTGGACTGCTCCAGGAACGAAGAGCCGACCTATCGCTGCCGCCCTGAGTACGAAGTCTTTACACTTCGCACATTAGGAAAGCACTCTCAGTCAGATCGTGCCCCTTGGCTGTCCGGCTCGCAAGCTCTGTTTGGCGTTTTCCTTACTATACGCACACACGGAGAGCGCCGAGCGTGGAACGCTATCGTTTCGTCGTCTTTGACAAGAATAGGGTGAACATACTCAACCGCGAGTTCGTGGCGTCGGATGACGAAATTGCAATTCGCATGGCTGAGGGCTGGCGGGACAACCGCGATAGCCAAGTCTTGCGCGGCAAACAGCTAATCAAGCAATGGCAACGCAGCCGCATCCGCTAGTGTCCGCAGCTAGGCTTTACATCCGCCCGCTCATTGCCCTTTGCCGTCAAACGCAGTCTAACGTCCGGCGCAGTCTGTCGTGTTCTCGGGCAGTCTGCGAGTGGAGTGCTTTGCGTGGGAGTGTATCGTCGCGGTCGAGTAGCAGGCGTTTTGGAACGCCTTTGGCATTTTCATCCGAAATGCTCAGACTACCCGACGGCCAATTTCACATCCGACATCGCTAGGCCAAATGACGACGACCTTTGCCCACGCTGCGTCCATTTAGCCGGTGCCTCGCGGTCTTGATCCCTAAAGGCAGCTTTCGACCCATTGCTGCCAATAGCGTTAGTGCGTCAGGTGACGAACCGACTAGCTGCCCAACCAATGATGATGCCGCCGACAACGCCGGTAGCTAGGATCGGTGCGTAGGCCTTCGTAATCGCAGCATCGGAAAGGCTGACCAGCAGGCCCACGATGCCTCCGACCAGCCACAGCGGCAGAGGCATTTTCACGAGCGGAACAAGGAACCCGATGGCGAACCGGCTGAGAAACGCGCCGAGCAGCGCTGTCTTCTTGTCTGGAAATTCCATTGGAAGCATGAGCGCCACGTCGAGCGCCCCGAAAACGAGACCGGCAAGCACGCCGAAGGTCAATGGGTTCATGGTCCCCCTCCCAAGAACAGGAGGGAAAATGCGCCTAATCGCCTGACTGGTCCAGTGTCAGCTTTCCACCCTTTAGGCGAACACCGCCCCGTAATGGGCTAGCCAAACGAAGCCCGGAAGCATTGACTGCAAAGTTCGTCGTCGGATGGCCTATCCGTGCTGCTCATGAAATTTCGAGTGGGATAGCGCTCGCACTTCTCGTTGAAGTGCCAAAGCTTCTGCCACAGTTTTTGGCCGTTTTTGTCTTCAATGCCTAACCGGTATTCCCGCACGGACGGCACCGGTTGCGGGGAAGACGACTGCTGGTCCACACCAATGCTTTCTTGAATGCGCAAGCGGGAGCACGGTGGTCTCGCAGCCAGACGCACGCTTAGGGGAGGAAAAGCCGCCTGATTACAATGCCGTACAACTTAAGAATGTTCGTTGATAGTCTCGGACCCGACACTAAAAGGACCGTCGACAAAATAATTAGAAATCGGCTTTGAGCGAAATGTCTGCTTTCGACCCAAAGCAGACATTAGAGATGACCGTGCCGCCGCTCCTTTCAGAGCATTGAGTTAGTTGAGCAAAGGGGCAGCTGGGGCGGCCGGGGCAGCTGGAGCAGCTGGAGCAGCTGGAGCAGCTGGAGCAGCTGGAGCAGCTGGAGCAGCTGGAGCAGCTGAAGGTATGTTGCGGAGCCTCTCAGGATAGAGCCAAATCTGAACCCCCGCTGCAACAGCGAGAGCGGACGCCGCAAGGATCGCGATGGTCGACTTTTTCATTGCTCTTTTCTCTCCGCTCGCGGGAGCGAGCAGCTTACCTCCTATCGCACCAAAGGACTGACCGATATGCGACTGAGACTTCGCTCTTGACGACGGACAGCGAATGCAAACTCTACCGTCAGCTTTCCACCCATTCCTGCCACTAGGAGCTAGGCGTCGATCGCTTCCTCATCGACGGCCGCTGCGCTGCGCTGGATGAAGTCGAACCGCTGCGCCGGGTCGCGGCCCATCAGGCGTTCGACAAGGTCCTTGATCGGCTGGCGGTCCTCATAAGCTGAGGGCAGGGTGACCTTCAGCATGGACCGCGTCGACGGGTCCATGGTGGTTTCCTTGAGCTGGCCCGGGTTCATCTCGCCGAGGCCTTTGAACCGCGACACCTCGACCTTCTTGCCCTTGAAGTCGGTCGCTTCGAGCTCGGCGCGGTGGGCGTCGTCTCTTGCGTATAACGTCTTCGCGCCGGCGGTCAGGCGGTAGAGCGGCGGCTGGGCCAGGAAGAGGTGGCCGCGGCGGACGAGCTCCGGCATTTCCTGGAAAAAGAAGGTCATCAGCAGGGTCGCGATGTGGGCGCCGTCGACGTCGGCGTCGGTCATGATGACGATGCGCTCGTAGCGGAGCGCATCCTCGTTGAACTTGTCGCGGGTGCCGCAGCCCAATGCGAGCTGGAGGTCAGCGATTTCCTGGTTGGCGCGAATCTTGTCGGCGGTAGCGCTGGCGACGTTCAGGATCTTGCCGCGGATGGGCAAGATCGCCTGCGTCTTGCGGTCGCGCGCCTGCTTGGCGGAGCCGCCCGCGCTGTCGCCTTCGACGATGAACAGCTCGGTGCCCTCGGGATCGTCGGAGGAGCAATCGGTGAGCTTGCCAGGGAGGCGGAGCTTCCTCGCGGAGGTCGCCGTCTTGCGCTGAACTTCACGCTCGGCGCGGCGGCGGAGGCGTTCCTCCATCCGCTCGACGATCGAGCCGAGAAGCGCTCGGCCGCGGTCCATATTGTCGGCGAGATAATGGTCGAAATGGTCGCGGACTGCGGCCTCGACGAAGCGCGCGGCCTCGAGGCTGGTCAGGCGGTCCTTGGTCTGGCTCTGGAAATGCGGATTGCGGATGAAGACCGAGAGCATCAGTTCGACGCCGTTGAAGACGTCGTCGGCGGTGATGTCCTTGGCCTTCTTGTTACCGACCAGCTCACCGAAGCCGCGGATGCCCTTGGTCAAAGCGGCGCGGAGGCCGGCCTCGTGGGTGCCGCCGTCGGGGGTCGGGATGGTGTTGCAATAATAGCTTTCGCTGCCGTCCGAATAGAGCGGCCAGGCGACGGCCCATTCGGCACTGCCCTGCGCCTGTCCCGACGGATCGGCAGCGAAGTCCTGGCGGCCGGTGAACGGCTGATTGGTGACGGCGGGTCGATCGCCGAGCTGCTCGGCGAGATGGTCGGCGAGGCCGCCGGGAAACTGGAAGACGGCGGTCTCGGGGACTTCGGCGCTGGTCAGCGAGGGATCGCAGCGCCAGCGGATCTCGACCCCGGCGAAGAGATAGGCCTTGGAGCGGGCGAGCTTGTAGAGGCGCTCGGCCGAGAAGTTGGACTCCGCGCCGAAGATTTCCGGATCGGGCGTGAAGCTGACGGTGGTCCCGCGGCGGTTGGGCGCGGCGCCGACCTCCTCGATTTTCGAGGTCGCGACACCCCTCGCAAAGGTTTGCCGGTACAATTTTTTCTCGCGCGCAACCTCGACCACCGTATCGGTCGAGAGCGCGTTGACGACGCTGACGCCGACGCCGTGGAGGCCGCCGGAGGTGGAATAGGCCTTGCCCTCGAACTTACCGCCCGAGTGGAGCGTGGTCATGATGACCTCGAGCGCCGACTTGCCGGGATATTTGGGGTGCGGATCGACCGGAATGCCGCGGCCGTTGTCGCCGACGGTCAGGCGGTTGTCCTTGCCAAGCTCGACCTCGATGCGGGTGGCGTGGCCGGCGACGGCCTCGTCCATCGAGTTATCGATGACCTCGGCGGCGAGGTGATGGAGCGCGCGGGCGTCGGTGCCGCCGATGTACATGCCGGGGCGGCGACGAACCGGCTCCAGGCCCTCGAGGACCTCGATCGCGGAAGCGTCGTAGCTGTCGGGCGTGGAAGAAGCGTTGGACGAAAACAGGTCGGACATTTGCCGGACGGTATAGGGCGACGGTTTCCACGGTGCCAAGCGGTCAAGCCAACGAGCTGTGGATATCCGGCAGCGGCCGCCTTACTCATGCGCTACGGATTGGGGGCGGAGCGATGTCGGCGGATCCTGTCGAGCTTTATCCTGTCATCGCGCAGATCGCGGGCGCCTTCGCCGGTTTCGGAAGCCTCGCGAGCGGCCTTGGCAGGCGCCGGGGCGGGGACGACGCCAGGGTCGATGCCTCGCGGCTGTCGATGATGCTGCAGGTCAGCTTGTCCGCGACATTCCTCGGATTGCTTCCGGCCACGTTTTTCGCGCTCTCGTTCGGCGATCCGTGGAGCCTGCGCGGCGCCGCCATTGCCGCTTTGGCGATATTCCTGGTGAATGCGCCATCTTCGACCAGGCGGTCGATCCGGTTTCGGAAGCTGCCGGGATTCAGCAGGAGCACCACAGTCCTTAACGCGCTTTGTCTGCTGGCGGCCGTGGCCGGGTTCGTGGCGTGCGCCCTCGGAGCTCCGGCGGAGCTCTTGGCTGGCTCTTATTTGCTCGGGCTGATGGGCCTTCTAAGCTCCTCGATCGTGATGTTCTCACGGGTCATCGGGTCGATTCTCCGGCCCCACAGCGAAGCTGACGTCGACGCCTCTTGAAACAATAAGCGGCCATTCCAAATCAGTGCTGCCGGCTGCCATGACGGGGCCGGTGACGGGGCGAAGACGCCCGCACGCGCATCTTTGCTCCGCCTAGTCGCTCAATTGGAGGACATGACTATGCGTAGTGCATTCGACTTTGCGCCCTATCGGCGCTCCACCGTCGGTTTCGACCGGCTGTTCGACATGCTCGAGAACAATACGTTCGGGCAGGGGCAGGAGAATTATCCGCCCTTCGACCTTATCAAGCTCGGCGAGAATGATTACCGGATCGAGCTTGCGGTCGCCGGGTTCAAGCCCGACGAGATCGACATCACGGCGCAACAGAACGTGCTGCTGGTGTCGGGCCGCAAGAAGGAGGATTCGGACGGCGGATCAGGCGGCAACAATTACATCTATCGCGGGATCGCGACGCGTTCGTTCGAGCGCCGGTTCGCGCTCGCCGACCACATCCAGGTCCGAGGCGCCGACATGAAGGACGGACTGCTCGCCATCGAGCTGGTGCGCGAGATCCCCGAGGCGATGAAGCCGAGGAAGATCAACATCGGCGAATCCGACCGCGCCATCGACAAGCCTGCTTCGAAGCAGACGGTCGATGCGGAGGCCGAGAACGCCTGAACCATCTCGCTTAGGCGGGAAAGGAGCCCCGGGGAGCCGCGCTCTCCGGGGCTTTTGTTATGGCCTTCGTTACCAGGCACGGGTGGCCTCGATTTCGCGGCGGGCGATTTCCATGAGGAAGATCTCCGCGAAGTCGTCATCCTCGTCGCCGGCATTGTCGTTGGCGTAGTCGCAATCGTCGAGAGCATCGCAACGCGCCCATTCGCCGACGATGTCGGGAAATGCAGGGTCCTCCAGCAGGTGTCGCATGATCAATTCCTTCCGACGTTGACGCTGACCTTGAGGAAGGTCGCGGGGATGGCGGTGTTCTCGGAGCCGCGGTTCTGCTCGATGAACAGAGCGCGGAGCTCCGACGCGAGCAGCTCTTCGCGGCCGTCCTTCGCGGCGGCTTCGAAGGCGTTCATGGTCGGGCCGTAAAAGTGGCGGAACGTCTCGAAGAGGCCGGTCGCCGGTCCTTCGTCGCGGAAGAACCAGGTCGACCGCTCGAACTTCACCCCGTTCGGTGAGATGCCGGCGACCTCGAAGCGTTCGCGCACCTGCGCTTCATCGCCCCAAGTCGTGGGACTGACGAAGCCCGCGGGCGGAGGCGGGGTGTAAGCCGCGCTGATCTTCAGGATCTGTGCGACCAGGGTGGGGTCGCCCGGGATCCAGTTACCCATGACGATGCGACCGCCGGGCTTGGTCACGCGCACCATCTCCCGCGCGACATCCTGTGGACGCGGCGCGAACATGGCGCCGAAGATGCTGACGACGAGGTCGAAGCTCTTGTCGGCAATGCCGGCGAGGTTCGACGCATCGCCTTCCTCGAAGCGGAGGTTGTGGAGGCCCATTCCCCGGGCGCGGGCGTTGCCCGCGTCGACGAGGTTGGAGGCAATGTCGATGCCGAGTACCTCGGCGCCGGTGCGGGCGGCGGGGATGGCCGTCGTTCCGTCGCCGGATGCGAGGTCGAGCACTCGCATGCCGGCGCGGAGGTCGAGGCTGTCGACCAGCTCTTCGCCGCTCTGGCGCATGGTCTCGGCAATCCGGGTGAAATCGCCCTTTTCCCACAAAGCCTTGTTGGGGTTGGGCACGATGTAGGTGTCAGGCATTCGATTGCTCCTGGAGGAATCCCGGGCGCACCTTGGGGACTAGGGAGGGGGGAGGCGCGCCCGGGGGGCCGGCTGTTACAGGCCGGCCAAAGCGTTCATCTGGGTAAGGCCGCTGGTGACGGCCGCGACGTAGCAGCCGTTCTTTCCGGCCTCGGTCTCGACGACGGCGCCGAGGCACAGCTTCTCGGCGGCAACGCGGATTCGGTGCGCCATCTGCTTGCGTCCGCCGCCAGATTTGAGGTCGAGCCCTGCATAGCTGACCCGGGCGATCGGCACGCCATGCGCGATGACGATGCGCTGGTCGGCCAAAGCCGGCGTCGCGAGCATTGTTGCTACAGCAGCAATCATGATGCGGTGCATGACTGTTCTCCTCAGCCGACGCTCAGCGTCGCATTGACGCGGACCGGGCGGCTGACGTTGAAGTAATTGGGCGAGGTCTTGAGGACGTTGTCGTGGATCGCCGCGAACTGTTCGGCGCTACCGTCGCCCTTGATGCGGACCTCGTACTCGATCTCTTCATAACCCGGGATGACGTCCTCGCTGAGGCCGAGGAAGCCGCGCAGGTCGAGCTCGCCGCGGGTGCGGATCTCGAGGCTTTCGAGCGTGATGCCCTGGAGCGACGCACCGGCGACATAACCCACCGTGATGCAGGCATTGAACGCCGCCATCAGCAGCTCCTGCGGGTTGGGGGCGCTGTCGCCGCCCAGCAGCTCGAAGGGCTCGTCGGCGACGATCTTGTGCGTGCGGGTGACCCGCTCGCCACCGATCGTATAGCCTTCGACCAACGTCTCGCTGCGGGTCTGGCCTGCCCAGCGCGTGGTCACGTTGAACGCGACCTTCGCCTGGCCCGGATCCTGACCGATCGCTTCGACGACTTCGCCGAGAGCCTTGAGGTCGAGCCCGTTCACGCGCTCGGTCTTCACTGTGTCCAGCATGTTCTTCTTCCTTCTTGCGGGGTGGTTGATTGATCAGGCGAAGACCGGTGCGGCCTCCGCAATGCGCTCGGCAGCGCGGCGTGAGATGGCCTGCAGCGCATCTTGGAAGCGCTCGTGGACCATGCCGGAACCGATGTAGGTCCAGCGCGCAGCCTGATGCTGCTGGGCGAGCAGCGCCTCGCGGTCCTCGACCTTGCGGCCGATCGCCTTTTCGAGGGCGTTCAGATTGAACTCGGCCTGCATCTTCAGGCCGTCGTCGAGGAAGCCGCCGATCTCGAAGAACTCGTCGATCGCCTTGTCGATCTGCTCCTCGGTGCGGCCGACCGCGAGCGCGTCGACAATGAGCGTGTCGAGCTTCGCGTGCTGCGCTTCCTCCATCCAGTGATGCTTCATCAGGCTCTTGAACAGCGGGTCGATGTCGCCGTTGTCGCGGATGGATCCCAGGTAATGCTGCTGGGTCATCCACTCGATCATCAGGATGACGAGGCCGACCGCGAGCGGATCATGCTTCAGAATCTCGGCGCCGATCGCTTCCGACGGGCCGATCATCTGACATTCGACCGGGAAGCCCCGCACGAACGCCTGATGATAGCGCTTGAAGAGGTGGATGTGCTTGGCTTCCTCGCTCGCGAAATTGAGGATCGCGCGGACCCGCCAATCGTCGCCGAGCAGATGAGGGCGCGCATGGTCGACGAGGAAGGGAAGAATGAACTCTTCTACCACGCCGAAGATACAAAGGTACTGATGCGCGCTGATCTGATTCAGCACACGCTGCTCGAAGGGATTCAAATTTTCGAGCACCGCCGTGCGAGCCAGGCTCTCGGGCATGAAGTTGCGCGTGAAGTCGAGATCCTGGTCCGCCCGAAGCACATCGTCGAGCTGCCACTGAGCCCGAAGCGATGACGCAAGCGTCGCCTCATAATTGAAGTCGTGGTACATGAAGTCCTCCGATCAATGCAGAATTGC
>Ga0207683_10006017_pt1 | contig 10386 bp, 5 predicted proteins | sample KBSM73metaG_FD_184333 | JGI IMG/M metagenome (GOLD analysis project Ga0207683, IMG submission 184333) | Miscanthus rhizosphere microbial communities from Kellogg Biological Station, Michigan, USA - KBS M7-3 metaG (SPAdes) (version 2) | ecosystem: Host-associated > Plants > Roots > Rhizosphere >...
GTGTGATGCCAAAAAAAGATTTACTGCTAGAAAACCAGGTCATCACCTACAATAACACCGTTGCAGTCTATCACTGGCGACACCAGCAAAAAGTCGGCGTAGAGATTATTAATGAAGCCTACGCCACGTTAATGCGCCAGATGTTTTTCCATTACTGGGATATCGCCGAGGATACGTCAAAAGACTAAAAGTACATTTCTATCAAAGTGCCTGACAAACGCCATGGATGATCTCTGCAGCGCGAGCGAAGAGTTCCGTGTCGCGTACTAGTGAGATGCGAATGTAGGAGTTGCCTTTGCTCTCGTCATCCCAGAAAAATTGATAACCCGGCAGTACAAATACGCCTTTTTTAGCAAACCTATCTACAACTTCGTTTGCCGACATACCATTTTCAATATGTAACCAGACTACGCTTGCATACGGTCGCTCACAAGCAACCAATGGGCTGCCAGCGATCGCCTCATGCAGCGCTTTACGGTTCTCTCGCACACAACTTTTTACACTCTCCAGATGGTCAAGCTTGGAGTTTTGTGCAAACCGTGTTAATAAACTGACAACAAAAGGTGAATGATGATAGATGAAATCGGTATATATATCAAACATCCGTTCATAAATACCGTTTGATGTCGCCAGAATGGAGATCTTCATATCCTTAGTGGGCCAGGTTTTTCCGGTATCTTCAATAACCATGTACTGGATGCCGCTTTGCTGCAAGATAGCATATTCGTCGAATATAAAGGCGTCATCTTTATATACGCGAAAGGACGTGTCCAAAATAAGAATCTTGTCGTGATGCTTACAGAAATCCACGAGAGCTTGAAATGATTCTTTGCTGTAGCATATGCCCGAGGGGTTGTTGGGGGACACTATACAGAAGACATCTACCTGGAGCGTTTTCAAAAATGCGGTTAGTTCAGCCGGGGAAGCTTCTAGGTACTTTTCCGGTATGGATTCCAGTGGCACGTCATGACGCTCAAACATGTTAGCGATATTGTCAAAGCATGGCTCAATCAGCGCCACTTCCAAATCGTTCAAACGCAGAAAATTAGCAACTAGCTCTAAGCTAATAGATGCGCTCGGCAACAACAAATAATGTGTCTGTTCACGGTTTATAGTTTGGCCCAATAAATCATAGTAGGCTGTAATATATGCTGCCTCTAGATCCTGTTGCTGCTCACGCTCTACCTCGAGGAAAATACTGCCCATGTTATCAACAATAGCTTGTTCCTGCGCATTTAAACTGCGGTGAGCATGGCCGTCAGTAAGGTTGAATGTCTCCGACAAACGCATGATCTCCAACTGAGTGAGATCCTTTTTCATGGGGCGTATTTTAGCACCGGATCGTTAATAAGTACGTATTGGTTTGCTAAGTGGTGAACAACATGGTGGTTTATTGGTGCGACCATGTTACTGACTCGCCATCGTCAGGTTTGGGTTTTTGCTGCTCTGGTGAGTCTTGCTGCTTGGGTTCGTCTGGTTTGGGAGCTGATTCGTCTTCAGGGACCCACGGTTTTACCGGAGACTTGGGTGCATCAGCCGCTGGCTGGTCTGCGGGCTTTTCTGGCTCTGGCGGCTTAATTTCTTCTAGGCCGCTGGGCGGCAAATCGTTGCCAGGTTCTGGTTGCCACATGGCATGGGGCGTACTTGGAATACTGTATTGCTGGTTGTTGGCCGGGGCAGCAGGTGCGCCCGGAGCCGGAACGGCAGGTGTAGCAGGTTGCAGCACGCCAAAATCAGGAGCCGGGCCCGCGGCAGCTGCAGCGGCGGTAGCAGCCAGCATTTCTGGCGTTTGTACCAACGGTGTAGTGGCAGCGGGCACGGCAGATATGCCTTCCTCTAAGTTGAAAGTAACCACCAGCGGGAAGTGGTCCGAAATAGCGTTAGTGAGATCGGTTTTCACCACATTTACCTCAGTAACAAGCGGCACGAGGTCGGGCGTAACAAACATGTAGTCTACGCGCACCGGCACTTCGTGGTCTTTGTCGGTGCTGTAGGTGCTGGGTACGGTGGTGTCTAGTTTGCCTTTGGCGGCGGCTACGTCTACGAAACCGGCTTTTAGCAGTTCGTCTATAACGATGTATTCCAGTTGTTGGGTGCCAAATTTGCTGATGCCCTTGGATTGCAATTGCTGCAATAAATTTGGTGGATAGCTATCTTGGCGGCTCAGGCTGTTGAAATCGCCGGTAATAATAGTGGAGCGACCCGGCTTTACGGCAGCGATAAGGCGAGCCATTTCTTTGGCGCGCGAATCTTCTTTCCAGGGGTCCAGGTGGGCGTTAATAATGGAGATTTCTTTGCCGCCCAGCTTAATAACCGTCTCGATGGCGCCGTGCCAAAAGGCCTCGGCGTGCAATGTGCGGCTAATAATGGCATTTTTGCTTACTGTTGCCAGCTTGTATTCGGTGTTGCTGTTGCCGTAGGCGAAACCAGCGAACAAAATTTGGTCGGTAAAGTTTTTGAGGCGGGCAAAGTCGTTATCTTGCCAACCGTTTACTTCTTGCAAACAAATAACATCTAGCTGGGATGTGCGCACAAATTCTACCAGGCGGTTCAACGAACCGTTTGCACCCTCAAACAGATTATACGTAGCGATGCGTATGGCCATATGCATAATGTACCATAAGATATGCCATTGCGAGCACTGGCATTATGGAGTTTAATCGAAAACATGAATATTGACCGAGTTGTTAAGAAAGCAGATGGTTGGCAGCAGCGCCGCACGCCCCTGGCATTTGTGTATGCCGTGATAAAGAAATATGGCGAAGATAACGGTGGGTACCAAGCCGCGCTGCTTACCTATTATGGATTTTTGTCGTTGTTTCCTTTATTACTGGTGCTGGTTACGGTGTTGCAGATTTGGTTCCACAACAACCCGGTACTCAGGGCTGAGGTAAGCACCAGCATCGGGCACTTCTTCCCGCTGCTTGGCTCGCAATTGCAGCAGGAAATTCATGGCATGCGCAGCGCGGGCATCGGCTTAGTTATTGGGATACTTATTACCATTTATGGTGCCCGCGGGGCGGCCGACGCCTTCCGCTTTGCGCTGGACAACATGTGGCAAATCCCCAAAGACAAGCGCGCAGGCTTTCCGAAGAGTATGCTGCACTCGCTGGCGATTATGGCCGCCGGTGTGCTTGGGTTTGCGGCCACGGCGTTTGTTTCCAGCTTTACTGCCACGCTCGGGCACGCCACATGGGTGAAAATTTTGGCGAACGTACTCGGCTTCCTCATTCTTACGTTTGTGCTGGGCTACGCCTTCCGCATTGCCACCAGCGGGCGCATCCGCTACCGCTACATGTTGTTGGGGGCAGCGGTTGCGGCGTTCATTATGCAACTGCTGCTGAGTTTTGGAGGCATTATTTTGTCGCACCAACTGCAACATTTAGACTCCGTGTACGGCACGTTCGCCCTAGTGCTGGGCCTGCTGTTTTGGATGTATCTGCTGGCGCAAGTGGTCATTTACGCCGCTGAGATTGACACCGTACGGCATTTCCACCTGTGGCCGCGCTCGCTGAGCGGCAAACTGCGCACCGAAGCCGACGAGCAAGCCTACAAACTGTACGCCCAAAGCGAAAAGTACATCGAAAAAGAGCACATTGGCGTCCGTTTTAAATAACAGTTTTGCGACGAGCATGCTTCCCTGGAATCTTCCTGTATAATGCCAAGCATGAGCAATAACAACACAAATGTACTCATTGCTGGCGGCGGCTTCGGCGGCATTAAAGCGGCACTTGAGCTGAGCAAGAATAAGAATCTGAACGTAACACTAGTGAGCGACCATGGCCATTTCCGTTATTACCCGGCCATTTATCACACAGCCACCGGTGGCGAACGGGCGGGCAGCCGCCTGCGCATTAGCGAATTGTTGGGCGGCCGCAACGTGAAATTTGTGCGCGCCCGCATTACCAAGCTCGACCGCGAAAAAAAGCAAGTTCTAACCGAGGATGGCCAAGCGTTGCCATATGACACGCTGGTGATGGCGCTTGGCAACGTCACCAACTACTTCGGCATTAAAGGGCTGCCGGAATATTCCTACGGCATAAAATCTACCGAGCAAGCCGAACAGTTTAAAAAGCACCTGCACGAGCAAATCGCCCAAAGCGGCCCCGACCAAAACTACGTGATTATTGGCGGCGGCCCCACCGGCATTGAGCTGGCGGGCAACTTGCCGGGCTATCTGCGGCGCATCATGAAAAACCATGGCGTAAAGGCCGAGAAACCGCTCACGATTACGTTGGTTGAAGCGCTGCCAACGCTATTGCCTCGCTCGCCCAAAAAGATTTCTGCGGCCGTTACCAAGCGCCTGGAAAAATTAGGCGTCACCATTATGACCAATGCTGCCGTTAGCGAGCAAACTGCCGACGCCCTGAAAATCGGCGACAAAACCCTACCAACCAACACCGTTGTGTGGACCGCTGGCGTGATGATTAACCCGTTCTTCCAGGAAAACGGTTTTAAAATGACCGACCGCCACAAGGTGGAGGTAAACGAATTCCTGCAAGCCGAACCCAACATTTACGTAATCGGCGACAACGCCAACACGCCGTTTAGCGGCATGGCCCAAACCGCGTTGTACGACGGGCATTTTGTGGCTCATGCCATTCAAGATACTGTCGCAGGCAAAACACCCAAGGCCTATGTTGCCAAAAAACCGATCAGCGTTATCCCCGTAGGCAGCAACTGGGCTGCCGTGGAGTGGGGCAATGTTGTTACCGCCGGGCTTGTTGGCGGATTCTTGCATATTTTTGTGGACCTTATTGGGTTTCATGATATGCAGAGTTGGCCTAAGGCGGCGGTGCAGTGGATGCGGTCTAAAAAAGAAGGCGACCAAGAGGTTTGCGAGCATTGCGCTAAGAATTAGTCATTTTCTGTTTAATAGGAAGGGGTCCTGTCGACTTTTCTAATGCATCATGCTCGTAAACATGCGCGTGTTGCATTAGAAAAGTCGCCACCCCGATATCTAATAATCATTGGGGTGGCAGTTATTTTATTTTCTCACGCGCATGTTTACGAGCATGTGAAAATAAAATAACTGCCAGGATCCCTTCCTATTAGAACCATACAAGGTGTGGCGTACAATAGGTGCATGGCAAATGAGAATTACAAAACAGCGCTGGCTAATTTAAATGCAGCTCAGCGCCAGGCAGTCGAAACCACCGAAGGCCCGGTGCTAGTAATTGCTGGCCCGGGCACCGGCAAAACGCAACTGCTCACCACGCGCATTGCGCACATCCTGGCCACCACCGACACACTACCGCAAAACATTTTGTGTTTAACATTTACCGATTCCGCCGCTGCAAACATGCGCGAACGTTTGAGCGGCATGATTGGCCAGGCCGCGTACGACGTCACCATTAGCACCTACCATGCCTTCGGCTCAGACATCATCCGCCGTTTTCCCGATTACTTTACGGCCGACTCCGGCCTAGAACCTATCGACGAATTAGGCATCGACCGCATTTTCCGCAGCATCATCGCGGCCTTGCCGTACAGCAGCCCCCTCAAGTACGCCGACAATTATGTAGGCGATATCAAAACACTGGTCAGTGACGCCAAGCGCGCCTTACTCACACCCGAAGATTTGCGCGCCACCGCCCGCGAAAACCTCAAATTTATTGAAACCGCCAGCCCCGTTGTGGCCGAAACCCTGAGCAGCATTGCGCGCATAGACAAAAAGGCCATCCCTCTCTTTACAACCTTAGCTACAAAAATAGAGGGGACCGGTACACTTGCCGCCATGTTCGCCCAGGAGCTGGAAGAAGCCGTAGCCGCCGCCGAAGAATCAGGCAAAACCACCACGCTCACCGCTTGGAAAAACAAATGGTTGGCCAAGGACGCGGTCGGCCAGTTCATTGTTGACGGCGCAAAGGCCAATCAGAAACTGTTGGCCGCCGCCGGTATTTACGAGCATTATTTGCAGGCGCTGGCCAAGGAAGGACTGTTCGACTACGACGACATGATTCTCCGCGCCGTGCGCGCCTTGGAACAGAACGCCGACCTCCGTTACACCTTACAGGAGCAATATTTCTACATATTATTAGACGAATTCCAAGACACCAACGGCGCCCAGCTACGCCTGGTAGAACTTTTAACCGACAACCCGGTGAACGAAGGCCGCCCCAACGTGCTGGCCGTGGGCGACGACGACCAAGCCATTTACGCCTTTCAAGGCGCCAACTACTCGCACATGCTGCAGTTTAACCAAATGTACCGCGATGTGTTGGCCATTCCGCTCGTTGAAAACTACCGCTCGCACGCCGACATTTTAAGCACCGCCCGCGGCATTGCCGAACAAATAGAGGAACGCCTGCATCACCATTTCCCAAAAATCGAAAAAACATTAATTGCCAAAAACACCAAGCTGCCTGTCACCGCCGTTGTGGAGCGCCGCGAAGCCCAAAGCGATATTATGCAATTCGCCTGGGTGTCGCGCCGCATTAGCGAGCTAATTAGCGCCGGAGTGCCTGCCAGCGAAATTGCCGTGCTTGCTCCGCAGCATAAATATTTGGAACCGCTAGTGCCATTTCTGCAAGAGACGGGCGTGCCCATACGTTACGAAAAACGCGAAAACGTGCTGGACGACCCCGGCATCACCCAGTTATTGCGAATGAGCGAGCTGGTTTTAGCGCTGCAAACCGGCGCGCACGCCACAGCCAACGCGCTGTGGGCGCATGTGCTCAGTTTTGATTTTTGGATTTTGCCCACCAGTGCCATCTGGAAATTAAGCTGGCGGAGCCGTGAAGATGACACCAGCTGGACCGACGAGCTATTACAAGATGACGCCTTAAAACCAATCGCGCTCTTTTTTATTCGCCTCAGCCATATTGCCGGAAACGAAACGCTCGAGACCATGTTCGACTACTTAATTGGCTCGCAGCCGCTCGACCTCCAAGAGCCTGGTTTTGAGCCGTACCGCTCGCCATATTACAATCACTACTTTGGCCAGATAAACCCAGAATCCACCGCCGATTTCTGGAATTTGCTCTCCAATATGATTGTGCTGCGCGCCCGGTTGCGTGAATACCGCAAAGATGGCGAGGAACGGTTGAGCTTGCGCGATTTTATCGGTTACGTAGAAGCGATGCGGGCAGCAGAGCTCAAAATCCTCAACACCAGCCCGTACGCATCTGGCGACAACGCCGTGCAGCTCATGACCGCCTTCAAAGCAAAAGGCATGGAGTGGAGCGCCGTGTTTGTGGTGGCCGTGAACGATGACGCCTGGGGCGGCAAAAGCCACAGCGCGGGCAGCCGCATTAGCATTCCACCGAACCTGCAACACATCCGCTATGCTGGTGCCACCAACGACGAACGCCTGCGCCTGTTTTACGTGGCCGTTACCCGCGCCAAATCGCAGTTGTATCTGGTAAATTACGCCAGCAACTTTGCGGGCCGTGCCAGGACGCGCCTCAAATTTTTAGACGAATCACCAGACGAGCAACATGTGGTACACTCGCCGCTGCTACCCGAAGGCAGCCAGGTAGTAAAACCCGCCGAAGACAGCAGGCCAGCGCCCACCACCGAGCTGGCCGCTTATTGGAGCCGCCGCCACGAAGAAGCATTGCAACACCCAGACATGCGCGCGCTGCTGGCCGACCGCTTGCGCGATTTCCAGCTTAGCCCCACTCACGTCAACGATTTCTTGGATGTGGCCAACTGCGGCCCGCAGGCATTTTTCCTCCGCACTATTTTACGTTTCCCGCAGGCGCCCAGTCCGCAAATGCAATACGGCAACGCCATACACGAAACACTGGAATGGCTGCACAACACCGTAAAACAAAACGGTGGTGCCGTACCGAGCGAAGCACAGTTGTTTGCCGCGTACGAAACTCGCTTAGATAAACAACGTTTGAACGCACATGACGCCAAGCTATTTTTAGATCGCGGCAAAGATGCGCTCGCCGCCTACTTACAGCAACGTGGCGCCACCATAACGCCCAACGTCGTAGCCGAATATAACTTCCGCAACGAAGGCGTGTTTATTGGCAAGGCTCACCTCAGCGGCAAGATAGACAAAATGATCATCGACCCCGCCCAAAAAACCATCCAAATTGTCGATTACAAAACGGGCCAGGGCACCAGCAAATGGGCGCGCAAAATTAAACTGCACAAATACCGCCAGCAACTGTATTTGTACAAGGCACTTATTGAAGGTTCGCACACCTACGGCAGCTACACTGTTACCGACGCATATTTAGAATTTGTAGAACCCGACGAAGACGGCCGCATCCACGAATTACATCTTACGCTCAATGACGCCGAATACGCCCACGCCAAACAGCTCGCTGAAGTAGTGTGGCAGCGAATTACAAACTTAGATTTACCGGATATTTCCGGCTATACCGACGACCTCTCTGGCATAGAAAGCTTTGAAGAAGATTTATTGACTTAATGTGATATTTCTCACATTCACGCATAAACCTGTATAATAGAATTTCATAAACCATAAGAGGAAAGGGGAGCAATTACTCACGTTTAGTCGTGAGCTTTTTGTTCGGGTGGCCCTAACGGTGGTCCCGAAAAGGTAAATCAGCTAGTAACATCTAACATTTCGCGTATTCCACTACATTGAAGTAAATAGTACAACCACAAACACTTGTGGCCTTTTATTTTTATTGCTTGCATTTTGGATGTAACATTCTCTATCCTTACGCAGCGCTAACGTTAAAGGCCCGCCAACAGGAGGGGTTTATTAAGTATGTCCAGACTTCCGGTTCCAGGCGCCGACAATAATACATGGGGAGCACTCCTCAACGATTTTCTGCTGGTTTCGCACAACGAAGACGGCACGTTGAAATCTGGTGTAATCGCACGGGGCGCCTGGACGGCAGGCACCACCTACAATGTGAACGATATTGTTTCGCGCGACGGTGCCAGTTGGCGCTGTAAAGGCGCACATACCGCGGGTAGCACATTTAGCGGCGGCGTGGGCTCGGTATATTGGGAGCAATGGTCGCAGCGCCAAATAGTGTTCGACGTGCGCGACTATGGCGCCAAAATGGATGGCAGCACCGACGACACCACCGCCATTCAAGCCGCCATTAACGCCGCCTTTAGCAGCGGCGCCACCACAGGCGGTGGAGGCGGCATCGTGTACATCCCGCGCGGGCAAACGCGCATTACCGGCTTGTTCTTATATAATGGCGTCATTTTACAAGGGGCGGGCATGTTCGCCACCGTTCTTACACTTAACAGCAACGCTAACCGCAGCATGATCTCCAATCATGTGAGCGCCGACGGCATCGACGCAAATGGCGAATTTGTGGGCGTGTGGGACGTAACTCTAGATGGCAACCGTAGCGGACAGTCAGCAACATCGCACGGCATAAAGTTCAATACCAACCCGGCAAATGCCAACGCCACGAACGACGCCTGGTTCGACACTCACCAGCATGTCAAAAATGTACGCATCCGCTACTGCCACGACGACGGCATAAACGCCAGTGGCCGCAGTGAAATGCGCTTCGAAAATGTGTACGTTTCTGGCTGCTGGGGCAATAGTTTTAACACCACGTACGATACCTTCATGACTAATTGTAGCTCCGAGAACGCCGGGCTGGAGGGGTTCTACTTAGATAACGGCGACATAATGCTTAGCAACTGCAAATCATGGGATAGCGGTAAAATAAATGCCGCGCGGGGCGCAGGTTTTCGCATAGAAAATTCATTCGCCTATGCTCTGCTTAGCAGTTGTACAGCTCAAAATAATTTCGCTCAAGGTTTTTATTTGCACAATAATAATGGCAGCATTTTGCAAGCTTGCGTGGCGGATAGTAACAATTACGGCAGTGGCAACACCGCCGGGCAATATGCTGGCGTTGAATTAGTGAATACATCGAACTGCATTGTAGATTTTACGGCGTATCAGGGATATCAATCGGGCAATTTAGTCGGCAACCAGGGGTATGCGCTGCGCATAAATAGCGGCTCAGATAAAAACGACATCCGTTTTACCACCTATGCGCAGAGCGGCTATGTCATGCTGGGCGACATTTCGTCGGATTCAGTACTATTAACAAACGCTATCCGCGCCAACGGCGCTGTGCGAAACCCTATAAACAATCTGGCCGCGCTGGCCGACATACAGCTGAATAACGTGACCGACGGGCAAACTCTGGCTTACAACGCCAGTGCAGGCAAATGGGTGAACACCAATGCTGCGGCCGGTACGTTTAGCTTGGGCGCGTTTGGCGACGGCAGTGACGGCGCCGTTACACTAGACGGCACAACCACCGTACAATGGGCGTCGCTGAGTGCAAGCGTATACACCATGACACGCGATGCGCTCACCACTTCTTTAACCATTCAACCCGGAATTACGCTGCGCTGTAGCAGTTTCCGCATTTTTAGCACTGGCATCGTTACTAATAACGGCACGGTAGATGCGAA
>Ga0207683_10006018_pt1 | contig 10385 bp, 9 predicted proteins | sample KBSM73metaG_FD_184333 | JGI IMG/M metagenome (GOLD analysis project Ga0207683, IMG submission 184333) | Miscanthus rhizosphere microbial communities from Kellogg Biological Station, Michigan, USA - KBS M7-3 metaG (SPAdes) (version 2) | ecosystem: Host-associated > Plants > Roots > Rhizosphere >...
AGCTTCCCCCTGTTGGCAGCAAGCCTATCCCAGTTGCCGCGGCCTGAGTAAAGCCGTCCGCGGATCACGCGTCTGCGCCCTGTTCCGGCGGCATGGGGACATGCCGTTTCCCCATGCCAAAGGTGCTTGCCCCTGTCGCGGGGTTTCGTCATATTTCCCGGCAGGTCGTCCATTCCGGGCGGCCGATGTTCTCAGGGCGGGGCGAAAATCCCCACCGGCGGTAAGGGTGACGTAGCCCAAGCCCGCGAGCGCCTTCCTCCCCCTTTGGGAAGAAGGGTCAGCAGATTCGGTGTGATTCCGAGGCCGACGGTTATAGTCCGGATGAAAGAGAACGGTTGCGATGGCTCCGCGCGTTTGCGTGGGGCTGTCTCGTTCCGTGTGCCCTGATTCTGGTCCTGAAAGAGGAAAGCCATGAATCAGATGTTGCAAGACGCTCCCACAGTAGAAAACTCTTCCACAGTCGAAAACGCTCCCGATACGCCTGCGCGTCCGCCGGCGCATCCGCGATTTGCAAAACCGCAGCGGGTCGCTTTCGTGCAGTCGTCCTGGCATCGCGACGTGGTCGAGGAATGCCGCATCGCATTCCTTGCCGAGATCGAGACGCGCCATATCGCCTCCGCGCAAGTCGATCTGTTCGAAGTGCCGGGTTCGTTCGAGATCCCGCTGCATGCGCAACTGCTTGCCAAGACGCGGCGCTACACCGCGATCGTGGCCGCAGGCCTCGTGGTCGATGGCGGCATCTATCGCCACGAGTTCGTCGCCGACACCGTGATCAAGGCGTTGATGGATGTGCAGTTGAAGACTGAAGTGCCGGTATTCTCGGCGGTGCTGACCCCGCAGCAATTCCACGAAAGCGCGGTGCATCACGACTTCTTCCGTAAACATTTCGTCATCAAGGGGATCGAAGTCGCGGAAGCCTGCGCCAACACGCTGCACAGCCTCGAGCGGCTGCGCGGTCAGGTCGCGGCGGGAATTGTGTAGCGAGACCCTGCAATCGGCCGATTGTCTTTCCCGTCGCCGCGCCTGTAAGCTCGGCGGCGGGAGGAGGTCCGCCCGTGGAGACGGGCGGTCGAGACGATCATGTTCGCAGGACACGATCCTTATCTCGTCGCGCTCTCGGTGGTGGTCGCGATTCTGGGAGGTTACACCGGCTTCGGCCTTACCGCGCGCATCCGCGGGACGCCGGACGCCGGTCATCGACTGCTGCTTGCCGGCGCCGCGTTTTTTCTCGCCATCGGCATCTGGACCATGCACTTCGTCGGCATGCTGGCGGCGCCGTTGCCGCCGGACACCGCCTATCTGGTGCTGCCGACCATCGTCTCGTTCCTGATCTGCGCGCTGGTGGTCGGGATTTCGCTGTTCTTTGTCAGCGTCGGCGAGCCGCCGGTTTCCCGCGTGTTGTCCTCGGCGGTGTTGCTCGGGGTGGGGATCGCCAGCATGCATTATGTCGGCATGCACGGATTATCCGGCAATTTCGCCATGACCCATGATGCCGCGATGGTCGTATTGTCGGTGTTGATCGCAATCGCCGCCGCCTATGGCGGCCTGCGGGCCTTCCTCGCGCGTCAGGGCGGTGTGCAACTCGCGTTGAGCGCGGTCGCGTTCGGTGTTGCGGTGTCCGGTATGCACTACACCGCGATGGCTGGCATGCATCTGGTTGCACCATCGGAAGGGACGCATCGACATGTCGAGGGGCTCGCGGCCTCGTCGCAAATGCTGTCGCTGGTCGTGGCACTGCTGTGCTTTGTAATCGCCGCGGGCTTTCTGTTGTCGCTGGTGCCGGATCCGCGCAATAAAAATATGGTGGTGACCGAACCGGTTGCCGCCATTCCCGAGCCGGCCGGCCTCCGGCTGGAGGTCCTATCGACGGATGCGGGTGTATTTCTCACCAGTCCGCGGCTGCGGCCAACCCCGCTCGGCGGTATCGGCCAGCCGCCGCGCGCCGCACCGGCACCAAGGCTGCCGGTCGAAGGCGCCGATGGCACTCACTTTATCGATACCGCCGATATCAGGAGCGTCCGGGCGGACGCGCATTACACCAAGGTTCATGACGGGACCCGGGAGCGGATGTGCCCGTGGTCGATTTCGGAAGCCGAGGCCCAGCTCGACCCGAGCCTGTTCGTCCGGGTGCATCGCAGCCACATCGTGGCCATCCCGCACGTTACCCTCGTCCGCAAGGAGGGCGACGGCGCCATCGTGGAGCTCGACGGTCCGTCGCCGCATCGCGTGCCGGTGAGCCGCGCCAAGATCGCCGAGGTCAAGGCCCGATTAGGCCTCGCCCGGCGGCACGCCTGATCCTCGTCACGCCATTAGGTCGCCAAGGCTGACGCACTTCGTGCGAGAAATTCTGCATCTCGTGCGAATTCCCTGAGCTTGTGACCACCTTCTTGCAGGCGAAAACGCGTGGAGAGAACGTGCCTTCCAACGTCCGCGCACTCCCGGCGCGCGTATTCCGCAAAAGTGAATACCGATTTTGCGACCAGAATACGCGCCAGTCCAAAGGGTGCCCAAAGGACGAATGGAGGAGAGGCATGATCCCTGGCCCATTCAGCTATTACCGGCCGACGACGTTGGCCGACGCGGTCAAACTGCTTGCGACTCTGGGCGATGAAGCCCGGCCATTGGCCGGCGGCCATAGCCTGGTTCCGATGATGAAGCTCCGGCTCGCCACACCCGATCATCTCGTTGACCTGCACGGCATCGCCGGGCTCAAGGGCATCCGCCGCGACGGCAACAAGGTCGTGATCGGCGCGATGACAACCCAGCACCAATTGCTGGCCTCCGACGAGATCGCCAAATCCATCCCCATCCTGCATGAAACCGCTACCGTTATCGCCGATCCCCAGGTGCGTTACCGCGGCACCATCGGCGGCAACGTTGCCAATGGCGATCCCGGCAACGACATGCCGGCGGTGATGATGACGCTGGGTGCGAACTACCGGCTCGAAGGCGCGTCCGGCGCCCGCGACGTCGCGGCGGTGGAGTTCTATCAGGGCGCCTATTTCACGGCCTTGGAGCCCGGCGAAATCCTGACCTCGATTTCCATTCCCGTGCCCGCCGCCGGTCACGGCTACGCCTACGAAAAACTGAAGCGCAAGGTCGGCGACTACGCCACTGCGGCGGCGGCCGTCGTGCTGACGATGGCGGGCGGCAAGGTCGCGAGTTGCACGATCGGCTTGACCAATCTCTCGGAGACGCCGCTGCTTGCGACCGATGCGGCAAAAGCGGTGATCGGAACGAACCTCGATGCAGCAACGCTGAAAAAGGCTGCCGCCGCAGCCGAAGCCATCATGTCGCCGGCCGCGGATGCGCGCGGCCCAGTCGAATACCGCAAACATGTCGGCGGCATCATGGTCGCACGCGCGTTGACGCGCGCCATGGCCAAAGCCGGTTAGGGGGAGGACAAATGCCAAAGACCCACATCACCATGAAGGTGAACGGCGCCGAGGTCGAAGGCCTCGTCGAACCGCGCACGTTGCTGGTGCATTTCATCCGCGAAAATCTGCAGATGACTGGCACCCATATCGGCTGCGAAACCACCCATTGCGGTGCCTGCACAGTCGATATCGACGGCATGTCGGTGAAATCCTGCACGATGTTTGCCGTGCAGGCCCAGGGTTCCGAGATCATGACCATCGAAGGCATGGCCAATGCCGACGGAACGCTGCACGCCCTGCAGGAAGGCTTTCGGATGATGCACGGCCTGCAATGCGGCTTCTGCACGCCCGGCATGATCGTACGGGCGCAACGGCTGTTGCAGGAAAATCCGCGGCCGACGGAGGAAGAAATCCGGATGGGCATTTCCGGCAATATCTGCCGCTGCACCGGTTACCAGAACATCGTCAGGGCAATCCAGTACGCCGCCGCCAAGATCAACGGCGTTGAATTCCAGGAGGCCGCGGAATGAACGACATGACTCCCACGCGGGAACAACGCGAAGCCAAGCTCGAGGGTATGGGCTGCAAGCGCAAGCGAGTCGAAGACATCCGCTTCACGCAGGGCAAGGGCAATTACGTCGACGATTTGAAACTGCCGGGCATGCTGCACGGCGATTTTGTCCGCTCGCCGCATGCCCATGCGCGTGTCAAATCGATCAATGGCGACGAGGCGCTGAAAGTACCAGGCGTATTGGCTGTTATCACCGCCGAGACGCTGAAGACCGTCAACCTTGCCTGGATGCCGACGCTTGCGGGCGACGTGCAGATGGTGCTGGCCGACGGCAAGGTGCTGTTCCAGAATCAGGAAGTCGCCTTCGTGGTCGCGACCGACCGCTATGCGGCCGACGACGGCATCAACAAGGTCGTCGTCGAGTACGAACCGTTGCCGCCGCTGATTGATCCGTTCAAGGCGATGGACAAGGACGCACCGGTGCTGCGCGAGGACCTCGCCGGCAAGACCACGGGCGCGCACGGACCGCGCAAGCATCACAACCACATCTTCGAATGGACCGTTGGCGACAAGGATCTGACCGATGCCGCGTTCCGCAAGGCGGAAGTGACGATCAAGGAGATGATCTCCTACCATCGCACCCATCCGTCACCGCTGGAGACCTGCCAGTGCGTCTGCTCCTTCGACAAGATCAAGGGCGAGCTGACGATCTGGGGCACATTCCAGGCCCCGCATGTGATCCGCACGGTGGTGGCGCTGATTGCAAAAATTCCCGAGCACAAGATCCACGTCATCTCGCCTGACATCGGCGGCGGCTTTGGCAACAAGGTCGGCGCCTATCCCGGCTACATCTGTGCCGCGGTGGCTTCGATCGTCACCGGCAAGCCGGTGAAATGGGTCGAGGACCGCATCGAGAACCTGACCGCGACGTCATTTGCGCGCGACTATCACATGACCACGGAAATCGCCGCGACCAGGGAAGGCAAGGTCACGGGCCTTCGCGTTCATGTGCTTGCCGATCACGGCGCGTTCGACGCCTGCGCCGATCCGTCGAAATGGCCGGCCGGCTTCTTCAACATCGTCACGGGCTCGTATGATTTCCCGACCGCGCATCTTTCGGTCGACGGTATCTATACCAACAAGGCGCCGGGCGGCGTTGCCTATCGCTGCTCGTTCCGGGTAACGGAGGCGGCGTACTGCATCGAGCGGGGAATGGACATTCTCGCCCAAAAACTCGGGATGGACCCGGCGGAGCTGCGGCTGAAAAACTTCATCAAGCGCGAGCAGTTCCCGTATCATTCGGCCTTGGGCTGGGAATACGATTCCGGCGACTACCACACCGCGATGCACAAAATGATGGAGGCGGTCGACTATGCCGGCCTGCGCAAGGAGCAGGCGGCACAACGCGCGGCGTTCAAGCGCGGCGAGACGCGCGAGATCATGGGCCTCGGCGTATCTTTCTTCACCGAGATCGTCGGCGCCGGTCCGTCGAAGAATTGCGACATCCTGGGAATCGCGATGTTCGACTCCTGCGAAATCCGCATGCATCCGACCGGGGCGGGCATCGCCCGCGTCGGCTCCAAGAGCCAGGGCCAGGGTCACGAAACCACCTGGGCCCAGATCATCGCTACCGAAATCGGCATCCCAGCCGACGACATCATGGTGGAGGAGGGCAATACCGATACCGCGCCTTACGGGCTCGGCACCTACGGTTCGCGCTCAACGCCGGTGGCGGGTGCAGCGATCGCCATGGCGGCACGAAAGATCAAGGCCAAGGCGCAGATGATTGCAGCGTACAAGCTCGAGGTGCACGAGGGCGATCTCGAATGGGATATCGATGGCTTCCGCGTCAAGGGCCTGCCGGAGAAGTCGATGTCGATGAAGGACATTTGCTGGGCGGCTTACAACTCGGTGCCTCCTGGCATGGAGCCGGGCCTCGAGGCGGTGAGCTATTACGATCCGCCCAACATGACCTATCCGTTCGGCGCCTATATCTGTGTGATGAACATCGACGTCGATACCGGTGTCTACAAGATCAGGCGCTTCTATGCGCTCGACGATTGCGGCACGCGCATCAACCCGATGATCATCGAGGGCCAGGTGCATGGCGGATTGACCGAAGCCTTCGCGATCGCGATGGGGCAGGAAATTCGCTATGATGATGAAGGCAATGTGGTGACCGGCTCGTTCATGGACTTCTTCATGCCGACCGCGGTCGAGACCCCGCATTGGGAGACCGACTTTACCGTCACGCCGTCGCCGCATCATCCGATCGGCGCCAAGGGTGTAGGCGAAAGCCCGAATGTCGGCGGCGTGCCGGCGTTTTCCAACGCCGTCAACGACGCCTTCTCGTTCCTGGGCGCCACCCACATCCAGATGCCGCATGATTTCTGGCGTAACTGGAAGGCGGCGAAGGATCTTGGAGTATTTGCGTAACGATGGGAAATCGCGAAGAGATCGCGGAACGTCTGGCAGCCAGCGGCTACATCGCCGACGGCGAACTGGCGACCGCGGTCTCGCTCATGCAATTGCTGAAACGGCCCCTGCTGCTGGAGGGCGAGGCGGGCGTCGGCAAGACCGAGGTCGCCAAGGCACTGGCTACCGTGCATGCGACCGAACTGATCCGCCTGCAGTGCTACGAAGGGCTGGATCAATCGGCCGCTTTGTACGAATGGAACTACCAGCGGCAATTGCTGTCGATCCAGGCCCATCGTGGCGGCGACGCCGATGCCGTTGAAGACCAAATCTTCTCGGAAAAATATCTGCTGGAGCGGCCGCTATTGGCCGCGATCCGCCGGACAAAACCGCCGGTGCTGCTGATCGACGAGATCGACCGCGCGGATGACGAGTTCGAGGCGTTCCTGCTCGAATTGCTGTCCGACTTCCAGGTCTCGATTCCCGAACTCGGCACCATTACCGCGACCACGATCCCGCACGTGGTGCTGACCTCGAACGGCACGCGTGAGCTGTCCGACGCACTACGCCGCCGCTGCCTCTATCATTACGTGGATTACCCCGACACCGACCGCGAGGCGCGTATCATCATGGCCCGCATAGATGGCGCCAGCGCCTCGCTCTCGCTGCAGATCGCGCGGATGGTCGAAAGCATCCGGAAGGAAGAATTGCGCAAGGTGCCCGGCGTGGCGGAGACGCTGGACTGGGCCGCGGCGCTGGTCGGACTCGATATCAGGGATTTGCACGATGCACCCGAGACCGTGCACGAGACGCTGATGTGCCTGCTCAAGACGCATGAGGACAAGGCGCGGATGAGCCGCGAGGTCACCGAACGATTGCTAGGGAAGGTCGCATGAGCTGCTGTGGCACAGGGCCTGATTTCCACGAAGCAGACGAGGTCTCCCGCCTGGTTTCAGGGAAACTCGCGGCCTTTCTCCGTACGTTGCGCGACAACGGTTTTGCCGTCGGCCTTGCCGAAGGCCAGGACGCGACGACGCTGATGACGGCCGGATATGTCGCTAAACCCAATCTGCTGCGTTCGGCATTCAAGCATCTATTCTCGGCGCGAAAATCCGACTGGGAAAAGTTCGACGGGCTGTTTGATGCGTTCTGGCTCGGCAAACGTGTGAGGTCGCGATCGACCACCATCGGCTCAGCCAAAGCGGCCAATAATCCCTCGCTGAAGAGTTTGCCGAACCATCGTTCGGAACCGCGCGGCGGCGGCGACACGGCGATGGATCAGATTCCATCGGGTGATGGCGCGGACAATGACCGCAGCGGCGAAGGGCGCATGGAGGGCGCCTCACGGACCGATAATCTCGCCGAGATCGATTTCCGCAAGATGGCCGACCCCGAGCAGATCGAGGACGCGCATACCGCGGCCGCCCGGCTGGCGCAGACCATGCGCACGCGACTGACCCGGCGCGATCTGGCGCGGCGGCGCGGCTATCGGCTCGACCTGCGCCGGACCATTCACAGCAATATCAGCCATGGCGGCGTTCCGATCACGCTCGTCAAGCGCCAGCGCAAGGAGAAGCCGCTGCGTCTCGTCATGTTGCTCGATGCGTCAGGCTCGATGAGCATGTATACCGGTGTGTTCCTGCGCTTCATCCACGGCGTGCTGGACGAGTTTCGCGAGGCCGAAGCGTTCCTGTTCCACACTCGCCTTGCGCATATCTCCGATGCGATGAAGGAAAAGGACGCGGCGCGCGCGCTGGACCGGCTGTCGATCATGGCGCAAGGCGCCGGCGGCGGCACCAAGATCGGCGAGAGCCTGCAGACGTTCAACCGCTGGCATGCCGCGCGCGTGATTCATTCTCGAACTGTGGTGATGATCGTGTCCGACGGTTACGAGACGGGTGATGCCGCCTTGCTCGGCCGCGAAATGGCCGCGCTCGGCCGGCGCTGCCGCCGCATCGTCTGGCTCAATCCGATGATGGCATGGGAGGGCTATGCGCCTGTCGCTGCCGGCATCAAGGCGGCGCTGCCGCATGTCGATCTCTACGCGCCGGCCAACACGCTTAAAAGCCTGACCGCGCTCGAACCATATCTGGCGAAACTCTGATGACCGCTCATGTCGAAGTGATGGACCTGGTCGCGCAGTTGAAAGCCGCCGAGCAGGCGTTTGTGCTGGCGACCGTCGTGCGCACCGTGTCGGTTACCGCGGCGAAAGCCGGCGCCAAGGCGATCATCCGCCCCGATGGCACGATCGCGGCGGGCTGGATCGGTGGCGGCTGCGCGAAGGGCGCGGTGCTGAAAGCGGCGCGCGAGGCGCTGGCCGATGGTGAGCCGCGCATGGTGTCGGTGCAGCCGGAGGACATGCTGGCTGAACTCGGCGTCAAGCCCGGCGAGAACCGCGACGGGGTCCGCTTTGCCAGCAACATGTGTCCCAGCAAGGGCACCATGGATATCTTCATCGAGCCGGTGCTGCCGCATCCCTCGCTGGTGATTTTCGGTGGAAGTCCGGTTGCGATGTCGCTGGCGGCGCAGGCACGCCAACTCGGCTATCACGTCACGCTGGCGGCGCCCGCGGGCGATCTCTCGGCCGTGCCCGATGCCGATATGCTGGTCGATGGCTTTGCGCCTGGCGAACTCAACCAGGCACGGCGCTTCATCGTGGTCTCGACGCAAGGCAAGGGCGATGAAGCCGCGTTGCGCGCGGCCGTCGCAATCGAGGCCGAATATCACGCTTTCGTCGGCAGCCGCCGCAAGATGGCGGCGCTGCGCGAAAAACTCGTCGCCAACGGCGTGGCGCCCGAGGCGATCGACCGGGTCAAGGCGCCGGCCGGGCTCGATCTCGGCGCCATCACTCCGGAAGAAATCGCTATGTCGATTTTGGCCGAAATTACCGTTGAGCGCCGCCGCGGCCAGCGTGGCACCAATCTTGTCCCGGCCGCGTAGGCGACTGATTTGTCCTCGGTCCGCTCATGACTTTCGGCTATCCTGCCGGGGCTTCACCTCATTGGGGAATAGACCGACATGACCGGACAGGATTCATCCGATTGGCTCGGCCTCTCGGGCCGCGTGTGCGTTGTGACAGGGGGAGGCGGTGGTATCGGCCGTGCCGTTGCCACAAGTCTTGCGCGGGCCGGTGCCCGTGTTGCCGCCATCGATCGCGACGAACGGGGCCTGGAGGCGACGCGCGCGGAGCTGCGCGAACTTGGCTGCGACCATGTCGTGACGAATTGCGATACGACCAGCGCCGAGCGCGTTACCGCTGTCTCCGAGACGATCGAGAAAGCGCTGGGTCCATGCAGCGTCCTCGTCAACACCGCCGCGGTGTTGCGCCCCGGCGGACTCGAAACGCTGTCGCTGGCCGAGTGGAATGCCGTTCTCTCCGTCAATCTGACCGGCTATTTCCTCTGCGCGCAGATCTTCGGCCGTCAGATGCGAAAGCTTGGGCGCGGCAGTCTCGTCCATGTGGCGTCAATCGCGGGCAGTCACGCCCAGGGACATAGCGGCGCGTATAGCGTCAGCAAGGCCGGCGTCATCATGCTCTCGCGGCAGCTCGCGAGCGAATGGGGCCCGCAGGGTATCCGAAGCAACGTCGTCAGCCCCGGCATGGTCATCACGCCGATGAGCCAGTCTTTTTACGATACGCCGGGGGTGACCGAGCGGCGCACGGCTGTCGTCCCCACGCGGCGGATCGGCATGCCGCAAGACATCGCCGACGCCATCCTGTTCCTGGCAAGCGATCGATCGTCCTATGTGAACGGCGACGAGATCACGGTCGATGGCGGCTATGTCCGGACGCTGATGAACCTGGTGCCGCGGCCGGGCCACGGCGAGAAACCCGGCTGAAGTCCCGGAGGGCCGCGCGCGTCCTAATCGTCGAACAGGCTCGACACCGACTCTTCGGCGGCGGTGCGGCCGATCGCTTCCGCGATAAGGGACGCGATCGACAGCGTGCGGATATTGGCGGCCTTGTTGACCGCGTCCGTCGGCAGGATCGAGTCGGTGATCACAAGCTCTTTCAGCTTAGAAGAGATGATACGGGCCGCGGCGCCGCCGGACAGCACCCCATGGGTGATGTAGGCGTAGAC
>Ga0207683_10006029_pt1 | contig 10376 bp, 9 predicted proteins | sample KBSM73metaG_FD_184333 | JGI IMG/M metagenome (GOLD analysis project Ga0207683, IMG submission 184333) | Miscanthus rhizosphere microbial communities from Kellogg Biological Station, Michigan, USA - KBS M7-3 metaG (SPAdes) (version 2) | ecosystem: Host-associated > Plants > Roots > Rhizosphere >...
GAGCGCGTCCTTCTTGCCCTGGGCCGTGCCCGACGATCCGGAGATGATCGCTCCCGCGTGGCCCATCGTCTTGCCGGGCGGCGCGGTGAAGCCGGCGATGTAGGCGACGACGGGCTTCGTCACCTCGGCCTCGATGAACGCCGCGGCCTTCTCCTCCTCGTCGCCGCCGATCTCGCCGACCATCACGATCACCTCGGTCTCGTCGTCCGCTTGGAAGCGGCCGAGGACGTCGATGAACGACGAGCCCACGACCGGGTCGCCGCCGATGCCGACAATGGTGGAGTTGCCGAGCCCGCGCTGCGTCAGCTCGTGGCCGATCTGGTACGTCAGCGTGCCCGAGCGCGAGACGACCCCGATCGGGCCTTCGCGGAAGATCTCGGCCGGGATGATCCCGACGTTCGCCTTGCCGGGCGACAGCGCGCCCGGACAGTTCGGGCCGAGCATCGTGACGCCCTTCGGGCGGATGTAGTTGTAGACGCGCAGCATGTCGTGCGCCGGCAGCAATTCGGCGATGCAGATCACGGTGCCGATGCCGGCGTCGACGGCCTCGTAGATCGCGTCGATGGCGAAACGGGCGGGCACGAAGACCATCGTCGTGTTCGCGCCCGTCTCGGCGACCGCGTCGGCGACCGTGTTGAAGATCGGGATCCCCTCGAGGTCGGTGCCGCCCTTGCCGGGAGTGACGCCGGCGACGACGTTGGTGCCGTACGCGCGGTTGCGGAGCGTGTGGAACGAGCCCTCGCGGCCCGTCGCGCCCTGGACGACGAGCTTCGTGTCCTGGTCGACGATGATCGCCACGGCTAGGCCGCCTTCCTCGCCCTGATCAGGATCTTCGTGTCGGTGTAGGCGCCGTGCTCGTCGATCCGGTCGCCCAACAGTTCCCTGACGCGCTCGCGCTCGGCGCCGACGCAATCGGTCCTGTCGCACCAGTCGCCGAAGTCGCGCCGCTTCGCCTGGAGCTCGACCGCCTCGACGGAGAGGCCGGCGTCCTCCAGGAACGACCTCCACTCCTGCTCGGAGTACGAGCGGACGTGCGTCGGGTCGTGCAGCCGCTCGGCCTCCTCGACTTCCTCGCTGTCGTAGAGCGTGTCCTCGATCAGGACGACGCGCCCGGCGACCCTCGCCATCTCCTGGGTCGCCGCACGAATGTCCGAGAAGTGGTGCGGCGCGATCCGGGTCGCGACCGTGTCGAAGCTTCCGTCGGCAAAGGGGATGTGCTCGGCCGGAGCGAGGACGTCGGCACGCATCCCCGGCGCGGGATCGAGCGTCGTAACCGCGAGGCCGTCCTCGCGAAGACGCCGGGCGACGTGCCCGCCGCCGGTCGCCACGTCGAGCGCCGTCTTGCCCTCCGCCCACGAGACGAGCAGGTCGAGGTCGCGGCCTTCGCGGTGCGTGTCGCTCTCGATGTACGCCTGGGCGCGCTCGGACCAGACGTCGCTCATGCGGCCAGCTCCACGGCCCGGCGCGCAGCGTCGAGCATCGTCGCCTCGGTGTGCAGGCTCGGCGGCGCCGCGTCGGCGAGGATCTGGCGCCCCTCCTCGGCGTTCGTGCCGTCGAGCCGGACGACGATCGGCTGCTCGATCGTCATCTGCTCGAGCGCCTGCAGGATCCCGCGCGCGACCTCGTCGCCGCGCGTGATCCCGCCGAAGATGTTGAAGAAGATCGAGCGCACCTGCGGGTCGGCGGTGATCACCTCGAGCGCATCGACCACGCCCTGAGCGTCGCCGCCGCCGCCGAGGTCGCAGAAGTTCGCCGGCCGGCCGCCGGCGAGCGCGATCACGTCGAGCGTGGACATCACGAGCCCGGCGCCGTTGCCGAGGATCCCGACCTCGCCGTCGAGCTTCACGTAGGTGACGTTCTTCGCGCGCGCCGCGCGCTCCTCGGGCGGGTAGGCCTCGAGGTCGCGCATCTCCGCGATGTCCGGGTGGCGGTAGAGCGCGTTGTCGTCGACCGTGAACTTCGAGTCGAGCGCACGGATCTCGCCCTCGGGCGTGACGATCAACGGGTTGATCTCGCAGAGCATCGCGTCGCTCTCGACGAAGCAGCGGTACAGCTTCTCGATGATCGAGAGCAGCTGCTTCTGCTCGTCCGGTTCGTCGATCCCGGCGCCGTAGATCAGCTGCCGCGCCTGGTAGGGCTGGTAGCCCTCGAGCGGGTCGACGTGCAGACGAGCCAGCGCGTCCGGGTTGGTCGCCGCGACCTCCTCGATCTCGACGCCGCCCTCCTTCGTGAGGATGAAGAGCGACTGCTTGGCGCCGCGGTCGAACGTGACCGAGAGGTAGTACTCCTTCGCGATCTCCGAGGCGTCCTCGATCCAGAGCTTGCGCACGACGTGGCCGTTGATGTCGAGGCCGAGGATCTCCCCAGCCTTCCGCTCGGCGTCGTCGGGGTCGTCGGCGAGCTTGACGCCGCCGGCCTTGCCCCGGCCGCCCGTGAGCACCTGCGCCTTGACGACCACCTGGCCGCCGAGCTCTTCGGCCGCCGCGCGGGCCTCGGCGGGAGTCGCCGCGACCCGGCCCTCGGACGTCGGGATCCCGAAGCGCCGGAAGAGCTCCTTGCCCTGGTACTCGTAGAGGTCCACCGGCGGCGGACTCTAGCTGGGTGCGCCCGGCTCAGGCGTCGACGATCACGCAGATCGTCTGGCCGTTGCTCACGGCCTGGCCCTGCTCGACGGCGAGCTCGGTCACGCGGCCGCTGCGGTGGGCGGTGATCTCGTTCTCCATCTTCATCGCCTCCACGATGCAGATCACCTGGCCCGCCTCGATCTCCTCGCCCTCGGCGACCTCGACCGCCAGCACCGTGCCCTGCATCGGTGTAACGACGGCGTCCTTGGCGCCGGTGTGCGCGCCGCCGCGGGCCCGCTCCTGCCGCCGGCGTGCTAGCTCGGCGTACGGCGGCTCGGGGACGAGCGCCTCGACCTCGTAGCGCTTGCCGTCCACCTCGAGGCTCAGGCGCCGGGTGCGCGTCGGCGCCCCGTCCGCGGACGACGGCACAAGGGAGCGCCGCTGCGACAGCTCCTCCGCCCGCGCGGCCAGCTCCTCCGACTCGACGACCCCATGGCAGGTCGCGCCCTCGACGAAGCACGGGTGCTCGAGCAGCGCCCGGTGGAAGCCGAGCAGCGTCGTGATCCCGCCGATCTCGTACTCGTCGAGGGCGCGCAGCATGCGGCGGCGGGCGTGCTCGCGGTCGACGCCGTGGACGATCAGCTTGGCCACCAGCGGGTCGTACAGCCCCGGCACCTCCGAGCCCGCAGCGACGCCGGAGTCGACGCGCACCCCCGGACCGCCGGGCTCGCGGTAGCTCGTGATCCGGCCGGGCGTCGGTAGGAAGCCGCTCGACGGGTCCTCGGCGTTGATCCGACACTCGATCGCGTGCCCCGTCAGGCGAACGTCTTCCTGGCGGAGCGCGAGCGGCTCGCCGGCGGCGATCAGCACCTGCTCTCGGACGAGGTCGAGCCCGGTTGCCACTTCCGTGACGGTGTGCTCGACCTGGATGCGCGTGTTCATCTCGAGGAAGAAGTACTCGCCCTCGCGCGAGAGCAAGCCCTCGATCGTCCCGGCGCTGCGGTAGCCGACCGCGCGCGCCGCCTCGACCGCGATCTCGCCGATCCGCTCGCGCAGCTCCTCGCCGACCGCCGGCGACGGCGTCTCCTCGACGAGCTTCTGGTGGCGGCGCTGGATCGTGCAGTCGCGCTCGCCGAGGAAGAGCACGTTGCCGTGCCCGTCCGCGAGCACCTGAGCTTCGACGTGGCGCGGGTCTTCGAGGTAGCGCTCGATGTACACCGTCGCGTCGGCGAAGTACGCCTGCCCCTCGCGCTGGGCCGACTCGAGCGCACGCTCGGCCTCCTCCGGGCCGTCGACCACCTTGAGCCCCTTGCCGCCGCCGCCCGAGGCCGCCTTGATCGCGAGCGGCCAGCCGAGCTCGTCGCCGAGCCGCACGACGTCCTCGGCGGACGTCACCGCCGCCGTCGTGCCCGGGACGATCGGCACTCCGGCAGCGGCCATCCGCTCCCGGGCCGCGGTCTTCGAGCCCATGATCTCGATGGCGGAGCCCGGCGGGCCGATCCACACGAGCCCGGCCCGCGAGACCTCGCGCGCGAAGCCCGCGTTCTCGGCCAGGAAGCCGTAGCCCGGGTGCACGGCCTCGGCGCCCGCGCGCTCGGCGACCTCGATCAGCCGCTCCTGGACGAGGTAACTCTCCGACGCCGGGCCCGGGCCGACCAGATACGCCTCGTCGGCGGCCTGCACGTGCAGCGAGTCGCGGTCGACCTCGGAGTAGACGGCAACCGTGCCGATGCCGAGCTCCCGTAGCGTGCGGAAGATCCGGACCGCGATCTCGCCGCGGTTCGCCACGAGCACCTTGGAGAAGGGCGCCATATCGCGCGTATTCTCCCTGCGGATGAGCCTCGCTGATCAGTTGACGCTCGTGCGGGTGCTGGCGGTGCCGGTGGTGATCGTGCTCTTCCTCGCCGACTTCCATGGGGCGGACTACTGGGCGACCGCCGTGTTCATCGCCGCGATGACGACCGACTGGTTCGACGGGCGAGTCGCGCGCCGGCGCGGGCGCACGTCCGAGCTCGGTTCGCTGCTCGACCCGGTGGCCGACAAGCTGCTCGTCCTGACGACGCTGATCATGCTCGTGGGCGAGGGCGTCTGCCCGGCCTGGATGGTGGCCGCGATCGTGGCGCGCGAGTTCCTCGTCTCCGGCCTCAGGCTCGCGGCGCTCGAGCGCGGCGTGGTCATGCGCGCCCGCGACCTCGGCAAGCTGAAGACGTGGTCGCAGGCGACGGCAGCCGCCGTCGGGGGGTTCGCCGCCGCCGGAGCGTGGTCGAAGGACGTCGCCTGGTGGGCGCTCCTGATCGCCGTCGCGCTGACGTGGCTGTCGGGCCTCGACTACGCGCGGCTCGCGCCCGGGCTCCTCAGCGGGCGCACCGCGTCGCCGTAGCGCTCCGAGAACTCGACGTTCTCGCGGATCGCGCGCTGGCGCCAGACGCTGCGGTAGGCGGGCGGCAGCGGGTCGCGTGAGAGCAGCTCCTCGACGGCGGCCAGAACGGCGTCCCGTTCCTCGGGCTCAGGCGTGATCCGGACGTCCACGGCCGGAGATTAAAGGCCCCGCCGGGCCCGGCCGATGGGAACCACGGATGAGCCGCCTCCTCACCGCACTCGTCTGCTGCACGCTGCTCGGCGCGCCTTCGGCCGTCGCCGCCGGGTCATCGACGCCCGGTCCAGCGGCAGTCTCCTGGGCGCAGCCGCAGATCAAGGTCGTCGTCAACGACGGCCTGATGGCGAAGAGCGTCGCCTCGTTCCGCGCGGACGCCACCCTGACCCAGGGCGAGCTCGCGACTCTCGTCGCCGGCCTCACGAAGCAGCCGGCCAGCGTGCCCGCCGACCCCACCGCGCCTGTCACCGTCACGCAGCTCGACGCCCGGCTCGTGCGCGCGCTCGACCTGTCCGTCGCCGCGAAGGAGTTCTACGACGGCGCGCACGCCGCCGGTCTCGCCGTTCCCTCCCGTTTCGGCACCGAGACCGTCGCGCGCCTGCTCGGCCTGCGCGTCAACCATCCGGCTGCCCGCGACGATCTCGAGCTGCTGCCGAGCGACCCGGTCACGCGCGCCGAGACCGCCTACTCCGTCGCCCAGATCCTCCGCTTCCAGGGCTGGGAGGCCCAGTCCGTCGAGGACGCCGCCGCGACCTTCGAGCTGCCGACGATGACCGCGTGGCAGACGCGCATCCTCAACACGGCCGTCAAGTTCGTCGGCTTCCCCTACGTCTGGGGCGGCACGAGCGAGAAGGCGGAGGCCCCGTTCGGCATCGAGGCGCACGGCGGCTTCGACTGCTCGGGCTTCGTCTGGCGCGTCTACAAGCTGCAGGCCTACCCGGGCGGCGCGGGGCTGTCCACCACGATCAAGGGCCGCACGACGTACCAGATGAGCGGCGAGGTGCCGAAGGCGAAGCGGATCGCGTTCGCCAAGCTCCAGCCGGCAGACGTCGTCTTCTTCGGCCCGAACGGCTCGAGCTCGAAGCCTGCGTCCGTCGGCCACACGGGCATCTACCTCGGGAACGGCTGGATGATCCATTCCTCCGGCCAGGGTGTGGCCGTGACGCCGATGACCGGCTGGTACCGCACGCAGTTCGCGTGGGGCCGCAGGCCGCTCGCCGAAGCCGGCCTGACCGCCACCCGCTGAACGTTCCCCCTTCCGGGGGATGTGGCTCAAGGCACGAGCCGGAAGAATCGGCTCCGTTCTGTCAAGCCGCCGCCTCGGGGAGGTTGACGTGCTCCACTGGAAGCCACGGCTCGTGGCCCTGACCGCACTTCTCGCGCTCGTTCTGATCGCGCTCGCTGGTCTCGGCACCGAGATCGCCTACAACCTCTACTGGTAGAGGCACCATGTCGCACCGCGTCCTGCCGCCGACGCGACTGCTAGCGGTCATCGTCCCTGTCTGCGTCGCCGGCCTCGGAGTCACGCTCGGCGCGATCGCGTCGTTTGCGGTCACGCCGCACAAGACGACGACGGTCATCGGCATCGCCGCGCTGCTCGCCGCGTCCACCCTCGCCGACCGCTTCCCGGTCCCGGTCGAGGGGATCGACGCCGGCGGCGTCTCGCTGTCGTTCGTCTTCGGGGTCGCCTCGATCGTCCTCTTCGGCTGGGCTGCCGGCGTGATCGTCGTCGCCCTGGCGCCCGCCGCCTCGCAGCTGCTCGAGCACCGCCCGCCGATGCGGATTGCCTACAACGTCTCGGTCGTCGCGCTCGCGGCCACGGCGGCCGCCGCCGTCTCGACGCCGATCAACGGCGACGGCGCGACCGGCGTGCTCGCCCGGGTCGGCTCGGCCGCCTCGGCGCAGTACATCGTCAACCTGATCCTCTTCACGGCCGTCCTCGCGGTCAGCTCGCGGAAGTCGCTCTTCGCGCTGGCCCGCGCGAACCTGCGCGTGACGATCGTCCCGTTCTCGCTGATGGCGTCCGCCGCGCTGATGCTCGTCGTGCTCTGGGAGCGCTCACCGTTCCTGTCGGTCGCGCTCGTCGGCCCGCTGCTCGCGATCCAGCTCTACCAGCGCGCGATCGTCGGCGCGTTGCGCGCGATGCGCCTTGCGCTGACCGACCCGCTGACCGGGCTCGGCAACCACCGGCACTTCCACGAACGCCTCGAGCGGGAGTTGCGGCACGCTCACGAGAAGCGTCTCCCGCTCACTCTTTGCCTCGTCGACGTCGACGACTTCAAGCGGATCAACGACCGCTTCGGGCATCCGGCCGGCGACCGCGTGCTCTCGCAGATCGCCTCGCGGCTGCGTCAGACCGGCGAGGCGTTCCGGCTCGGCGGCGACGAGTTCGCACTGCTGCTGCCGGGCTACGACGAGAACGCGGCCCTGACCGCGGCGACGTCGGTCGTCGACCGGATCTCGACGCTCGAGCTCGACCAGCTCGGCGCGGTCACCGTCAGCGCCGGCGTCGCGACGTCGCCCGTCCACGCGGCCGACCGCGACGAGCTGATCCGACTCGCCGACAGCGCGCTCTACTGGGCCAAGGAGTACGGCAAGAACCGCGTGCGCGCCTACCGGCCGGACGTGATCGAGCTCGCCGAGCTGAAGCGCCTCGCGAGCGGCCCCGACCGCGCCGCGCGCTTCCGCGCCGCGGCAAGCCTCGCCCGCGCCGTCGACGCCCGCGACGTCTACACCGGCAGCCACTCGCAGCGCGTCGCCGACCTCGCGGCCCGGACCGCTCGGCGCCTCGGGCTGCCCGACGAAGAGGTCGAGCTGACGCGCCTCGCCGCCAGCCTGCACGACCTCGGCAAGCTTGCAATCCCCGAGGAGATCCTGCGCAAGCCGGGCCCGCTGACCGACCCGGAGCGCATGGTGCTCGAACGGCATCCGCAGATCGGCTTCCGCATGCTGGAGAGCCTCGGCGTCGACCCGGTCGCTGAGTGGGTGCTCCACCACCACGAACGCTGGGACGGCAGCGGCTACCCGGACGGCCTCCCCGGCGAGAACATCCCGCTCGGCGCTCGCATCATCTTCGTGGCCGATGCGTACGACGCGATGACGTCCGAGCGGGTCTACCGCCGGCGGGTCACGCCCGACCAGGCGATCTCCGAGCTCCAGCGCTGCGCCGGCACACAGTTCGACCCGGAGATCGTCGACGCCTTCGCCGACGAGCTCGCGCTCGCCGACGCCGCCCCGCGCCGCGTCACCGCTGTCGCCAGCTAGAGCGGAATGTTTCCGTGCTTGCGCGGCGGGCGCCGCTCGCGCTTCGTCAGCGACGTCTCGAGCGCGTCGATCAGCACCGGCCGGGTCCGGCGCGGCTCGATCACCTCGTCCACGTAGCCGCGCTCGGCCGCGACGTACGGGTTCGCGAACCGCTCGCGGTAGTCGTCGATCAGCTCGGCGCGGCGGGCCTCGCCGTTCTCGCCCTCGAGCTCCTTGCGGAAGATGATGTTGACCGCGCCCTCCGGACCCATCACTGCGACCTCGGCGGTCGGCCAGGCGAAGTTGAAGTCCGCGCGGATGTGCTTCGAGCTCATGACGTCGTACGCGCCGCCGTAGGCCTTGCGCGTGATCACGGCGAGCTTCGGGACGGTCGCCTCGGCGTACGCATAGAGCAGCTTCGCGCCGTGTCGGATGATCCCGCCCCACTCCTGGGCCGTACCCGGGAGGAAGCCCGGCACGTCCACGAACGTGACCAGCGGGATGTTGAACGCGTCGCAGGTGCGGACGAAGCGCGCGCCCTTCACGGACGAGTCGATGTCGAGCACGCCCGCGAGCGCCTTCGGCTGGTTGCCGACGATCCCGACGACGTGGCCGTTCAGCCGCGCAAAGCCGCAGATCAGGTTTTCGGCCCAGAGCTCGCTGACCTCGAGGAACTCGCCGCCGTCGACCACGCGCCGGACGACGTCCTTCATGTCGTACGGCTTGGCCGGGTCGTCCGGGATAAGGGCGTCGAGCTCCGCGTCCTCGCGGCCGGCGGGGTCGGCGGGCTCTGCGTACGGCGGCGGGTCGACGTTGTTCTGCGGCAGGAACGAGAGCAGGTAGCGCGCGTCCTCGAGGCACGCCTCCTCGTCCGGGCTGACGAAGTGCGCGACGCCGGACTTGGTCGCATGCGTGAGCGCGCCGCCGAGCTCCTCGAAGCTGACCTCCTCGCCCGTGACCGTCTTCACCACGTCGGGGCCGGTGATGAACATGTACGAGCTGCCCTCGACCATCAGCACGAAGTCCGTGATCGCCGGCGAGTAGACCGCTCCGCCGGCGCACGGGCCCATGATCAGGCTGATCTGCGGGATCACGCCGGAGCACTGGACGTTGCGCCAGAAGATCTCCGCGTAGCCGGCGAGCGAGACGACACCCTCCTGAATCCGCGCACCGCCGGAGTCGTTGATCCCGATCACGGGGCAGCCGAAGCTGGCCGCCAGGTCCATCACCTTGCAGATCTTCTCGGCGAAGACCTCGCTCAGCGAGCCCCCGAAGACGGTGAAGTCCTGCGAGAAGACGAAGACCTTGCGGCCGAAGATCGTCCCGTAGCCGGTGACGACGGCGTCGCCGTAGGGGCGGTTCTCGCGCATGCCGAACTCAGCCTCGCGGTGGCGCACGTAGCGGTCGACCTCGACGAAGGAGCCTGGGTCGAGCAGCTTCTCGGCCCGCTCCCGCGCCAGCAGCTTCCCCTGCGAGCGCTGCCGCTCGACCGCGCGCTCGCTCCCGGCGTGCCTCGCCTCCTCGCGCAGCGCCTCGAGTCGGCGGAGCTTGGCCTCGGTCGATTCGGCCTCGGTCGCCACGCGCGCGAGCGTATCGGTTCCCTCCTTCGAGGGAGCCGCCGATCCCCGTTTCGGGGGAGAACCGCCGCGCCCGGCGTCCCTACGGTTCGGCTGGGTACCTGCGGCAAAGGACTCAGATGCGGCGTTCGTACATCGATGGGCCCCGGCGGCTGCCTACGCCTCGGGGAGTGCTTAGGCGAACCCGGCTCGCGCCGGTTCTCCTCGCGCTGCCTCTGGTTACGGTGCTCTGGCTGACGATCGGGCTGCCGATCTTCGCGGAGCTCTCCGGCACCTCGGGCGGCGGGGGAACGATGCAGAACGTCTTCTTCGACGCAGAGGCGAACGCCGCGCCCGGCTCCGGCGGCCACGGCGGCGGCTCCGAGCCGCAGACGATCGCTGCGGCCGTCGTCGACCCGAAGGTCGTCCGGGAGGTGCGGCTCGAGCAGCGGCGCGAGCAGCTCGCCGTCGTCTTGACACGGCGCCCGCGCAGACACCGGGCCCGCACTCGTCGTGCCGGGTCGCCCGGGAACAACCGCTCGCAGGTGAACGCGCCGACCTCGCCGCTGAGCACGGCGCCGCCGCCGCCGCCACCGCCGCCTCCTCTTCCGCCGCCTCCTCCTCCGCCGCGTCCACCGC
>Ga0207683_10006031_pt1 | contig 10375 bp, 8 predicted proteins | sample KBSM73metaG_FD_184333 | JGI IMG/M metagenome (GOLD analysis project Ga0207683, IMG submission 184333) | Miscanthus rhizosphere microbial communities from Kellogg Biological Station, Michigan, USA - KBS M7-3 metaG (SPAdes) (version 2) | ecosystem: Host-associated > Plants > Roots > Rhizosphere >...
CAGAAAGCGCGAACTGATTACCTGCTTGAGGTTTTTGAGCGGGAGCTTTCCACCGAGCATCCACACGCCGGTGATCATCATCAGGTTGGTCGGGCTCTCCATGCGCAACCAGGCCGTGTCGACGTTGGACATCGCTTCGCGTGCGCCGCGTTCGGATTCGGACATGGCTCCAATCTCCAGGGCGGGCGCGATACCTTGCCTGCGCCGTCTCGTGTAGCATCCTGTGAACGCCTGCAAAACGCAATGCTCGGGGAAACGCATGGATCATGGTGGTGGAGTCCTTCTGGGCCTGTTCGTCATCTTCGTTGCCGCCCAGATTGGCGCCGAGATCGCACAGCGACTGAAGTTGCCCGGCGTTGTCGGCGAAATCGTTGCGGGTTGCGTGCTCGGCCCGTCGGCGCTCGGCTGGGTACACGGGAGCGAGGCGCTCGACCTGCTGGCCGAAATCGGCGTGATCCTGTTGCTGTTCTCGGTCGGCCTGGAAACCAAGCTCGAAGAAATGAAGCGCGTCGGCCGCAGCGCATTCTTTGTCGGCGTGCTCGGCGTCGTCGTGCCCTTCGCACTCGGTTCGCTGTGGGCGCACGGCTCCGGCTTCGAATGGGCGCAATCGATGTTCGTCGCCGCCGCGTTCGTCGCGACCTCGGCCGGCATCACGGCCCGCGTGTTGCAGGAACTCGGCGTGCTGCAGCGTCAGGAGAGCCGGGTCATTCTCGGCGCCGCCGTGATCGACGATGTCCTGGCGATGCTGCTGCTCGGCATCGTAACCGCGCTGCAGAGTGGCGAATCCCTGAATGTGGGGAAGATCGGCCTCGTGCTGGCCGAATCGGTCGGTTTCATCGCCGTCATTGTCTTTCTCGGCACGAAGGTCATGCGGCGCCAGTCGCACTGGCTCGAAGCGCCGATCAATCCGTTGTCGCCGCTGACGCTCGCTCTCGCACTATGCCTCGGCCTTGCTTTCCTGTCGACGCAATTCGGGCTCGCCGCAATCATCGGCGCGTTCCTCGCCGGCATGATTGCCTCGGAGACGAAGCAGCGCGAAACAATCGAGCACCAGACCCAGCCCTTGCTGGCATTCCTGACTCCGTTCTTTTTCGTCATGACTGGCAGCAAGGTCGAACTCGCGCAACTGGCCGATTGGGACACGCTGCTGACGCTCGCACTGATCACCGCGATCGCCATCGTCTCCAAGCTGCTCGGCGGATTCGTCGGAGCACTGTCGCTCGGCAAGCGCGGTGCGCTGATCGTCGGCGTCGGCATGGTGCCGCGCGGCGAAGTCGGCGTCGTGATAGCGGCACTCGGCCTGGCCGCCGGGGTATTCTCGCCGCACACTTACGCGTTGATTGTGGCGATGTCGCTGCTCACCTCGGTCGTGACGCCGCCGGTGCTGGCAATGCTGTTCAAGGCCGAAGCCAGGGAGCGTCTCGAGGCGGCCGACAAGCCTGCGGCCTAGCGGCCTTCAGACTGCCTGGCGCACCCGCGCCGCGACCGCGTCGAAGAAGTCGTCCGGCAGTTTAGCGCGCACCGGCACGCGCCAGCAGCGCGCGTCGGCGAACGCGACGCACTTGACCGCATCCTTTTCGGTCATGAGCACGGACAGATCGTCGCCGAAATCCAGGTCCGCCTTCGTGTAGGCGAAATGGTCGGCGAATGCGTGCTCGATGAGTTCGAGACCGGCGGCGCGCAATCCGGCGAAGAACCGCGCCGGATGGCCGATGCCGGCAACCGCGTGAACGCGTTGGCCCCTCCAGTCGGCCAGCAGGCGCCGCTGGTGCGGGCTGGCCAACGCGACAGCCTCATCGACGTGCAGCGTCATCGCAACCTCGCCTGTCTGCGCGACACCGCCGTTGCAGACGCGGAACCCGAACTCGGCGGCCCGGCTCGCGGGCTCGCGCAGCGGCCCCGCTGGCAGCAGACGCCCGTTGCCGAACCGGCGCTGGCCGTCGATTACGCAAATTTCCACATCGCGGCAAAGTTTATAATGCTGCAATCCATCGTCGGCAATCACGACGTCGCAGCGCGCCGCTTCGAGCAGCATGTGCCCCGCGGACCCGCGATCGCGTCCTATCGCAACCGGCGCGCGCGTGAGCTGCGCGATCAGGCAAGCTTCGTCGCCCGCGATGCGCGGATCGCTGTTCGCATCGACGAGCAACGGCCCCGTCGCGCTGCCGCCATAGCCGCGACTGACGACGCCCGGATTCAAGCCGCGCGCACGCAGCGCCTCGATCAGGGCCATCGTCAGCGGCGTCTTGCCGGTCCCGCCGACGCTGATGTTGCCGACGACGATGACCGGCACTGGGAGGCGCGTGCGCGGAAGCAGACCCGCGCTGTACAGGCCGCGCCGCAGAGCTGCGAGCGGCGCGTAAATCGCCGCCAGCCCGCGCAGCACCCAGGGAACCCTGCGGCTGCCGTACCAGACCTGCTGGAGTTCGCTTTCGTTGAACATCAGCCGCCCGCCGGGCGACAGCAATCCGTTTTCGTCTGGATCGGCGGGCACGGCACGGATCCGTACGAACAGAAAACACAGCAATCGCCCGGGAGCGGTCGCAGTAAGGCGCCACAGCCCGCGCAGTCGTGAAACCAGATGCACGCGTTGACCGGCATCGTCTCCGTTGCCTCGAAGCCGCACTGCGGACAGGTCAGCGTACTGGTCAATATGACGTCGGCGGACATCGGTAGCGCCTCAATGGCCGTTTTCGCGAAACTGCAGGCGATGCAGCGCCGCATAGTAGCTGTCGCGCCCAATCAACTCGGCGTGCGTGCCGAGTTCGACGATGCGCCCTTCCTCGAGCACGGCAATCTGGTCGGCATGTTCGATCGTCGACAGACGGTGCGCGATCACGAGCACCGTGCGATCGCGCATCAGCCGCTTGAGCGCCTGCTGGATCAGGTTTTCGCTTTCGCTATCGAGTGCGCTGGTCGCCTCGTCGAGGATCAGGATCGGCGCATCCTTCAGGATCGCGCGCGCGATCGCGATACGCTGGCGCTGGCCACCGGACAGAAGGGCGCCGCCGCCGCCGATGCGACTGTTCAACCCATCGGGCAGCCGGCGCACGAATTCCATCGCGTTGGCCGCCTCCGCCGCTGCCACGATATCGGCTTCGCTCGCACGTTGCAGCGCCCCGTAGGCAATGTTGCGCGCAATCGTGTCGTCGAACAGCACGACCTGCTGGCCGACGAGCGCGATCTGTTCGCGCAGGCTTGCGATCGTGTACTCGCCCAGTTCACGGCCGTCGAGCTTCAGGCTGCCGCCCTGTGGATCGTAGAAGCGCGGAATCAGCCCCGCAATGCTCGACTTGCCGCTGCCGGAACGGCCGACGAGCGCGGTCACGCTACCGGGCCGGCAATGCAGGCTGATCGAGCGCAACGCCGGCTCGGCCGCACTGGGATAGGTGAACTCGACATCGCGCAATTCGATCTCGCCGCGACTGCGCGCGATGCGTTCGCGACCGGTGTCGCGTTCGTCGTCCGCGTCGATGATTGCGAACAGGTCGTGCGCCGCAACGACACCACGCTGCAGGTTCGACTGCACGGTCGTCAGGCGCTTGAACGACGGCAGCATGACCAGCATCGCCGTGATCAATGACATGAATGTGCCGGGGCTCATGTGGCTGAGCGTGCCGGGACGCGTGGCGAGGAAGATCACCATCGCCAGCGCGCAAGCCGCCGCAAGTTGCACCAGCGCGGTCGCCAGCGCATTGGTCGCAGCGACTTTCAGGTTAAGGCGGCGGATCGCCGCATTCGCGTCGCCGAAACGGCCGCGTTCGTAGTCCTGGCCAGCGTAGATCTTGACCTCGCGCTGGCCGTTCACGATCTCGTCGACGATGCCGGTGACCGAGCTGACCGAGTTCTGGATGCTCTGGCTGATGCGCCGGTAGCGCCGCCCGACGGCGTAGACCACGCCCGCTATCAGCGGCGCCAGCACGAACAGCGCCAGGCTGAGCCGCATACTGTGGTAGAACATCACGCTGACCTGGCCGATCACCATCAGCCCGTCGAGCACGGCGATCTTCAGCGCGTCGGTGCTCGCGTTGGCAACCTGCTCGACCGTGTAGGTCATGCGCGCGATCTGGTGGCTCGGCGGTTCGCTGCTGAAAAATGCCGTCGGCAATCGCAGGTACTTGTCGAACACTTCGGCGCGCAAGGTTTGCACGACGCCGCGCGCGATGTAGGCCATGCCATAGTCGGCGACGTAGCTGGCGGCACTGCGGACCAGGAACAGGCCGATGATGATGATCGGCATCCAGAAGATCATCGTCGGGTCCTTCGCGACGAACAGGTCGTCGAGCGTCGGCTTGATCACGAACGTGAACGCCGAGCCGCAGGCTGCGTCGAACAGCATCCCGATCGCCGCGATGACCGCCACGGGCCAGTAGCGCGCCGAATAGCCGAGCAGACGCCGGTAGGTCGTAGCCGTTCCCGCAGTGCCCTCCGAAACCGTGCTCACGCGTGATCGCTCACGTCGTGGTGCCTGCTTCAGTGCCCCTCACCCCTTGCCCTCTCCCGCGAGCGGGAGCATCCCTCACGCCGTACCCTCTCCCGCCAAGCGGGAGAGGGTGAGTGATCGTCGCGCTCTGCGCGACAGCTGCATTCAATTGGAGCGGGGGGTGATAATCGCGCTGCGCGCGATAACGGTATTTCATTGGTGCGGGCGTTCCTTCGCCGGCGTCGTCGCGATCGACAAATGCGTGAAACCGAGCTGGCCGAGCGCATCCATCGCAGTGACTACAGCCTGGTGCGGCGTCATCGCGTCCGCACGCAGGATCACGGTGCGCTCACGGTCGTCGCCGGCAATGCGGCCGATTGCCTCCTTCAGGGTGTCAAGCGACGGATTGAGCACTTCGTTGTTGTCGACGTAGTAGCGGCTGTTGCTGTCGACGAGCACGACAAGGGCGGCGCGCTGGGTATCCTGCTGCGTTTCCGACGATTCCGGCAGTGCGACCTTCATCGCCGAGTGCTGGACGAATGTCGTCGTCATCACAAAGAACATCAGCAACGTCAGCATGACGTCGATCAGCGAGATCACGTTGATCTCGAAATCATCCTGGCGGGCTGCGCCGATACGCACGTCACTCGACCGCGGCGGGAGCCTGGCGCGCGCGCGTCACACGCACCGGTGGCGGAGGCGCGGTGACGGGTGTCTCGCTCTGCACCGTGAGTTCATCCATGAGCAGGATCACCTGCTGTTCCATGCTGATGACGTAGTCGCCGACAAGGCCACGGAAATAGCGGTGGAAAAAGTAGGCCGGGATCGCAACGCACAGGCCCGAGGCCGTGCACACGAGCGCCTCGCCGATGCCGCCGGCCATCTTCAACGGATCACCGACGCCACTGACCATAACCGCAAAAAACATGCTGATCAGGCCGAACACCGTGCCGAGCAGGCCCAGCAGCGGCGAGATCAGCGCAATCGTGCCGAGCGTGTTGAGAAAGCGTTCGAGCCGGTGGACGACGTGGCGGCCGGTATCCTCGACGCGCTCCTTGATGATCTCGCGCGGGCGGTTGCGCACGGTCAGCGCCGCGGCGAGCAGCTCGCCGAGCGGCGAATTCTTGCGCAGCACTTCGATATGGTCCGGATCGAGCTTGCGCGTGCGCGCCCATTCGCGCACTTCGGCGCCAAGGTTCGCCGGAATGACGGTCGAGCGGCGCAAGGACCAGAACCGCTCCAGGATTATGGCCACCGCGACCGCGGAACACAGCAGGATGGGCGCCATGGCCCAGCCGCCAGCAAGCAGAATTTCCAGCACCTGCGAAAACTCCCATTCAGTTCGATCCGGGCCGCGAGGCCCAGCGCGGATCATACCAGCGGTGGGGGTAAGGCGTGAGACGTGACAAGCGAGAAGTGAGAAGTGAGACGCAAGATGCATCGCGACACGGACGCTCAACGGCCCAGGCGCCTCACATGTCAGGTCTCACACTTCGAGTCCCGGTCACTCCCGCCAGTACGGATGCCGGTCGCGCCTCCCCTGCTCCACAACGCGCGGTGGTTGTTCCGGGCCGAACAGCACGTCGACGAATCCGGTTTGCGAAGTATTCAACAAGCTGGAGCCGGCGGCTGCATAGCGCGCGACGACGGCCGGATGCGGGTGATTGAAGTGATTTCGATAGCCGGCGGAAACGAGTGCGAGCTGCGGATGCAAGGCTTCGATGAATGCTTCGCTGGACGATGTCCGGCTGCCATGATGCGGGACCTGCAGTACCAGCGGATTGCCGTCCGGAACCAGTTCCGGCGCGATCTCGCGTTCGACGGCCGACGTAATGTCGCCGGTCAGGACCAGCCGATTGTTGCCGCTGTGCACTTCGAGTACGCAGCAACGGTCGTTCGCTCGCGCTGCCATGGGCTCGTGCGGATGCACGATGCGGAAGTTCACGCCGTTCCACACCCATGACTCGCCGCCATGACACTGCGTCGAGGGAATCGCCAGGCGCTCGGGCTCGCCGGATTCGACCGGCGTTTGCGGAAATGCCGCGAGGACCGAGGCCGCGCCGCCAGCGTGATCGTTGTCTCCATGGCTGACGATCAGGCGGTCGAGGTTGGCGATACCGAGTGCGTGCAGCGCCGGTACGACACTTGCGTCGCCGAGATCGAAGCCTGACGGAAAGCGCGCGCCTGCGTCGTAAACCAGCGCGCGATCCCGCGTGCGCACGATGATCGCCAGCCCCTGACCGACATCGAGCATCAGCGCTTCGAACTCGCCGCTGCGCAACTCGGTGCGAATCGGCACGAGCAATGGCAGCAACAGCAACAGGCCGAGTCCGCGTGCCGGCATCCCGCGCGGCAGCAGCAGCCAGAATGCGCCGAGCGAGGCCAGCGCAAACGCCCACAGACCCGGCTCGGGGAAGTACCACAACGCGCCGGGCCAGGCGGCCATGCGTTCGAGCAGCCACCAAAGTCCCTGCAGCGCGTATCCGGCCAAAAGCACCAGCGGCGCGCCGACCGCGGGTATCACGAGTTGCACGAGCGCGCCGACGACGCCGACCGGCAGCACGACGAAACAGATCCACGGCACGGCGATCAGGTTTGCGAGCGGCCCGACCAGCGAACTCTGGCCGAAAAACCAGATCGTCAATGGCAGCAATCCCAGGCTGGCAACGCCTTGCGCGCTGAGCACCTCGTGCCACCAGCGCCGGCGCTCGCCACGCCCGCCGAGGCAGAACATCAGCCAGGCCACGCCGACAAACGAAAGCCAGAAACCGGCGCTGAGCACGCACAGCGGATCGAACGCCAGCAGCACGATCACCGCGAATGCGAGTCCGTGAACTGGCGCGCGCGCACGCCGCAACAGCGTTGCGGCGAGCAGCACTCCGATCATGACGAGCGCACGCCGCGTCGGCAGCCCGAGACCCGCCACCACCGCGTAGGACATCGCGAAGACAATGCTGGCGGACGCTTCGATCAGCGGCGCCGGCCAGCGCAGCGTGAGCCACGGCGCGAGCTTCCACAGCAAGCGGACGAACCAGACGCCAAAGCCCGCGAACAGCGCGATATGCAGGCCGGAGATCGCGATCAGGTGCGGTATTCCAGTCGCGCGCGCGACCGTCCATTCGTGCTCGTCCATTGCATGCTGGTCGCCGAATGCCAACGCACGCAGGACGTCGGCGCTGGCTCCAGGCCCCAGTGTCGCGGCGATTCCGGCGGTAATCCGCGAGCGCAGGCGGTCGGCGCAAAACAGGCTCTCCCCTTGCGCCTGATTGCCGGCGTCTTCGCGCACGTAACCCGTCGCGGTTATGCCTTCGCTGAGCGCGTAGCGCTCGAAGTCGAATGCACCGGGATCGATCATGCCGCGCGGACGCTTGAGGCGGACATGCAGGCGCCAGATCGAGCACGGCTCGATAGTCGGCGGCGTATCGCGCCACGAAAGCCGCAGGATGCCGGTCACCGGCGGCGACTCATCCCCGCTTCCGGATCGCACGGCAAGATCGAATCGGGTTGCATCCTCGGCGACGCGCGGCAACCCTCGCACCGTCCCGGTGACGACGAGATCCTGGCCTTCGAGGTCGAACGCGAGCCGCTGCGACAAGGCAACGTCGGCGCGCAGCATAGTCCACGCCGCGCCGAGCAACACGAGGCCGAACCAGACCAGCCGTCCGCGCCGGACGATCAGGAGCAAGCCGCAGAATCCAAGCACGGCGTCGATCCACATCGGCGGTAAACGCGTCAGCAGTTGGACCGCAACGGCGCCGATCAGCAACGCCAGCGCCCCTGCCGGACGAAACAGGAAGGTCAATCCGAGGACATGCGCAGGAATCGGCTGCGAGCCAGATTGCTGGCGAGCTTGCGGCACAAGGTCTGTGCCGTCCTCTTGCGGTGCATCCATGCCCGTCATCCTTATCCTTTTCCGTCTTCCGCGGAAACCCTCGTACGCAACCTGCTCCCGGGTCCTACGCTTCCTTGACCTCTTGCAAGACCCCCTGGCGCAATTCGACGATCCGATCCATGCGGCGCGCGAGCTTGTAGTCGTGCGTCGCCAGCACGAAGCTGGTACCGATTTCGCGATTCAATTCCAGCATCAGCGCGTAAACCTGGGCAGCGTTGTTTTCATCGAGATTGCCGGTCGGCTCGTCGCCAAGGACACAGGCCGGCCGCGTCACGAGCGCACGCGCCACGGCACAGCGCTGACGCTCGCCGCCGGACAATTCGCCGGGCTTGTGCGCCAGGCGCTGTCCCAGGCCGACTCGTTCGAGTAACTCGCCCGCCCGCCGTTGCGCCTCGTGGATTGATTCGCCACGGATCAGCAACGGCATCGCCACGTTTTCCAGCGCGGTGAACTCCGGCAGCAGGTGATGGAACTGGTAGACGAAACCGAGCGAACGGTTGCGCACGACGCCGCGCTCACGGTCGGACAATTTCGATAGCATTCGCCCCTCAACCTCCACCTCACCCGAGCTAAGCGTGTCGAGCCCGCCGAGAATGTGCAGAAGTGTACTTTTCCCGGCGCCAGACGCCCCGACGATCGCGAGCGTCGCCCCGCGCGCCAGCGTGAAATCCACGCCGCGCAGGACTTCGGTGCGGAGTTTGCCTTCGCTGTAGGTCTTGGTGACGTTGTTTGCGCGCAGAACGATCGCGCCTTGCGCTGAGGGCTGAGGGCTGAGGGCTGAGGGCTGCGAAGCGTTGGTCTGCGTCATGACCTTGCCGCCAGTCTTTCGATCTTGCGCTGGTCACATGCGCGCGCATCCACGGCTCGCATCGCGCGATCCAGCCCTTGGCCCTCAGCCCTCAGCCCTGCCCTACTCATACCTGAGCGCCTCCGCCGGCTGCGTCTTCGCCGCACGCCGCGCTGGATAGAGCGTCGCAACAAGGCAGAACGCGAAGGCGATCGCGACGATCCAGCCGACGTCGCTCCAGTGCATGTCCGACGGCACCTCGCTGATGTAGTAGACATCCGGAGAAAGCAGTTCGACGTTGAACGTGTGTTCGATCCACTTGGCCAGCGCCGGAATATTGATCGCCAGCAGCACGCCGCCGACGACGCCAAGCAGGACGCCGAACGTTCCGACGATCACGCCCTGGACCATGAACACGCCGGTGATGCTGCCGGGGGAAATCCCGAGCGTGCGCAGTATTGCGATGTCCGACTGCTTGTCGTTGACCAGCATGACCAGCGACGAGACGAGATTGAACGCCGCCACAGCGATGATCAGCGAAAGGATGATGAACATGACCATCTTTTCCATGGCCAACGCGCGGAAGAAATTCGCGTGGCCTTGTTCCCAGGTCGTGATCCGGTAGTAGCGGCCAAGCTTGCCAGCGAGTTCGCGCGTCACCGGCCAGGCCTTGAACATGTCGTCGAGTTTGAGCCGGATGCCGCTCGGGCCGTCGCTCTGGAACAGGCGTTGCGCATCCTCCATGTGAACGAGCGCGAGGCCTTCGTCGTACTCCTGGAAGCCGACCGAGAAGACGCCGACCACGTTGAAGCGCTTGAAACGTGCGACGCCGCCGACCGGCGTGACATTGATTTCGGACGTATAGACCGTGACCTTGTCGCCGACGGCGACGCCGAGCTGCATGGCCAGTTCGTTGCCGAGGATCATTCCGAAAGCGCCGGGTTTCAGATCGTCGAGCCGACCGCGCAGCATCTTGCTGCCGATGTCGGAGACCTTCGGTTCCTCTTCCGGCAGGATGCCCTGAACGACTGCGCCGCTGCGCCGCGCGCCCTGCAACAGCGCCTGGCTCGAAATGAACGGCGCCGCGCCGCGCACATGCGGATCTTCGTCGGCAATCTTCACCGCATCGCGCCAGTCGCTGATGCTTTCGCCGACGGCCGAAATCGTTGCGTGTGCCGACATGCCCAGAATGCTGTCGCGCAATTGCTTCTCGAAGCCGTTCATGACCGAAATCACGGTGATCAGGGCGATAACGCCGACGGCGATCCCGAGC
>Ga0207683_10006032_pt1 | contig 10373 bp, 9 predicted proteins | sample KBSM73metaG_FD_184333 | JGI IMG/M metagenome (GOLD analysis project Ga0207683, IMG submission 184333) | Miscanthus rhizosphere microbial communities from Kellogg Biological Station, Michigan, USA - KBS M7-3 metaG (SPAdes) (version 2) | ecosystem: Host-associated > Plants > Roots > Rhizosphere >...
ATCTCCCTGATTATGGTCTGCGCCGAATCTTATACCCTTGTCGGAAAGACGCATTGGCGTGGCCCGAAGCGCAGAGGGTCTTGGCACGCATTAGTCGTGCCAGTAGGTCGCGTCACTGAGAGGCTCAAGCGGTGAGAGCCAGTGAGGGACGAAAAGTTGACCCTTTGCAATTCTCGTTTAGGCTCCCCATTTCTCGTTTGGCCCCAAGTAATATGCCCAATCCTCCCAAGCTGAGTTCCATTAACCGCTTCGTCGCGGGGATTCTCGCGCTTGTCTGGGCCTGCGCCGGCGTTGCAGGGCTAACCGTGGCGTTCGCCTACGGTGCGTGGCTGGCAGGAGTCGCCGCGATCTTCGCGCTTTGGTATGCGGTTCTCTGGGCGCGCGTCGGCATTCAGGCGCGCTTGCTAACGTGGAGCGAGTTTGCCACGCCATGGCGCGCACGCTAGCTACCTCGTGGCCGATCCGTCGCGGTCAAAGCTGTTTGTGCCGGAAACAACCTATGAGGTGGTCGTTGACCAGGCCGGTTGCCTGCATGAACGCATAACAGATCGTCGTTCCGACAAAGCGGAAGCCGCGCTGCTTGAACGTTTTGGACAAGACGTCGGACTCCGGCGTGCTCGCCGGCACGTCCTGCATGCGACGCCAGCGATTAATCCTGGGCGCCGAGGCGACCCTCGCCCAGACGAAGCGATCGAAGGTTCCGAACTCGCGCTGGACGGCGAGGAATGCCGCGGCGTTGCTCACGGTGCTCTCCACCTTGAGGCGATTGCGCACGATTTGCGGATTCTGCAGCAGCTTGTCGATGCGTCGGTGGTCGAACCGCGCAACCTTGGCCGGATCGAAGCCGGCGAACGCCTCGCGATAGCCTTCGCGCTTGTCCAGGATCGTTTTCCAGCTGAGTCCCGCCTGCGCGCCTTCCAGCACGAGAAACTCGAAAAATTTGTGGTCGTCGTGGACCGGCGTGCCCCATTCGTCGTCGTGATACGCGATCATCCGCGGATCGGTGCCGGCCCAGGCGCAGCGTTTCGGTTTGCTCATCGCACCTCCGGCGACACTAGCTCATGCCATGCACCACGGTGGCTTTGAAATCGCCCTCGGCAGTCGTGATAATGTATCGATCCGCTCGCGACCCTCGGCACCAATTTCCCTCCTCTGCGGCAGAATCGCGCCGGCGTGAAGAAAGCCCGCGACCGTCACGAGCCCCGAAAAACGAGCATCAGCTACCGGCTGCGTAGCGGAGATTACCCATGTCGCATCATGAAATTCTAAACCGTTTCGAGTTCCCCAAGGCACATCTCTCCGGAGACGCTCTCGAAGTCACTACACCCATCGACGGAACGCGCATCGCCGCGCTGACGCCTCACACCAGTGCCGATGTCGAATCGATGGTTGTGCGCGCGGTTGCTGCGTTCAATGAGTGGAAGCTGGTCCCTGCGCCGCGCCGTGGCGAGCTGGTGCGGCTGCTGGGCGAAGAACTACGCCTGGCCAAATCCGATCTGGGCGCGCTGGTGACGCTCGAGTCCGGCAAGATTCTCCAGGAAGGGCTCGGCGAGGTGCAGGAAATGATCGACATCTGCGACTTCGCTGTTGGTCTGTCGCGACAGCTCTACGGCTTGACGATGACGTCCGAGCGACCAGGTCATGCGATGCGCGAGAGCTGGCATCCCGCTGGCGTTTGCTGCGTAATTTCGGCGTTCAACTTCCCGGTCGCGGTGTGGTGCTGGAACGCGGCGCTCGCGCTGGTGTGCGGAGACCCGGTGATCTGGAAGCCGTCTGAGAAGACGCCTTTGTCAGCACTTGCAACGCAGCAGATTTTCGCGCGTGCGATGGCGCGTTTCGGCGACGCGCCCGACGCACTCTCACAGGTGGTTATCGGTACGGGGGTCATCGGCGACGTACTGGTATCCAGCGACGATGTGCGTGTCGTCTCGGCCACCGGGTCGACGCGAATGGGCCGCGCGGTGGGGCCCAAGGTTGCGGCGCGGTTCGGCAAATGCATACTCGAGCTGGGCGGCAATAACGCGATGATCGTGGCTGCGTCGGCCGATCTCGACCTGGCGTTGCGCGCCATCGTGTTCTCCGCGGTGGGTACGGCCGGACAGCGTTGCACCAGTTTGCGCCGACTGCTCGTCCACGAACAAGTCTACGAACAGCTCGTCACCAGGCTTAAGACCATCTACAGTCGCCTGCCCATCGGTGATCCGCTCGACCAAAGCACGCTGATCGGTCCGCTGATAGATGGCGCCGCGTTTGATGCAATGGAGCGCGCACTCGGCGCCGCAAGAACGCAGGGCGGCCGCGTTACCGGCGGAGAACGCACATTGGAGACGGCATACCCCCATGCCTATTATGTGCGGCCGGCGCTAGTCGAAATGGAAAGCCAAACCGCGGTCGTTCGTGAAGAAACCTTCGCTCCCGTGCTCTACGTGATGAAATATCGTGACCTCGCGCAGGCAATCGCCATGCATAACGACGTGCCACAAGGGCTTTCCTCGTGCATCTTTACGACGGACCTCCGTGAAGCCGAGACCTTCCTGTCGGCAACCGGATCCGACTGCGGCATTGCGAACGTCAACATTGGGCCGTCGGGCGCCGAAATCGGGGGAGCATTCGGGGGTGAAAAGGAGACAGGCGGCGGTCGTGAATCCGGCTCGGATGCATGGAAATCCTACATGCGTCGCCAGACCAACACGGTGAACTATTCACGCGCCTTGCCCTTGGCTCAGGGCATAAAGTTCGAGATTTGAGGAGACGGCAGTGCCGCTGAATAAGATCGCCGTTCTGGGCCTCGGAAAAGTCGGGACCCTCGCCGCCAAACTTCTTCATCGGGCCGGTCTTGCCGTAATCGGTTTCGATAACCGAACACCGCAGGAGGCGCTGCCCTTCGATGTGCAGACCGTGGATGTTGCGTCAGACGGCGGCTTGCGAAACGCGACGCAAGGATTCGATGCTGTGCTCTCGTGTCTGCCGTATCGAATCAACAAGCGGATCGCTGCGGCTGCGCATGCTCAGGGCATGCACTACTTCGATCTTACGGAAGACGTTCCAACGACGCAGGCCATAAGGGAACTCAGCAAGACCTCACGCGGGCTGATGGCGCCGCAATGTGGCTTGGCACCCGGCTTCGTCGGCGTAGTAGGCGCCGCGCAGGTTGCCGCGTTTGACGAGTGCCGCTCGCTGCGTCTCCGCGTCGGTGCGCTGCCACAGAATCCTACCGGTCTGATGGGCTACGCATTCAACTGGTCCCCCGAGGGCGTGGTCAACGAATACCTAAACGACTGCGAAGTGATCGAAGGCGGGATACGCAAGACCGTGTCGTCAATGGAATGGCACGAGACGCTGTACGTAGAAGGTGTAATGCTGGAGGCTTTCACGACGTCAGGGGGGCTCGGGACAATTTGTGAAACGTTTCATGGAAAGGTCGCTAACGTCGACTACAAGACGATGCGATATCCCGGCCACATGCGTTTGATGAATTTTTTCTTTCACGAACTCCTGATGCGCGAACGTCGAGACCTCGCCGGAGAAATACTCACCAACGCGAAGCCGCCAGTGACCAGCGACATTGTCTACATCCACGTCTCAGCAGAAGGATTGCTCGATGCGCGTCTGCAACGCCGCGAATTCGTTCGAGCCTATCGACCGATCGAGCTTGCCGGCGGCATGCAAACGGCGATCGCGTGGACTACGTCGGCGTCGGTTGTTGCGGTCATCGAATTGGTGCGCGATGGGGTACTGCCGCAACATGGCTTTCTGAAGCAGGAAGAGATACCGCTGAACAAGTTTCTGGCCACGGCAACCGGCGGATTGTTCGAGGCGTGATGGTGTCAGAATGTCTCGATGATCCCATGGTTGCGTACCGGCGCGTTTCCTCCGGTCGATACGGCGCTGCCCGATCCGAACGGCTTACTTGCCGCCGGCGGCGATCTGTCGCCCGAGCGCTTGCTCGCCGCGTACCGGCAGGGCATCTTTCCCTGGTACGGCACAGGGCAGCCGATCCTCTGGTGGAGTCCGGATCCGAGGATGGTGCTATTCGTCGACGAGTTCGTCGTGCCGCGCTCGTTGCGCAAGGTGGTGGCGCAGCGGCGATTTGACCTCCGCGTCGACAGCGCATTCGGGCGTGTGATCGTGGCGTGCGCCGAGCCGCGCACGGACGACGGCGGCACTTGGATCACGCCCGCGATGGTGGAGGCGTACAGCGAGCTGCATCGGCTGGGTCATGCGCATTCGGTCGAAGCGTGGCAGGGCGATGCGCTGGTCGGAGGATTGTACGGCGTGGCCATCGGCCGCATGTTCTTCGGCGAATCGATGTTCACGCGCGTGCCGGACGCCTCCAAAGTGGCGCTTGTCCACTTGATCGACTTGCTCAAACACCGCGCAATGCCGATGATCGATTGCCAGCAGCAGACCGAACATCTGGCACGCTTCGGTGCACGGCCGATTCCACGCCGCGAGTTTGCCGAGGAAGTCGCACGATTGGTAAACTCGGCTCAGCCTGCGGAGCCTTGGAACCAAGCGACGCCGGGCGAAGCCGACCGACCGTGACCAAGCTCAACGATCTTCCGCTGACGGCGCTGCAGTTTTATGCCACTGCGCCGTACCCTTGCAGCTACCTGCCCGATAGGCTGGCGCGATCTCAGGTCGCGACGCCTAGTCACCTGATCGACAGCGGCGTTTACAGCGACCTGGTGCGGCTGGGATTTCGCCGTAGCGGGGCGTTTACCTATCGGCCGTATTGCGACCACTGCCGGGCGTGCGTCCCTGTGCGCATTCCCGTAATAGAGTTCGAACCCAATCGGACGCAGCGAAAGACGTGGCGACGCCATGGGGAGTTAACGGCAGTTCAGCGCAAGTTAGCGTTTGATAACGACCATTACGCGCTGTACCTGCAATATCAGCGCTACCGCCATCCTGGCGGAGGCATGGACCAGGACAGCCGGGAGCAATATCAGCACTTTCTCCTGCACAGCAACGTCACCACCGATCTGTTCGAGTTTCGGGAGAACGGCAGGCTGAGGATGGTGAGCTTGGTGGACCGGCTGCAGGACGGTCTTTCTTCGGTCTACACGTTTTACGACCCGGCGCCGCCCGGCGCCAGTTACGGGACGTACAACGTCCTCTGGCAGATCCAGCGTTGCCGCGAGCTGGGCCTGCGCCACCTCTACCTAGGCTACTGGATCGAGCAAAGCCGGAAGATGGCCTACAAGGCGACTTTTAGACCCATCGAGGGGTTGGGGGTGGGGGGGTGGAGAAGGTTGTAGTTCGCGAGGAATGTTCTTAGCCGTACAACGACCATAAGTTACTGAAAATATGGGCAGAAACGTTGCTCCCATGCGATCGACCGGACGACAAAGTTTCAACCCCTCACTAAAGTGGTTTGTAGCCTACCAGCTGTATATCGCGCTTTAACTCCTCTGCGTAAGGCTCAGTTCCAGGCGGAGACCAGCGGGGGGTCTTCCCTATACAACCTCAGTTGTGCCATATTGTTCGCCACAATAAGTCTATTATTCTCATCTGCACCGGCTAAAGACCTCCGAACATTTCGTTACGCCGGACTTGGCTCGTTTTTTTGCAAGTTGAAATTCAGAGTCGTATATCTCACCTGAGGGGGCTGGGCTATGAACGCAATCGCTGATGTCCATTTTCTACAACAACCACAATCTACTCAGCTCGAACCGCGTTTCGACGAGGAGTATGGCGTCTACTGGGCGCTGATGAATCCTCGTTTCGGCTCGTTTAATCCGCAATTCTTGGGTGAAGTCCGCAAGTTTATTGACGGCATTGTCAAGACGCACGGAGTCATGCGTCACAAAGGCCGAGACCACTCAATTCAATACGTTGTACTGGCGTCAAAAATGCCGGGGGTATTTAGTCTCGGAGGTGACCTATCGTTATTCAGAAGTGCAATAGCAGGAAAGGACCGTGAGGAGCTTCTGCGTTATGGGAATCTCTGCATTAGTGATTTGTTGCCATGGCACCGCAACTTCGATTTGCCGCTGACAACTATCTCTCTGGTTCAGGGAACGGCCTTCGGCGGCGGCTTCGAGGGTGCACTAGCTAGCTCTGTCGTTGTCGCTGAGGAATCGGCGCGGATGGGGTTCCCAGAGATTCTCTTTAACCTATTTCCGGGAATGGGCGCGTACAGTTTCCTGTCGCGAAAAGTCGGACGGCGTATAACTGAGGAATTGATTACAAGCGGCGACACTTACACGGCCCGGCAACTGTTCGACATGGGCGTCGTAGATGTGCTAACTCCAGACGGTACAGGTGAAGCGGCCGTCTATAGCTACGTTCGCAAGCACGCGAAGAATGGAAATGGTCGGCGTGGCATCCAGCAGGTGCGCACGGATCTCAACCCCATAACGCATGAAGAATTGGCGCGCATTGTCGAAGTCTGGGTCGACACTGCAATGAAACTTGAAGAACGTGACTTAAAGATGATGGAACGTCTGGTGCGTGCGCAACAGCGCAGCGCTGGCCAGGCAGAAGATGCCCAAAAATCGTCGCCTATAACTCTCTTGGAAGCGGTAGGAGGCGCGGACTAGAGTCCGTGTAGTCGCGGCCGCATCTTGACCTGAGATTCGGCGCTGTTGCTGTTTATCGTTGTCAAACTCACGATGACGATGATTGAGACTTACGCCTTGCCTCGAGATGCTCTTCTAACGCGGCATATGTGCGCGTCGCAGTCCTGACGAGTTCGTCCGCCCACTGAGATGCTTTCAAGCGTAGCGTCTCGTGGGTCGCTTTTTCGAGCCGAACTGAAAACTGAGTGAGTTGACTGGCGCCGACACTGCCGGCGCCGCCTTTAAGTGCATGCGCAGAATCCTTGGCGCTCTCGTACCTTCGATGTGCTAGCGCATCGCAGACCTCGGCGACTAGCCGTTCACTGTCAGAGTGAAACCCGCGAATCAATCGGTCTACAAAGGTCGGATCCGACGATATCTGCGCAAGGTCCGAGAGCACTCCTTGATCAAGTACCGGAATATCTACCACCGCAAGCGCAGGGCGCTCTTCGGTGCGAATCGGGGGAGCTACGGAAGCGTCGATTTCGACAGCCAGATGACGCTCAATCGCGTCGAGCAATGCCGACGGCCGCACTGGTTTTGGAATGAACTCGGCAGCGCCAGCCGCTTGGCACTGGGCGATTGCTTCCGTAGTGACGTTCGCAGACAGCATTAGGACCGGGATAGGTTTTGACGCCGTAAATTGATAGAGCTTCAACGCCTCAAGGCCGCTTACCCCGGGCATTGACATGTCGAACAATGCTAAATGGAAGCTGCCACTTTCGAGGGCATCAAGCGCCTCTTCGCCATTTTTGACAATTGTCGCAATATGGCCACCGCTTTCAAGTATTAACCGAGTGACGCGCTGGTTCGTTGGATTATCTTCGGCGACCAAGATACGGGCGCCGCGCATCTTGTGAACTGAAGCCTCATGGCCCCCCGGACGTGCACCGCTCGACAATTTAACGCTCGCCGCGAGCTCTTCAACAAGGTCGATTCCGTGCGGGACGCTGTGCGGTAGAGGTATTTCTAGCCAAAAAACCGAACCCTTGCCGAGCTGGCTTTCGAGTCCAATTGTGCCGCCCATTAAGCCCACAAGTTGGCGAGCAATCGTAGTCCCGAGGCCGGTGCCTCCGTATACGCGAGTAATAGAATCGTCCGCTTGGGCAAATGGTTCGAATATTTCCGTCTGTTTGGATGGATCTATGCCGATACCGGTATCACGGACTTCGATCCGCATCATCGACACCGCGTCAACCGTGTTAACGACTCTTGCACTGAGAGAGATTTCTCCACGCTCCGTAAATTTGACGGCGTTTGAAAGGAGATTCAGGAGTACCTGCCGCAGATGGTGAGAATCGCCTACGAACCAACGAGCCGCGTCCTCCGCAATATTGGTATTAACTTCAAGCTTCTTATATCTAGCTTGGGGCAGAACGACTTTGACCGTCTCGGTTATGAATCTGGCAAAATCGAAAGGCCGCGTTTCGATGTTCACGCGCCCTGCCTGAAGCTTCGCCATATCAAGGACGTCTTCGATTTGGGCAAGCGCAAGTTGAGCAGATGTGCCGAGCGTCTGAACGATCTCACGCTGTGACTCGTTCATGCTGGTCTCGCGCAACAGGTCCGCCATTGCGATGACGCCGTTTAGCGGCGTCCGCATTTCGTGACTTACGTTCGCGAGAAACCGGTCCTTGGATGCGTTAGCTTCATCCGCTCGAGTCTTCTCTTTTTTGAGTCGCTGAGATAGCACTCCGACATATAGCGGCAAGAAGAGCAGGGCGATAAGCATCCCTACGCCGATCAAAACGTGTTGCGACCAAAAGTCGGAAAAATAAAGAACGAGAGAGAAACCAGCAAGCGCCATACCGTGGGATATGTGCAAGTACAGGCGGCCATAGCGATAACTGTTGCCAAAAGCCACAAACATATAAATGCCAACGACGAGCGCTCCACTTTCTCCCATGAGAAGCATGAAGTACGTAGTGCCGGCATTGTCCGCAATGATTCCGAGAATCCGCCGCAGTGGAGACTTTTGCGGAAAGGCAAGGATACATATAGTGATCGCCACTGCGAACGTAACGAAGCCCGCAAGGAACCAGACCATGTGCGACAAATCCGTACTGGGATTGGGCTGAGTGAGCAGTCGCCACATCAGGGCAACGAGGACCGCCGTGCCGATGGCCAAACGAAGACCGGCCTGTTCGAGTTCGAGCCGCGGCGCGAGCGCGATCGTCTCTGCCCACCCTGCCCGGGTGGTCCAGCGCCTCATATCCGATTGCAATGAGAGCTTCAAGTATTTGATCCGTCTAAGATCGCTACTGCCTAGCGTCGAATGAGAATTCTACGCCGTACCTATCGCCGACAGATAAACGCATTAGCAGAAGCAATTTTCGTGCCGTAGGGTACGGAGACCTTGCCCCTCTAAGGGCAGCCGTGCCTGCAATTCGTCATGTCGAAATTCGTCGACTTTCTGACCAAATGCGGCAGTTTCATCGACGCGCTGAGAAAAGCAGCTTGCGTCTCAAATTGTCCGTGAGCGTCTTCAAGAAAGCTGCTGCAGCCATTCCGTTCATCAAGCGGTGATCGAAGGTCATAACGACACGCGCGATGTCGGATTGGCCGGAGGGTGCTCCGAGGAAAATTATTGACGACGCGGGTGCCATAAGCGTTGGAGTGGCATCGATCACGTCAAATCTGCCGAGGTGCGTCAAAATGATTTGTGTGTCGTCAGTTGCCTGATCTCCGATCCGAATAGCCGTTCGCATTTGCCGGGTGCATGTGCGAACGAATTCCGACAGCGTCATCCGATCAGCTCCGCGTATCACGGCCGTGATAAGTCCATCATTCGGCCGCGCAAGCGCGAGTCCGAGATTCACGTGATCATATTCTCGGATTGCATCATCGCCACCCATTACCGATCGAATCTTTGGATGTTCTTGAGCAGCCTTGGCGACGGCGTGTCCGAACATTTGGAAAGGCGATGGCCTCGGGCCCTCAGACTGCGCTCTGGTGCGGGAGAACTCCTTCCATGCCAGCTCTATCGCAATCGTGCCAGGTATTGTCGTAGATGCACTGCGGCGCAATCGATAAATGAACGTCCGATGGTCTGGCGTTACCTTACGCTCAACATAGCCCGTTTGCGGCGGTTGAATTGCGCTAAGCTTTGCGAGATAAGCATCTATATCGGACGGAAGGACCTTGTCTGTGACAGACGCAATTTCTTCCAACGTATGGTCTTCGAGGCCTTTCGCCTTTGCATAGGCACGGGTTCTTGGAGGGATCAGTCTCGAGCTGGCAATCGGTAAGATTTTGTCACTTCCTTCTTTGGCATCGATTGACAGTACGACGATCGGGGCACCTATCGGAACAACATCGTCCACTTCCACGAGCCAGCGATGCACCCGTCCGTTATGGGGTGATTCCATTTCGACAGTCGTCTTGTCGGTCTCGATCACATACAAAGGGTCGCCGCGATGGATTAGATCGCCGGGCTTGGGCAATACGTGAACAATGCGTACTTCCCTGAGACCTTCACCAAGTTGGGGTACACGGACCTCAAGCATTCGCGGCAATCCTATCCTAAGACATCGAGAATGGCGGCTTTGACCTTGGCCAAGTCGGGTAATGTCGCATACTCCGCTGCCGGGTGAAATGCGATATGTGCGTCAGGCCGCGCGACGAGGAGCGGTGGCGACAGGAAGCGATTGAATTGATCCTGCGAGCCAACTACGTGGGCGATAATCGCTTGACCAAAGCTGCTTGTTCGTGCGTCCTCGCTCACGACAACCAAGCGGCCAGTCTTGGTTATCGACGTCTCGATTATCTCCCAGTCGCAAGGCACAAGGCTAATTGGATCGATGATCTCGA
>Ga0207683_10006035_pt1 | contig 10370 bp, 7 predicted proteins | sample KBSM73metaG_FD_184333 | JGI IMG/M metagenome (GOLD analysis project Ga0207683, IMG submission 184333) | Miscanthus rhizosphere microbial communities from Kellogg Biological Station, Michigan, USA - KBS M7-3 metaG (SPAdes) (version 2) | ecosystem: Host-associated > Plants > Roots > Rhizosphere >...
GGCTGCGGATCGGCGACTACCAGCGGGCCCGCGCGTCGGCGGCCGAGTTCCGGGACATCTTCGGGCCGGACAACTTCTACCTCGAGCTGATGGACCACGGGCTCGAGGTCGAGCGGACCTACCGCGAGCAGCTGCTGCGGCTGCGCGACGACCTGCGGCTGCCGCCGCTGGCCACCAACGACCTGCACTACACCTACGCGGAGGACGCGGCCGCCCACGAGGTGCTGCTGTGCGTGCAGTCCGGCAAGACGATGGCCGACCCCAAGCGGTTCAAGCTCGACGGCCACGACTACTTCCTCAAGTCCCCGGACGAGATGCGCCGGGTCTGGCAGGAGCTGCCGGAGGCCTGCGACAACACGCTGGCCCTCGCCGAGCGGGTGACCGGCTACGGCGGCGCGCTCGCCTTCCAGGACCTGATGCCGCGCTTCGAGGTCCCGGACGGGATGACCGAGGCGAGCTTCCTGACCCAGGAGGTCGAGCGCGGCCTCGCCCGCCGGTTCCCGGGCGGAGTGCCGGACACCCACCGCAAGCAGGCGGAGTACGAGCTGGGCGTCATCATCCAGATGGGCTTCCCGGGCTACTTCCTGGTCGTCGGCGACCTCTGCCGGCACGCGCGGGAGGCCGGCATCCGGGTCGGTCCCGGTCGTGGCTCGGCCGCCGGCTCGCTGGTGGCCTACGCGTTGGGCATCACCGAGCTCGACCCGGTCGAGCACCGGCTGCTGTTCGAGCGCTTCCTCAACCCCGAGCGCGTCTCGATGCCCGACATCGACCTGGACTTCGACGAGCGCCGGCGCGGCGACATGATCCGCTACGCGACGGAGAAATACGGCGAGGACCGCGTCTCGCAGATCATCACGTACGGCACGATCAAGGCCAAGCAGGCGGTCAAGGACTCGTCCCGGGTGCTCGGCTACCCGTTCTCCACCGGTGACCGGATCACCAAGGTGATGCCACCGCCGGTGATGGGCAAGGACATCCCGCTGGCCGGGATCTTCGACCCCGAGCACGCCCGCTACAAGGAAGCGACCGAGTTCCGCGCTCTCTACGAGGCCGACGCCGAGGTCAAGCGGGTCGTCGACACCGCCCGCGGGCTGGAGGGGCTCAAGCGGCAGTGGGGCGTGCACGCCGCCGGCGTGATCCTGTCCCGGGAGCCGCTGCTCGACGTCATCCCGATCCAGCGCCGGGAACAGGACGGCGCCATCATCACGCAGTTCGACATGGGCGCCTGCGAGTCGCTCGGGCTGCTGAAGATGGACTTCCTCGGCCTGCGCAACCTGACGATCCTCGACGACTGCCTGGCCAACATCCGCGGCAGCCGCGGCGAGGACGTCGTGCTGGAGCGGCTGCCACTCGACGATCCGTCGGCGTACGAGCTGCTGGCCCGCGGCGACACGCTCGGGGTGTTCCAGCTCGACGGCGGCCCGATGCGGGCGCTGCTGCGCTCGATGCGGCCGACCTCGTTCGAGGACATCTCCGCGGTGCTCGCGCTCTACCGGCCCGGGCCGATGGGCGCCAACGCCCACAACGAATACGCGGACCGCAAGAACGGTCGCAAGCCGGTCGTGCCGATCCACCCCGAGCTGGCCGAGCCGCTGGCCGAGATCCTGGACGAGACCTTCGGACTGATCGTCTACCAGGAGCAGGTCATGGCGATCGCGCAGAAGGTCGCGGGCTACTCGCTCGGCAAGGCCGACCTGCTGCGCCGGGCGATGGGCAAGAAGAAGAAGGAGATCCTCGACAAGGAATACGTGCCGTTCTCCGAAGGCATGAAGGAGAACGGCTACTCCGACGGCGCGATCAAGACGCTGTGGGACATCCTCGTCCCGTTCTCCGACTACGCGTTCAACCGGGCGCACACCGCGGGCTACGGCCTGGTGGCCTACTGGACGGCATACCTCAAGGCCAACTACCCGGCCGAATACATGGCCGCGCTGCTCACCTCGGTCAAGGACGACAAGGACAAGAGCGCGGTCTACCTGAACGAGTGCCGGAAGATGGGGATCAAGGTCCTCCCGCCGGACGTCAACTCCTCCGACGCCAACTTCACCACCGTCGGCACCGACATCCGGTTCGGGCTCACCGCGGTCCGCAACGTCGGGGCCAACGTGGTCGCCTCGATCGTCGCCACCCGCAAGGCCAAGGGCGCGTTCGCGGACTTCTCCGACTTCCTCAAGAAGGTCGACCCGGTCGCCTGCAACAAGAAGGTCGTCGAGTCGCTGATCAAGGCCGGCGCGTTCGACTCGCTCGGGCACACCCGGCGCGGGCTCATGGCCGTGTTCGACCAGGCCGTCGAGAGCTTCCTGGCCGCGAAGAAGGTCGAGGCGACCGGGCAGTTCGACCTGTTCGGCGACTCCTCGTCCGGCGGGGACGAGGTGCTCGACGCCGTGTTCGCGGTGGCCGTGCCGGACGGCGAGTGGGACAAGATGGGCAAGCTCGCCTTCGAGCGGGAGATGCTCGGGCTCTACGTGTCCGACCACCCGCTGCTCGGCGTCGAGCACGTGCTGGCCGCGCACGCGGAGAGCACCGTCGGCGCGTTGCACACCGAGCAGGTTGGCGACGGGCAGCAGATCGTGCTGGCCGGGATCCTGTCCTCGGTGCTGCGCCGGGTCAACAAGGCCGGCGTGCCGTGGGCGTCCGCGGTGCTGGAAGACCTCGAAGGCTCGGTCGAGGTGCTGTTCTTCCCGCAGACCTACGCGCAGGTGGCGGTCAACGTCGCCGAGGACGCGATCGTCGTGGTCAAGGGGCGGGTCGACCGGCGGGAGGACGTGGCCAAGCTGATCGCGTCCGACCTGTCGGTGCCGGACCTGTCCGAGGGGCCGCGCGGGCCGGTCGTGGTGTCGCTGCAGGCGGCCCGGTGCACGCCGCCGGTGGTGGAGCGGCTCAAGGAGGTGCTGGCCACCCATCCCGGGACGACCGAGGTGCAGCTGCAACTGGTCAACGGCGACCGGCGGACCGCGCTTCGGGTGGCGGACGGCTTCCGGGTCGCCGCGACACCGGCCCTGATGGGCGATTTGAAGGCGCTGCTGGGGCCCACCTGCCTGGCCGGTTGATGATCGCCCGGCAGACAGGGGAATGATGCGTCCGTGACGACGCGGCGCGACGAGGACCCGGCGACCGGGCGGCCCGACCACCCCCGGTGGTCGCCCGACGGCGAGGGCGACGACGCTCCGCAGCCGCTGCCGCCGGCGCCCGGCGCGACCCGGGCCGAGCGGAGGCGGGCGCAGGAGGCGGCCGAGGCGGCCGCCCGCCGGCCGTTCGCCGACGCGTTCACCGAGTCCCCGTCCGGCACCAGCTGGCCGCGCCCGTCCTTCGACGGTCCGCCGCCCACGACGCACGGCCAGGATCCCGACTCCGCCCGGCCCGGCGCCACCCGTCCAGACACCGACGGACCCGCTCCCGCCGGGGGCGTCGGCGGCGACTCGGACGGGCCGCGGACCGATGCGTACGGGATCCGGATCGACGCGTACGGAGCGGGGACCGGCGCGGGCGGGCCGACGAGCGCCCGTGCGCCGGGTGAACCGGAGCGTGGTCCGGTGCCGCTGCCGCGGGACGGGTGGGTGCCCCTTCCGGATCGGCAGCCGGGGGAGCCGGTGCCGCCGCGGGACGGGCCGGTGCCCCTTCCGGAACGGCAGCCGGGGGAGCCGGTGCCGGGGGATGCGCGGCTCACGGGCGCGTTCGACCCGGGGAACACCGGGACGTGGCGGGTGCGGGACGTGGTGCCGGGCGCCGACGGGGGCCGGCGGACCACGGTGATCCTGCGCTACCTGCTCGGCGTGCTCGCCATCGACCACGTCCGGTCGCTGAGCCGGTGGGCGTTCGCGCTGCCGGTGGTCGGGCTGGTCCTGCTGGTCGTGCGGCCGCGCTGGATCGGGCTGGCCGTGATCGTGCTGGGCGTCCTGCTGATCGTCGGCCGCATCGTCGCGGTCCGGATGATCTCCCGGCATACGCTGCCGCGCCGCTACCGGCCGGTCGAGGACGAGCTGCGGGCCGCGGTCGAGGCCGGCAAGGCCAACCTGCGCGGCGAGCTGCGCCGGGTCGGCATGCCGACCTCCGCGCTGGCGCTGACGAGGTCGGTGGTCCGGCTCGGCTCGTCCGACTCCCGCCGCACTGCCCGCTCGCGGCTGCGCGACATCGAGATCGACCGGGTGCTGCCGCGGGCCCAGCTCGACCGCGCGCTGCGCGTGCTGGACGAGGCCCCGACCCCCCGCTGACCGCCGTCCCGGTCCGCCTCGCCGGCACCGTCCGGCACCGGCCGCGGGGAACTGATCATCTCATCCGGGCGGGTCGAGGCGTGCGGAGCGGTCGGCGGAGCATCATGTGCCGATGACCGGGCCGCGAGTGGTGCGAGCGGCCGGCCGGCTGATGAGGGCCGCCGGTGTCGCGGTCTCCACGCGCGGGCCCCGCCGGGACGACCGCCCGGTCGAGGGCGGTCTCGGCCGCGGGCTCGCCCTGCGCGGCACCGTCTGGGCCGGCGGCGGCACCGAGCCGTACGACGGCGTGGTGCTCATCGCCCCGGATGGCACCGTCGACCGGATCGGCCCGCCGGGGTGGATCCCGATCCCGGTCGGCGTCCGGGTCATCGGTGCCGGGCACAACTGGGTCGGCCCGGGGATCATCGACGCGCACGTGCACCTCGCGTTCGGCTCGGCCGAGGAGGCGCTGTGCGGCGGCGTGGTCGGCGTGCGCGACCTCGGCTCGCCGCGGCGGGACGCGCTGCGCCTGCGCACCGGCCACCGCCGCCCGCCGGCGCGCACCCCGTACATCGGAGTCGCCGGTCCGATCCTCACCGCGACCAACGGCTACCCGTCCCGGTCCTGGGGCGCCAACGGGTTCGCCTCGTTCCTCGCCACTCCCGCGCAGGCCCGGCTGGCCGTCCGCGGGCTCGCCGGCGACGGCGTCGACGTGGTCAAGGTCGCGGTCGAGCGCGGCCCGGACGGCGCCCTGCCGGTGCCGTCGACCGCGGTGCTGCGGGCGGTGGTCGAGGCCGCGCACGGCGCCGGGCTCAAGGTCGTCGCACACGCGCTCACCGTCGAGGCGGTCGGCCGGGTGATCGACGCCGGGGTGGACGAGCTCGCCCACACGCCGGTCGAGCCGCTGCCGGAGGCGCTCGTCGACCGGATCGCCGCGGCCGGGGTGACGGTCATCTCCACCCTGCAGACGTTCTTCTCCACCGGCTCCGGCCGGGCCGCCGCGGCCAACGCGGCCGCGCTGCACCGGGCCGGCGTCCCGCTGGTCTACGGCACCGACCTCGGCAACGCCGGCACCCGCACCGGCGTCGACCCGCGCGAGCTCGACCGGCTCGCCGACGCCGGCCTCGGCCGGTTCGGCGCGCTGCGGGCGGCCACCGACCGGGCGGCCGGGGTGGCGGGCATGCGGCTGCGCACCGGCCGGCTGGAGCAGGGCAAGCCGGCCGCTGCCGTGCTGCTCAACGGCGACCCGCTGGTCGAGCCGGGCGTGTGGCGGGTGCCCCGGGCGGTGGTCTGCGACGGGCGGCTCGTGGAACCGCCCGAGGGAGCGCCTGACACACTGGATTCGTGAGCGGGCCACCGGAGACCAGCCCGGGCGCGGCGCCCGGCCAGCCGACGGCTCCGGCGGACGCCCGGTTCCGGCCCGACGGCGGCGACGGCCTGTTCGGGACCCCCGGCGCCGCGGCCGGCCCGTACCCGGCTCCGGCCGGCGGGTTCGGCGTCCCGGTGACGTACGAACGGCGCGAGCCGCGGCAGCGGGTCTGGCCGCCGCGGAAGGCCGAGTGGGTGACCGCGGCGGTGGTGATCGGCGCGCTCGCGGTGGTCGGCGCGGCGGTGGCCCCGCTGTGGGTGCACCTGGCCCCCCGCCTGGCCTTCCGGGTCGACCAGCCGGGCCGGGCACTGCCGGTCATCCCGGAGGCGGAGGAGTACATCGGCGCCGACGGCCGGTTCGTGTTCATCACGCTGGTCGTCGGCCTGCTCGCCGGGCTCGCCTGCTGGCTGGTCCGGCGCAGCCGCGGCCCGCTGGTGCTGCTGGCGCTGGCCGTCGGCGGCCTGCTCGGCGCGGTGATCACCTGGCGGCTGGGGATGCGCATCGGCACCGGCTACCAGCCGGCGGACCTGCAGCACGTCGGCAGGATCGTCTACCAGCCGCTGACGCTGCGGGCCAAGTCGGCGCTCGTGGTCGAGCCGGTCGCCGCCGTGCTCGCCTACCTGCTGGGCGTCGGCTTCGCCGCCCGCAACGACCTCGGCCAGAACCGGGGCACTAGCTCAGGCTCTGGCTGACCTGCAGCTCGCCGATCGGCACCGGCAGCGCCCGCAGCCGGCGCACCATCGTGGTCTCCCGCTTGAGCAGCCGCAGCTCCGCCCCCAGCCGGGCCCGGGTCGTGTCCGCCTCCAGCAGCGCCTGCCGGTCCTCCAGCGTGAGCACCGCCGCGGCCGCGACCGCGTACGCCAGCTGGACCGGGTCGTCCGGCAGCTCGGTGTCCTCGCTCGGCCGGCCCTGCAGCCCGGCCACCGCGTCGACGTACTCGGCGAACAGCGTGGCGACGGCGTCGGCCAGCCCGGACTGCCCGGCCGGCCCGGCCGGCCCGGACTGCCCGGCCGGCCCGGACTGCCCGGCCGGTCCCGACTGCCCGGACTGCCCGGCCGGTCCCGACTGCCCGGCCGGTCCCGACTGCCCGGCCGGCCCCGACTGCCCGGCCGGCCCCGACTGCCCAGCCGGCCCCGACCGTCCGGGTGACCCCGCCGGCGGTTCGGCTGCCCCCGGCGGTCGTTCGGCCGATCCGGCTGGCGGCTCGGGCGGCCCCGGCGGCGGTTCGGCCGGCAGCCACTCGACCCGGCCGACCAGGTAGGGCCGGGACTCCCGGTCCACCGACCGCAGCCGGAACCGGTCGGTGCCGACCGTGACGATGTCGTACCGGCCGTCCGGGTAGCGGGAGACCCGGCGCAGCTCCGCCGCGCAGCCCACGTCGTGCAGCGCAGAGACGGCGTCCTCGCCGACCTCCCAGCCCTGTCGGATCGCGACCACCCCGAACCGCCGCCGGGCACCCTCGGGCAGCTCCACCAGGGTCCGCACCAGCTCCTGGTAGCGCTCCTCGAAAACGTGCAGCGGGAGCACCATGCCGGGGAACAGAACGGTGTGACCGAGGGGGAACAGCGGGAGTGGTTCGGCCACGTCGCCAGGCTACTGACCAGGCCCGAGCGGAGGCAGGGATACTTGTGGCGTGCTGACCCGCCTCGACCTCACCGACCGGCCGGTCTCCGGCGCGGGCGGGCTGGCCGGCGTGCTGCCCCGCGCCGCGGTCGACGTCGAGTCCGCCACCCGTCTGGTCCGGCCCACCGTCGAAGCGGTCCGCCGGGACGGCGCGGCCGCGGTCCGGGCGGCGACCCGGCAGCACGACGGCGTGGAGCTGACCGACCTGCGGGTCCCGCCGGCGGCGCTGCTCCGGGCGGTCGGCGAGCTCGACCCGGACGTGCGCGCCGCGCTGGAGGAGGCCATCCGCCGCATCCGCCTGGTGCACGAGGCTCAGGTGCCGGCCGAGGTGACCGTCGAGGTCGTGCCCGGCGGCACGGTCACCCGCCGGCACCTGCCGGTCGGCCGGGTCGGCCTGTACGTCCCGGGCGGCCTGGCCCCGCTGCCATCCAGCGTGCTGATGAACGTGATCCCCGCGCAGGTCGCCGGCGTCGGCAGCATCGCGGTCGCCTCCCCGCCACGCCGGGACGAGGGCGACCGGCCCGACCGGACGATCCTGGCCGCGTGCGCCCTGCTCGGCGTCGAGGAGGTCTACGCGGTCGGCGGCGCCCAGGCGGTCGCCATGCTCGCGTACGGGGTGGAGGGCGTCGATCCGGTCGACCTCGTCACCGGTCCGGGCAACGTGTACGTCACCGCGGCGAAGCGGCTGCTGCGCGGCGTGGTCGGCATCGACGCCGAGGCGGGCCCGAGCGAGGTCATGGTCGTCGCCGACGCCACCGCCGACCCGGTGCTGGTCGCCGCCGACCTGCTCAGCCAGGCCGAGCACGGCCCGACCTCGGCGTCGGTTCTGGTCACCGACGCGGCGGCGGTCGCGGACGCGGTCGACGCCGCGCTGGAGCAGCAGGTGGCCGAGACCAAGCACGTCGAGCGGGTCACCGAGGCGCTGACCGGGCCGCAGTCCGGCACGGTGCTGGTCCGCGACCTCGACCAGGCGCTCGAGGTCGCGGACGCGTACGGGGCCGAGCACCTGGAGATCCACACCGCCGACCCGGCCACCGTGGCGCGCCGGGTCCGCAACGCCGGCTGCGTGTTCGTCGGCCCGCAGTCGCCCGTGTCGCTGGGCGACTACGCGGCCGGTTCCAACCACGTGTTGCCGACCGGCGGCAGCTGCCGGCACACCGCCGGCCTGTCCGTCGAGACGTTCCTGCGCGGCGTGAACTACGTCGAGTACGACGAGGCGGCGTTGCGGGGGATCGGCGAGCACGTCGTCGCCCTCGCCCACGCCGAGGACCTGCCCGCGCACGCGAACGCGATCGTGAAGCGGACCGGCCGGTGACCGGGCTGGACCAGCTGCCGCTGCGGGACGACCTGCGCGGCCGCTCCCCGTACGGGGCGCCGCAGCTGGACGTGCCGATCCGGCTGAACACCAACGAGAACAGCTGGCCGCTGCCGCAGGGACTGCTCGACGACGTGACGGCCGCGGCGACCACGGTCGCCGGCCGGCTCAACCGCTACCCGGACCGGGACGCGCCCGCGCTGCGCGCCGACCTGGCCGCATACCTGGGCCACGGGCTCGGACCGGCGCAGGTCTGGGCGGCCAACGGGTCCAACGAGATCATCCAGCAGCTGCTGCAGGCGTTCGGCGGCCCGGGGCGGACGGCGCTCGGCTTCACCCCGTCGTACTCGATGCACGAGATCATCACCACCGGCACCGGCACGCGGTGGCTGCCGGGCGTGCGCGACGCCGAGTTCGGCATCAGCCCGCAGGACGCGGTGGCGCAGGTCCGCGAGCACGCGCCGGACGTGGTCTTCCTGACCAGCCCGAACAACCCGACCGGCACCGCGCTGCCGCTGGCGACGGTGGAGGCCGTGCTCGCCGAAGCACCGGGGATGGTCGTCGTCGACGAGGCGTACGCGGAGTTCGCCCGGGCCGGCGTGCCGTCGGCGCTGACCCTGCTGCCCGGCCACCCGCGGCTGGTGGTGACCCGGACGATGTCCAAGGCGTTCGCGATGGCCGGGCTGCGGCTGGGTTACCTGGCCGCGGACGCGGCGGTGGTCGACGCGGTGCAGCTGGTGCGGCTGCCGTACCACCTCTCCGCGCTGACCCAGGCCGTCGCCCGGGTCGCGCTGGCGCACGCGCCCGAGCTGCTGGCCAGCGTGGCCGCGATCAAGGCCGAGCGGGACCGGATCGTGGCGGCGCTGCCGGCGCACGGGCTGACCGCGGTGCCGAGCGACGCGAACTTCGTGCTGTTCGGCCGGTTCGCCGACGCGCCCGCCGGCTGGCAGGCATACCTGGACCGCGGCGTGCTGGTCCGCGACCCGGCCATCCCCGGCTGGCTGCGGGTCACCGCCGGCGTGGACTGGGAGGTCGACGGGTTCCTCGCCGCGACGGCCGCGGTGGTACGGGAGGTGAAGGTCCTGTGAGTCGGACCGGTCGGGTGGAGCGGGAGACGGCGGAGTCCTCGGTGCTGGTCGAGGTCGACCTCGACGGCAGCGGGCGCACCGACGTCGAGACCGGGATCCCGTTCTACGACCACATGCTGGCCCAGCTCGGCAAGCACGGCGGGTTCGACCTGACCGTGCGGACCAAGGGCGACCTCGAGGTCGACGCGCACCACACGGTCGAGGACACCGCGATCGCGCTCGGCGAGGCGTTCCGGCAGGCGCTGGGGGACAAGGCCGGGCTGCGCCGGTTCGGCGACGCGCTGGTGCCGCTGGACGAGGCGCTGGTGCAGGTCGCGGTCGACCTGTCCGGGCGGCCCTACCTGGTGCACTCCGAGCCGGACGGCATGCCGCCGACGGTCGGCCCGCTGTACGCGACGACGCTGACCCGGCACGTGTTCGAGTCGTTCGCGCACAACGCGCGCATCGCGCTGCACGTGCGGGTGCTCGGCGGCCGGGACGCGCACCACATCGTGGAGGCGCAGTTCAAGGCGGTGGCGCGGGCGCTGCGGGACGCCACCGCGACCGACCCCAAGGTCAGCGGCATCCCGTCCACCAAGGGCGTCCTGTGAGTGAGCGCGAGGGCTCGCAGCGCGACCGGGCAGCGACGAGGGCCGGCCGCCTGGCGCCTGCGGCCGGCGGCCTGTCCGAGGAGCGGGCACTGTGACCGTGGTGGTTCTCGACTACGGGTCGGGCAACCTGCGGTCGGCGGAGCGGGCGCTGGCCCGGGCCGGCGCGGACGTCACGGTGACCGCCGACCTGGACCG
>Ga0207683_10006036_pt1 | contig 10370 bp, 12 predicted proteins | sample KBSM73metaG_FD_184333 | JGI IMG/M metagenome (GOLD analysis project Ga0207683, IMG submission 184333) | Miscanthus rhizosphere microbial communities from Kellogg Biological Station, Michigan, USA - KBS M7-3 metaG (SPAdes) (version 2) | ecosystem: Host-associated > Plants > Roots > Rhizosphere >...
CCAGAGCGGGTTCGGCAACTCGAGCATCGTCGGCATCGGCGGCGACCCGGTCCCGGGCTCCTCCTTCGTCGACATCATCGCCGAGTTCGAGGCCGACCCCGAGACCGAGCTGATCGTGATGGCGGGCGAGATCGGCGGCTCGGCCGAGGAGGAGGCGGCGGACTTCATCGCCGAGAACGTCTCCAAGCCGGTCGTCGCCTACATCGCCGGCTTCACCGCGCCCCCCGGCAAGACGATGGGCCACGCGGGAGCGATCATCTCCGGCTCGTCGGGCACGGCCCAGGGCAAGAAGGACGCGCTCGAGGCGCGCGGCGTCCGCGTCGGCACCACGCCGACCGAGGTCGCCGAGCTCGCCGTCGAGGTCGCCTCGGCTCGCGCCTAGCGGACTCGGACGGCCGCGCAGCGAAGCGGGCTCGAGTTGCCGGCGGCGTCGGTCGCACGCACGCAGAAGCGGTACGCGGCGCGCGCCGGGAACGAGTACGTCACCCAGTACGCGACCGCCGCGTCCGTGGTGCGCAGTGGGCGCATGAACGTCTTCAACAGCTTCTTGCCACGGTAGACGCGAACGCGCTCGGAGGTCCGGCCGCCGTTGTCGTGGACCCGGTAACGGAGCTGGACCGGCTGGTGCCGACGGCCGCTCGCGGCGTAGACGCGGACTACGGGCGCCGATAGGTCGCGCGTTGCGGGTGGTGCAGGAGGCGGAGGCGGTGGAGGTGACGTGCCGGTCGACGGTGTCGTGGGGACGGCCGTAGCGAGCGCGCGGGCGACGTCGATGCGCCCGTAGCCGTGATGCTGGTCCCACGTGCAGCCGGCGCACGTGCCGTACGGGTCAGAGCCATAGGAGCCGCCGCCGACCTTGTCGGAGCTGAGCGCGAGCAGCTCGCGAACCTGGGCCACCGACGCCTCGGGGTGAAGGCTCCTGATCAGCGCGACGAGCGCGGTCACGTACGGCGATGCCATCGAGGTGCCGCTCATGTAGCCGTAGGCGTCGCCGGGCAGCGTCGAGAGCACGCTGACCCCCGGCGCCGACACGAACACGTCCGGGCTGCCGAAGTTCGAGAAGCTGCCGGGAACGTCGGTGGAATCCGTCGCGGCGACGCCGACGACGCCCGTGCACGCTGCCGGATACGTGGGCGTCGAGACCGGCGTGCCCGGCGGGTCGCCGTTTCCCGCCGCTGCCACGACCACCGCGCCATAGGTGCTGATCGCGGTCTGGACGGCGTTGCAGAGCGTGACCGGGTACGCGCCGCCGGTCGCGCCGAGGCTGAGGTTGATCACCTTTGCCCCGTGCTGCGCAGCCCACACGATCCCGTCGGCGACGTCCGAGAGGGCGGCGCCCTGGCTCGAGTCGGACGGGAAGACGCGCACGACGATCAGCGGCGAGCCATATGCGAGGCCTGCGACGCCGACGCCATTGTCGGCGCTCGCGCCGGCGATGCCCGATACGTGGGTACCGTGGCCGTCGTCGTCCGTCGGCACGCCCTGCGTACACACGTCGCTGAGACACGAGGCGCTCAGGGGCGAGATCCGGCCGGCTAGGTCCTCGTGCGTCGCGTCGACACCGGTGTCGACGATCCCCATCGGCGCCGTCGGGACGGCAGAGAACGTCGACGGGAAGACCGACCAGCCCTGGACGGCAGCGATCGCAGGAAGCGCCCACTGCCAGCCGTAGAGCGAGTCGTTCGGGGTCGTCAGGGCGAAGAGGTGCAGGACGCGGTTCGGCTCCGCGTAGACGACGTCGGGCCGTGAGCGGTAGTCGGCCAGCGCGTCCGCGACGCTCTCGCCGGGTTGGGGGTCGACGACCGTGACGCCGCCGGTGACCGAGCCGGTCGCGTCGTCGCCCAGCCCCTCGACCTTCGCGGCCGCCGTGGCGGGGCGGGCGAACTTGACGAGGATCGTGTCGGCGGCCGTGGCGGCGCCGGCGCGGGAGCACGCGAGCGCGCCGAGGACGGCGAGCAAGAAGACGCGGCGTGCCACGTCCGTTAAGTCGGCACGAGTCGGCGGCTCCTGCACCCCTGATTCGAGCCGGAGGCGCGCCTAGACTGCCCGGCATGGATGTGGTCTCGTTCGCGCGCGGGATTCCGGCGCCGGAGTGCCTGCCGGTCGCGGACCTCGCCGATTGCGCGAAGGCGGCGGTCGACCGCGACGGCGAGGTCGTGCTCTCGTACGGCAGCACGCTCGGCTATGGGCCGCTGCGCGAATGGCTGGGCGAGCGGCACGGCGTCGAGCCGGCGCGAGTGCTCGTGACCAACGGCTCGCTGCAGGCGTTCCACTTCGTGCTCGACCTGCTCGGCGGCGACGGCCGCGTCCTCGTCGAGCGCCCGACCTACGACCGGCCTCGGAAGATCCTCGCCGCGGGCGGGATCGAGTTCGCAGAGGTGCCCGTCGACTCGGACGGGCTCGACGTCACTGCCCTGGAACGCGAGCTCGAAAGCGGCCCCGCCGCGTTCGTCTACACGATCCCGACCTTCCAGAACCCGACCGGCTCGACGCTCTCGCTCGAGCGCAGGCGCCGGCTCGCTGAGGTCGTTGGCGAGCGCGGTGTGCAGCTGCTCGAGGACGACCCGTATGGGCTCGTGCGGTTCGAGGGCGAGGCGCTGCCGTCCGTCTTCGAGCTGGACGGCGGCGAGCGCGTGCTCTACTCGTCGTCGTTCTCGAAGACCATGGCACCGGGCCTGCGCGTGGGCTACGCGATCCTCACGCCTGAGCTCGCGGCGCGCCTCGAGGACCTCGTCGCGTCGACGTACATCACCCCGGCGCTCCTCTCGCAGGCGACCGTGTACGAGTTCCTGCGGCGCGGGCTGTTCGAGCCGAACGTCGAGCGGGTCTCGGGCCTTCTCCGTGCCCGCCGCGACGCGATGCTCGAGGCGCTCGAGCGGGAGCTCGCCGGCCGCGCCCGCTGGAACAGGCCCGAGGGCGGCTACTTCCTCTGGCTCGAGCTGCCGGACGAGGTCGACGCGACCGAGCTGCTCCGGCGCGCGACGGAGGCCGGCGTCACCTTCGTCCCGGGCGCGGACTTCGGCGGACCGCCGAGCTCGGTGCGCCTCGCCTTCAGCTACGTCTCGCCCGAGGAGATCGAGGAGGGCGTGCGGAGGCTCGGCCGGCTAGTCGCGGCGCCGGCGGCGGCGTCGGTATAGCTGCGAGACCAGGACGCCGAGCACGACGCCGAGCCCGACGCTGAGCAGGATCAGCCAGATCTGCGAGAGGCGCGCCGTGCCGAGCACGAAGTGGACGTGCACCTGCTTGTCGTTCTCGAGCACGAACCCGATCGCGTAGGCCGCGACGAGGCCGATCAGCAGGAGCCGTAGGTAAAGCCGCGGCTGGTAGCGGCGGCGGAAGCCCTCTTCAGGCTCCTCGGCCGCGGCTGGAGGTGCTTCTTCGCCGACCTGCGGCGGGCTCTGCTCGGGCTCGTCCTGCACCGCCGCCGAGTCTAGGAGAACTTCCTAGGCGGCGGAGCTGCCCGCGAGCGGTGCGAGCGGGCGCGGAACGAGGCGAGGCTGGCGCGGCGGCACGAGCGAGCCGCGGCTCTGCGCGCGGAAGGTCGGGCACGGCGACTCCAGGGAGAGGGCGCACAGACCCGCCCGCCGGAAGTAGCAGTCCTCGCACGTGACTTTGGTCGCTTTGCTCATAACCCAGTTTGCTCCCCTAGATCGCCTGCCTCGAACTCGCGGGATGATAGGGCCTGGGCCGGGCTAATCAAGACTTGTCTACGGAGAAAACTGTGCAATTTGCGGGGGGTTCCTCCGGGGTCGAAAATCGACGCGGCCCGTGACCTCAGTGCAGTGTTTTCAGTGCCCGCAACGCCTGTGGAAAGTTCTTCACAGGGATGATTCGGACCCCTTTCGCGTAGCGCCTGGCCTCCTGCGCGTTCTCGCCGGCCGGCACGAGGAAGACGTCCACACCCGCGGCGCGCACTCCGAGCGTCTTTTGCTTCACCCCGCCGATCGGCAGCACGCTGCCGTCGAGGGCGAGCTCCCCGGTCGCCGCGACCCTGTGCCCGTTCGAGACGTTGTGGCCGAGCTCCTGGAGGATGTCGAGCGCGAAGGCGAGGCCGGCGGATGGGCCGCCGACGCCGCCCGCGTTGATCCTGACGTTCACGGGCAGCTTCACGCGCAGGTCGTCCCGCGCCGAGATGCCGACGAGCGCGCGCTTCGGGTCCTGCGGGTCGGGCACGGTCTTGATCGTCGCGGTCTGCGTCTTGTCGCCCCGGCGGTAGACGATCTTGACCTTGTCACCGGGCTTGTGCCTGGCGAGGATCGCGCGCAGCCGGTTGACCGAGGTGACCTTCTTGCCGTCGGCCTCGAGGATCGTGTCGCTCGTCTTGAGGATCCTCGACGCGGGCGTGTGCGGCTCGACGAGCACGATGATCACGCCGTTGCTCGACGCGCGAACCTTGTAGCCGAGGTGGTTCAGCGCGACGACCGCCGCCACCTTCTGCGACTCCGTCATGTCCTGCTGGCCGATCTGCTGCTCGACCGTCGAGCTGACCGGCGGCGCCTTGACGACCGTGGAGCCCGACGGCCGCGTGAACGGCAGCAGCCGCTCGAGCAGCCGCGCCTCGCGCTCGCGGACGTCGACGAAGTAGATCGGGCCTGGCGGGTGCGGCTTCTCGCCCGGGACGGTGACGAGGGGGTCGACCGGGTGCGCCGGGTCGACGAGCTGGATGTCGTAGCTGCTGTCGGGCGACACCCACAGCACGAGAGCCGCAGCGCCGAGGAGGACGAGCCCGGCTACTGCGAGCCGCGCCGGCGAGAACCACCGCATTCCACCGAGGATATGCGCGTCAGAGGAGGCTGCGCGTCAGTCCGCCGTCCACCGGGATCACGGTGCCGGTGACGTAGGACGCGGCCTCGGAGGCGAGGAAACAGACGACGTCCGCCACCTCGCGGGGCTGCCCGAAGCGCCGGAGCGGAATCGATTCGGTGTCCCCGGAGACGAGGCGCTCGGTGTCGATCCGGCCGGGGGCGATCGTGTTGACGGTGATCTGCTTCGGCCCGATCTCACGCGAGAGCGTCTTCGCCCAGCCGACGACGCCGGGACGGATCGCGTTCGAGAGCGCCAGGTTGTCGATCGGCTCGCGCACGGAGCTCGACTCGATGTTGATCACGCGGCCGCGACCGCTACGCTCGAGCTCCGGCAGGCAGAGGCGGGTGAGCCTGATCGCGGACAGGAGCAGCAGCTCGACGGCGGACTCGACCTGCTCGTCGGTCATCTCCAGCACGGCGTTGCGCGGCGGGCCGCCGCTGTTGTTCACGAGGATGTCGATGCCGCCGAATGCCTCGAGCGTGCGGTCGACGAGCCGTTTCAGGTCGGCCGGGTTGGTCACGTCACCGCGGACGGCGAGCGCACCGAGCCGCTCCGCCTCGCGCTGCAGAACGTCCCGGCGCCGCGCGAACATGGCGACGTTCGCTCCCTCGCCCGCGAGTGCCTCGGCGATCGCGAGGCCCATGCCGGCGGAGGCCCCGCAGACGATCGCCGTGCGCCCGCTCAGGCCGAAGTCCACCGGCGGCCCTTAGCTGGAGCTGCCCAGCACGCCGACCACGTCGCGAACGGCGTCGGCCGAAGCGTTCAGCGCCTCGCGCTCGTCGTCGCTGAGGTCGAGCTCGACGATCTGCTCGATCCCGCCGGCGCCGAGCTTCACGGGCACGCCCATGTAGAGGCCGTCGATCCCGTACTCGCCCTCGAGGTACGCGGTGCACGGCAGCACCCGGTGCTCGTCGAGCATGATCGAGTCGACCATCTGCGCCGCGGCCGCGCCCGGCGCGTACCAGGCGGAGGTGCCGAGCAGCTCGACGAGCTCGCCGCCGCCCTTGGCCGTCCGCTCGACCATCGCCGCGATCCGCTCCTCCGGCACGAGCTTGCGCAGCGGGACCCCGCCGACCGTCGTTGCCGAGACCACGGGAACCATCTGGTCGCCGTGCCCGCCGAGCACCATCGCGGTCACGTCCTTGACGGACGAGCCGGTTTCCCACGCGATGAAGGTCGAGAAGCGCGACGTGTCGAGGATGCCGGCCATGCCGAACACGCGCTCCTTCGGCCAGCCCGACGCGCTCTTCGCCACGTGGCACATGGCGTCGAGCGGGTTCGAGACGACGATCAGGATCGCGTCGGGCGAGGCGCCGACGACCTCGCTCGTGACCGAGCCGACGATCTTCTCGTTCGTCGTGACCAGGTCGTCGCGGCTCATCCCGGGCGAGCGCGGCAGGCCGGCGGTGATCACGACCACGTCCGACCCCGCCGTCTCCCCGTAGCCGTTCGAGCCGACCACGTACGGCTCGTAGCCGAGCACCGCGCCCATCTGGTTGATGTCGAGCGCCTTGCCCTGCGGGAGGTTCTCCTTGATGTCGACGAGGACGACGTCCGCGTAGTCGCGCGTCGCGAGCACCTGCGCGCACGTCGCGCCGACGTTCCCGGCGCCGACGACGGTGACCTTGCGCCGCTTGCTCAGGAGACCGTCGCTCCCATCGCGTCGATGATCGCGTCGGCCACGTCGCTCGTGCCGACCGCGCTCGGGTCGTCGCGTGTGGGCTTCATGTCGTAGGTGACGCGCTCGCCCGAGCGGATCACGTCTGCGATCGCGCTCTCGAGCCGGTCGGCAGCCTCGCGCTCGTCGAGGTGCCGGAGCATCAACACGCCGGAAAGCATCATCGCCATCGGGTTGACCTTGTTCTGTCCGGCGTACTTGGGCGCCGAGCCGTGCGTCGGCTCGAAGACCGCGGCGTGCGTGCCGAAGTTAGCGCCCGGCGCGAGGCCGAGCCCGCCGACGAGGCCGGCTGCGAGGTCGGAGACGATGTCCCCGTAGAGGTTCGGCAGGACGAGCACGTCGTACTCCTCGGGCCGCTGCACGAGCTGCATGCAGAGGTTGTCCACGATCCGGTCCTCGAACTCGATGTCCGTGTTCTGCTCGGCGACCTCGCGGGCGACGCGCAGGAAGAGGCCGTCCGAGAACTTCATGATGTTCGCCTTGTGCACGGCCGTGACCTTACGGCGGCCGTTGCGGCGCGCATAGTCGAAGGCGAACTCGACGATCCGGCGCGAGCCGCCCACCGAGAGCGGCTTGATCGAGATCCCGGACTCCGGCGGCACGGTGCCCCCGTGCGCCGCGACCCACTCGGCCAGCTCCTTGGCGTGGGCAGAGCCCTCCTCGTACTCGATCCCGGCGTACAGGTCCTCGGTCGCCTCCCGGACGATGATCAGGTCGACGTCCTCGTACCGTGAGCGGACGCCTTCGTAGCTCTTGCACGGCCGCACCTGGCCGTAGAGGTCGAGCGTCTTGCGCAGCGTGACGTTGACCGATCGGAAGCCGCCGCCCACGGGCGTGGTGATCGGCCCTTTCAGCGCCACGCCGGTGCGCTTGATCGAGTCGAGCACGTGCTCCGGCAGTGGGTTGCCACCGTAGCGCTCCATCACGTCCGCGCCGGCGTCCTGAACGTCCCAGTCGAAGGGAACGCCCGTCGCCTCGAGCACCCGCCGCGTCGCCTCGGTCAGCTCCGGGCCGGTGCCGTCGCCGGGGATCAGTGTCACCTCGTGGGCCACGGCGCGTGACTCTAGCGGAGCACTACACTTCCGGCCGTGAACGACTTCAAGCCGGGACTCGAAGGCGTCGTCGCGGTCGAGACCGAGATCGCCGAGCCGGACCGCGAAGGCGGTTCACTCCGCTATCGCGGCGTCGATATCGAGGAGCTCGTCGGTCACTACCCGTATGAGGCTGTCTGGGGGCTGCTCGTCGACGACGACCTCAACTCGCTGATGCCGAACCCCGAGCCGTACCAGCCCGCCGGGCTGACGGGCAACGCGCCAGCGGACCTGCAGGCCGAGACGGCGCGCCTCTCCGGCGAGTGGAAGCTCGGCAAGCTGAACGAGATCTCGGACGAGCAGGCGCGCGAGGATCTCGGGCGTCTCTCGGCGGAGATGATGGAGATCGTGGCGCGTTCGGCTGCCAAGGCCGACGGCCGCGAGCCGGCATCCGACGAGGTGGTCGCGCAGGGCAAGACCGCCGCCGAGCGGTTCCTGCTGCGCTGGCGCGGCGAGGCCGATCCGCGCCACGTGACGGCGATCGACACCTACTGGATCTGCACGGCCGAGCACGGCCTCAACGCCTCGACCTTCACGGCGCGCGTGGTCGCGTCGACCGGCGCCGACTGCGGCGCCGCGCTCTCGTCGGCGGTCGGCGCCCTCTCGGGCCCGCTGCACGGCGGCGCGCCGGCGTACGTGAAGCCGATGCTCGAGGAGGTTCAGCAGATGGGCGACGCCGAGGCCTGGGTGCGCGACGCGCTCCAGTCGGGCAAGCGGATCATGGGCTTCGGCCACCGCGTGTACCGCGCCGAGGATCCGCGCTCCCGGATCCTCAAACGGACCGCCAAGGAGCTCGGCGCGCCGCAGGTCGAGGTCGCGGAGCAACTCGAGCAGGTGGCGCTGAAGGCGCTCCAGGAGCGGCATCCCGAGCGCGTGCTCGCGACGAACGTCGAGTACTACTCGGCGATCGTGCTCGACGTCGCCGAGATTCCGCCTCCGCTCGCGCCGGCGATGTTCGCCTGCTCGCGTGTCGCCGGCTGGTCGGCTCACATCCTCGAGCAGAAGCGCACCGGCCGCCTCTTCCGCCCGTCGGCCCGCTATGTCGGCCCCGGTACGCGCTCTGCGTCGTCGGTGGTCGGAGCCGCGGTCCGCACTTGAGCCTCGCGGAGGCCGGGGTCGAGGCAAACGTGCTCGCCGAGAGCGGGAACGAGCGCGACCTGGCCAAGCTGCGCGCGGCCTGGTCGGAGGAGCTCGAGGCGCAGGCGCGCTCGCCCGACTACCGGGAACGTGCCGCGGCGTTCCGAGCCGTCGGGCAGTTCCGCTTCCGCCAGAAGGAGGAGCTGCTGCGCCGCGGGCTCGAGGACGACAGCCCCGCGTGCCGCGGCTCGGCGCTGCTCTCGCTGGAGCTGCTGGCACGCGACCACCCGCGCACGATCAACTCGGTGCGGCCGCTGCTGCACACGCTCGCGAACGCCGACGACAACGAAGCGGTCCGGCGGCTCGCGATCCTGGCACTGCGGAACGGCTCGCCCCAGCGCGACACGATCGTCCTCCTGCAGGGCATCGCCGAGGAGGACGGCCTCTCGCGCGAGACGCGCCAGGCTGCGGCCAAGGTTGCCGCCGGGCTCGACAAGCGCGCGAAGACGCGCTAGCCGCTACGTGCAGTGGCAGGTGCGGCCGCGGAGCTCCGTGCCGCACGACGGACAGATGCGGCGTCGCCGCCGCCACTCGAGCGCGCTCTTCTGTAGTCCGGCCATCGACATCAGGAAGCCGACGCCGGCGATCGAGGCCGCAAGGATCGCCATGTGGGGGTCGAGCATCATCGTGAACCTGTGATTCCAGCTCGTCACGAGCCCGAAACGTCCCTGCGGCGCGCATGGGGGTGGCTGCGGAAGTAGACGTCGCGCCGGCGCCGGTCGGAGACGTGCGTGTAGAGCTCGGTCGTGCTGAGGTCGGCGTGGCCGAGCATCTCCTGGACGCTGCGGAGATCGGCGCCGCCCTCGAGCAGGTGCGTCGCGAACGAGTGGCGCAGGAGGTGTGGGTGGACGCGCTCGGGCTCGAGGCCGGCTCGGCCCGCGAGCCGGCGGAGGATCAGGAATGCGCCGGCTCGCGTCAGGCCGCCGCCCTGGGCGTTGAGGAAGAGCTCCGGCCGGTGGCGCCGGTCGAGGTACGGTCGGCCGTGCGCGAGGTAGCGCCGCAGCGCTTCGACGGCGTGACGGCCGACCGGGACGACTCGCTCTTTGTTCCCTTTGCCCGTGCAGCGGACGAGGCGCTGCTCGAGGTCGATGCCGGTCTTCTCGAGCCCGACCGCCTCGCTCACCCGCAGCCCTGCGCCGTAGAGCAACTCCACGAGCGCGCGATCCCGCATCGCCCGCGGCGTCGAGCCCGCGGCGGCGTCGATCAGGCGCTGTGCCTCGGCGGGGGAGAGGGTTCGTGGCAGCTTCCTCCGGCGTCGCGGCAGCTCGAGCGCCGCGGCCGGGCTGTCCGTCCGCGCGCCGAGCAGCACCAGGTGCCGGAAGAACGACCGGACCGCGGCGACGCGGCGTGCAATCGTCGCGGGCGAGAGTCCCGCCGCCCGGAGCTCCGCGAGCCAGCGCTCGAGGTCTTCGTGCGTCGCGCGCGACGGCGGCCCGCCGAGCCAATCTCCGAGCGCACGGAGGTCGCGGCGGTACGCCTCGACCGTCTTCGGCGCTCTCCTCGCTGCGAGCAGGGCGAGAAAGCCCTCGACCTCGGGATCGGTTGCAGCCGGATCGGGCCGCGGTGTCTCCATCGGACGTTCCTTGTTCGCTCTGGGCGGTCGGACGCCTCCGTAGAGTTCCGCGTCGGAATGGCCGCAAACGACGATCTCGAGGGCG
>Ga0207683_10006038_pt1 | contig 10369 bp, 5 predicted proteins | sample KBSM73metaG_FD_184333 | JGI IMG/M metagenome (GOLD analysis project Ga0207683, IMG submission 184333) | Miscanthus rhizosphere microbial communities from Kellogg Biological Station, Michigan, USA - KBS M7-3 metaG (SPAdes) (version 2) | ecosystem: Host-associated > Plants > Roots > Rhizosphere >...
GGTGCCCTGGTGGCTGCAGGCGTCACGATCAGCAATTCGTACATCAGCGGCATTGCAGCGGTGGGCCAGGACTCGCAGGCGATCGGCGGCTGGAACGGCCCGGGCGACTATGTCATCGAGAACAACTTCATCGAAGCCGCCGGGGAGAACATCCTGTTCGGAGGCGCCGACCCCAGCATCCTGGAACTGACACCGACCGACATCACCATTCGCCGCAACACGATCAGCAAGCCGCTCGCCTGGCGGCAGCCCGGTTCGCGCTGGCAGGTGAAGAACCTTCTCGAACTGAAGAACGCCAGGCGCGTCGTCATCGAGGACAACACGTTCGAACGCAACTGGGCGCAGGCGCAGTCGGGCTACGCGATCCTGCTGACCGTCCGCAACCAGGACGGCGGATGCCCCTGGTGTGCCGTTGAAAACGTCAAGTTTCAGCGCAACACGATCCGCGACGTCGCCGCGGTCTTCCAGATTCTCGGCACCGACTACTTGAAACCGTCTCGACGTACGACCGACGTGGAGATTCGCGACAACGTCATCGAGGGGCTCGACGGGCCCCGCTGGGGCGGCGACGGGTACTTGCTGCAGATGACTGACCGGCCCGTGAACGTCATCCTCGATCACAACACCGTCATCCAGGGCGTTTCCAGCGGCATCGCGAAGGTCGACGGCATTGTCGACGGCTTCGTCTTCACCAACAACATCACCGGGCACGGCGAGTACGGAATCATTGCCACTTCGCGTGCGCCGGGCAACGACAGCATTCGCGCCACGCTTCCAGGCTCGAGGATCTCGTCAAACGTGATCGCGGGCGGTAATTCCAGTTGGTATCCGCCAGGCAATCTGTTCCCGTCGATGGACGAGTTTCGCCGACAGTTCATGAACTTCGCAGGGAGCGACTTCAGGCTGGTCGCGAACAGTCCCTGGATGAAGGGCGGATCGGACGGGCGCCCGATCGGGGCAGATTTCCACGCGATTACGAGAGTGCCCGGGCGCAGGCCGTAGGCGACGGGTAATCAGGCCGCCAGACGGCTCTGGTCACTTCCGCATGGAGACGACGCGGATCCCGGCAAACGCGTCGAGTGCGCGCGTGCGTTTCAGGACTGCTCCATCGACCTTGTAGAGCGCCAGGATGTGGCGGTGTACAACGGGTAACACCTGCGCCAGATTGATGAACGGCAGGGAAAACGCGCGCGTGCGGAACTCTCGGAACGGCGCGGCGAACTGCCGCAGCTCGGTGTCGGTGAGCGGTCGTTCGTAGTCCGAGACGTCCTCCGACCGATACGGAATCAGCGCTCGAACCTTCTTCAGCAGCTGCGAGTTTCGGACCGGTTCCTGGAAAACCGCAATGCCGCCCGGACGCAGCACCCGGCGAATTTCGCGCGCGGCGAGCGCCAGGTCGAGGTGATGAAGAATCGCAATCCCCAGGACGACATCAACGGAGCAATCGGGTAGCGGCACGTCGTGCGCCGAGGCAGCAAGGAATGAGGCACGATCGGGGAATCCATGGAGAGCCAGGCGCGTGCGTGCGAGATCCAGCAGCGCAGCCGACACGTCCAGGCCGATGACCCGAGCCCCGCGCGCGACGAGCGGCAGCGAGTTCTCCCCGTTGCCGCAGCCATAGTCGAGGACCGTCTTTCCTGCGACGTCGCCGATCAGGTGAAAGGCGTACTCGAGCGGATACGGCGTATCGGCAGGCGGGTCCAGATAGCGCTTCAGGTTCCACTCGGTCATCCTGAGACGGTCGACCGGCGTATGCCTGGCCTCAGCGATGCTTCGTTCGATCTCAGCTTCTTCCCAGTCGCGGATGGTCGCGAGTTGCGTCATGTGCGTGCTCGTGCCTCGAGGTTCAGAGCGTTGACGAGATGTCGGACGTGGTGGCGGCCGTGGTCGCCCGTGTTTTCAGCCTCACGCGCGTGGCGACGGCGTCGAGCACCGCCGACCACGGCACCCAGAAGACATTCAGGATGAGGAAGCCGCCGAACGTGGGCCCCATCAGCACGCGGATTCCGATCAACATGCCGAACGCAGCGGGCACGAAGAACAGGCGTGCGGATCGCGAAAAGAGTGCGGCGGCAAACCCCAGTTCGACCAGCACCGTGACAGCGGCAACACCGCGGCTGAGCCATGCGTGCCGGGCTATCGCAAGGCCCAGGCCACCGATGGGGTCGGCATCCGACACGTGATACGCCGCCCGGTTCAAGACGATGGCGAGGTTGTCGGAGTCGATCCATGCCAGGCCGCCGTGCCGCAGCTTCGCCAGGCCGGCGGCGAAGAACACCAGCGCCATCGCGACCCAGATGGCGCGAATCGGCCACGTGTACTCGCCGCTTGCCTCATCGTCCTGTCTCTCCGCCATCGCGGCGTCGAGCGACCACGCGTCGCCGGCGCGCGAGCAGGCGAGGATGCCCATCGCGATGACCAGCGTCGCGTCGAAGTGGAACGTGTGGCCGAAGTTGTGTGGCAGGCCGAGCAGGTAGGTGCCGAGCAGGAATGCCACGACCATGCTCGTCCGCGTATGGAAACCGATCGCGCTGGCAGCGATGGAAACGAGCCAGACCTGTCGTATCCCTTCGAGCAGGACGGGCCCCGCCGGCACCAGGTGCAGCGCACGAAACAGCGGGAGCGGCATCCAGAACGCCGGGGATACGGCTCCCCACCCGCCGAGGTCGATCCACCCGTACATGACCAGCAGGCCGCTGAAGAACAGCAGCCGGGCGATGCCCAGGTCGCCAGGCTGGGACGGTTTGAACCAGAACCGGGTCCACGCGCGTACCGCAGCGCCCACTCAGTTGCCAGCCTTTGTGCCCGCAGGCGCGGCGATGGCTTCGTCGATCAGCCGAACGCGGTCGGGCGTGTCGACATTCTGCGCCTGCTCATCGAGCGTCCAGTGGGCGGCGTACACGCGGACGGCGCGAAGCGGGGGTCCGTCGTGCGCGCCTCGTTCGCGCTGGGTCTCGTAACGCGCAAGGGAGTCCTCCAGCATCGCGTGCAGCCGACGGCCCTGGTCGTCGGAACTGCGCGCGCGCTGAAGCGCCGTGTTGAGCCGGCACTGATCGAACGGAGCAATGAACGCCGCATCTCTCAAGGGAAATTCGCGCCCGCTCGCGTCGGCGGCGACACCCATGAGCAGAAGTGAGTCGAGCGTCCACGCGCGTTCGACCGACGAAAACATCGGATACGGCGAGAACGGCCAGTGTTCCTGGCCCGTTGCGATGTCGAAGGCCGAGGCACCAAGGAGGATTGCCACCAGGGCGTGCACCGCGACAATCCGGCCGGCGGTCATGTGCACCGCGCGGGCACGACGCATGATGTGATCGCGAGCAAAGCCGGCGAGGTCCTGCACGAAGGCCGGACGTGACCCACGGCTCAGTGCTGCCGTGCGTTTCAGGTACGCCGCGAGGTAGCGCATTCGGTGCTCGTGGTGCGTCGCGCGTGCAGTCCGGCGCCTCGCCGTCGCCCCGAGCCAGCGCCACGCTGTCTTCGCAGCATCCACATACACGTACCCGGGCGCGCCGAGAAGCCGGGCAGTTGCCGGCGGCGTGGCTCGGAGTTGCCCATGCTCGTCGGTCACCTCTTCGAGCCGCATCCGGGCCGCATTCAGTCCGTGCTGCGCGTGCCAGTGCCGGTGATACCGTCGGGTCATCCGTTGAGGATCAACCGGAGCAAAGGTCACGAGCTCGGGCGCATACAGCACCTTCCCGCCGGACCGCCACAAGCGAAGTTGAAGCTCGTGATCCTGGCAACGGGGAAAGGCAGCTGAGAAACCGCCGAGTCGAATGATCACGTCACGCCTGATGGCCAGGTTCGCTGTCAGCAGGCAGATCGGACGTCGTGCGCTCGTGAAGAACGGGCGCTCCCCGTAGTCGAGGATCGCAAGGGGCGACCAATGCTTCTGGTCAAGCCAGCCCGGCGGTGTCCGCGGCCATTCGGGGAGCACCTTCCCACCGACGCCCGCAGCGTCGGGATGCGCACGGAACAACTGTGCGATTGTCGCCACCCACGTTCGCGACGCCACGTTGTCATCGTCGGTAAACGCGACGATGGGACTGCGCGCGGCGCGGACGCCTGCATTGCGCCCGTTGGACACGCCCTGGCGCCCTTCGAATGCGTAACGCACAACCTTCGGAAAACGGCGCAAATAGTCCGCAATCAGATCGCGGGTGGCGTCAGTGCAGTTGTTGTCGACAACGATGATTTCGTAGCGGAGCGATGGAGGGACACGCTGATCCAGCAGGCTCTCGATAGCCCTCGGCAGTGTCTGCCGTCGATTATAAGTGCTGACGACAACCGACACATCAGTCCGGCTCGTCGATAATCCTGTTCCGTCCAAGGCCATCGCGTTTCCCATAAGCGGGAGGGCCGCCGCTCAACGGGGACTGCCATCTGCAGCCGTGCAATGCCGGGACCACCGCTGCCTGCTTGGAAACGTGTCGAGGAACGAGGATGAGAACTCCTCGGTTACTTCACCCCTGCCGTGGCGGAAAGGATCGCATCGAGGTTGGCACCAACGTCAGTGCCGTCAAGTGCGGCGTTCCGGTAGAAGCTTGTCGACGCCAGGTGATAATCGCCGCCGGCGAGATTGACGAAGCCCACGGCCGACAAGTTCGACGGGTAGTAGTTCCCGCTCGGATAGGACGAGGATGGTGCTGCTGCCCAGACGCCGCGCAGAAGCGTCGAGTTGGGAAAGTAGGCCGCGATCGTTCCATTGCCGGGAGCGGTGCCGCCGCCCATGATGGCCCAGGAGTTGTCCGGGGCGATGTTGTTGGTCATCGTGAACTGCTGCACCGGGTTCGTGTCGGCGTAGAGCACGGAGTAGCCGTCCTGGATGATGGTGTTGTGATCGACGGTCACATTCAGGCCGCCGTTGATCAGCATGAACCGGCCGTCGCCGCCGAAGGTCGTGCCGCTGACGTCGTCGAACAGATTGTTGCGGAAGACGAGGCCGTTCGACGTGCCGCTGGGGAACCGGTAGTCGTGGCCGAGGATGTTGATGCCCGACGCGACGTGCCGGACGATGTTGTTCGTGAAGGAGAAGTCCTGCACGATGCTCCACGGCGCGAAGCCATCCTGGCTGCGCCCGGTCAGCAGAATCGAGTAACCGCTCTGTGCCGCGAGCCAGTTGTTCTCGAAGACGTTGCCGTCAACCGTGATTCGCTGCGCGTTCTTCAGCTCGAAGAGATTCTTGACGTTGATGTCGGTGCGCGACTTCCAGGCCAGCGGCTTCGTCACGTGGTTCCTCGTGAAGACGATGTCCGATGGAATCAGGTTCTGGATGGCCGGGTCCGAACCGCCGAGCAGGAAATTCTCCGACGCTGCCTCGATGTAGTTGTTGGTGATGGTGAAGGGGCCAGGGCCGTTCCAGCCGGCGATCGCCTGCGAGTCCTGGCCGCTGCACCAGATGTTCGAGATATAGGACTCGCGAATCGTGGTGGAGGCGCTGTTCAGGCCGATACCGCGCTTCTGGCCCGACGCGTCGCCGTGAACGTAGACGCGATCGACCCAGATGTCGTGCGGCACCATTGCCAGCGAGTTCTGCGAATTCGAACCATCGCCAAGGCTGACGACCTCGCCATACCCGCCTCCGTTCGCGGGAAATTCGAGCAACTGCAGGATGTAATGGTGCGCATACGGCATCGTCGCCAGCGCGGTGTAAGTGTTCGACGACCTGATCTTCGCCAGGTTCACAGCGGTCGCCGGGGTGATTCGCGTTCCGGGCGGCACCGGGTCGGCAATGTTCGTCCGGATCGTGATGTAGTTGCTTCCGCTCTTCGCCGGCAGCGTGAAGTTGCCGCTGAAGGTCGCGCCCGCCTGCAGGAGGATGATGTCGCCAGGCTGCGCGGTGTCGATCGCGGCCTGGAGGTCGCCTCCCTGGGCGACCGTGATGGCCCTGCCGGTCGATGTCGGCGTCGGCATGATTGTCGTAGTCGGCGGTGTGGTCGGTGGCGGTGCAGGTCCGGGATCGCTGGCCGCCGGCGCGGCCGGTTGACCGACGCTCAGCGATCCAATGTTGAAGCCCCCCGTGTCGAACACGAGCGTGAGCGTCTGAGGACCGGCCGAGAGCGTGGCCGTCCACGAGATGTCCTGCCAGATCTGCCAGCCGCCGGTGCCCGGCACTGCCAGGGGCGCTGTTGCGACGTTCCCGATGGTCACATGCATCCTGCCGTTCGCAGTCGGCGCGGCAACCCTGGCGGTGACGGTGTAGCTTCCGGCGGCAGCCACGTTGACGCTGTAGTTGACCCACTCGCCGTCACCGATCCACCCAATGTCGGTCGTGCCCAGGCTGCTGTTCTCGAGGTCCACATCCGTGCCCCGCAGGGCGCCCCCGGAGTTGCCGCCGGTCGTGTCGTGATAGGCGAGCCCTTCTCCGCCGTTGTCGAAGGTTTCGAGGGCAATGGTCCCGGGCAGCGCGAACGCGGTTCCGGTGTAAGGCGAGGAGACTGCAGCCGCGACGCGCACCCAGTTCAGATTGCCGAATGACGATGGGCCGGCCGTGTCGAAGACGACCCTGGCGACCTGCGGTCCGGCGCCAAGCGTCACAACCTTGGCAATCGTCATCCACGTCTGCCAGTCGCCTGTCGCGGGCATCATCAGGGGACCTGTTACGTTGACGCCGCCGAACTCGACGTGGAACGCGGCCCCGGCAGCTGGCGCGGCGACGCGGGCCTGAAGCAGATAACTGCCTGCGGCCTGCACGTTCACGCTGTAGGCGAGCCATTCGCCGGCCGACACCCAGCCGACGTTGTATCCGCCGTCACTCGAAGCCTGGATGTCGACGCCACCCTGGCGGTACGCGCCGCCTGCGTTGGTTGCGTCCGTGTCGTGATAAGAGAGGCCCTCGCCGCCGGTGTCGAAGTCCTCAGCCTGTATGGTGCCCGGCAGGACGATGGCGGCGCCGTAATACGGCGTTGAGGACGGCGTCGAGGCTGGCTTGGCGACGACCGTCGAGTCGCCGGACTTCTGTCCTGGCGACGCCGACAGGTAGGTGGCCGGGCTCAGGACGACCTGGTCGATTTGTACGCCGTCCTCCCGCGTCTGCAGCCGCAGCCTGTGTACCCCCGCGCCACTGAACGAGATGGTGGATGCCTGCGACAGCCAGTACGCGTCGTCGACCCAGCCCCACCCATTGAGTTTCGCACCGTTGCTGAACTGGAGGTTCAGTGTGAGCGCGTTGACGGACCCGAGCGCATACAGCGAGGCGCCCGTGCTCGACGTCGCATCCGATAATTGCGCGAACACCGAGTCGTTGAACTTGCTGTTTCCGGTCGCGCGCATTCGCACCCACAGGTGATAAGGCGTCTTCGATGCGGCGCTGAAACTGAACTCCACGTAATCGGCAGGTGCCGCGAGGGCCCCGTCGGGCGACGACCAACCTTTGTCAGCGCTGACGAGTGCCTGGCCGCGGGCGGCCGACGAATCGGCCACACGGCTCCAATTGCCCGCCGTCACTGCGTCGGTCGCGTAAAGAACTACATCTGACGATGCCGCATGCGCCGTCCCTGCTGTGAGCGCCGTGTAGAGACACGTCGCCCACAAACCCCGAAGGGTCACCTTGCCCATTAGTCGTGACTCCGTGCTGCTGTATTGGGTGAAAGCCGGTGGCGGCGGCCGCCGACGCAGCCAGGCAGGAGGGCAACGGAAAGACCACCTCGACGATGAGCGATTTGCTGAGGAAATTCGCCGATTGCGGCGGGATTACCCGCCGCTGTCGTGGCGTTTCTGTAATTGCTCTGACAGATTTCGTGGACTCGGCGTCCGGCGTCTGGGTGTCGATAACAGAAGAGGTGGCAGCCGCGTATCAGGACCTGTCATTGAAGGGCCATCGACACTCAATTCCTTCACTGATGAGATGAGAGTGTCTTATGAGACAACTCGGCCTTTATTTTTACCCGCTCTGGAATCCGCTGTTTTCAAGGACTTCTTCCTACAAGACCGATGTTGGTGAGTAAAGGTTACGAAACGGCTCAGTTGTCAATGTGATCACAGGATCTGCCGCCTTTGACCGCATGTGACAAAAGTCACACAAAACCGCCGTGTCGGCTGGCTGGTCTGCTCCTTGCCCCGACGCGGGCGGGCTCGGCTCGGTAGCTACGGGCCGACCACATTCCAAACAAGTCCTTCCTCGCTCACTCGCCCGCGCACCGCGCGCAACCTCGGAGTTGCGTGCTGGTGCAGGTGCGGAGTGCCAGGCGAAGGACCGTGGGCGTGCCGATGGAGGGCTGATGATGAATCGTACGTGGCTGGGTGTGCTGGCGTTTGCCGCGATGACCGTGGCGGGTGCCGCGACAACAGAGGCGCAGGACATCGTCCTGTATTCGTCCGACGTTTCGAGCGTCCAGGGGAACTGGTATGGGTGGGAGAGTTCCTCCGGGGCCGGCGGACAACGCATGACGAGCAACGACTATGGATGGTCGACTACGAATGCGCCTCTAGCCAGTCCCGGCGACTACTTCGAAGCGACGTTCAACGCTCCGTCGTACACCACCTATCACGTGTGGCTGCGGCTTCGCGCAACCGGCGACTCGAAATGGAACGACTCGGTCTGGGTGCAGTTCTCGGACGCCGCGAACACCAGCGGATCGGCGGCGTACCGGATCGGCACCAGCGATGCCCTGATGGTGAATCTCGAACGGTGCAGCGGCTGTGGTGTTGCCGGCTGGGGATGGGCCGACACGGGGTACTGGACGGGACAGAGCCCCCTCGTCATGTTCGGCGCGCGTGGGACCCACACCATCCGCATTCAGACGCGTGAAGACGGCGTGCAGATCGACCAGATCGTGCTCAGCCCCGCCAACTACCTGACGAGAGCCCCCGGACAGACGACCAACGACTCCACAATTCTGCCGCATTCGACCGACGGTGGCTCGGGCACCACGAGTGCCTCGGGCGGCGCCCCGAGTCCCTCTCTTGGAGCACCCATCTCCATCCCGGGCACCATCAACGCGCAGGACTATGACAACGGCGGCGAAGGCGTGGCGTACCACGACACCACCTCGGGAAACAACGGTGGTGCATATCGAGGTGGCGACGTCGACCTCGAGCCGAGCGCGGACGGAGGCAACGACATCGGGTGGATCGCGGCCGGGGAGTGGCTGAACTACAGCGTGAACGTGACGAGTTCCGGCGGCTACACCGTCCAGCTCCGGGTTGCCTCGCCCAATGGCGGCTCGATGAAGGTCGGCTTCAACAGGACCGCCGGCTGGAACACGGTCTCAGTGCCCGCTACCGGCGGCTGGCAGTCATGGACGACGGTCAACCTGCCGGTCACGTTGAACGCGGGCACCCAACTCCTGACGCTTTACTTCAACACGAACGGCTTTAACGTAAGTCGGATCGCCGTCGTCAGCGGCAGCGCGTCTGACGATCCGAAGCCCGGGTCGGGCGGCGGCGGTGGCGGCAGCAGTTACTCGTCCACCGGGTCGTTCCGCATGATGACCTGGAACATCCAGCACGGGACGACCTCGTCCGGATCGTACGACCTCGTATCGCAGGCGCAGTTCATTGCCAGCCAGCAGCCGGACGTCGTCGCGCTCCAGGAAGTGGAGACCTGGGACGAGAACCAGCCGCAACGCTACAAGCAGCTGCTCGAACAGTACACGGGGAACGCGTGGACGCTCGTGTGGGCGCCCGTCGTCAACTCGGCGGGGACAGAAGGCAACGTCATCCTCACGCGTCTGCCGGTCTCGTCACAGAACGCCTATCAGATGCACGCGACAGGCGACTATTCGGTGTTGTACTCGAACCGTTCGGTGGCGCAGGCGACGGTCAGGGTCGGCAACGTGGATGTGAACGTCTTCTCGACACATCTGGATTACTACAGCACCACCAGTCGCACGATACAGGAACAGCAACTGATGTCGTGGGCGTTGAACTTCGGCGGCCCGAGGCTGGTGGCCGGCGATTTCAACTCGTGGTGGGGTGAATACTGGATCACGAACATGCAGACCCAGTACACCGACACGTGGCAGGACTACACCGGCAGCAACCAGAACGGCTACACGGTGAACAACGCCGTGCGGTTCGACTACATCTTCCGCTCGATGGACGGCGGCTGGAGGGTGACGCCGACCTACGCCTACGTGCCTGGCACCTGGCAGTCGGATCACAACCCGGTGATCGCTGACTTCAGGGTCCAGTAGTTCGGAATTGAGAATTTAGAATTAGCAATTAGCAATTGGAAATTCGCAATTAGAAGTGGAGCTCGCCGAGGGTGGGAAACGGCCCATCCTCGGCGTTGTTGTGTACGGGCGGCCGCGGTGGGATGTGGTGGTTCGGGGCACCGTCGCGACCGCGGCTGGACGATAATCCGGAGTATGACCGCGCCGACATCAGACGGCAGCCGATCGAGCCTGTTCGATCTGCTCACGCGGGT
>Ga0207683_10006039_pt1 | contig 10368 bp, 9 predicted proteins | sample KBSM73metaG_FD_184333 | JGI IMG/M metagenome (GOLD analysis project Ga0207683, IMG submission 184333) | Miscanthus rhizosphere microbial communities from Kellogg Biological Station, Michigan, USA - KBS M7-3 metaG (SPAdes) (version 2) | ecosystem: Host-associated > Plants > Roots > Rhizosphere >...
CGGCCCGGTGCGCGACGCGCAGTAAGGCTGGCGATTCGGCACAGCGGCGATCGTGCCTAACGCCAGTGCGCCTTTGCGCGCAGACGCTCGAAAGTGTCGGCGACCCGATCGCGCGCGCGACCGAGCCAGCGCGAAGCGGCAGTGCCTGACCGCCGCATCCGTACTGCGCGAACCTTGCCGCGCAACTTCTGGATCAGCCCGAAGCGCCGGATAAGCAGACCGACGACCAAGCCGCCCGCGACCGACGTCGCCATGACTGGCAGCGCTTTGGGCGGCGATGTGCGCACCGCCATGCCGCTTCCGTGCATCGGCGACGTCGTAGTCAACGAGCCGGCGGTCACGCCCGCTGTCTGGTCCTTCGTGCCGGAATCGGCCAGCGCGCTCTTCGCGACGGCGACGGATGGCGGCGCTTCGTTGCGGCGTGAACCGAACTGGTAGGCAAAGTGCCAGGTGAACTCCGCGCCGAGGAGGAAGATCTGGGCCGAGTAGTACACCCACAGCAGGATCACGAGAACGGAGCCGGCCGCGCCGAAGCTCGACACGACGCCGCTCTTGCCGATGTACAGGCCGATCAGCAGCTTGCCGATCGAAAACAGCAGCGCCGTCACGGCGGCTCCGATCCAGACGTCCACCCAGCCGATCCTCGCGCGCGGCATGATCTTGTAGATCATCGCGAACAGGATCGTGACCACGACGAGGCTGACGACGAAATTGACGACCTGGAGGACGACTTCCCAGCCGCCGAACAGAGGCGCCCACCATTCACCGAGCGCCGAGAGTCCGCTGCTCACGATGAACGATACGAGCAGCAGGAACCCGACCGCCATGATGATCCCGAACGACAACAGCCTGCTCGTGACGAGCTTCAGGATGCCCTCGGTGCGCTGCACCGCCGGCGAGCGCCAGATGCGGTCGAGCGCCGATTGCAGCTCGACGAAGACGGTCGTCGCGCCGAGCAGCAGCATGACGATGCCGACGATCGTCGCGAAGGCACTCTTGCCGGGGCTGCTCGCGCTTTTCACCATGCCCTGGATAGCCTCGGCTGCCTGCGGCCCGAGCGAGCCGCTGAGCTCGGCGAAGATCTTGCCCGACGCGGCCTCGCGGCCGAACACCATTCCCAGAAGCGCGATGACGATCAGCAGCAGCGGCGCGATAGAGAACACGGTGTAGTAGGAAATCGCGGCGCCCATGCTCGGCGCGAAGTCGTCGATCCAGGCCGACACCGAGTCGCGCGCGAGCTTCCACATCGCACTCGGGCTGACGGCGACTGCTCGCATCCTCGCAACGTCGGACTTTCCGGATTGTGCGTGCATGTCGACCTCGCGGGTGGCGCAGCGTCGAGTCGTGCGGTCTGCGCGTTTGCGCATCCGCAAGTCGGCTCGCCATCGATTCTAGCCTTGCCCCGGCGGGTTTTCCGCGATCGCGGATCCGGCCGTTCAAGCGCCGTATAGATTGCGCAGACAGTTACGCGGCGCGCCGCGAGCGCTTGGCGTGGGACGGTGTTGCAGTGCGCACTATGCGGTCACCGCCGCGCGTCCAGCGCGGCGACGTCGCCTGTCGCTTCAGCCCTCAGCCCTCAGCCCTATAGCTCAGCACCACGAACGATCCGGTGCCGCTCCGTCACGGACCTGCGTAACCCGCTCCGCGCAACACCTTGCCCGGCAGCTTGCCGGTCATCTTGCCGTCGTCGACGACGGAGACGCCGTTGACCAGGACATGCTGCATGCCGACCGAAAACTTGTTCGGATCGTCGAACGTGGCCGCGTCGTGCACGGTCGCCGGATCGAACACGACGATGTCGGCCCACAATCCCTTCTTGATCACGCCACGATCGACCAGGTTCTCGCGCTGCGCCGGCAGCGAGGTGAACTTGCGGATCGCATCGGGCAGCGTGAGCTTGTGTTCGTCGCGCACGTACTTCGCGAGGATGCGCGGAAACGTGCCGTACGCGCGCGGGTGCGGATGGTCGGCGCCGAGCATGCCTTCCGGCGACGCCGCCGACGCGTCGTTGTCGACCGACATCCAGGGCTGCTGCAGCGCCAGCGCGACGTCGGGTTCGTCCATGCCGAACACGGTCACGTACGTGCCGGCCTTGTCTTTGACGAGGAAATCGAAGATCGTGTCGATCGCGTCCTTGTTCCACTCCTTCGCGATCTCGCTGATGCGCTTGCCGCGATACTTTGCCAGCTCCGGATTGTTGACCGAGCAGATCAGGATGTCCTGCGGCCCCTTGATCGCCAGCCACTCGTTGTCCCAGTCGCCAGTCGGCGTCGTCATGTCCTTGCGCATGCGCGCGCGCAGCGCCGGATCCTGCAGGCGCTCGACGAGCTTCTCGCTGCCGCCGTCGTTTGCCCACGGCGGCGTGAACGCGGCCATGTCGTTGTTCCAGGCCGTGTAGGCGTACGTGTCGGCCGCGACGTCGATGCCTTCGGCGCGCGCTTTTTCGATGCGCTCGATCACGTGCGGCATCTTGCCCCAGTTTTCCTTGCCGGAAACCTTCAGGTGGAAGATCTCGACCGGAATGCCGGCCTCGCGGCCGATGCGGAACGTTTCGTCGAGCGCCGCGTCTTCTGCATTGCCTTCGCTGCGCATGTGCGTCGCGTAGATTCCGCCGTAACGCGCCGCGACTTTCGCGAGCGCGATCAGTTCTTCCGTGCTCGCGTACGGCGCCGGCGGATATTGCAGCGCAGTCGACAGCCCGAGCGCGCCCTGCTGCATCGCCTGCTCGATCAGCGCTTCCATCTTCTTCTGCTCGTCGGCCGTAGGCGCGCGATTGCCGTAACCGATGACCATCGCCCGCGCCGACGCGGCACCTACGTACGTGCCGATGTTGATGCCGATTTTCTGCTTCTCCAGCCGCGCGAAATATTCGCCGAGCGTGCGCCAGTCGGCCTTGAGCTTGTAGTGATCGTAGCCGGGCTGGTTCTCCTTGATCATCGCGTCGTTCAACGGCGCGACCGACTGGCCCTCGCCGGTGATCTCGGTCGTGATGCCCTGGAAGATCTTCGACGGCGCGCGCGGATCGACGAGCAGCGTCAGCTCCGACTGGCCGAGCATGTCGATGAAGCCCGGCGCCACGACCATGCCGTGCGCATCGATGATCCTGTCCGCCTTCGCATCGGACAGGCGGCCGATTGCCGCGATGCGCCCGTCCCTGACACCGACGTCCGCTGCGTACCACGGCGAACCGGTGCCGTCGATGATGTGGCCGTTGCGGATGACGACGTCAAAATTCGCAGCGGCCGCGTAGCCCGCTTGCGCGGCGACGAGCGATAGCATCGCGAAAATGGGAACTATCCTGGTGGACGGCATCGTGAATGCTCCGGCAAGTTGTATGGGATGGCGAACCTTCCGCGCTTCGAGCGCGAAGGGGCATCAACATGTAACCCTTCCCCCGCTGCGCAGGGGAAGGGAAGCTACAAAATCTCTCACTAGAGCCGTCCCCTCCTAGACGCGCACGAACTCCCTGCCCTTGTTGCTCGCAGCGAAGCCGTCGAACACCTCGTGGACCGCATTCCACGATTTGAGCTTCTTCATGTTGCCGAGCCAGCGCCGAATGTTCGGATACGCGGAGAAATCGCAGCCTACCAGCTCGCCGATCGACACGACGCCGCTGCCGAAATAATCCGCAATCGTGATTTCGTCGCCGCACAGGTACTGGTTCTTCGGCCCGATCCAGTGATCGTTGAGAACCTGCAGCCATTTCTTCGCGTTGTTCTGGCCCCACTCGATCGTGCTGGAGTGCGCCTCGTCGCTGCGACGCTTGTGATGCGGGAACAACTGCGGATAGACCAGGCCGTAACCGAAGTCGCGGAAAAACTGCGTGTTGATCCAATCCATGACTTCGTTGACGCGCGCACGCTTCTTCAGGTCCTTCGGATAGGACGGGAGGTCGTATTTATCCGCAAGGTACTTCAGGATCGCCGAGCCTTCGGTCAGGCGGAAACCGTCGTCGTCGAGCATCGGTACGAGCCGGTTCGGGTTGATCGATGCATACGGTTCCTGGTGCTGGGCCCCGGTCATCAGATCGACGATTTCCTCGTCGCACGGGATGCCGTTCTCCGCAATCAGCAGTCGTACCGGACGCGTGGTCGACGACACAGGGTGCATGTAAAGTTTCATCGGCAGATTCTCCGCAAGGTTCGATGTGTGATTGAGTGCGGCGGGCTGAAGCTCCCGCGCGAATGTTCGATTCTACGCCGATTCGCCTCTGCTGCCGGAAGCATTGCCCCGAGCAATGCCCGATGTCATGATCGGCGCGTTTCCGCCATCGCCCAGGGGAGGAGTCATGCGGCGCAAGAACATGCGTGTCGTTGCCGTCGGCAGCGTTCTGATCGTGCTCGCGATCGTGTTTTTCCTGTTCTTCCTCGCCATCCGCGCGAAATCGAACGACCCTGCCGCATTGATGAGCACGGTCGGCACCGTCAGCGGCGCACTCATCGGCCTGGGCGTCGCGATGGTCGCCTTCGGCTGGATCGGCAAGGAGGCATGACGACATGAATTACATGAGCTGCATCGCCTTGGCCGTCGCCGCACTCGCCGTACCGGCCGCACATGGCGCCGAAACGGTCGTCGTCAGCGACGTGCTCGGTGCCGAAGGTCCGTTGTTCGTCGACGGCAATCTCTATTACGTAGGCTGGATCTCGAACGCGCTGTCGAAGTGGGACGGCAAGACCTCGACTGTCCTCAATGACGCCAAAGGTTGCGGCCACAACGGCCTGGCGCTGACAAAGCACAAGACGTTCCTGATCGCCTGCACGAACGATCCAGGTGCGATCATCGAAACCGACATGACCGGCAAGCAGGTGCGCCGGTGGGATACCGACAGCAAGGGCCGCAAGCTGATCGGCGGCATCAACGATATCGTCGTGACCGCGAACGACGGCGCGTATGCGACGGTCTTCGGTCCGTACATCGATCAGCCGACTGCAGTGATCGGCAAGATCCTGTACCTGGCGCCCGGCGGCAAGAAGTGGGTCGAGGTGGCCGGCGACCTCAACTACGCGAACGGAATCGGCGTGTCACCGGACGGCAAGACGCTGTACGTCAGCGAGATGGTCGGCAACACGATACTCAAGTTCACGGTCAACGCCGATGGATCGCTCAGCCAGCGCTCGAATTTTGCGTTGCTGACCCTGCTCGTGCCGAACAAGAACGCGTCCGCGTGGCTGGGCCCGGACAGCATGAAGGTGGACCGCAAGGGCAACATCTACGTCGCCCAGTGGTTCGGCGGCAAGATCCTGAAGCTGTCGCCGGAAGGCAAACTGCTGCACGTCTTCGAGATCGTCGCCGGCGACGGCACGACGAACGTCGCGTTCGGGCAGGACGAGAAGGATCTGTACGTGACGGTCGTCAAGGACCCGAACGACGCGCAGGCGAAGGGCTATGTCGTCAAGATTCCGAATGTCGAGTAGCACCCTCAATCGAACGATGATAGGCGACCGTGGTCGCCGATTGCCGACGACACGTTCCCCGGGAATCAGGGCAGAACGGTGTGGTCGTAGCAAAAGCGTGCTTTGACGGCCGGAAAAAAATAACCGATCGCCGAGCAGTTCTCATCGGTCTGGTAACTTTCGCCGGCAGTGATCGTCGCGGCGGTATCGTTCGCATAGTCGCAGGCGTAGGTCAGGGTCTCTCCCATCGCAAATGGATAAAACGGGGAGGTGCTCAATTTCGCAATCGCGGGATGCTCCCAGTCGGTCGTCGTCACGATGGTCTGCGCGCCCTTGCCAGCCTTGGCCAACGTCGCATGACGGTGCGTGTGTGTCGAAAACCACCAGAATTTCACTGAATCGGGAACCACGCACGAATCGCTGACGGAGCTCACGGACAACGGTGGCACGGAAAACGAGCCTTTGAACGTCGTGAACGTCGCGGTCTTCGTGTATGCAACGCCCGTCGCGAGGCCATTGGCGCTCAACCGCACCGGTGCTGCGATGATCGGTGCATCGGTCGTGTTGAGGTAATGCATCCGGATGAACCCCGCCGCGTTCGCCAGCAGTTCGAGCGCGACCGGATTGCCGGCGCCATCGTCGTCCGGCATCCGCAACGATTCGACCGGCTCGTGCGTCGAATAGATGCGATCGGTTCGATCGGGGCCGAACGAACCGCAGCCGGATGACGCCATCGTCCCGGGTGGCTGGAGATCCTTCGGCTGGTCCATCGAATCGAAAGTCGTGTAGACGACGACATCCGCAATCACCGGATCGAACGTCGACGCAAATCTGCCGATGCCGATCGCGGCAACGTTCGGTGTGCGGAAGTAGTAGCAAAACGTGACCTCCTCGCCGGGTGCGATTTCCTGCGCTGGCGTTTCGATCGTGAATCCGGGGCATCCGATTCTGCCGATCGACGAGCAGTCCGGCGCCGCTTCGAAGTTCGCCGGGAAGATTGCGTCGCTGACAGCGCAGGCTTCGTGCGCCATGCCTGCGAGCGCTAGCAGAAGTAGCCGTCTTGCCGACCGTACACGAATGATCATGGGATGGCGCTCGTCGGGATTTGCCGCGAGTATAAACCTACCTGGTGCCCTGTCCGGTCAGGTTTGTGAATGCGACGTCAGCCGCGCAACGAGTTGCGATCGCCGGTGGTGGTCCGAATTGAATTTTCACCGTCCGTTCTCGTTGAGCCCTTCGACAAGCTCAGGACAGGCTTCGCTTGCGTAGCAAGCGAAGTCGAAACGCGGGCGCGCTAAGGCCCTTCGACTTCGGCGCTTCGCGCCTACGCTCAGGGCGAACGGGTACCTTTAAATTAGGCCACTATCCAATCATCGTACCCTGCCACGCGAGTGCAACCCGGAGACGTCGACTGCCGCTATCCCGGGGCTCGATCGCCGCGCAGTTTTTCCTCGGCGAGCTTGCGCGCCCGTTCCAGCGCCTCGCCGGCAGGCACCTTGATGTCCGGTTCGACGCCGGCACCTTCCCAGTTGGTCTTCGTGATCGGGTTGATCGCGCGTGCGAACGGCACGTTGATGGCGAAGTGGTCATCGATGCGGTGGCCGGAAACCGGATGCGCGCCGCCGCCGGTCGTCTCGCCGATGATCGTCGCGCGCTTCAGGTTCTTCAGGTTGTAGCTGAATTCCTCGGCGCCGGAAAAAGTGTACTTCGACGTCAGCACGTAGACGGGCTTGCCCGCGAGCTTCTTGCCCGGCACATACGGCAGCGTCCAGTATTGGTCGGTCGTGCCTTCCTTGCGGTTGTACAAGTCGTTCAGGTGCGTCGGTTCGTCGAACAGGTACGTGGAAATCAGCGCGATCATGCGCGGCTCGCCGCCGCCGTTCTCGCGCAGGTCGAAGATGATCGCATCGCTGTCGGCGAGGAAGTTCATCGCCGCTATGGCCGTCGCCGCGCACGCGTCCGGATCGATGAACATGTCAAACTTCAGGTAGCCGATGTTGTGTTCGAGGTGCTCGGCTTTTTCGAAACCGCAGTTCATCGCGCCGGCCTGACGGCGACTGCGCATCCCGTCTTCGGCCTTGTGCCCCGCCGCGGAGTCGGGAGTTGCCGCAGCGTGGAAGTCGACGCCGAGATGCCTGTCATGGCTGATGGCACGAAGATCGGTCACTAGCCGGTCCGCGAAAGCGTCGCCGTCAACGATCGCATCGTATTCGCCTCGTTTGAGCCGCGCGCGCAGGTCGGCGCCCATTTTCTTCGCGACGTCGGCGAACACGTAGTATTCGTCGAGCAGGCGGGCGGCGGCGTCGACGACACGCGCACGTGTCGCCGCATCGAGCTTGAAGTCTTCGAACCTCGTTCCGGCCGGAATGGCGCGCAGCGTGAAATTGCCGATCTGCGCCGGATCTCCCGGAGACACGTCGAACTTGCCCAATGCTTCGCCCGGACTCGCACGTTCGCGGACGCGGAACGCGATGCGGTTTTTTTCGCTCAGCTCGATCGCGATCAGGTCGAAACCGCCGGTGCGCTGGCGCATGTACATCTCGTGGTCGGCGTTGCCGTGCGGTGCGCGCGTCTTGATGAACGCCTCGATCTGCGCGCGGTCGCCGCTGTTGTATGCGCCGAGCCAGGCGGCCAGCGCGTTGCCGGCCGGCGTGTCGGGCACGGAGACCGGCGCCTGGGCCGAGATCAGACTCGCGAACACTAAACCCGAAACGGCGAACAACCGGCGAACGAACATTGATCACTCCCCTCTTTTGTGCGACAGGCGAGTCATCAAGATGCCGCGACCTCGCGGATGGTCGCAGGTATGCGCTGCGGCGAGGAGAATGGCCAATGATCGCGTTCCGACGCGGCTGAATGCTGGGCTTGTCAGCCCAGCCTACCTCGCTGGTGGAAGGAAGCGATCGTCTTCACGATCAAAATGGATTCCGGGTTCCGCCTTCGGCGGCCCCGGAATGACGCCTGTCTTATTGTCGTCCAGGGTGAGTTCGTTGTCGTCCCTTGCGAGCCTGTCACGTTTGGGCCAGGTTGCCGGTTACCGGCACGTAGGCTGGGCTGCCAAGCCCAGCTGTCTTCGTCGGCTCTACTCCGCGGCGGCGCCCGTCTTCGCTCGCGCCGGCAACCGCCAGCCGGGCCGTGCAAAGTGGCACGTATATCCGCTCGGGAAATTCTGCAGGTAGTCCTGATGCTCGGGCTCGGCTTCCCAGAAATCGCCGGCGGCCTCGACCTCGGTCACGACCTTGCCGGGCCACAGGCCCGATGCCTCGACGTCGGCGATCGTGTCTTCGGCGATGCGCTCCTGTTCCGGCGACGTGTAGTAGATCGCGGAGCGATAGCTCATTCCCAGATCGTTGCCCTGGCGGTTCTTCGTCGTCGGATCGTGGATCTGGAAGAAGAACTCCAGCAACTGCCGGTAGCTCATGCGCGTCGGGTCGAAGATCACTTCGATCGCCTCGGCATGCGTGCCGTGATTGCGATACGTCGCATTCTCGACGTCGCCGCCGGAATAGCCGACGCGCGTCGAGATCACGCCCTTCATGTTGCGGATCAGCTCCTGCATGCCCCAGAAGCAGCCTCCGGCCAGGATTGCGCGTTCGGTATTGCTGGTCATCAAATATCCTCCACCTGATCAAGATACGCGCCGTAGCCTTGCGCCTCCATCTGCTCGCGCGGCACGAAGCGCAGCGACGCCGAGTTGATGCAGTAGCGCAAGCCGCCGCGATCGCGCGGCCCGTCGTTGAAGACGTGGCCCAGATGGCTGTCGCCGTTCGCCGAGCGCACTTCCGTGCGTATCATGCCATGCGAGGAGTCCTTGATCTCCGTGACGTTGGCATGTTCGATCGGCTTCGTGAAGCTCGGCCAGCCGCAGCCCGACTCGAACTTGTCCGATGATGCGAACAGCGGTTCGCCCGAGACGATGTCGACGTAGATCCCTGGAGCCTTGTTGTGCAGCAGCGGACCGGTGCCGGGCAGTTCGGTGCCGCTCTGCTGGGTCACACGGAATTGTTCCGGCGTGAGCGCGGCGACGGCCTCGGCGGTCTTGCGATACTGGTTCATGGAAGTCTCCTTGCGTTCCGGTTGCCGATATGGGGTCGATCTTGCGCGTTTCATCGATCCAGTCGACGTGCCAGCGTGCGAATCCTGACAGGTGCGCGCCGCCTCCCCGCCACGTCAGTTCGCGTCGCGCGCACCGAGCACGAATGCCATCGCACCGGGAAAACGTTGCGCCCAATACGTCTCGTTGTGCTGGCCACCCGCCTGCACGACATGCTTCAAATCAATTCCCTCGACGTAACCGACCGAGATGTATGCCGCAACGAGTGCATTCGTATCGGCCTCGTTTTCTGTCTGGGCGTCGCCCGAATCGACATAGACACGCAGTGGCCGGTTCGGAGCCGCGGGCGTCGTCTGCACCATGCCTACGATCACGTCGCTGTCCCACCAGGCCGACGGCGACAGCGCCGCGATGCGGCCGAACACAGTCGCCCGCGTACGGCCGGCGTACGCCGTGACCAGGCCGCCAAGACTGCTGCCGGACATGACCGTCGAACTCGCCTCCGGGCGCGTTCGCAGCATGTTGTCGACCTGCGGCTTGAGTTCCTCGACCAGCATCTGCAGGTACAGATCGGCACCTCCTCCGTCCATATAGTCGGGGTCGACCGTGGGCGTATATTCGTAGGTGCGGTCAGTCGTGCGCGCCACGCCGATAACGATCGCCTCCTTGAAGGTGCCGTCGCCTGCAGCGTTGTCGAACGCCGTGTCCACTTGCCACGTGAGGCCGCCGAACGCCCACTCCGGATGCGACGCCCAAAGATTCTGCCCGTCATGCATGTATACGACTGGCAAGGTCGCCAATGTATTCTCGAGGTACGTCGGCGGCAGATAGGCGTAAATCGGACGCGAGTTGCCAAGCACGTTCGACGCGAAAGACTCAATCAATATGCTGACCTCGCCTTTCGTCGTCGTGAAATGCGGC
>Ga0207683_10006041_pt1 | contig 10367 bp, 6 predicted proteins | sample KBSM73metaG_FD_184333 | JGI IMG/M metagenome (GOLD analysis project Ga0207683, IMG submission 184333) | Miscanthus rhizosphere microbial communities from Kellogg Biological Station, Michigan, USA - KBS M7-3 metaG (SPAdes) (version 2) | ecosystem: Host-associated > Plants > Roots > Rhizosphere >...
GCATGCGTGCGCGGTGACCGAGCCGGAGTCGGTGCTCGATGCGTCGGGCTTGCTCATCTCGAACTTGGTCATCTGCTGACCGCCGCCGATGTTGATCCAGTCCTCACCGACCACCGCCGGCGAAGCGGCCGTCGGCTGCGTGAGGTCCTCGTCGACGTTGCCGTCGCAGTCGTTGTCGACGTTGTCGCAGGCCTCGGCCGCTGCGGTCTGGCCCGGGTTCGAGTTGTCACAGATCGGGGCCGCATTCACGTCGTTCGGGTCGCAGATGTAGTGACCCGAGGTCTGGCAGATACCGACCTGGTTGTCGTGGCAGACGACGTTGTTCTTCTTTAGGGGGTCGCCTTCGTCGACCGCGCCGTCGCAGTCGTTATCCTTGTTGTCGCAGCGCGTCTCCTGCGCGACGACGTTGCCCTGCGCGTCGAGCTCGACATTGCTGTTGTAGCTGCACGTCCAGCCGCCGGCGCCGGTGCACTGGGCGACCGTTCCTGCGCACTCGCCCTTGGTGAGGCAGATCGTCGGCGGCGTCAGCGACTCGTCGACGTTGCCGTCGCAGTCGTTATCCTGGCCGTCGCACACCTCGGTGCCCGACGGGAAGCACGGCCCGAACTCGCAGCCGTTCGCCGGATTGCCGTCCTTGTTCTGGTAGCCGGGCTGACACACGAAGCCGCACACGCCGCTGTTGCACGTCGGGTTCGCGTTCGAGTTCGGCGGCACCGTGCACACCGCGCACGTCGGGCCGCACGTGTTGGGATTGCTCGCCTTGTCGTAGCCGTCGTCGATGACGCCGTTGCAGTCGTTGTCGACGCCGTCGCAGACCTCGAACGTCGGATCCTGGTTCATGGTGCAGACGGGCGCGCCGCCGGGACCACAGCTCAGGGTTCCGAAGTGACACGGCGCCGTGTTCGACGCGCCGCAGGTGCCCATGTTCGTCAGGCCCTCGTCGAAGTTGCCGTCGCAGTCGTTGTCCTTGCCGTCGCACAGCTCGGGATCCATCGTGTGATCGATGAAGCCCTGGCACTGCACGCTGCCGTTGATGCAGTGCCGGGTACCGGCGACGCACTCGCCGAGATCGGTGCCGCACTTGCTGCCGCCACCCGGATCGCCTTCATCGGCGGTGCCGTTGCAGTCGTTGTCCTTGCCGTCGCAGCGCTCGGGCGTCGGGCTCTTCGTGCAGCCGAGGTGGTCGGTCGTGATGTCCTCGGCCACGCACGTCTCGACGTTGGGGCACGAGGTGGTGTCGGCCGGTCCGGTGCACGACGAGGTCGTCGTCACCGAGCAGTGGAACTTCGTGACGCAGACCTGCTTGCCGCCCATGCACTCGCCGACCTGATTCGCACAGTCGTCGCCGACGCCCGGCAGCGTGCCGTCGTCGATCAGGCCATTGCAGTCATTGTCCTTGCCGTCGCAGATCTCGACGCCGCCGTTGGTCTGGATGCAGGCGCCGCTTCCGCTGCCGCTGCCGTCCATGCCCATGCCGCCGTCGCCGCCGTCCATGCCCGGGCCGCCGTCGCCGTGGCCCCCGTCGTCGCGCAAGCACTCGAGGCAGTAGTCATTGACCTTGCACGAGAGCTGCGAGAACGCGGCGACGCACAGCGCCGTCGCGAAGAGTGTCCGGATCGAAAAGCTCACTTCGCACCTCCCTGGCGGCGGCGGCGAACCGCGAGCAGCGCCAGGCCAAAGAGCCACGACGCGTCGCCACCGGTGGTGCTACAGCCACCACCGCCGACGGTCACGTGCTGGTCGATGCCAGCGTCGGGCAGGAACTGATCGGGGTTGTAGCAAGTGCCGCCCTTGCAGACCTGATCCGGAGACGGACACATCGTACCGAGGCACGGATCCGCTTCGCACTGGCCGTCGTTCGGGTTGCACCAGTCGCCTTGCGGACAGTTACGGAACTTGCACGGATCGTCGTGGCAGATGCCATCGGCGTCATCACACACCTGACCGAACGGACACGGGTGACCGCACGGATCGGCCTCGCACGCGCCGAGCCGGCAGCGCTGGCCCGTCGGGCACGTCACGTCCGCACAGCTCGACACGCAGTTACCGCCCTCGCAGTACTTGTCCGCGGGGCACGTCACGCCGGCGCACAGGTTCGTCACGCACGAGCCGGTGCCGGTGTTCGGATCGACGACGCACGTCTGCTGCGCCGTGCACCTGTCCGGGAACGTGGTGCAGTCGTTCGGCTTGCACTCGCCGGTCATCGGCACGCACACCAGACCGTTCGGGCACGTCGTCACCGAGCAGGCCGAGACGCACTCGGCGTTCGTCGGGTCGCCCTGCTTCGGCTGGCAGACCGTCGCGTTGCCCATTCCGTCGGGGCCGCACGTCACGCCGTAGCACGGGTCGTTGACGCAGAAGCCCATGTCGCACTTCTTGCCGAGCGGGCACGGGAACTCGCCCTGGCTGCACTGGAACGCGCACTGGCACTGGATGCACTGGCCGCCGTTGCCGCAGGTCGTGTCCTCGTCGACGGTGCCGTCGCAGTCGTCATCGAGGCAGTTGCATTGCTCGACGTCGATCGGCTGCGAGGCGACGCACGTCGGCGTGCCGTTGATGCACTTCGTCTGCTCGCACGTCGTACCCGTGCCACACTTGCAGCAGTTGGGGCCGACGCAGGTCGGGCTCGGGTCACAGACCCAGTCCTCGTCGATCGAGCCGTCGCAGTCGTCATCGACGCCGTTGCAGGTGGTGTCGTTGCCGGCCGGCATGCTGTTACAGACGATCTGGCCGTTCACGCACTGCGTGGTGCCGATACCGCAGTTCGTCGAGCAGTCGGCGCCGACGAAGTCCTCATCGATCTTGTTGTCGCAGTCGTCATCGAGACCGTTGCACACGTCGCAGTGGATCGAGCCGTTCTGGAGCGGGTTGCAGCCCTGGACCTCGCCGGTGCACGTCCCGAACGAGTTGCTCGCGCCGCACTGCGCGGGACAGTTCTTCTGGCCCGGGTGACAGACGTTCTGCGGGATCGGGTTGTGCGAGGCGTCGCCGAGGTTGTCGCTCGCCGGACCGCCCGGGGACCGCACGTTCGAGCACGCGGCGTTGAAGCCGTCGCACACGCCATCGCAGTTGTTGTCCTTGCCGTCGCACGTCTCGGCGCCCGGCGTCTGCGCGTTGCACGCGCCGTAGCAGGCGTTGCCGGTGCAGCCCGCCGTCGCGGCGCAGTTCTGCGTGCCGGGGCACGAGCCGAACGAGTTGGTGTTCGCGCACGCCTTGGGCGGCACGCCGTTGTCGGGCACGCCGTCGCAGTCCTGATCCTTGCCGTCGCAGATCTCGCCGGTCGGGTTGCACGTGCAGCCCTGGATGCCTTCGTCGATCAGACCGTCGCAGTCGTCATCGAGGCCGTTGCAGACCGTGCCTTCGCTGCCCGGCGTGACAGGCTGCGCGGTGCACTGCAGGCCGGTGCCGTCGGCCTTGCACACCAGCGTGCCCGACTGCTTGCACTGGCCGAGCTGGCCGTTGTCACACACGTTGCCCTTGGTCGGGAAGTCCTCGTCGATCTTCGTATCGCAGTCGTCGTCGAGGTTGTTGCAGGTCTCGCTGCGGATCGAGCCCTCGATGATCTGCGAGATCGCGAGCTCGAGCCCGGCCTCGTCCTGCGCGTAGTAGCCCTCGTTGACACCGGGCACGTCGGCGGCGCCGCCTGCGTGCGCGATGCTCTCGATCTGTGCGTAGCCCTGCGGCACGCCGAAGCCGATCGCCTTGGTCACGACGCGGTAGCGCTTCTTGTTCACGCCCGTGCCGATGTCGGTGGTGAGCAGCGAGGCCGCCGCGGTGGCCGAGTCGCCGCCGCACGTCTCGTCACCATCGGTGAGCAGGATCGTGATGTACGGGCGGCACTGCGAGACGCAGCAGCAGTTCGCGCCGGTGCAGCCGGCCGTCGCATCGCATGCGCCCGTGCCCGGGCCGGGATTCGGATTGCACGCCGTCTGCCCGGCCTTCGGGAGGAACACGGTGTTCGTCGGATCGTTGACGATCGGCGAGTAGCCGGTCGATGCCGCGCCCGACGGCCAGATCGTCGCGCCGGTGCCGTCGGTCGCGGTCACCGTGCCCATCCAGTAGTCCTTGTCGCCGAGCAGGACGCCGCCGAGCGGCGTGTTGCTGTCCGCGTTCCAGATCTCGGGATCGCTTCCAGTCGAGGTGCACGTGTTGCCGGTGCCGTTGACCCAGACCGCGTCCTGCGCGTTGGTGCCGTCGATGATCGGCGCGAGCAGCTCGAACATGCTGTCGCCTGCGGTGCACGTGATGCTCGCGCCGTTACAGCTGCCGGCGTCGGGGCCGTGGTCGCAGCAGCCGGTCGGGAACGTCGCCGCCGTCGTCGTTCCGCTCGTCACGTTGCGAAAGCGCGCGAGCGCGAGATCGATTTCGCCGTAGCTGTTCGCGATGTTGTAGATCGCGCACTTCGCGTGGTTCAGCTTGTTATCGATACCGCCGCAGCTCGGTGGTCCGAAGCCCGTCGGATTTCCGTACGCGGTTCCGACCATCGATCCTGATGTATCGAGGATCAGCACGACGTACGGCTTCAACACCGTGCCCGAGCCTGCGTGAACAGACACAGACCACAGGAACACGAGCGAGGCTGCCCCCAGCCACGCACAGAGCTTGCGCATGCCGGCCATTGTAAAGACGCGGCACGTGCGTTGGAAAGAACTTGTGGGGTATTTCCGGGGGCTTCCCGGTCAGCGGCCCAAGAGAGATCTCCCGACAACCTTGAGCGCCAGGATCGGCTTCACGCCTTCGAAGATCGGGAGAACCTGGGCGTCGGCGACATATCGGCTAATGGGGTACTCCTCGGCGTAGCCCCACCCACCGTGGAGGAGCTGGCCGAGCTGAGTGACCTCGACGGCAACATCGCAGGAAAACAGCTTTGCCATCGCCGCGACCGGGGCGGCCAGCCTCTCGTCGCCGTCCATCGCGCGGGCGGCGGCGTACGTGATCGCCCGTGCGGCGACCAGCCGCGACGCCATCCGGCCGAGGTGATAACGCGTCAGGCCGTAGTCACCGATAGGCCGGCCAAACTGCTTCCGCTCGGCGACGTATCGGGCGGTCTGCTCCAGTGCGGCGGATGTCACACCACAGGCCCGACCACCGGTCTGCAGGCGGCCGGCGGCAAAGCCCGCCATCTGGAGCGCGAACCCGCGGCCGAGCGCGGCCTCGCCGCCGACGACCTGCGCGTCGGGCACGAACCAGTTCTCGAACGCGAGCGTGAATGAATGCATGCCGCGATAGCCGGGCGTACGATCGGCCTTGCCGGTGAGCGTGCCGCCCGTCTTCTGCGTCGCCGAGAATTCGTGGCCGTCGAAGCGCGGCTTGTCGACGATGAACAGCGTCAGGCCCTTCGCACCGGCGTCGCTCGTACGCGCGAGCAGCGCGATGACATCGGCACGGCCGGCGAACGTGCACCACGCCTTCGCGCCGGTGATCGCGTAACCGCCGGCGACCTTCTCGGCCTTGCAGCTGACCGACGCGACGTCGGAGCCGGTGTTCGGCTCGGTCACGCTGATCGCGGCCATCACCTCGCCCGACGCGAGGCGCGGCAGCCACGTGGCCTTCTGCTCCTCGGTGCCGCCGGCGAGCAGCGCCTTCGCGAGGATCTCGGGACGCGTGATGAGCGAGCCCGCCGCGGCGAGCGACGCGCGCGACAGCTCCTCGGTCGTCAGGATCATGGCGAGGTTGCCGAGCTCGTGGCCGCCGTACTTCTCGGGGATCGACAGGCCGAAGTAGCCGAGCTTCGCCATCTCGGAGATGAAGCGCTCGGGCACGAGGTCGTCGTTGCGATGGATGTGCTCGGCGTGCGGTGCGACCTCGCGCTCGGCGAACGCGCGGACGTTGCTGCGGACCTCCTCGAGGATCTCGTCGAGCGGCCATGCGATGCGGCCCTCGGTGGCCATCGTCGCGGTGCCGATCGCCTCGACCGCGGCCGGTGCGAGTGCCTCGTCGGCGACGAACGGCAGGTCGCCGAGCTTCAGCTGCGCGGCGATCGGCTCGAGGCGGTGGCGGATGCTGGCGGCGAGCTCGGCACTCGCGACGCGCGCGGCGTCGGCGACCGTCGCCGGAACCTCGGCGAGCTCGGCGATCACGCGCGCTTCGGTCGCGGCGTAGGCGACGCGCTCGACGACGACCTGATGCTCGTCGGCGGCCTCGCCGTTCCTCGTCAGCGTGCGGGCGGCCTCGACGGCGCGGTCGGCCAGGGCGCGAGCAGCGGCAGCAGCATCCATACGGACTGCTTATCGCGCCGCGCTGCGTCGCACCACCGAACCTCACTATGCTTTGACGTACCGACGCAGGTTCGCGACGACCTGTATGCCGTACCCGCCGCCGAAGAGACACGCATGCGCGGCGAGCGGATAGAGCTGGTGGAGCGCGATCCGGTCGCGCCAGCCGTCGGCGAGTGGATAGGCCTCGTCGTATGCGTGGATCAACGCGTCGGGGAGCCCACCGAACAGGGCGAGCATGGCCAGGTCGATCTCGCGATGGCCGCCGTAGACGGCCGGATCGATCAGCACGGGCTCGAACGCGAGCGCCGCGACATTGCCCCACCATAGATCGCCGTGGAGGCGCGCCGGCGGCTCGGGCGGGCCGAACAGATCGGCAGCGCGCAGCGCATCGAGCTCGCGATCGAGGCCGAGCTTCGCGCGCGTGCACAGCGGGCGCAGGCGGCGCTCGACGTAGAACGTCGGCCAGTCGGGCTCGCTCGTGTTGTCCTGCGGCAGCGTCGCGAGGAAGTTCGGGCGATCGAGGCCGAACGCCGGCGCGCCGAGCCGGTGCAGCTGCGCGAGCCCGCGGCCGAGCGCGCGCAGATCGGGGCGGGCGCCGAGGTCCAGCCACTCGAGGATCAGGTGATCGTCGGCGACCTCGAGCACGCGCGGCACGCGGAGAGGCCCCTCGCGCAGCCACTCGAGCCCGGCGGCCTCGGCGGCGAACATCCCCGCGGGCGCGTCGGCGTGCTCCTTGATGAACACGACGCGGCCGTCGTCGAGCGTCGCGCGATACGCGTCGTTGATGTCGCCGCCGCCGACCGGCTCCTTGCTAGCGATGCGCACGCGCGACCTCGAGCAGGCCCCGACACGCGCGCTCGCAGATGTCGAGGACGCGCTCGAAGTCATCGCCGCCGCCCGCGTACGGATCGGGAACCTCGGCGTGCGGCCCGGCATCGGGATCGTACGAGCGCAGCAACTCGATCGGTGGCAGCGGCGCGTGGGGACTGTTCGCGCGATACGCGGCGGCGAGTCGCTCGAGGTGCGCGAGGTTCGAGCGATCCATCGCGAGCACGAGCTCGAAGCGCCCGAAGTCCGACGGCACGAACTGGCGAGCGCGATGCGTGAGCTGATAGCCGCGACGCGCAGCGTGCTCGCGCGACCGCTCGTCGGGCAGCTCGCCGACGTGCCAGTTTCCGGTGCCGGCGCTGTCGAGCGTGATGCGGTCGCCGAGGTCCGCATCCGCGACCAGCTTGTCCATCACGCCGTGCGCCGTCGGAGATCGGCAGATGTTGCCGAGACAGACGAAGCAGATCCTCAAGAGCCGGGATCCGGTCCGGTGTCGAGCTCGCCCGTCCAGTACAGATAGTCACGCCACGCCTCGGGGACCGAGCGCAGCGACACGCGGATCGCGACCGCGGGCACCCAGTTCGGCTGCGTCGGATGCGCGAGCAATTTCATGCCGGCTTCCTGGGGCGTGCGGCCGCCCTTCTTGCGGTTGCACAGGTAGCAGCAGGTGACGATGTTGGTCCACTCGGTCAGCCCGCCCTGCGAGCGCGGCACGACGTGGTCGTAGGTCAGATCGGTGATCGACGCCTTCTTGCTGCAGTACTGGCACTTGTAGTTGTCGCGCGCATAGATGTTGACGCGCGAGAACTTGACCGGCCGGGCGTGCCGCCGGAAGGCGCGGAGCAGGCGCACGACGGCCGGCACCTTGATGATCAGGTTCACCGACCGGACGTTCTTCTCGTACTCCTCGAGCACCTCCACCTTCCCAAGGAACAACAGGGAGATGGCGCGCTGCCAGGAGATGACTTTGATCGGCTCGAACCCCTGATTGAGCAGCAGGGTCTGTGCGGTATCCATCGCGAGGCCCTCAAGACGAATGTAGCAGCTCGGTGGGCCCGTGGCACACAACCGGCGAGCGCCCGGAACTGAGTTTGAAAACGATTTTCAGAAATGCTAGATCTGCAGGGTGCCGTCGTCCCTCGCCGAGATCCCGCTTGGGCGTGCGGCGCGCGTGACCCGCGTCGACGGCCCGCGCGCGTTCCGCCGGCGCCTGCTCGAGATGGGGCTCGTCCCCGGCACCGACGTGAAAGTCGTCACGGTCGCGCCGCTCGGTGACCCGATGCAGATCGAAGTGCGCGGCGGCCAGTGGTCGATCCGACGCAACGAGGCCGCGCAGATCGCGGTCGATGTCGGGGCCACGTGACGGACGATTGCTGTGATGTACCCGCCCCGGTCGCACGGTCGGGGGCGCGGCCGCAGATCGCGCTCGCCGGCAATCCGAACGTCGGCAAGACGACGCTGTTCAACGCGCTGACCGGCTCGGCGGCGAAGGTCTCGAACTATCCCGGCATCACGGTCGAGCGGCGCTCGGGCGAATTGAAGCTGCCCGCCGGCGCGGCCGACCTCCACGATCTACCGGGTACGTACAGCCTCAACGTGCGCAGCGCCGAGGAGCAGATCGCGCTCGATGCGCTCACGGGGCTGCATGGCGAGACCACCCCGGACGCGGTGATCGTGTGCGTCGACGCCACGCAGCTCGCGCGCTCCGGCTATCTCTTGCTGCAGTGTCGCGAGCTCGCCGCCCGCGCGGTCGTCGCGCTAACGATGGTCGACGAGGCCGGCGCAGCGGCGCCCGATCCCAAGGCGCTGTCGGCGCTGATCGGCCGCGAGGTCGTCGCGGTCACCGCACGCACCGGCCGTGGCTTGCCCGAGCTGCGCGCTGCCGTCGATCGTGCACTGCGCGCCGAGCGGCGCTCGGACTGGTCGTGGACGCCGTCGCCGAAGCTGCGCGCCGATCTCGATGCGGTGAAGGCCGCGCTGCCGGAGTCGTGGCGCAGCAAGGCGCGGCTCGGCGTCGACCTGCCCGGCTCCGACGACGCGATCGCCTTGTGGGCGCTGACCTGCATCGAGTCGCAGGGCTCCGGCGAGGAAGCCGACGAGCTGGTCGGCGTGCCGCCGGAGCTGCGCGCCGCGGTTGCAGCGCGAAATCCAGGCAAGGACCTCGACGACGAGGCGGTACTCGCGCGCTGGAAGTGGCTCGATCGCGAGATCGCCCGCCTCGCGCACAAGGCGCCCGATCGCTCGCTGACGCAGAAGATCGATCGCGTCCTGCTCCACCGCGCCGTCGGGTTCGCCGCGTTCCTCGGCGTGATGGCGCTGCTGTTCATGGCGCTGTTCACCGGCGCGCAGCCGCTGATCGATGGCGTCGATCATCTGTTCAAGTGGTTCGGCGGCGAGCTCCGCGGCCTGCTCGGTGCGGGCATCTTCACCGACTTCCTCGTCGACGGCGTGATCGCGGGCGTCGGCGCGGTGATGGTGTTCCTGCCGCAGATCCTGATGCTGTTCCTGTTCCTCGGGTTCCTCGAGGACTGCGGCTACCTCGCACGCGTCGCGTACCTCATGGATCGCATCATGCGATCGATGAACCTGCACGGCCGGGCGTTCGTGCCGATGCTGTTCGGGTTCGCGTGCGCGGTCCCGGCGATCACCGCGACGCGCACGATGGAGCGCCGCCGCGATCGCATCCTGACGATGATGGTCGTGCCGCTGATGACGTGCTCGGCGCGCCTGCCGGTCTACACGCTGATCATCGGCGCGCTGATCAAGGGCTCGCGGATCATGCAGTCCGGCCTGATGGTCGGCATGTACGCGTTCAGCGTGTGCACGTCGCTGCTCGCGGCGTGGGTGATGTCGAAGACGGTCAAGCCGCTCAAGGCGAAGCGGCTGCCGTTCATCATCGAGCTGCCGCCGTATCGCTGGCCGCGCGTCCCCGACGTGCTCCGCATGATGTGGAACAAGTCGTCGATGTTCCTTCGCGAGGCGGGCACGGTGATCCTCGCCTGCTCGATCGCGCTGTGGGCCCTGCTCTACTTCCCGCGCGAGCTGCCGAAGGGCTCGCCGGACTACGCCGCGCTGGTCGAGAAGGCGCCAGCGGACCAGAAGGAAGCGATGCAGGCCGAGGAGCAGGCAGCGCACCTCGAGAACAGCTACGGCGGCCGTCTCGGTCACGCCATCGAGCCCGCGCTGTCGCCGCTCGGCTTCGACTGGAAGATCGGCGTGGGTCTGATCGGCGCGTTCGCGGCGCGCGAGGTGTTCATCTCGACGCTCGGCATCGTCTACGCGGTCGGCACCGACGCCGACGAGCAATCGATGCCGCTGCGC
>Ga0207683_10006042_pt1 | contig 10365 bp, 7 predicted proteins | sample KBSM73metaG_FD_184333 | JGI IMG/M metagenome (GOLD analysis project Ga0207683, IMG submission 184333) | Miscanthus rhizosphere microbial communities from Kellogg Biological Station, Michigan, USA - KBS M7-3 metaG (SPAdes) (version 2) | ecosystem: Host-associated > Plants > Roots > Rhizosphere >...
CGCTGGCGCTCGACGTTTTCACCCGTGCATGGAGCAGCGACGATGCCGCGCAGCGCTTCGTCGTCGCGAGCGGCGGCAAGGCCCCGTTGGTCGTCGCCGCCAGCGCTGCAGCGCGGGATGCCGGCATCGGCCCCGGCCAATCGATCACGTCGGCACTCGCGCTCGCGCCGGACATCGTGTTGCGCGACCGCGATCCCGATGCCGAGTCGCGCGCACTCGCCTCTCTCGCCACCTGGATGCTGCGCTTTACCCCGCAGGTCAGCCTGGCGCCGCCCGACGCGCTCGTCGCGGATATCGGCGGCAGCCTGCGGCTGTTTGGGGGATTCGCTCCGCTTGTCACGCGAATGACCGCAGGGATCGAGGCGCGGGGCTTCGCAGCGCAATGGGGATTCGCACCGACGGCAAGCGCGGCACTCCTGCTGGCGCACGCGGGCGATCCGGCGCCCGTGCGGCAGCCACGCGATCTCGAGGCGATCCTGCGGCCGCTTTCGCTCGAGCATCTCGGCATCGATCCCGCAACGCTCGCCATCCTTGCGGCTGCAGGCATCGGCACGTTCGGACAGGCCGCCGCGCTGCCGCGGGATGCACTGGCGCGCCGCTGCGGGCAGGCGCTCGTCACGAGCCTCGATCGTGCGCTCGGCGCCTGCGCGGACCCGCGCGAGCCGTACCGGCCGCCGCCACGGTTCGAAGCGCGGCTCGAATTGCCCGTACCGGTCGCCGACGGCGAGGCACTGGGCTTCGGCGTCAATCGTCTCGTGCACGAGTTGTCGGCGTGGCTCGGCGCGCGCGGCCTGGGTGTCTCGCGGCTGACGCTCACACTGACGCACGAGCGCTATCTGCGGCAGCGCGGCATCGCGCCGACGCTCGTCCCCTTCACCCTCGGCGCACCGGCCCGCGCACCCGCGCATCTCACCGGCGTGATGCGCGAGCGCCTCGCGCGCGTGACGCTTTCCGCGCCGGTCGAAGCCATTGCGATGGCCAGCGACGAAACCTCGCCGCTCGCGGGCTTCAATCTCGGATTGCTGCCGGGCGACGAAGCGAGCACGGTCACCGTCCCGCTCGTCGACCGGTTGCGGGCCCGTCTCGGCGACGAGGCGGTGGTATCGCTGTCGCCACATGCCGAATATCGTCCGGAGCGCAGCGACCGCACACAGCCGGCGCACACTGCGGCGGCCTCATCGTCGCCGCGAACGCGCAAGCACGTTGCGGCGCCGCTGCCGCTGCCCGAAGCGCCGCGACCGATCTGGCTCTACGACGCGCCTGCGCCGATCGGTGAGCGGATGGAAGCGGCACCGTGGGTGCTGAAGGACGGTCCGGAGCGCATCGAATCCGGCTGGTGGGACGATCACGATGTTCGCCGCGATTATTTCGTCGCCGAAACCCCGGACGGCGAGATTGCGTGGATCTATCGCGATCATCGCCACGGCATCGACGACGGCGAATGGTTCCTGCACGGCCTGTTCGCCTGAGACTGCATCACAAAAGCTCGCGGCCGCGACCGCCGCGTCCATGTCGGGCACCCGCGCACCGCGCGTCGTGCCCGATCGCAACGACGCCGGGATCAGATGCCCGCGTACCACTGGTAGCCCTGGTCCTCCCAGTAGCCGCCGTTGCCGCCGGCGATGCCGGCGAAGCTCTCCACCAACTCGATGCGCATGACGTACTTCGCATGCTTGTAGCCGAGCTGGCGCTCGACCCGCAACCGGATCGGCGCGCCGTTCGCCACCGGCAACGCCTTGTCGTTCAGCTCGTACGCCAGGATGGTCTGCGCATGGAAGGCATCGTCCATGTCGATGCTTTCGTAATACGGCGATCCGCCGTCCTCGTCCATCGGATCGGCGCAATGGAACACCACGTAGCGCGCGCCGGGATCCGGGCGCACGGCGTCGAGCACCGCCGAGAGCTTCGCGCCCTTCCATTTGCCGATGGCGCTCCAGCCTTCCACGCAATCGTGTCGCGTGATCTGGGTACGCGCGTCGAGCGCGCGCAACTCCGCCAGCGAGAAACGGCGCGGCGCGGCGACCTTGCCGCCGACCTCGAGCCTGTAATCGGCGAAGCCCTGCGCTGCCAGCGCCTGATATGCGGGATTGTCGGGCAGCGCGGTGCCGTTGCTGCGAAACGTCGGCGAGAGATCGGCGGCGGTGAATTCCTGGGCCATCGCCTTGCGTCCGACGATCAGCGTGCCCGCCGCCGCGCTGGCACGCTCGCCCAGCGCCAGCACTTTCGGAAACCATTCGCTTTCCGACAGCTTCTGGCAGCCGGACATCACAAGCGCGCCGGCGGAGAGCGCGACGCGCATCAAGAAGCGCCGGCGCGGGAGATTTTCGAGCTCACTCATGGGCAGCCTCCGGCGGCACGCGATAACGGCCCGTGATCATCGATCGCAGGTTGTTCCAAAGGCCCGTGACGATGACCTGGAACACATGGATCGCCACGAATGCGACCAGCATCCACGCGACCGCGAAGTGGATCGTGCGCGCCGACTGGCGTCCGCCGAACAGGTCGACCCAGCCCGTGAGGAGCGCGTCCATGCGCGGCGACATCGCGAGTCCCATCAGCACCACGAGCGGCAGCAGCACGAAGATCACCACGAGATACGCGAGCTTCTGCAGGACGTTATAACGCTTGGCGGCCTCGCCGGTCTCGTGGCGGAATCGGAGGTGATCCGCGATCGATCGTCCGATGGTCGCGAGCTCGCCGCGGGACGGTGCGAGGTCGCGCGTCAGGTGCCGGCTTGCAATCGAATAGGCGAGATAGCAGAGGCCGTTGATGACGAACACCCACGCGAAAAAGAAGTGCCACGAGCGCGCCATCGAAAGCCATTGGCTGTCCGGAACGGTGATCCAGGCGGGAAATGCGCGTGCGGCCAGGCTGCCGTCCGGTCCGCGCGATAGCCCCAGCACGCCGGTGGTGTTCCATTCGCGCCCCAAAATCCGCGTGTAGCCGACCGGCCCCTGATCACCGCGATCCATCGCCCCGATCTCCATCAGCGCCGGGCGCCCGGTGTACGAGGACTTGCCCCAGTAGAGCGCCGGATGCGCGTTGAAGATCTGCAGGCCGCTCATGAACAGCAGCGTCAGCGCCACGACGTTGATCCAATGCATGATTCGCACCGGCAGGCGATGGCGGTAATACAGATAGCCCACCGCCGGCAACCGGGTCGCGATGGCGGCGCTTGCGTCGTTCATGACGTCACTCCACGAATGCCCCGGCTTCACGGCCGCGATCCCTGTAGTCGGCCAGGGACTTTCCAATCTTACGCGCGCGGGCGACGTGTCTGCGGGTCAGTTGCCGAATGCGAAGGCCGCCGTCATGTCTCCTGCGTTGGACCGCGCGCCGGGCAGCGGTTCCAACGCAAAGCGCTTCGTGATCAGCTTGATGATGGACGTCGTGTCGTAAGGCGTGTGATCGACGTAGCCGCGCTTGGCGTAGGGCGAGATGATGATTGCGGGAATGCGCGTGCCCGGTCCCCAGCGATCGCCTTTCGGCGGCGGCGCATGATCCCAGAACCCGCCGTTCTCGTCGTAGGTGATGACGATCGCCGACGTTGCCCACAACGGGCTCGACCTGATCTTGTCGACGAGCTCCGCGATGTGAATGTCGCCCGACAGCACGTCCGCGTATCCCGGATGCTGATTGAGCGTGCCCTGCGGCTTGTAGAAGACGACCTGCGGGATCTCGCCGCGCTCGATGCCCGCGACGAGCGCCGTGTAGTCCTTGAGATGCTGCTCGCGATCGGCAGTGCCCGGCGCGAAGCGCGCGAAATAGTTGAACGGCTGGTGATGCGTGACGAAGTACGGCGCGCCGTCGGCTCGCGTGGCAATGACCTTGCGCGGGGCTTCGGGCGGCTGCATGCCGTCTTTCAGCGCGGCGTCCCACGCGCCCGCGTACCACGCCCATGTGATGCCTTTAGCCGACAGCGTGTCGCCGATCGTCTTCTGGGTTTGCGGCGGCAGCGTGTGCTGGGTCGGATCGGTGCCGCGCGGATCGCCGCCTTTCGCGGGCGCAACGCGCGACGGCTGCCACGGCGGCTGGGTTGTGTTGACCGACCAGCCGTCGGGCGTCACATCGCCATCCAGGAACTCGGGCGCGCCGGTGATGGCGGACGCGGGCGACGTCGGCCTGGTCTTGAGCCAGCCGCGCCCGTCGATCTGCGCGCGCAGTGCGGATGGCGCGTTCCGATCCTCAGGCGTGCACGCGCAGATCAGCCAGAAGTGATTGAGATAGGAGCCTCCGAACGCGCCCATGAAGAAATTGTCGGCGAGCACGTAGTCGCGTGCCCATTTCCACAGCGGCAATGTCGACCCGTCGTAGTACCCCATCACGAGACCGCCGGCATCGGAGGCCGCCACGAATCGATTGTTGGCGCCGCCGTTGATCTGCTCCTGATTCTGGTAGAACTTGTGCACGAGGTCGCGCGTCGGCACCGACAGCGCGAGGTTGACCGGTGCCGCGTCGATGCGGAACGGCTTGTTCGGCAGGTCCCTGGGAAATGCCGGGTCCGGCGCAGTGCCCTTCCACACCGGTGGCAGCGTCGGAAGCGCCTTGCCGTCGCGGTCCTGCTGCAGCGTTTGCTCCGCGGTGGCGTTTGCGATGCCGTTGGCGCCGGGATAGAGGCCGTAGAGATTGTCGAAGCTGCGGTTTTCCGAGTAGATGACGATGATGTGCTCGATGCTGTCGAGCGAGGCGCGGCCCGGCGGCGGCCCAACACAGGACGCGAGCAACAGGGCGGCCAGCACGCCCGTCACGCCTGCGCAAATCAAGCGGCGATGCATGTTTCCTCCTTCGATGTTCCTGTGGGCGCGGCGCGGTGGTATGCGAAGTCTTCAGGCGAGAGCGATCTCGGCGCGGACCGTGCCGGCGCGCTCGTGCCGGGCCTCCACATCGACCTTCATGCCGACCTCCCCCTGCACGATCCATTCGAGCAGCATCCGGTCGTCGGTGATGTGGTAGTCAGGCCAGAACGAAACGCCGGTGTGCTTGTACGCCTTGCCTTCGAGCTGGCCCTTTTCCTCGCGCGCCTTGCCGCCGGCGAGCGTCGCGCCGGCGGGAAGCGAGATCTCCGCGACGATCCCTCGAACGACCTTGCGCGCGAGCGCGCGCTTGGAAACGTAGGCAGGCAGCCAGCCGGTGTTCTGCACCACCACGCGCACCCTCCACAACCCTTTGCCCAGCGCTTCGGCGCCCGCGTGGACCAGTTCGAGCTTGGGCGAGATCAGCGCCTGCCACAACAGCCACTTCGGAAAGCGTGCGAGCTCGCGCTCGAGCAGCTTGAGCGGCGGATTCGAGAATGCGTGAAAGCGGTTCCAGCCGCCGATCTCCACCCTGCCAAGTTGCGGATGGTCGAAGGGGCGCCACGGGATGTGCGCAACGCCGTCGAGCTTGGTATCGCTCCAGCGGATGAGCTTGAGATCGTCGTCGCTCGAATGGTCGCGAAACCAGTCGATGTACTTGTAGTCGGTGACACCGGCCTCGCGCATCGGCGCCCAGATCTCGACCACCCAGCTGAACATGCCGAGGTGCTCGTAGATCCAGTCGAAGGTTCCCCCGATCACGGACTTCGGGTGATAGCGGAACTCGTGATAGACGGAGATGCTCGGATAGCCGGTCAGCTCGGTGCCTTTCTTTCCGATGGCCTTGTAGACCCACAGGTCCTCGGCGTCCATATCCTCGTCGGGCGTGTGCTCGAACGGCCGCAGGAGGACGCCGCTCCACGTGTGAAAGCTGGTGCCGCCGGTGATGTTCGGGTGGCGCACGATGAAGTCGACGACCGCGCGAACTTCGGGCTCCGACGTGGGATAGGGTCCGGCGCCAAGCTGCTCGAATTCCTGCCGCCAGCTGCCCGGAAAATTGCGGTTTAGATCGATGCCGTGCCTGGGCTTCTTGATGCGCAGCGTAAAGCCGTCGTAGTTCTCCAAACGGCCTTCGGGTAGCAGGCGGTAGTAGGTTCCACCCGTTTCGATCGGATCGCGCCGGATCAGGAGGCGCGGCTCCTCGGGATGCGGCTTCCAGAGTCCGTTCGGGTCCGGAATGCGCATCTGCAGGATGCGTCCGTCGCCGTCGATGTCCTCGACCGAAAGTCCATCGATCTCCTCCTCGTCGTGGGGATACGGACGCGTGCTCGAGCGCACCCACTTGGGCTTGTCGGCCAGCGCCCATTCGGCGCCGTCGGGATTGATGCGCGGACACAGGTAAAAGGCGCGCGTGTCGAGGGCGCGAGTCACGTCCGGATCCTTCCCGTATTGCGTGACCAGCGTGTGAAGGAAATACAAGGTCGCCGCAGAAGCGGCCACTTCGGTCGCATGGATATTGCCGTCGACCCAGAACGCGGGCTTTTCCGTCGCCGGACCGGTTTTCGTGTTCGTGACGGTGACAACCCAGATGTCGCGTCCCTCGTGGCTCTTGCCGATCGATTCGATCTCCGCGAGGTCGGGATGCTCCAGGGCGATGGCTTGAAGGAGCTTGGTCAGGTCGGCGTAGCGATAGAAGCGGTCGAAGGCAATCGAAGGCATGGACTGGGTTACCGGCTGGGAAGGCGTGAGTGTCGATGGGGGCACGTCGTGCGTCAAGGCAGGATGCCAACGCGGAACTGCGGCGCACGCGCGCCAGTCGTAGAATGGCGTATCGATCATCGCGTGGCAACGCGATCGATGGAAATCGCTGGCGAACCGCCGGGCTCCGCTGGTTTCCGGTGGCCGCCGAAGCCCATGGATGAACGTCGACTTCGAAGGAGGGCCTTCAGATGAGACGCAGACTCTACTGGTTGCTGCCGGACGTGGAGAGCGCACGACGCACGGCGGATGACTTGCTTCTCGCACGCGTCGAGGATCGCCACATGCATTTCCTGAGCCGCCGCGGAACCGATCTCGGCGGATTGCACGAAGCGTCGGTGCTGCAGAAGACGGATGTCCGGCACGCTGCCGGGCGTGGTTTCTTCATTGGCGCGCTGCTGGGCGCCGTGGCGGCGTGGCTGCTCACGCAGTTTCCTGTTGCCGGCTTCGAATTCAAGCAAGGCGGCGTGCTGTTGCTGATCGCCTTCGGCGCCGTGTTCGGCGTATTCGCGTCGACGCTCGTGGGGACGGCCGTTCCCAACTCGAAGCTCACGCAGTTCGCCGACGACATCGAGCAGGGCAAGATCCTGCTGATGGTGGACGTGCCGCTTGGCCGCGTGCAGGACATCCAGCAGGTGGTCGAGCGCGGGCATCCGGAAGCCGCTTGGCGCGGCATCGAGGCGACGGTTCCCGCGTTTCCGTGACGCTGACGACGCTCGCAACGCACCTTTGCGAGCCGTCTGGCCGGTACGCACCACCGGAAGCGGCGGGACGCGAATATTCGCATCCTCGCAGCGGCCGCTTCCGGCGGCTTCGCGTTGATGTTGTTGTCTACATACCCCATACTCCGGCTCGATATTCATATGTCATGACGCGGGCCCGGGTGGTTCCGGGCTGGTCGTGATGCCGGAGGATCCTCATGATCGGTCAATCGGAAGCCTTTCGATCGGTCAGGCGCCTGGTTTCGCTGATGGCCGACTTCGACGCGCCGGTTCTGATCGAAGGTGAAACCGGCACGGGGAAGGAACTGGTCGCCCGTGCCATCCACTACGACAGCGCGCGGGCGAGCGGCCCCTTCGTCCCGGTCAACTGCGGCGGGATGCCGGATGCGCTGATCGAGAACGAGCTGTTCGGGCATCGCCGCGGCGCCTTCACCGATGCCCGCGACGATCAGCCCGGGCTGGTTGCGCTGGCGCGCTACGGTACGCTTTTCCTGGATGAGGTGGATGCCCTGTCGGAGCGCGGACAGGTCGCGCTTCTCCGCTTTCTGCAGGACCAGCATTTCAGGCCGCTCGGGTCGAGGCAGGAGGAGCGCGCCGACGTTCGCCTGATCGCCGCCAGCAACCAGGATCTCGCGGCCAAGGTCGCCGCAGGTGCGTTTCGCCAGGATCTGATGTATCGCCTGCGGGTCCTCGAGCTCTGCGTGCCTCCGCTCCGTGCGCGGCGCGACGATCTCACGCTTCTGGCGCAGCACTTCGTCGACTGCGCCAGCCGGCGATTCGGCAAGCCGTCGAAGACCATCCATCCGGACACGCTCGCATGGTTTGCGCGGTACGACTGGCCCGGCAATGTGCGCGAGCTCGAGCACCTGGTCTATCGCGCGTTCCTGCTCGGGCAGGGAGACGAGATTTCGATTCCTGCGCCGGAGTCGCTGGGTCGACACGACGCGACGGCGTGTCCACCCTCCCTTCCACGCAACTATCTGCTCGCCAAAAAGCAGGCCATCAGCGATTTCGAGAACCGGTTCCTGAAAAACCTCATTGCGGAGACGCACGGCAACATTTCCGCGGCGGCGCGCCTGGCCGGCACCGAGCGCCGCCATCTCGGCCGCCTCCTGCGCAAGCATCAGCTGACGAAGCACGCCAACTCGGGCTCATAACCCGAGATTGGCCAGGCATGCGCAATACTTTTCGGTGCTGGTCTTCCGGTGCCACAGACGCACTCGTGTTACCGAAACGGGGAAATCCTTCGGGAAGGTATGGACGCGTCTTACCGGTATGAAGTGGCTCCCAATACTGCTCGTCGCTGTTGCTACGGCCCTCGCGATTGCTGTCGTATTGCTGCGGTCGCGGAGTGGCGCATCCAAACCAGCTGATAAGAAGCACATTGCCGTCGATGTCCGCGACCGAATGCAAGAAGGCCCACCGCACCACAGTGGGTGGGGTGGGCCTCTTACTCTTCAGCCACGGGCGTTTCCAACTTCCTGTCCGGACATTGCCCGGATGGCGGCGGCCTTCAGCGCGCAGGCGCGTTGATCGTAATCCGAGCTACGGAATTCTCACCCGTCTCCACGAGAGAAACGCCCGTAGGATTTCTTAGCCCGATCTCGAGGGTCTTCGCCGTACCCGCACCCTTCAAAGCGGTTATGGTGAAACTCCGCTCGAGCACGCCCGGAGGAAATGTGATCGTACCGCAGCCCTGCACGCCGCCGTCGAGGCCGAGACGATAATCCACGCCCCTTACCGCCGTGCCGCCGTTGATTGTGCACTCGACGGAAAACTGCTCGTTTACCCCCGTGTTCGGCTCCTGGTCGACCCGAGTGATTCTCACGACGATTTGACTCGAGCCACTGTCATCGTACGTGCCCCGATCGAACCCAATCAAAGTCGGCATTGGCTCAGCGCTCGCGGACAGCGTAGTCCCCGCCGCGAGCATGAAGACCACGTAAGCAACCGCGAATCTGTTGAACGATTTCATCGGATATCCTTTCCTTTTCAGCCTTTCCCGGGCGGCGACGTGGGTGGCACCGCGTGCATGACGGTCAGCGTCACGCTTTTGTTCAGATACGAGACCCTGAAAAGGTGGCCGCCCGTCTGCCACGCGCGATTTTCGGGCAGCTTGTCGAATCTGCCCGTGATCGAGTTGCCCTTCATGATCGTCAGCACGGTGCCCTGAGCCAACGGGCTCCGCACATCCAGGATGAGTTCTCCATCCAGCACCAGGTTCCCGTCAGCCTCCACGCTCGTGTAGTCGCTGGCGCTCCTGACGGTCGCGGCGACCTTACCCGCGCGGCCTATCCGCACATCCCCGCCGACGGTCAGGACATTGCCGGGAGCGACGACGACTTGGGTGAGGCGCGCCGCATCCGCGGCTTCTTCCGCCGTGAATCCGGGTTGCAGCACGCCGCGGACGACGTCGATGCTGCCATCCACGATGCCGCTGCCGCCGAGGTTCCCGCCTTGGACATCGATCGAGCTTGCGTGCGTGCCGTTGATCGAAAGCTTGCCGCCTTCGACCGTCGTGAGGCCCTCATAGGTGTTGTCACCCGTCATGACCAGCGTGCCGGGTCCCTGCTTGACCAGCGAAGCCGTGTAGAGGTGGTTGTCGATCTTGTTCTGAATGTAGGCCGCACGCGCGTCCATCCATTCCTTGCGCCACCTGAGGGCGTCCTGATAGGGGATCTTGTCGTACACCTCGGGATGGCCGTTAGTGATAGCTTGGATGGCAGGATCATTCAAAATGCCCTGAAGCACGAAGGCCTGTTTGCTAAGTGTGCCGTCCAGGTTCAGCACGTTGGGGCTGAATTCACCGGCGTAGGCAATGCCTTGCGCCTTGTAGCTCGCCAGCCACTGCAGATCTTCCCTTTCCCTTTGCTTGATCGCGACCTGGCTGATGTTGTTCGACCAGACGTCCAGCGGCGCTTTACTCATGTTGTAGGTCATGGGGCTCAGGAACTGGCCGGGGCCGTACATGCCTTTGTCCAGATCGGGAATCCCCCAGCCCCAGCGTTCGTCCGGAAGACCATCAGGAGCGGTCCAGGCGATGGATGCTCCGGAGGGCGAGGTTTGCCCGGTGCCGAGGAATCTCACGCCGT
>Ga0207683_10006044_pt1 | contig 10364 bp, 8 predicted proteins | sample KBSM73metaG_FD_184333 | JGI IMG/M metagenome (GOLD analysis project Ga0207683, IMG submission 184333) | Miscanthus rhizosphere microbial communities from Kellogg Biological Station, Michigan, USA - KBS M7-3 metaG (SPAdes) (version 2) | ecosystem: Host-associated > Plants > Roots > Rhizosphere >...
CGCGAGTGCATGAACTGGGTGAGAAAGGAGCACGGCAGGCTTGACGTTCTGGTCAACAACGCCGGGATCATGGTCGACGAAGACGAGACCGACCCGGCCGCGGAGCTCGAGGTGATTCGCGATACGATGCAGGTCAACGTCTACGGCCCGCTGCTGCTGTCGCGTCTGGCCGTCCCCATAATGAAGAGCAGGCGCTACGGCAGAATAGTGAATCTGTCCAGTGGAATGGGGTCACTCAGCGAGATGTCGGCTGGGTACCTGGCATACCGCCTGTCGAAGGCCGGAATCAACGTTGTGACCAGAGTTGTCGCGGCGGAGTCGGAAGGAATGGGGATACTGGTGAACTCTGTAGACCCCGGGTGGGTAAAGACTGCTATGGGCGGTCGCGGAGCGAATCGCACGGTACAGAAGGGAGCAGAGTCTGTCGTGTGGCTGGCGACGCTACCGGAAAGCGGACCGACCGGCGGATTTTTCCGCGATCGGAAATCGATTCCCTGGTAAGAATTGCACTGGTCTAATTCCGCGGATAGGTTTTTCGGTCGATAGCGACATGGCCAACTCAAACACGGTTGCCCTCAGCCCTTCGGGCCGTCACAGCCCGTTGATCGGCTTCTTCGAGCGGGTGCCCATCATAGCAGGCAGCGCCGTCGCCATCATCGGCGCCCTGGCTCTCGCAGGTTGGGCACTGAACGCGTCGATTGTGACTGCTCCGCGCGCGGGTGGCTATCCGATGCTGCCGATTACAGCCCTCTGCTTCGTTCTCGCCGGCGGCTCGCTGGCAATGGCCGTCCGCCCCAATCGCACCGCGACGACCGAGGCAATTCAACAGAGCCTGGCGGCTCTTGTGGCAACCATCGCGGTGCTCACGCTCTACGAATATCTGCGCGGTGGCACGTCGGGCTTCGATCTGCTGCTGTTCGGCGACAGAATCCAGGCCGTTACCGTCGAGCCACCCGGTCGCATGGCGATCAACACCGCGGGTTGCTTTCTGCTTTTCGCGCTGGCGCTGCTGGCGATTCCTCACGATCAGCGGAAGCACGATCTGCGCGCCCAGATGTTCGCCACTCCGGGATTATTCATCGGCCTTGTCGCTTTGCTCGGCTACGTCTTCGGCGTGAGGGACCTGTATGGAGTCGCCCCGTCGGGCGCAATGGCGCTGACCACGGCGATCTGCATGCTGGTGCTCGGGATCGGGACGCTCGTCGCCGTCAGAGAGCGCGGCGTCGCATCACTGCTAATGGATGAAGGCGTCGCCGGCGTACTGACGAGAAGACTGCTGCCCGCCGCGCTGCTGGCGCCGATCATCTTTGGCAGCATCCGCACAGCCGGTGAGGCCGCCGGCATTTATGGATCTGAATTTGGAGTCTCACTGTTCGCGGTGGCGACGATTATAACGTTCGTCGGACTGGTGCTGTGGTCAGCGCGGGTGCTGCGCGATACGGACAAGGAGCGCGTCGATCTACTCGCACTGGAGCAGCAGGCCCGCGCCAACGCCGAGCGATTGAGAAGCGAGGCGGAAACCGCGCGCGCGGAAGCGGAGAAAGCGAACAACAGCAAGACCGACTTCCTTGCCGTGATGTCGCACGAGCTACGCACGCCGCTCACCGCCATCATGGGCTACGAGGAGCTGCTCTCGGACGGCATAACGGGCCCCGTCACTGAGCTGCAGCGTCAGCAACTGGGAAGAATCAACGCCAGCGCGCGGCACCTGCTTGGCCTGATCGACGAGATTCTCACCTTCGCGCGCGTCGATGTGGGTCGCGAGCGCGTACGGTGGGAGTCGATGTCGGTGAATCACACCCTCGGCGACGCGGCGGCGCTCGTCGAGCCGATGGCAGCAGCGAAGGACATCGATTTCATCGTCGAGCTGCTCGAAGAAGATCAGGCGATTCAGACCGATGGCACCAAGCTGCGGCAGATGCTCGTCAATCTTCTCTCCAACGGGATCAAATTCACCGAGAAGGGCGAAGTTCGGGTCAGCTGCGGCGTGCAGAATGGGATTCTGGAAGTGCGCATTGCCGACACCGGCGTCGGGATTGCCGCCGACAACATCGAAGATGTGTTCCAACCTTTCTGGCAGGCGGAGCAGACCGCTACCAGAAAGACTGGTGGGACCGGGCTTGGACTAAGTGTGACGCGACGGCTGGCGCGATTGCTGGGCGGGGACGTAGCGGTTGCGAGCAAGGCTGGATCGGGAAGCACCTTCCTTCTCTCGCTCCCGATGAAGGCGCCACCCGGCGAAACAGTGAGACGCCGCGACACCCCGACGACGCCGACCAGCTCGATCCCGGCGCTCCAGATCTAATCGGGTCGTTTTCCCGCGAGCGCGTTCATGATGGGCGCGATCTCATCGCACAGCTCCCGCGCCAGAAATCCAAGAGCTCCGATCCGCCGCGTGAGGCGATTGCCCGCCGACCCGTGCAGATAGACGGCCCACGCGGCGGCCTGATCGAGCGTTGCTCCGCGGGCGAGGAGTCCAACCAGCGCACCCGCCAGGACATCACCCGAGCCTGAGGTGGCGAGTCCGACATCTCCCTCGTCGTAACGGAAGACTTCGCCGTACGGCGCCGCGATGAGAGTCTCGGATCCTTTGAGAACGACGACGACGTTGAGATCCTGAGCGACGCTCACGGCGATGCCGCGCGGGTCACGATTGATTGTCTCAGGTGTCTCGCCGGTGATCCTTGCCATCTCGTCGATGTTTGGCGTTATGACCACGCGCGTCTCATCGGTGAACCGGTAGCGCCCGCCGCGAAGCGCGCCGAGCGCGAGCGCGTCGATCACCAGTGGCTGGTCGGTGATGCGGTGCAGGGCTTCGTCCATGAAGCCGCGGATCGCATCGTCGTTCATCATCCCGGGGCCGATCAGAGTCGCGTCCGATTCTTTCGAGCAATCTCCAGCGCGACTCCCGCTCTTTCTGTCGAGGAATCCATCCCCGGATTCGGGAAGCTGATAGACGCGCGCTTCGGGTAGTGCCACGCCGAGCGATATCGCCGCGCTGCGGGGCGCACCGAGCTGGATCTTGCCGACGCCGACGCGCAACGCCGCCGTGGCGGCCAGCAAAGGCGCGCCGGGAATTTCGGTGGCGCCGCCTATGACAAGGGCGACTCCGCGATCGTTCTTGTCGCCCCCTTCGCCAGGCTTGGGGAGCTGCCAGCGGCGAAGGAGCGAAGCCGTTATGGCGACCGGCCGTTTGTTAACTCGCGCCAACTTTCACGTCCGGCTCGGACGTCACCGGCGCACCCGCTTCCTCGAGGGGCGCGACGAAGTTGAACAGCTTGAGACGCAGATTGCCGCGAGGGCCAAGTGACTCGTCGTGCTCATATGACGTGACGCCGCAGTTTGCGATCTCTGCTTTTTTGTCGATCGCCAGCAGCTCCGCCTCGGTAAGGTGCTCGAGGATGTAGCGCATGCACAGCACGACGACGGCGTGGCAGACTATCAGCACTCGCTGGCCGCAGTACTCGCGCGATATCATCTCGGTAGCGCTGCGCAGTCTGAGAATGACGTCGCACCAGCTTTCGCCGCCCGGCGGCCGGTGATAGAACTTGCCGAGCAACCGCCGGAATTCGGCCTGGTCCGGGAATTGTTCCTTGACGCCGACGGCGGTAAGCCGGTCGAGGATTCCAAACTCTTTTTCGCGGAATCGCTCGTCGACGATGAGGGAGTAGGAATCTTCGCGCATGCCGGCGGTTTTGACGATGAGGCCGGCGGTGTGTCTGGCGCGGAGATAAGGCGAAGTCAGTACGATGTTCGGTCGCTCGTTATCGGGAAGGGCGCCGATCCAGCGTCCGAGGGCGGTGGCCTGCCTTTGTCCGAGCTGGGAGAGGGGGACGTCGACGTCGCGGATGTCGATGTCGATCATGCGCTCACCGGCTTCGACTGCGGCATCGCGCGCGACGTTGCCCGCCGATTCCCCGTGACGCACGATGTACAGGCGATCTGGCCAGATCTGATTCGATTTCACAGGCCGTTAGAGGTCAAGGAGCGTACCATTTCAGAACGATCAAGTCCCGACCAGCACGACCCCGACTGGCCGCGCTATCCGGAGACAATTCTACGCTTTTCGTTCGAGCCGGCGCTGGAAATAGACCTGCGCGCCGTCCCGTCTGAAGACGCGCTGTCACGGTTGCAGGCGGCGGGGTTCGGAGCTCCGTTCGCGGTACTGACCGCGTTCGACCCTCGTGGCCAGGACTTGTCGCGCGCGCAGAACGAGGAGCGCAAGCGCGATCTGGACCGGCGTCTCGAGCAGCTTGGCTACCAGTTCGTCGACGTGGATGCCTGTTCGCCGGATCGCTCTCACTGCGAATGCAGCGTCGCCGTGGTCATGGAACAGGCGGCCGCGATCGATCTCGCCCGCGAGCTGGAGCAGGTCGCCATTTTCTGGTTCGATGGAAAACAGTTCTGGATCATGGGCGCCATCGTCAAGGCCGACCCACTGATGTTGCCGCGCAGCTCCTAGCCAGAGCGATGGCGAAAAAAAACCTGCCCACACCTGGGGCAGGTTTTTTTTTGAGTGCAGAGACTTTTCTAGATGAGAGGCTTGTACCTGTAGCCGTACGCGCCGCCCTTGGTCGAGCTGAGCTTGAAGGTTCCCGTCGATTTCGCGGCTACCGGACCGACCGTCGCAGTCTGGGTGTCGATGACAGCTCCACTCTTGTCGACGAACTCGACGCTCAGGTTGTACGTCTTTGACGACGTGCCGCGATTCTCGATGGTTCCGGCGAGGGTCGTGGCATCAGCCCGGCGGGTGAACTCGTTGACCGACAGCTTCACCGTGGCGTTCTCGGACTTGTTGTTGAAGTAAACGAGCGAGTCCGTGTAGATCTTCTGCAGCTTCTTGTCCTTCGTCCCCTTGTACAGTCCCTGGTACGCGAACGCGTAGAGGAGAGGATTGTCCGGATTGCTGGGATCCATGGCGACGAGCTTGTCGATCAGCGGAAACGCCTTCGAGTACTCGTTGTTCTGGATGTAGGTGGCGGCGAGGTTGTTGACTGCATCGCGCGAGTAGGGATTCTGCGCCAGCGCCGCGTCGAACAGCTTGGTGGCATCGGCCTGGTGACCGTTGCGAGTGGCGACGACCCCGGCATGAACCAGAGACAACTCGCCGTACTTGGAAGGATTCGCCAGCATCGGGGCGTAGAGCGTGGGCACCGATGCGCTGTCTCCCGCCGCGACGTACATGCGCGATGCGTTGTCGATCGCATCGGCAAGGAGCAGATCATTGCCCGCGACGGCGATGTAGTCAGTCCATGGCTTGATGGCTTCCTTGGCTGCTGCGCGCTTGGCCGCTCCGGTCGCCGCATCAGCCTTCTCAGCCGACGCTGCTGCCAGCTCGTACATGGTTTTCGAGCGAACGTCGGCGTAGATCGTATCGGTGCCGGCCGCCTCGAGGGTCTGCTTCCAGTAGTTGCTGGCGCCCGTGAAATCCTTCTTCTGGCGCGCAATGGAGCCGAGCACCGAGTACGCGTAAGGCGCCTTGCGGTCGAGAACGAGGGCGCGCTTCGCCAGGATTTCGGCGGAATCGAGCTGGCCCGCGTTGAGCGAGTTGATCGCGCTGTTGAGTGTGTTGAGCCACGGCTTCTGCTGACGCCACTGGGTAATTACCGTCTCGCACTCGGGCATCGCCTTTTCGACGATCGTGAATGCGGAGTCTGCGCCGGTGAAGAGATCGACTGTCCCTGTCGGATTCGTCGTCATTCCGAGGGTCGAGCGCGGAACTACGGCCTGAGTGTTCGGCTGCATCAGGTAAATGATGTACGCTTCTCCGCGCATATAATTTCGCGCGGCGGGATTGTCAGTGCCGTTGTCCACGAGCTTCAGTGCATCCGCCAGATCGCGCGTCGGGTTTCCTTTTTCCGACGCGGCGATGGCTCGCGTCATCGAGAACTGCGCCCTGGCGAGATCGCCTTTTATGTTGGCGGTGGGGTCACAGGTCGTTCCGGCCTGCGCCATCAGCGGTGACGCGAAAGCTGCGCTGATCGACAACGCGCCCGCGATTCCATTCAGGATTGCTTTCATCAAGGATCTCCCTGATCTGTCTATTGAGAGGAGGGTGGGGAGTTGGGTGGTCCCATTGGAGCCAAAATTACGTCCAGATAATATACCGCCCAGCATTCTTCGTTCCTGCGGAATGCCCCTAGATTGTCGACTTTCCGGCCTCCTTTACCAGCTGGAGGGCGCGCAACGCGTGCGCCTCGGTCGTGTGAATGTTCCCGATCGCGATTCGAAGCGCGTAACTGCCGTGGACGCGGGTGTGGGAGAGATAGACTTCCCGATCGGCCAGCAGCGCTTCCAGTACCCGGGCGTTGTGATCGTCGAGAGCCCGCCCGCTCAATCCAGCGGGTCGATGCCGGAACACAACCGTCGAGAAGTTCGCTTCTGCCATTCGCTCCAGCTCAGGGTCCGCGTCGATTTCCTCGACGAGCCGGCGGGCAATCCTCATGTGCTCTGCAACCAGTGAGCGCAGGCCATCGACCCCGAAGCTGCGAATCACAAACCATAACTTGAGCGCGCGAAACCTGCGACCGAGAGCTATCCCATAATCCATCAGATTCGTCACGCTATCGGCGTCGCTCACTACCAGGTAATCCGGTATGTGGCGAAAGGCGCGCTTGAGCAGGTCCGGCCGCTGGGTGAAGAGCGCCGAGCAATCCATCGGCGTGAAGAGCCACTTGTGCGGATTCACCACCAGTGAGTCAGCGCGCTCGCAACCGTCCAGAATCCAGCGCATCTCCGGCAGGATCGCCGCGATTCCGCCGTAGGACGCATCGACGTGCAGCCACATCTGGTGCTCGCGGCAGATGCCGGCAATCGCCGGCACGAAATCGATCGCCGTCGTCGAAGTCGTTCCCACGGTGGCTACGACGGCCAGCGGCACTCGTCCCGCCCGTCGATCGTTGTCGACCGCGGCGCTCAACGCAGCGGTGTCCATCCGCTGCGCCGCATCGGTCGGAATCTTTCGCAGCGAATCGAGCCCGAAGCCGAGCGTCATCACCGCCTTGTCGACACTCGAATGCGCTTCTTCCGAGCAATAGACGACGAGCTTTGGCAGATCTGCCCGTCCGGACATCCCTTCCTCGCGCAGCCGGAGCTCCGGATGAAGCTCGCGCGCGGCGGCGAGCGCATACAGCGTGTTGGATGACGCGGTATCCCCGATGACGCCGAAAAATCCGGGCGGCAGGCCGATCATCTGGCGGAGCCAGTCGAGCGTCAGCTGCTCGAGCTCGGTGGCGGCGGGACTCGTCCGCCACAACATCGCGTTGACGTTGAGTGCCGCCGCCAGAGTCTCGCCGAGCACCCCCGCGCCCGTCGCGGAGTTGGCGAAGTAGGCCATGAAGTCGGGGTGATTCCAATGTGTGTTGGCCGGGACGATGATCTTCTGAAAATCCGCGAGGATCTGATCCATCGGCTCGGCGGTCTCGGGCGGGGAGTCCGGCAGCGCATCGCGGACATCACCGGGGCGCACTGCCGGCAGCACCGGCCACTTCTCCGGTGATTCCAGGTAGTCGGCGATCCAGTCGATGACGGCGTAGCCGTACTTCCGGAAATCCGACGGCGACATGTCCTGCACCGGAGGCGCAGGCATTGGTGCAGGCTGGTGGCCCATCGGCACAAATATAGAGCGCCCGATGCGCGCCGCCGCCGCACGCGGAGCGTCATATATTGGGCAATGGCGCGTAATCCGGTGGTTCTCATCCACGGATACTCCGACGAGGGCGCGTCCTTCAGGGTGTGGGAGCGCATTCTGGAGGAGCGCGGCTACGATGTCGCGATGATACACGCCTGCACCTACCGCTCGCTCACCAATGAAGTGAGCATCAAGGACATCGCCGAGGGCTTCGACCGTGCGTTGAGGATCCGCTCCGGGCTCGACGCGGACGAGCCATTCGACGCGATCGTCCACTCTACCGGCATGCTGGTGATTCGCGCCTGGCTCACGGTGTACGCGGGTCGACGTGATCGTCTCAAGCACCTCATCGCCCTCGCGCCGGCGACCTTCGGCTCACCCCTCGCACACAAAGGACGCAGCTGGCTCGGCGCGTTGTTCAAGGGCAATCGGCACCTCGGCCCCGATTTCCTCGAAGCAGGTGACAGGATTCTGGACGGCCTCGAGCTCGGCAGCCGCTACACCTGGGATCTGGCCCATCTCGACCTGCTCGGCGACGAGACCTTCTACGGACCGACCAGACGAACGCCCTACGCGTTCGTCTTCGCCGGCAATCAGGGTTACGGCGGATTGCGGCAGTTGTTCGACGAGCCGGGCACGGACGGCACAGTCAGGTGGGCGTCCTGTCCGCTCAACACCCGCAAGATCGTTCTCGATCTCACGCGCGATCCGGAGCGCGAAGGCTCGGAGAAACGAATATCGGTCGCCGACTGGAAGAACGTGGACATCCCGTTGATTCCGATCGACGGAAAAAACCACGGCAGCATTCTCACCGATCCGGGCGACGAGCTGGCGGGCCTGGTGGACAGCGCGCTGCAGGTATCCAGCGCGCCGACTTTCGCCCAGTGGATCGAGGACGCCACCAAACGCACTCAGAAGGCCCGCGCAAAGATGGATGAGTGGCAGCAATTCGTGGTACGCGCGCTCGACGAGCGTGGCGATCCGATTCCCGATTACAACATCCAGCTATTCAGGCGCGGCAGCGGCGCGGCGGGCGACAACGGCATCCATCAGTTCGACCTCGATGTCCACACCTACAAGGGCGACTCGAGTTTGCGTTGCTTTCACGTGAAGCTCGCCGACCTCGATTACAAGAAGCTTCCCAACCTGTGGGTCCGCGTCATAGCATCCTCCGGGTCGCAGCTAGTCGGATACCAGGGCTATGGCAGCGAGAAGCTGCCGGACTCGCCCGCCCTCAATCGGGAAGCAAAATGGGACGCGGCACTCAATATTTCCTCGCTACCGGCCGATACAGGGATAAAATTCTTTTATCCATTCACGACGACACTGATCGAGCTGCGGATGAATCGCGAGCCGCTACCACTCATTGGCAAGAATGAAATCGTCTGGTTCTAGCGCATTTGGTCGAAAAGCGGTCGCGCATCTCAGGAAAGTCGATCCCGCGCTGGCGCAGGTGATCGACAAGATCGGCCCGTACAAAGGCTGGCAAGCCAGCAACGGTACGCATTTCGACGCTGTCTGCCGGTCGATCGTCTTCCAGCAGCTCTCTGGCAAAGCGGCCGGCACGATTCACGGACGCTTTCAGGGATTGTACGGTGGTCGCACTCCGCTGCCAGACGAACTGGCGACGACATCGGACGAAAAACTTCGCGCCGTCGGCTTGTCGCGGCAGAAGTCGGCGTACCTGAAGGACCTCGGCGCGCGAGTGACAGCCGGACAGCTGCCGATCGAGACGCTGCACGAGCTGACGGACGAGGAAGTGATCTCGGCGCTCACCCAGGTCAAAGGCATCGGCCGCTGGACGGCGCAAATGTTTCTGATGTTCCGTCTCGGCAGGCCTGACGTGCTGCCCGATCTGGATCTCGGAGTTCAGAAGGGGATTCAGCGTACTTATCGCTTGCGGAAACTGCCGACACCCGAGAGAGTAAAGAAAATTGGCGCCAAGTGGGCGCCGTATCGTACGGTGGCGTCGTGGTACATGTGGAGGCTGCTCGACGCGCCAACTACGGTCCCACGCTCGGGAGGAAAATAGGTGCTGCATACGCTTGCATCGATCGACCACTTCGCGATCCGTGATTTGCAGGAAAGGATCGCGGAGATCGGTATGATCATGATGTCGACGATACCCGCCGAGCTGGCCAACGCAGAATCCCGCGCCTATGAGGGAGCGTTATCGCGGTGTCGTGTAGTGCTGGCCGCGATTTTCGGTGAGCCGGAGGAGCGACCCTTCGACGTCAAATTCTGGGACGGCTCGATCGATCGCGGAAACAATCCGCGTTCACCGTTCACGTTCGTCCTCACTCGGCCGGCGGCGCTGCGGCGCATGCTGCTGCCACCGAGCGAGCTGTCGATCGTCGAATCGTATTTGAGCGGTGACGTCGAGATCGAAGGCAGCATGGAGGCGGCGTCGAACCTGGCCGACATGATCGGTAACCGTTTGCGCTCGCCGATGAAGATTGCCAGCCTGGCCGCTCTCGTATTGCAGCTTCCCGGAGAGGCCGACGACGATCTGGCCGACGCGCGCTTTCCGGAACGTGCCCGCAAGCTGGGGCCGCGGCACACACCCGTGCGCGATGCGGCCGCGATTCAGTTTCATTACGACGTCGGAAACGACTTCTACAAGCTCTGGCTGGATCGCCGGATGGTCTATTCCTGCGCGTATTTCCGCACGCCCGACGAGACGCTCGAGGACGCCCAGGAAGCGAAGCTGGATCTGATCTGTCGGAAGCTTCGA
>Ga0207683_10006046_pt1 | contig 10363 bp, 11 predicted proteins | sample KBSM73metaG_FD_184333 | JGI IMG/M metagenome (GOLD analysis project Ga0207683, IMG submission 184333) | Miscanthus rhizosphere microbial communities from Kellogg Biological Station, Michigan, USA - KBS M7-3 metaG (SPAdes) (version 2) | ecosystem: Host-associated > Plants > Roots > Rhizosphere >...
CTCGGAGAAACCCTCTGGGATGGTTACCGGGAAGGTCACGATCAGGCGGGGATCGCCGGCCTGTGCACTGCGTTCGACCATCACGCTGTAGATCGTGTCGGGCGTTTCACGCTGCACCGGCCGGGCACATCCGCGGCAGTAAAGCTGGGCGGCGCGGGCGAACTGTTTACGGGCTTCGTCTTTCTTGCCCGCATAGACCAGCGCCTCACCCCATTTGAGATGCAGGCGTCCCCAGCTGGGGGCGTATTGGTTGGCTTGGGCAAATTTGGCCAGCGCCCGGTGGGATTGGTTTTTCGCCATCAAGGCTTCGCCCCAGCCTTCCAGCGGATCGGCGAAGTGGGGGCCTCTTTCATTCGCCTGCCGGAATTTCGCGATGGCCGCATCGGGCTGGCCGCGTTCCAGCAATACCTTGCCCCAGTCCGCATAGGCCCTGGGGATGGATGGCGCGTCACGGATCGCGCGGGCGAACCAATCATCCGCCTGCTTGGGCTGTTTGGCTTCCGCGGCAATCAGGGCGCGTATCCGCAGGCAATCGTAACAATCCAGCGGCGATGCCGCGATCAGCGCCTGCGCGCCGGCGATGTCGCCGGTCCTGGCCTTGGCCAGGGCGAGCAGGGGACGAAGATGGATTTCGAGCGCATCCTTGGCGGCGAAGGTCTCGCCCACCGCACTGGCGGTCTTTTCCGCGTCGGGCCCCAAAGCAACCACAGCCTGGAAGTGCCCCAGCTCACCCTCCGCGACCACGCGTGCGATGGCACGGCGGGCATTGTCCGCTGGTGTATCGAGCGGGGGTAAGCTGTTCCAAGTGGCGCGCACGCCAATGCCGTCGTGCAGCAGCGACAAGGCCTCCATCAGTTTGTTGCGATATTCGTCAGAGCCCGACAAGGAAAAGCCGCCACCCAGGCGTATGCCCGTTTGCGCCGCTGCGGCCGCGGACTGATAGTCGCTCTGCAGGAATGCAATCAGGTGGCGGCGGGTATTTCGGATGCCGACAACAAAATTGGGATCGATGCCATCAAGCGAATTGCGGTCCTGCCGGAAGGTCTGCGCCCAGGAAAGTGCGTATTCCGGGTGACTGATCTCAGCCTCCACTACGGCCGGGCCGATCGTCAGGGGGAAAGACGTCATGCTCGTCACATTTCGATAGGCGATACTTGCGGCCCTAAAGTCGCTGCGATACCGGCCCAGAACGCCCAATCCGATCCATGCCCAGGCCCGCTCGGCCGGAACAGCCTCACGGGCTGCCTGATTGAGTATGGCGCGCGCTTCCTCGAAGCGTGGCTTGGTCAGGCCGGGGCGGGGAAAGAAGATGTAGCGGGCATAGCGATCCGGCTGGGCCACGCGATAGACATGCTCCGCGCTTTGGACAAGCAGCGCGTCCAGATCGCTTTCCGATCCGCGGACGGTCGCCCCGCTATTGCCGTCGACGCGTGTGGTGATGGCGACACCCGCCGGGGTGCGCACCAGCTCGCCGCTGACATGGGTCTCGTTGCCCAGCCATCGCCGCAGGAAACGATAGGCCTCGCCGATGGAAACGCCGGTTTCAGGAATCTCCACTTTCAGGTCGTCACCCCAGCCGCTGGCATAGGGCCGGCCCGTGCGTGCCGACTGGGTGATCTTTTGCATCGCGGTCAACTGGTCCAGCATCTGGCTGGCCACGACCTGGCCGGTGAGACCGCGTGCCGCCATGTCCGGTGGGACGCTGAAGCTTTCGATCACCGTTCCCTCGGAATGCGCGGCATTCCACACCGCGGCGGCGATGAAGCAGGCGACACCCAGTGCCACCACCGCCAGCCCGATTTCAAATGTCAGCTTCAACAGGCCGCTTAAATGGCGTACCCACAGCGACCAGCGCCGAACATTGAGTTCGTGGGACAGTTCTTCGGCCTGAAGCCGCACCAGCCGCGTCTGTTCTTCCAGGAAGGTGTCGGCCCGCTCGCGGCTGGCCACACCCAGCGCCACGGCTATCGCGGCGGGGTCGGGACCGGGCGTTTCGGCGCCCGCTTCAGCAATTTCCGGCTTTTCCGCCACGCAGCCCCCAATAGCCGCCTAATGGAATACAGGCACATCCGTATTACAGTGGCAATGCGGTGCGCCCCGACTGACACAACGTCAGCATCCGCTGATCGGGCGAGGTCCCGGCTCGCAAGGTGTTGGAATGAAACGCGGTTGATCGTGCTTCAAGGACCAGCAAGCGGGGAATTGGCCGCGCCCACCCGCCGATTACAGATCGGAATTGCGGACGCGGTCTTCCAGGTCCCGCCGTTTTTCCTCCGGTGCAGCGAACCTGTTGAACACCCGGCTGGCGACCAGCATTCCCGTCAGTCCCATGAACAGGAAGGCGATTGCGCCCAACACCCAAGGGTGAATGAGGAAGAACAGCACCAATCCGCCCAGCGCGAATGCAAGGAACACAGCAAGGCTGAAGATGCCGGCTTTGCTCATCGCCGCGTCAGCTTTCGAGGAAGACATCCATTGCGTCAGCTCGCACGCATGCCGGCGCGGTCGGTGCAGCAATCCACCACTTCCCGGAACGGGAAAACCAGCAAGATGTCGCCGGTATGGTTGCGCACCTCGAAAGAGCAGAGGTGGGGATCGCGGCGCTGCTTCAGAAGTTCGCTCCACATTTCTTGCGCTGTCCTGAAGACTTCCAGATAGGCCTCTTCCACATCGGCGAACTCGACGCCTTCGGAATCGGGAGTGCGCTGGTCAGCCTGGACGAAGTCGAAGAAAAACCGCGGCATGGAAGTTCCCTCGTCAGACAGAGTCTAACGCAAAACCGGCTGCCGGTGCGATGTCAAAAGCTAGGCAGCCGATGTCAACTTCGCCTGACAGATCAGGTGTTCAGGGCCGTGGGGCCTGCCGATCTGACGTCCGGATAGGATCCAAGAGACACTCTTGCCGGCGGAACCGTGCCTTCCAGATGCAGATAGGAGGGATCGAATTCCGCGAATTTTTCCAGCCGCGCCAGGTCGCCGATCAGGATCACGCGGTCACGGATGCGGATCAGCCCCAGCTCCTTGATATGCTGCATCACGCGATTGACATGCACGGTGGACAGGCCCAGGGCGTCGGCCAGGTCCTGCTGGATCAGCGGCAGTCGGAAGCTGTGATCGTCGGCCTGACCCACCAGCGCAAGCCGGTACCGCAGCTCGCAGAAAAGATTCGCCAGGCGCCTGTCCGCCGGCCGCTGGCTGATATTGGCCAGCCAGGCGCGCTGGATGGCCATGTCGGTCATGGTGCAAAGGGACAAAGCGTGGGAAAGACGGGTTTGACGGTTGAAATCCCGCCATGCTGCCAGAGGAACATTGGCGTACTCGCAGGCGGTCAGGGCGGCGACGCCGAAATCCAGCCTTTGCCGTTCCGGCATCTGCTGGTTGGTGAAATCCCCCGGCAGCAGGAAAGCGATGATGGCGCGGCGGCCGTCACCTATCGCCTTGTAGCGGCAGGCGACCCCGCTCAGCAGCAGTCCGGCATGGGAAACGATCTGGCCGTCGGACAATATCTCTTGATGCGGTGCAGCAAGATGGGCTTCCCCGAAGCGCAGTCCGCTGTAGTCGGCAGGCTCCAGTCCGTAAAGGCAACTCAGTTTGGTGATCAGTGGGTTGAGCATGGCCTCCTCACCACGCAAAACTTCTTAGTATACGCATTCCGGCAGAAATTTGTTCCATGGCCGGAGCTGACCCCTTGCCTTGGGCTCCGCTCCTTATCTGATCAGGCAATTTTATTAAGCCGCCGGGAGGCCTTCAAGCCGGTCCCGGCGTAAACACCGTCCGGTTTTGGCAGAGCCCTCCGCCGACGACCGGGCGGGGCCTGGGGCCCCGCCCGGTCGATCATGACGCTACCTGGCCGAAGCGGCCGCCATTGAAGTCGTCGATGGCCTGGCGGATCTCCGCTTCGTTGGTCATGACAAAGGGGCCATAGCCATAGACCGGCTCGCCCAGGGGGGTGCCCGTCAGCACCAGCAGCATGGAATCGGCGTTGGCGCGCAGCGTCACCTTCGAGCCTTCCCGTTCGAAACGGACGATTTCCGCTTCGCCGACATTGTCCTTGCCGCCCACCGTGACATGGCCGGTGAGTACCGCCACCATCGCGGTATGGCCTTCGGGCAGGTCCAGCGTGACCTCCGCATCGCGATTGACGCGTAGGTCCCAGACATTGATCGGGCTGAAGCTCTTCGCGGCGCCCTTGGTGCCGCCAAAGTCGCCGGCGATGATCCGCGCACGGCCTGCGTCATTGGCAAGCGCGACCACCGGAATGTCGGCATTGGTGATCGACTGGTAGCCCGGTGTGGTGAGCTTGTCCTTGACCGGCAGGTTCACCCACAGCTGCACCACCCGGAAGGGACCGCCGGTCTTGGTGAAGGCGGGGGAATGGAATTCCTCATGGATGATGCCGCCGGCGGCCGTCATCCACTGCACGTCGCCGGGGCCGATAGTGCCGCCAGCGCCGGTGGAGTCGCGATGGGACACCTCGCCGTCATAGACGATGGTCACGGTCTCGAAACCGCGATGGGGATGCTGGCCGACGCCGCGCGGACGCATGGCGGGCGGAAAGACGTGCGGGCCGGCATAGTCGAACAACAGGAAGGGGCTCAGCGCCTGGGCGTCGCCGTCATAGGAAAACAGGGTGCGGACGGGAAAGCCGTCGCCGACCCAATGGCCGCCATGGGCGTGCAGGACTTGTGCGATCTTCTTCATGTCATGTCTCCGGCGCCGGACTGGTCGGCGTCTTGAATATAGTGGTGGTTTCTCCCACCACGCTATTTTGGGATGGTACGATCCCATCTCAAGTACGGTCTTTGAGGATACCGCAGATGCCCCGCCAAACGGCCAAAAAGACCGCCAAAACGGTGGGCTGCCCCACCGAAACCACCCTGGAAGTGATCTCCGGCCGGTGGAAGGTGATGGTGATCTACTGGCTGCTGCAGGGCGAGCGGCGCTTCAACCAGCTGCAGCGCGACCTGGCCGGGATCACCCACCGCACCCTGGCCAAGCAGCTCAAGGAGATGGAGACCGACGGCCTGGTCGAGCGCCGCGACTATGGCGAGATCCCGCCCCGGGTGGATTACCGGCTGACAGTGCTGGGCCGGTCGCTGGAGCCGGTCTTGATGGCGATGCAGGACTGGGCCCAGAAGCATGGCGGCAAATTGCGCCGCCCCGCCGCCCGCTAACTGGTCTATGGAACAAATATGAGCCGCTTCTGGAGTGAACTGACGCATCGCCTCTCGCCCTATACGCCGGGCGAGCAGCCGCGCATGCCCAATCTGGTCAAGCTCAACACCAATGAGCATCCGCTGGGGCCATCGCCGCGCGCGCTGGAGGCGATCCGCGCCGAGGCGGGTGACAGCTTGCGCCTTTATCCGGATCCGCAGGCGACGGCGCTGCGCGAAACCCTGGCCGCCTATCACGGCCTGACGCCGGATCAGGTGTTCATCGGTAACGGATCGGACGAGGTCTTGGCGCACAGCTTTGCGGCGCTGCTGAAACAGAGCGGCCCGCTGCTGTTTCCCGACATCACCTACAGCTTCTATCCGGTCTATTGCGGCTTGTTCGACATCGCCTATGAGACGGTGCCGCTGGATGCGGCGATGCAGGTGCAGATCGCCGACTATCGCCGCAAGTGTGGTGCGATCATCCTGGCCAATCCCAATGCGCCGACGGGCACGGCCTTGTCACGCGCCCAGATCGCGCAGTTGCTGGATGAGCATGCCGATATCCCGGTGGTGATCGACGAGGCCTATGTGGACTTCGGCGCGGAAAGCGCGGTGCCGCTGATCGCGTCCCACCCGAACCTGCTGGTGGTACACACCTTGTCGAAATCGCGCGCCCTGGCGGGGCTGCGGGTCGGCTATGCGTTGGGCGATGCGGCCCTGATCCAAGGGTTGAACCGGGTCAAGGACAGTTTCAATTCCTATCCCTTGGGGCGGCCCGCCCAGGCGGGCGCCATCGCCGCCATCAAGGACGAAGCCTATTTCCAGCAGGGCCGGGCCATAGTGATCGCCGGGCGGGAACGGCTGGTTGCCGGCTTGGCGCAACTGGGATTTGAGGTGCTGCCATCGGCCGCCAACTTCGTCTTCGCCCGCCATCCCGGTCATGAGGGCAAGGCGCTGGCCGCAGAGCTGCGCGCGCGGGCGATCATCGTGCGGCACTTCAATGCGCCGCGCATTTCGGACCATCTGCGCATCACCGTGGGCACAAACGAGCAGGTTGAAACACTGCTGGCGGCGCTGGGGGAAATTGTGGGCGGCTAAGGTCTGCGTCCTTGCGGTGCCGGATCTAGGATTTACTCAATCAATCCAACCCCAATCGTCATGGCCCGCTTTATGCGGGCCATCCATTCGGTGAGGGGGTTATGGATGGCCCGGACAAGCCGGGCCATGACGAGTTGTTTGTGATTCTTGAGAGCTGAGCCCAGTCCTACTTCAACCGGTGTTCCAATTCGGCGGTCAGCTTTTCCAGATTGTCCATGCTGGCACCTTTTTCCTTGGTGCAGATGAAGTACATTTCGTGTGCCAAAGCGACCAGCCTGCCAGTTCTGCTGTTGCGGTCTGGAGACCAGACCTTGCCGGAAATCGGGCCAAGACCGCGCACGTCCATGCTGAAATCGTAAAACTCGCCGTCCAAGCCACCGGCGTATTGCGCGGAGTATCGTGTCTGCATCAGCATCTTACGCCACACCTCTGTGATACGTTCTCCCAACCCGTCCTTGATCGGGGTTTCACAGCGATTGAGTTTTTGCTTCCATGGGAGTGGAGGCGCCTTCACACGGCCACTTTTGTCTATCGTGACAGGCTCGATACTTTGCAGCCATTTTGTGAGGGTAAGAGCGAATATCCGATATGTTGTACCACTTGCAGGTGTGGTCCTTCGAAGTGCCAGGGCGTATTGCGGGAAAAATGCGGGCGTGACCATCACGCGCACCGCGATGTCACGCGCAAACATCTCGTCAAATGCCTCACGCAGGGCTAGGTCTTCTTTGCCGATATTCCAAGCGCCCCCCAGAATCGATGCCTGGGGTTCCAGATGATCTTCCGCGCGCGGGATCATCTTCGGCTGTGCTGATGCAGAACTTGCGAGAAAAGCTGTAAGTGCAATCAGCGCTATCCTGCGCACCCTAGGGCTCCAGCCCTAACGCCTTTGCCGGATTGGTCTTTGCCATCAGGTTGATGTCGGCGACCGAGATGCCCAGCTTGTTCAAGCGCTGCATGAATTCCAGCATCCCGGCTGTCGGCATCGGGCGAGGGTAGGGGCGCGCGCCGCCAAGATCGGTGGACAGGATGCAATGCTGTGGCCCGACCGCCTTGATCCATTCGACGTATTTTTCGAGAGTCAGCGTGCTGCCCTTCTCCAAGGTGCCGCCATAGACGAATTCGATATAGCCGCCCAACCGTCCGAACTCCTGGGCCTGGGCGACGGACAAATTGGTGGGGCCTGACATGCCATGGGTCGCCACGATGTGCTGGATGCCGCGCGCCTTGGCCTCGCGGATCACCATCAGCGCTTCCTCGGCGGAAACGTGGCCGGTCTCCAAAGTCAGTTGCTTACGGGTGGCGATGTAGTCGAGCAGCGCCAGCACATTCGGCAGCAGCTTGCCGTTCGCGGAGACTTTGACTTCCGGCCCCTTGCCCTTGACCTGGTTCTCGGCGTCGAAGGTCGGCAGCCAGACAATGCGGCCATAGCCGCCCTTCATGTCGGCCATGCGCTTGACGGCTTCGGGATTGATGCCGCCGATGGCGAGATCCTGGGTGATGCCGCCGAACACCTCGATGCCCGGCACCATCTTGCGTACCATATAGGCGAGGGCGGCAGTCTCGGCCCAATGGTTCTTCAGCACCACGGCGCGCATCCCGGCGGCCTTGGCCTGGCGCGCCACGTCGTCGGCATCGATGGCGCGCGGCGCGCTGTCGGGGGCCTGGTGGACGTGGATGTCGATGGCGCCTTTGAGGGAGATGGCATCTTGAGCTGATGCCGGCGCTACAGACAGCAGCAGCGCTGCAAGGACCACGAATTTTTTCATTCCTACCCCCAATTTGTCATGGCCCACCGGAGTGTGGGCTATCCAGGTGAAACAGACATTATCCGGAAAGTGTAGCGCAGACTTCATCTGGATGGCCCGTTCGTACGGTGTCGCTACTCACTCGCGGGCCATGACAATTCAGTTCCTGTACGGCGGCTACGCTTTCTTGACGGCGGGACCGACATGGCCGGTATATTTGGGGCCGTTCACCTGTACCACAAAACCGTCGGGATCGTTGAACTTGAAACTCTCATCGTCGCCGCGCGAGCCGGGCGTGATCTGAAGTCCGCGTGCGGCGACCTTGGCGCGCATCGCCTTGGCGTCCCAGCCCTCCAGCCCGAAGTCGAAATGATCCAACGCCGGCCCGCCCGGTTTCTGTTCGATGCCGAAGAAGCTTTCGCCCACCGACAGGATGTGAATGGTCTCGGATTGTTGCGCCAGTTTCATGCCGAAAAAGTCCTGATAGAATTTGGAGGTCTTCTGAAGGTTGGGCACCTTGACCGTGACATGGTTCAGGGTGATGGCCTTGAGGCTGGGCGCAGCCAGGGCAGGCGTCGTCGGCATCGCCGCCGCGGCGGCAATACCGGTCAAGGTCGCGGCCAGTTGGCGGCGGGTCAGCCGCCCGCGCTCGAAGTCGGTCAGCATTTTCTCGATCAGCATCTGCATGGCGTTTCCCTTTTTTGTCTGGATTTGTCTGATGGTTGTCTGGGGCCAGCATAGCCCAGCCGGAACCGGTGAAAGGCCAGGGAGAACAGGCGCTTCTCAAAAGATGAGATTGGCGGGATTTAATCCCGGCTGTTCCCTGACCCCTGTACATGAGAATTAATCGCATCTATAGAAGTGTCATGCGCTGTCATTGGGCTTTCTCGGTTGCGTTCCTGGCCATCCTTACCGCCGTCCTTCCCGGGCGAGCCGCGGTCATTGGCGGCCCTTTGCTGCGCGATGGGCTTGAGATCGTGCCCAGCATGCAGACCGGCGTAACGCTGGACCGTTCACCCAATCCGGTTGGCCGCAATCCCGATGCCATCTTCCTTGTTGCGGACGTGCATGCCGCAAAGGATGACGCGCATGGTTTCGGCGAGCATGCCTTCATTCCTTATCTCTCGGTCAGCTACGCCCTGACCAAGGACGATGCGCCCACTTTCAAGAAAGCCGGACTGCTCTATCCCGTCGCCGCCAAAAGCGGGCCGCACTACGCCGCGCCCACCGAACTGGCGGGGGCCGGCACCTATCACCTGACCTATATCGTCTCGCCGCCCAGCGCTCACGGCATGCTGCGCCAGACCGACAAGGCGGGCGGCGTGCCCGATTGGTGGAAGCCGATCAATGCGAGTTGGACCTTCACCTATCCCCAAAACAAAAACTGACGAGTGCCCGATGAAACGCCTTGCTTTTGCCCTGACCCTGATCGCAACCCCGGCTTTCGCCGACGGGCCGATCGAGGTGCATCTCAAGAACCACAAATTCTCGCCCTCGGTGATCAAGGTGAAGGCCAACAAGCCCAGCATGATCATTCTTTATAATGACGACGACATGGCGGACGAGTTCGACTCCTCCTCGCTGAAGATCGAGCGCGTGGTGCCCGGCCATGCCAAGGCCAATATCCGCATCCGCGCCCTGGCGCCGGGCAAGTATCCCTTCATGGGTGAGTTTTTCTCGAAAACCGCTCAGGGAGTCGTAATCGCAGAATGATCTCCGCACTCATCATCGTCTTCCGTGAAGTGATCGAAGCCGGCCTGATCGTCGGCATCGTGCTGGCTGCCACCACCGGCGTGCCCGGGCGCGAGCGTGCGGTGACGATCGGGGTCCTGGCGGGCGTCCTGGGCGCCTGTCTGGTGGCGGGCTTTGCCGGTGAACTGGCGAACCTGTTCCAGGGCTCGGGCCAGGAATTCTTCAACGCCACCATCCTGCTGCTCGCCGTCGCCATGCTCACCTGGCACAATGTCTGGATGGCCAGCCATGGCCGGGAAATGGCGCGCGAATTGAAAGCCGCGGGCCATCAGGTCAGGACCGGCGAACGCACCCTGACCGCCTTGTCCATTGTGGTGGGCGTGGCGGTGCTGCGCGAAGGCTCCGAAGTCGTGCTGTTCCTCTATGGCATCGCAGCCCAGGGCGGAACGACCGCCGCCGGCATGGTCGCGGGCGGAGGCCTCGGCTTGGCAGGTGGCGCGGTGATTTCGGCGCTGATGTATTTCGGGCTGCTCAAGGTTCCTGCGGGAAAATTGTTCCAGGTGACCTCCGGCCTGATCACCCTGCTGGCGGCCGGCATGGCGGCGCAAGCCGTGCTGTTGCTGCAAAATGGCGGTCTGCTGGAATATTTCACCAGCACGGTATGGGACACGTC
>Ga0207683_10006049_pt1 | contig 10362 bp, 8 predicted proteins | sample KBSM73metaG_FD_184333 | JGI IMG/M metagenome (GOLD analysis project Ga0207683, IMG submission 184333) | Miscanthus rhizosphere microbial communities from Kellogg Biological Station, Michigan, USA - KBS M7-3 metaG (SPAdes) (version 2) | ecosystem: Host-associated > Plants > Roots > Rhizosphere >...
GGCGCGGCGCCCGGCTGGGGTGCGACCACGCCTGCAACCCCCGCCGGCAGTGGCCCGACCGCGGCGAACCAGGCCTGGGCGCAAGCGACGGCAAGTCCTGGCACGACGGCGACGGCGACGACAGCAAATGCCACGGCAACGGTGCGGACGGGTGGCGGTGGTGGTGCGACGGGAGGTGGAGCGGGTGGCACTGGTGGTGGTGGCGGGACTGGCGGCGGTGGGCCTGCAACTCCTGGCGGCGCTGGCGCTGGTGGTAGCGGTAAAGGCTGGGGTTATCGTTCAGCAACGCCGAGCAGCACGTACAAGGCGACCACGGCTGCGCCGCTGACGAAACGGCAGAGCGTCGAGCGGCTGCGACAGCGCTTCGTCCGTGCCTGGACCGATCGCGACGTGGCGCTGAGCAAGATTCAGCAGGCTTACGCCGAGGACCGCGGCCTGAATCCGACCCAGCTCGCGGACGCCGAGCGGGTCTACGAGCTGAACCGCGTCCAGCCCGGCGCCGCGGCGGCGCTGAAGGTGGAGAACCGCCTCAAGCCGGCCATCCAGGCGGTGGGCGAAGAGAACTACGAAGCGCTGCGCGACTACATGCTCTACCGCAGCAATATCGACGTGGCGACGGCGCTGGGCAACGACGCGCGCAAATTCAGCGGCGGCCTGACCAAGGCCGAGAGCGAGCTGCGGCTGAAGGACCTGGAGAAGCAACTCGGGCCGGATCGGTTGAAGATCGTCAAGGACGCGGCCGACGAGGTCTATCGCTTCTCCGACGACACCCTGGACATGCTCGAACAGTCCGGGGTGGTCTCGGCCAAGGATGCCGCGGCGATGCGGGCCAAGTATCCGGACTTCATCAAGACGTACATCCTCGATCACATGGATCAGCGCGAGGGCGGGGCACCGTCCGGGTCGGGTATCGGCCTGAGCACCAACGACGTGCACGCCTACACCAAGGGCGGTACCGAGAAGGGCCGCCTCGATCCAGTCGAGTCGATGGTCCTGTACGCCCACCAGGCCGAGCGGATGGCAACCAAGAACGATGCGTTCAACGCGCTGCTGAAACTCGATCAGGCCAGTGCCAGCCCGCAGTTGAAAAAGGTGGCCCAGGACTATCACCCCAGCGGCGACGAGGTCTCGGTCCAGGGCTACGTCAACGGCGACAAGGTCAAGTACGTCACCAGCAATCAGATGCTGGGCGAGGCAATCAACGGCCATGAGATGAATTTCGGGCCGGACTGGGCGCACTCCTGGTCGAATGTCTTTCGCCAGGTTGCGACCTCGCGTAACCCGCTGTTCCTGGCGGGCAACGCGGCCCTGGATATTCCGGAGTACATCCTCCGCTCCAGCGTTCGCGAGGGCGGGCCGATGGCCCTGCCGCGGATTCTGAAGGCGCTGGGCGAGGGTTACCTCGATGCCTTCGCCGGGTTCAATCTGGAGAAGATCGCCCGCGGCGAGATGGGGCCGGACAGCCAGCGCTTTATCGAGCGCGGCGGTGGTCAGTCGGGCGCGTTCACCCAGGGGGCGAAGGGTGCCCGCGAGTCGCTGGAAGGGTTGAAGCAGTCCAACATCTTCAACGTCAACAGTGCCGACGATGCCAAGAAGCTGATTCGCCAGCTCGTCACGTTGAAGGGCGTCGAGGCGCTGGGCGAGCGGATCGAGATGGGGCCGCGCGTGGCGGCGATGAAGCTGGCGGAACGGCGCGGCGAGACGCCGTTGCAGGCGATGATCGAGGGCCGCACGGTGACGATGGACTTCGCCCAGGGCGGGCAGATCGCCAAGATGGTCAACGGTTTCGTGCCGTTCTTCAACGTCGGTATCCAGGGGCCAGCTCAGGTCGCGCGGTCGTTCAAGGAGAACCCCCAGGCCTGGACGAAGACGGTCACGGCAATGATCGCCACGCCGACCCTGGCGGCCGAGGCGTGGAACCGTTCCGACGAGCAGCGGGCCAGGGACTACGCCGATGTGCCGCAGTACATCAAGGACCAGGGCGTGGTGATCATGATGCCCGGCGAGGCGCCGGTCGATGACGAAGGTAATCGGCGCCCGCAATACGCCTTCATCAATATGCGTAACTGGGCGCCGATCTCGACAATGGCGCGCGAGGCCGGCGCGCGGATCGCGGGCGACAACACGCGGACGTGGCAGGAGGTCGCCGGCAGTCTGTACGCCGGCGCGACGCCGTTCAAGGCCAACAACATTGCCGACCTGTCCAGCTCGTTCGCCGCGCCGATTCCGGGCGCCAGCGCGGCGACGCAGCTCAGCATCAATCATGACATTTTCCGCAACCGCGCCATCGTCAGCGAGCGCAACGACAAGAACGCCAGCGCCATCTCGAAGATGCTGACGCCGGCGCTCCAGGCTGGGGTGGACGCGATCGCCCCCGGGCGGGCGACGGTTCGTCCGTCCGCGATCGACTTCACCATCCAGGACACGCTGGCCGGCGTCGGCAGCTCGATCATGGGTGGTAGTGACGTGCTGGAGGGCGCGCTGACGGGCAAGCCGCGTGAGAACCGGACCAACGACATCGGCGGCGAGCCGCTGATCGGTGGTCTGGCCGGGCGCTTCGTCAAGGGTCAGACGGGCGAGCTGGCCAACCGTGCCCAGGAAGAACGGCTCGATCCGACGACGATGAAGATTCTGCGCGACAGCGGCATCAGTACCTACACCCCGGGCGCGGTGCGCGGGACGTTCCAATCGGTGCCGCTGAATCGGGCCGAGCAGACTGACTTTCAGACGCGCTCGAACGAGCTGGTCCGCGAATACCTGGAGCGGACCTCGAAAACCCGCGGTTGGGAGCAGGGCACACCGGAGCAGCGCCAGGATCTGGCCGAGAAAACGATCCAGCAGGCGCATGAGCGGGCGGGCACCGAAGTGCTCAAGACGATCCCGGTCGAAGAACGCAAGCGACGCATCAGAACCCAGTCCGCGGGACAGGCCGCATAAGGAGGCGACATGGCACAGGGCAATTCGCTGGCCGGGGCCTGGGGCACGTCAACCCAGCCGAAGCCGAACAGCATTCGCTGGCAGCCTGATTCGTCGCTGCCGACCGGCGGGTATTTCGTCAACATCGAGACCGGGCAGCCACTGACGCCCGGGGTTGGCACGCCGATTCCACCGAACTCGGTCTACGATCCGGCTACTGGACGATTTGGCGCGGCGGCGGGGGCTCCGGCGGCTGCCGCGACGACAGCTCCAGCGACGACTACGCCCGCGCCCGGGCCGAACGATGCTTTGCTAGCTCAGTGGATTGCCAAGCACGGTGCGCTTCAGGGCGGGCCGTTCGTCACCAATCCCAAGATCAAGAATTCCAGCGGGGTCCCGGGCGAAGACACCGAGATCGACAATCCGGACCCGACACATCGCTACACCTTCGCGGATGGCTCCACCCTGGAGGTGACCAAGTCGGGCGGCGTGGTCAAGGCGAGTGAGGTCAAGAAGACCGCCGATGACGGCCCCGGGCGGGTGGTCGGCGGCATTCTGTACGAGCCTGATCCGGATAATCCGGGTGGGCCGTGGATCGCCAAGACGCCGACTACCGGCCCCGAGACGCCGGGTCAGGCAGCTACCGCCGAGGGGACCAAGCTCGACAATCAGCTCAAGCAGGCGCTGATCAACCAGCGGGCGCGCAACGAGGCCGCGGGCAAGGGCTACGCGACCGATGACGAGCTGCGTATCTGGGCCGATGCGGCGCAGAAGGCCGGGCTGAGCGCTGACTCGACGGCGGCCCAGGTCGCCCGGCTGGCGAACCAGAACAAGAACGACGACATCAAGATGGTCAACGACACCAAGACCACCAATGCGGGTGTCGGACTGACCAACGCCACGACCGCGCGGGTGGGCGCCGAAACGACCCAGATCGGCGCTGCGACGGACAAGACGCGGGCCGAGATCGAGGCGCTGGGCCAGAAGACGCCGGCCGATGTCGATTACACCAAGGCCCAGACGGCCAAGACGCTGGCTGAGCTGAACAACCCGCAGGCCGCCGCGGTTGATACGACCGCGGAATTCACCGCCACGCGCAACCCGCAGACGGGTCAGATCACCTATTCGCGCAACGAGAACTACCAGCCCAAGGATGTCGCGGGTCAGATTGTCAACCTCCAGAACCAGGCCCAGCGCAAGCGCGATGAGCTGAACCAGCAGCTCGTCGCCGGCAAGCTGACCGGCGAGCAGGCGACCACCCTGTTCAACTCCTGGTGGGACCAGACTGTCGAGCCGCGGCGAGCGGGCATTCAGCAGGCCCAGGACCAGGTCCGCTTCGAGAATCAGATCAAGGCCAGTGGCGAGCAACGGGCGGCGTATCAGGCCGCCAACCTGGCCGGCGGCCAGGCGATCGACGCCTATCAGGCGCAGGCCAAGAATCGCGTTGGCCCGGGCTACGCCGGCGCGATGCAGAGCATCCTCGATGCCTACAAGAACGGCACGACGGTCGGGCCGATCGACGCCAAGGGGCTTGTCTGGGAAGCGCCGGACATGGCCCAGCTCGCCCAGAAGGCGACGCAGGATGCGCTGAAGACGATCTCTCCTTTTGCCGCCGCGCAGACGGGTAATCCAGGTGGCGGTGGCTTGCAGGTGCCGGGCGGGATGGACTTGAGTAGCGGGCTCGATCGAACCCGGTACGGTTTCGGGGGTGGCCCAACCGGGGTTCCCGTAGCGGCCGGTGGTGGCGGCGCAACCCCGCCAGTGGTGGCAGGTGGCGGTGGGGGCGTTGTGACCGCGGCTGCCCCCGCCGCCGCTGCGGCAGCCGCAGCTACGCCCGACTGGTACACCGAGTGGCGCAAGCGCCAGGACGCCGACGTGGCCCTGCAACGGCAGCAGGCCGGTATTGGTAACTACGTTTTCGGCGGGTAACAGCGTGTTGCATTCCAGGTGGAGGTGATTCACAATGACCGACGAACCACAAACGAGTCTTTCGACGGGCTCCACCCCCAGTGATGCAGCGGCAGCCGCGGGGTCTTCGGAGTCGCCCGCGAGTGAATCTTCAACCGCAACCCCGAGCTGGCTGGATCGCCTGCTGGGGCGGCGACCGGAGAAGGCACCGGGTGACGAGGCGGAGGCCAACGGCGAGCCAGGCGCGTCACCGAAGCTGGAGATTACCGAGGAAGAACTCCAGCGTCGCGTCCAGGCGGAAACAGATCGGCGTGAAGAAAAGCGCCGACAGGAAGCCGCGCGTGAGCAGCGACGCCGACTGCGGGACGAGGACCCCTGGGAATACACCAGGTTGGAGCGCGAAGCCGAACAGGTGGCTGCGGCCGAGAACGGGTTCGTCTCCCAGCTCCAGCAGATCGGCAGCATTCACGATCGGGCGACCCTCGATCCGCTCCTGGAAATGATTCCCGAGGCCGACCGCGAGCGCATTCTCAAGATGGAGAAGGCGGGCGTCGGGCTCGAAGGGCGAACCCTCATCGTCAAAGAGGCGCTGAAGGCGCTCGAAAAGCAGTGGAAGAACAACGGCAGCACGGAGGCCGAGCGCAAGCTCCGCACCAATGCGGCCTTTCGGAAACAGGTTCTCGCGGAGATGCGGGGACAGCGGACCAGCGAACCCGACCTGCTGCCGGCCAGCTCCGGCGAGGGTGGCGATCGCTCCCTGTCACGCCTGCTCCGCGACTATTACTCCGGCTAGTCAGGCGGGTCCCCGCCGCTAGCGCGGTAGGGACAGACGATGCCATACAACTCGATCGCCACCCGCGCCACGCCAGGCGGCGGGCCGCTTATCCCCGAGGAATACCAGCGTCAGATCGTGCAGTCGATCGTGGAGAAGTCCGCGGCGCTGCAACTGTTCAAGCACATCAAGATGTCGCGGGCGCAGCAGCGCATTCCGGTCCTCAGCCAACTCCCCCTGGCTTACTGGATCGGTGGCGCGTCACTGGACGCCCGCGACATCGGCCTGAAGCAAACCACGTCGATCGCGTGGGACAACGTGTTCATCAACGCTGAAGAGATCGCAGTTATCGTGCCGATTTCGAAAAATCTGCTCGATGACCTCGACTACGATTTCTGGAGCGAGATCAAGCCCCGCGTCACGGAAGCGTTTGGCGTGGCGTTGGACGAAGCGATTTTTTTCGGGACCAATGCGCCGACAACGTTCCCGCCGTCGATCGTCGCCGCGGCTGCCGCGGCAGGTAACGAGGTCCTGGCCGGCGCCAGCACGATCGATTTCCTGGACGACATCAACACCGCGATGGCGACCGTCGAGAGCGATGGTTTCGATGTCAACGGCTTCTGGGCGAGGAAGCAGGTCAAAGCCAAACTCAGGGGTTTGCGCGACACGACCAAGGGGTTGCTCTACTACCCCGACACGGCACCGACCGGGGAGGCAAATGTTGGCTCCCTGTACGGCGAGAAGATCATCTTCTCGAACGCCGGGCTCGGCGGCATGGCTACTGGCGCGGCGTTCACCTCGATGATCGGTGGCGACTGGGACCAGGGCCTCCTGGCGATCCGCGACGACATCAGCATGCAGATGTTTGACACGGGCGTGATCTCGGACGCGGCTGGCTTGACCGTCTACAACTTGCTCCAGCAGGACATGGTGGCGCTCCGCGTCACGGCCAGGTTCGGCTTTGCGGTCCCCAATCCGCTGACGCGCCAGAATCAGACCAAGGCCACCCGCTATCCGTTCTTCCATCTGAAGCAGAAGGCCACCACCGGTGGTGAAGGCTGATGACTACCCAACCAGTTCAGCCGCGGGTTCCTGATCCGGAGAAAGACCTGCCGGACTTCGACCCGCGGCAGCCGAACGTGCCCAGTGACGATCCGAACCAGGTGCCGGACGAGCCCGAGCCCGAGCCGGAAGATGCCAAGCAAAAGTGAGAAGCAGCGCAAGTTCTTCGGCGCCGAGCTGGGCCGCAAGCGCGAGGGTCAGAAAACCGAAACGGGCCTGAGCGAGAAGAAGCTCGAAGACTTTGCCCGCAAGCCCAGGAAAGGGAAGAAGTGATGCCCAGAGTGCGCTTCCTGGCGCCCTCGTCAGACCCGCGTCCGGAGAAGGCCGGCACCGTCTACGGGGCCGGCCACGAGACGGATTACGACACGGACGACTACGACTACATCAAAACCCTGTGGCTGGAGGGCAAGGTCGAACTACTCGACGGCGTGCCCATTGCGTCGCCTGAGGGCCAGACCAGGACCACGCCGGCCAAAGAGGAGCCGAAGAAATGAAGGTAGTCCTGCTCGCCCCGCACACGATTGGTGATCAACCGTATGCGGCCGGCGCCGAGATCGACGTGGACGACGAGACGGCAATGGAGCTGCGCGCGGCCGGCAAGGCTGGCCTGCCCTATGACGCCAAGGCTCAGGAGCGCGGCGAGTACAGCGCCCGCACCGGGCGGCAGGGTGATCCGGCGCCGCATGCGCCGCAGGCGCCCGAACCGCTCAATGCCCCGGAGCGCAAGAAGCAGTGACCACGCTGGCCGACGTGGAGCGGGCTGTCGCGCGCCGCGTCGGCCCGTATTTCGCCGCGGTCCACGACGCCTCGCGGGGTGGCACCGCCCGCGCGGCGTACTTCCCCGAGCTGCAATCGGGCGTGTCGATGGGCGAGCCAGAGAACCTGTGGCTACTGCGCCGCGGGGTCAAGCAGGACGACACGCCGATCGTCGTCGGGCCACAGGACCGGCAGCGCCTGGTGCAGGCCTACGACTCGAACGCGGGCACGATCATTGTCGAGCGGAACTGGCAGCAGCCGACCCAGCCCGGCGAGGTGTGCGAGTTCCATCATCTCAATCCCATGACCGAGCTCCGGCCGGCAGTGCAGGCCGGGCTACGGCGCTGCTTCGCGCTTGACCAGGTGGTGCTGGCGGGTAACGAGGGCGAGATGGACGTGACCGCCCAGGCACCGTGGATCACCGGGCCACGTCAGATTCAGGCCCTGTTCTATACCTATCCACTTGGCTCGACGGCCTACACCAATATCCCCTTCAAGGCCTACAGCCGCAGTGGCCACGTCATCATCAGCGCTGGTGGCTACCTGCTGAACGGCGCGGTGATCACCGCCCGGCGGCCCGCGGACACGTTCGTCAACGGCGTCACCGGCACGCCGACGCAGGACAGTGACGAGCTGGCGGTCGACCTGGACTACGGCGCCGCGGCCGGGCACATCGAGGCCTGGCACACCATCCCCGAGCGACTGTTCACCGCGGCAGCGGGCGGGCGGCAGGCAACCCAGCAGATGGCCGCGGTGGAGATGACCCGGCAGACCCAGATATGGATGCCGTACAGCCCGGGCTCGTTCGGCTTCGATGTTCCGTTCAGCCTGGGAGGCCTGTCGAGTGTCGCTCGATAGCCTGGTGACGGCGCCGACCGCCAACGTCAACCCGGTGCCGCCGCTGCACTCGTCGGGCATCCCTGGCCCACCTGGGCCGCAGGGGCCACCGGGCGCAGATTCGACCGTGCCCGGGCCACCTGGACCGCAGGGGCCGCCCGGGCCGCAGGGACCAGAGGGCGATGCTTCGACGGTGCCGGGGCCACCCGGCGCGACCGGTGGGCAGGGACCGATGGGGCCGACCGGGCCGACCGGTCCGGCGTCAACCGTGCCTGGGCCAGCGGGGCCGACCGGCCCGACAGGCAGTACCGGGCCGCAGGGGCCAGCCGGAGCAACTGGGCCGGCGGGGCCGACAGGTCCAGCCTCAACCGTCCCGGGTCCGCAAGGCCCAGTTGGTCCAGCCGGGACGACTGGCGCGACGGGGCCGCCCGGGGCTGACTCGACGGTCCCTGGCCCACCCGGTCAGGGCGTGCCGACCGGCGGGACCGCGGGGCAGCTCCTGGCCAAGAACAGCAGCACGAACTACGACACCGCGTGGATACCGCCACCCAGCGGCGGTGGCGGCCTGACCCTGCCCCTGGGTCAGGCACTCACCTTTGCCCCGGACAACACCTACGACGTGGGTGCGGCTGCGGCGAACCGACCGCGGACGGTTTATGCCGCGACCTCCTTCATCGGCCCCGGGGCAGTTCCGACCGGCGGCGCGAGCGGCGACATGCTGGTCAAGAGCAGCGCCTCGAACTATGCCCTGAGCTGGGTGGCACCGTTCACCCAGACGCTGGCCGACGCGCGCTACCTCACCCCGGCTACGGCAGCGTCCACGTACGTCCCGCTGGCTGGTGGCAGCGTGATGACCGGCCTGCTCGGCCCGACCACCACGAACACCCGCGACCTGGGGACGACGACGCTGCGCTGGCGCAAGCTGTGGACCGTGGACATCGAGTCCACCAACGTGCCCACGGTCAACGGGGTGTCGCTCGATACGCGCTATGCCCTGGCGGGGAGCGGAATCACCCTGCCGCTCGGGCAGAACCTGACGTTCAGCCCAGACAACACCTACGACATTGGTGCCGCCGGGGCGACCCGCCCGTACCGGGCCTACATTGGCGGGTCGGTGATCACGCCATCGGTTGACACCCAGAACGCCGGCCCGACGACCAACAACGGGCTGGTGCTGCGGTCGAACAACACTGCGCGCTGGATCGTGCTCAGTACCGGCGAGTTCGTCGCCAACGCCGATAACACGTACGACATCGGGGCCAGCGGAGCGCAGCGGCCCAGGACGATCTACGTCGGCACCACGTTGTTCGCCGGGGTCAACGTGTCAACGCCAGCGGTTGAGTCAACGAGCGGGCTGCGGGTGAACGGAACCTCGCTCAGCTTCCAGATCAGCGGCGTAAACAAGTGGACCGTAAGCTCAGCCGGACACCTGCTGGCAGCCACAGACAACACGCTGGACATCGGCGCGTCCGGCGCGACCCGGCCGCGCTACGTCTATGCCGGTACCGGGGTCATCACGCCCGTGGTGGCGACCGCGCTGGTGCAGTCAGGCTCAGCGTTGCAGTTCTACGCGAACAACGCTGCCAAGTGGCGCATCCACACGACCGGGGATCTGTGGGCAGAGACTGATAACGCCTTCGACATTGGGGCCAGCGGCGGCAGTCGTCCACGCGATGTGTACCTGGGTCGTGATCTGACGATTGGCGGAACGACCTATATCGGCCCCAGCGGAACGACGCTTGCCCCGCGCATCCGGGTTATGCCGAATCACAGCCATGGCTTGCTAGTGGAAGCCCCGAACATGTACGCGATGCTGTGTAGCGGCGCGATGGGCGCGATGACCTGCAACGCCTATCACGATGGCTCAGTCTGGAACCGCTATAGCGTGGGTCAGTCGGCGGGCTATATCTGGGTGACGGGGGGCGGGATGGGCTTTCAGCTTGCCCCGGCCGGAGCCAATCCGATTACGTGGACCGACATGTTCAATGTCAGTTCGAATGGCGATGCCCGCGTCAAAAACTGCCTGTTCGTGGACTACAACACGATCTGGCTTTACAACGACGGCAACCGGAAGTTCTACGCCAACGGGCCAGGCATTTCCTATGGCTGTG
>Ga0207683_10006050_pt1 | contig 10361 bp, 9 predicted proteins | sample KBSM73metaG_FD_184333 | JGI IMG/M metagenome (GOLD analysis project Ga0207683, IMG submission 184333) | Miscanthus rhizosphere microbial communities from Kellogg Biological Station, Michigan, USA - KBS M7-3 metaG (SPAdes) (version 2) | ecosystem: Host-associated > Plants > Roots > Rhizosphere >...
GTCTTGCGCGCGCGCCACGATCTGCCGCAGGTCGTCTTCCGACAGCGGCTGCAGCACGTACACCGCAGCGCGCGACAGCAAGGCCGAGTTGACCTCGAACGACGGGTTCTCGGTGGTGGCGCCGATGAAGGTAAACAACCCCGATTCCACGTGCGGCAGAAACGCATCCTGCTGGCTCTTGTTGAAGCGATGCACCTCGTCGACGAACACGATGGTGCGCTGCTGCGCCAGGCCGTCGCGTGCCGCGGTGGCGCGCTCGACCGCCTCGCGGATGTCCTTCACACCCCCAAGCACGGCGCTGATTGCGATGAACTGGGCGTCGAATGCATGCGCCATCAACCGAGCGATGGTGGTCTTGCCGGTGCCCGGCGGGCCCCAAAGAATGCAGGAATGCGGCTGTCCGGATTCGAAGGCAATCCGCAACGGCATGCCGGCGCCGAGCAGATGCTGCTGGCCGATCACCTCCCCAAGGGTGCGCGGGCGCAGGCGTTCGGCAAGGGGCGCGTGGACGGTGGAAGAGCGACTGGCCATGTTGCGATTACACCGCGCTCCCGTCACCTGCGACGTCGGTCGGTCGCGCATGCTCTTGGCGGTGAATCGGCGAGCGCACACAATCGCTCACACTTTTCCTGTTGTCATGCCATTCCGACCGACCCTTCATCACGTCTTTGTCACGGGCGCCACCGGCTACTTGGGCCGCTCGCTGAGCCAGGCGCTGATCGACCGCGGCCACACGGTGCACGGCCTGACGCGGCCGCGTTCGAACGCGTCGCTGCGCGAAGGTGTTCACCCCGTCGTCGGCGACGCCCTGTCGGCCGCGAGCTATGTCGGCTCCGTGCCGCCGGCCGACACCGTCGTGCACTTGGTGGGCACGCCCAAACCCGACCCGAGCAAGGTGGCGGAATTTCGCGCCATCGACCTGGCTTCGCTGGACGCTGCGCTCGTCGCCGCGCACACCGCAGGCGTCAAGCACTTCGTGTACGTGAGTGTGGCGCAGCCAGCGCCGGTGATGCGGGCCTACGTCGAGGCGCGCAAGCTCGGCGAAGCGCTGATCCGCAACTCGGGGCTCAACGCCACGGTTCTCAGGCCGTGGTACGTGATCGGTCCCGGACGTCGCTGGCCGCTGTTGTTCGAGCCGCTCTACAAGATCGCGGCGTACGTGCCGGCCTGGAGGGACACCGCCGAGCGACTGGGTCTGGTCACGCTCGAACAGATGACGGCGGCGCTGGTGCACGCCGTGGAGCATCCGGCGCTGGGTGTGCGGGTGGTCGAGGTGCCGACCATCCGGTCGCCCGTTCCGGACTGAACGCGGCTACTGCTTGAGCACGTCGGCACCGGCCGGCGCCTTGAACTCGAAGGTGCTGGCCGGCAACGGCGGATTGACGTCCACCTTGCCGAAACGCAGCAGGGACCGCTGGCCGAAGGCGTCGAGGATGTCGAGTGCCGCCAAGGCCTCGCCCTGGAAGCCGATCTGGACGCTCTGCAACTGGCCGTCCTTGCTTTTCGGCGTCGCCTTGACCCACTGCAGGCCGTCTCGCTCGGGCTGCGCTTCGAGCGCAAAGTCACTTTGCAGTGCCTTCAGATCAGGCGCGGCGGCAATCAGGGCTGCGGGCGTCGAGCCCAGCGCCTGCTGCTGCTTGCGCTGCGTCACCTGGTTCAGATCGGCGTCGTAGAGCCACAGCGTCTGGCCGTCGGCCACGATGGTTTGGGTAAACGGCTTCTTGTAGTCGAAGCGGAATCGGCCGGGCCGCTGGAACTCGAAGGTGCCGCTCGACGACTTGACGCGCGGGGCCTGGCCGTCGCGCGCGGGCGGCGTCACGGTCTGGGTGAATTCGGCGCGGCCCGACTTGGCGTTTTTGACGAAGGCCTCCAGGCTGTCCATGCCGCCGGCCCACACCGTCGCAGCCGAACACAGAACGAGCGCGGTGATCGCGCGTCGATGGAATGTCATGAGCAAGCGCTCCTTCAAATGAACTCCGGCGCAAATTCAGCGCGCCGTCGTTCCACGATAGCGCGCAACAAGGCTTTGCGTTCGTCCGGTTCGTGAAGACTCTCCACGTCTTGCAAAACCTTCGCAAAGTAGTTGTCCGAACGCAAGCGCGATGCCTTCACGTGGCCGCTGGCGTTGCTTCGCACATTCACGTAGTCGCCGAAGATGCCGTTGTGGAACAGCGGTGTCAGGCCCAGCGGCATCTGGTGCAGGTGTGACAGCACCGAAGGCGGCAGCTTCGCGAAAGCTTCCGTCGCATACCCAAAGCCGTAACGCCAGCTCGTTCCGAAAGACACGCCACCGCCATGGAAGTGCGATGCGAGTTGCGCGGTGGTGACGTGAAATCCGTCGAGGTGATCGAGCAGGCGCAGCGCGGAGCACAAATCGGGCGAAGTGGTGTCGAAGAACGGCACGCCGCCTGCGCGAATGGCGCGGATGCTTTGCAGATCGGTAAAGCAATTGAAGGCCCGCGGTGCACCAAAGCAGATCGTCTCCCAGCCGTTCACCAGGAAGCCGGCCAGCACCTCGACACTGGAAGCCATCTGGCACTCGAGCGGCGCGCCTACGCCATAGCCAAAATGCGGTTGCAGTTGCAGTTCGTCGAGCCCAGGCCGGTCTTGCAGATAACTGTGGTTGCCCGGCTCCCAAACATGAGAGACGAGTTCGAACACCAGCGCCCGGCAGTCGCCATCCGCAAGCAGCGGATGCACTTTGTCCAGCGCGTCGTGGGCGATCACGGCCTTGTCTTGGCACACGTGAAGAAACCGGCCGCGCGCATGCGCCAGGCCGGCTTCGATGTTTTGCGACATCCAGACATCGCCGGTGCGCACATAACGAAACCGGCTGTCGAGCCAGCTTTGCCAGCCGCCGAAATAGGCACGCGCGGTGTCGCTGCCGGGATCGCTGTCGAGCAGGATCACTTCGAAATCGCCGAAGCTCTGCGTTCGCAACGATTCGAGGGCAAACCGGAGGTGGTGAACGCGCCCTTTCGTGGGAATCAGGATGGTAAAGAACGGTGCATCGGCGGGCATGCAGCGCCTTTTACTCCGAGCGCGCAGGCACCAGGATCTCGCGCTGGCCGCTGCCACTCATCGCGCTGACGAGTCCGGCCTTTTCCATGTCTTCGACCAGTCGTGCGGCGCGGTTGTAGCCGATCTTCAGGTGCCGCTGCACCAGCGAGATGCTCGCCTTGCGATTCTTCAGGACCACTTCGACGGCCTGGTCGTACATGGGGTCTTTTTCGGCGTCGGAGTCACCGCCGCCCAGCAGGTCGTCGTCGCCGTCGACGGTGCCACCTTCCAGCACGCCGTCGATGTAGTCGGGCTCGCCCTGGCTCTTCAGGTAGGCCACCACGCGATGCACTTCTTCGTCGCTGACATAGGCGCCGTGCACGCGGATCGGCAACCCGGTGCCGCTGGGCATGTACAACATGTCACCCATGCCGAGCAGCGCCTCGGCACCCATCTGGTCGAGGATGGTGCGGCTGTCGATCTTGCTGGAAACCTGAAACGAAATGCGGGTCGGGATGTTGGCCTTGATCAGGCCTGTGATCACGTCGACGCTAGGCCGCTGCGTCGCCAGGATCAGGTGGATGCCCGCGGCACGTGCCTTTTGCGCCAGCCGTGCGATCAGTTCCTCGATCTTCTTGCCGACCACCATCATCAGGTCGGCCAATTCGTCGATCACGACGACGATATGCGGCTCGCGCTTGAGCGGCTCCGGATCGTCCGGTGTCAGGCTGAAGGGGTTGTAGATGAACTCTTCGCGCGCCTTCGCCTCATCGATCTTGGCGTTGTAGCCGGCCAGGTTGCGCACGCCCAGCTTGCTCATCAGCTTGTAGCGCCGCTCCATCTCGGCCACGCACCAGTTCAGGCCGTGCGCGGCCTGCCGCATGTCGGTGACGACGGGCGCCAGCAGGTGAGGAATGCCTTCGTAGACAGACATCTCGAGCATCTTCGGGTCGATCATCAAGAGCCGCACGTCGCGCGCTTCGGCCTTGTAGAGCAGCGACAGGATCATCGCGTTGATGCCCACCGACTTGCCCGAGCCCGTGGTGCCGGCCACCAGCACGTGCGGCATCTTGGCCAGATCGGCCACCACCGGGTTGCCGATGATGTCCTTGCCCAGGCCCATCGTCAGCATCGACTTGCCTTCGTTGTAGACCTGCGAGCCGAGGATCTCGGACAGCTTGATCGACTGGCGTTTGGCGTTTGGCAACTCCAGCGCCATGTAGTTCTTGCCGGGGATCGTTTCGATCACGCGGATCGACACCAGCGAGAGCGAACGCGCCAGGTCCTTGGCCAGGCCGACGATCTGCGAACCCTTGACGCCGGTGGCCGGCTCGATCTCGTAGCGCGTGATCACCGGGCCGGGAGAGGCCAACACCACGCGGACCTCGACGCCGAAATCCTTGAGCTTCTTCTCGATCAGGCGCGAGGTCATCTCGAGCGTCTCGGGTGCCACGGTTTCCTGCCGCACCAGCGCTGCATCCAGCAGGTCGACCTGCGGCAGCTTGCTGTCGGGGAGTTCCTTGAACAGGGGCTTTTGCCGCTCCTTGACGACGCGGTCGCTCTTTGGCACTTCGGTCATGGCCGGCTCGATCTGCACCGGCGGCGTCTTCTCGCGGCGCTTGGGGCGCGGCAGCACGGTCAGCTCATCCGCCATCTCGGGATCGGCAATGCCGCGGTCGAACGCCGAGACTTCCTCGCGCTCGCGGCGCGCTTGCTTGCCCAGTGCGATGTCCTGGGCGATTTCGCGCTTTTCACGGCGCGACTCGAACAGCCAATACACGCGCGAACCGATGCGCTCGGCAATCTGACTCCACGAGAAACGAAACACCAGCGCCGAGCCGACGACGCCGGCCGCAATGGCGATCAGCGCCGAACCGGTGAAGCCCATCCAGCGCACGCTAAGCGGCCCGACGAAGTAACCCAACACGCCACCGCCATGACCCGGTAGCCGGAACTCGAGCCGGTACAACCGCGACCATTCCAGCACCGCGCTTGCAGCAACGAGCAAAAGCAAGCCGACCCAGAAGGCAATGCGGCTGCGATTGAAGCGTCCGCGCGGCGCCGGCTCGGCCGACGCGCCCTCACCGCCACGCAACCAGCCCGCCAGCGAGGACAGCCACACGCGCAGCGCAGCGGCCAGACCCCACCAGACCGAATAGCCTGCAAGGAAGTAGCTCCCGTCGGCCACCCAGGCGCCGATGCGCCCGCCCCAGTTCTTCACGTCGCCACCAGTTCCGGAGGTGGACCAGGCCGCATCCGACGGGGTGAAGCTCAGCATGGCGAGCAACCAGAACAAGAGGCCGACGAAGCCGGCAATCAGCGTGAGTTCTTGTGCAAAACGCAGGGCGCGCAGGCGCACCGGCTGCTCCATGGGCTCGGAGCTCGATTGGAGGGTGTTCAGCAAATAGGTCATGTCGGCAGCGGCAGGCGGCTCGCGTGCGCAGGCGAGCGCAAAATTGCCATCGAGATTACAACGAACGGGGTTGCGGTCGCGCGCATGGCGACCTCTGCGGGCATCCGGCGTGGTGGCCGGGCCACAGGGCTCAGGCGAGCGATGAGAGGCGGTCCTTGACGATCATCGAGCCATCGTCCTGAGTGTCGACGAAGCCCCGCTCTTCCAGGTCTTTCATGACCCGGCTGACCATCTCGCGCGAGGCTCCCACCATCTTGGCCAGATCCTGGCGCGAAATCTTGTCGCGAATTTTCAGATTGCCGGCCCCGTCGTCGACCGCGAACTCGAGCAGCGAACGGGCCACGCGCCCATAGACATCCATGAGCGCAAGCGACTCGATCTTGCGATCAGCGTGACGCAAGCGTCCGACCAGGCCCCGCATGATGTTGTAGGACATCGATGAGTTCTCGGGCAAACAGCGCGAGAAGGCATCGCGGCCCAGGGTCAACACGTCGGTCTGCACCTCGGTGCGAACGGTGGCCGAGTGCGGCTCGTCGTCGATCAGGCTCATCTCGCCGATGTAGTCGCCCGGATGCAGCGTGGCGAGGATGACCTCGCGGCCGCGACTGTCGGAGCTCATCACACGGGCACGGCCCGTGAGGATGATGTAGAGCGCGTCGGACTTCTTGCCCTGCTCGACGATGATTTCGGAGCGCTTGAAACGCTTTTTGATGATGGCGTCGGCGATGCTGGCCGACTGGGTGGGTGTGAGTGCGGAGAACAGCGGTACGCGACGCAGCAGTTCTAGATTGGACAACATGGACATCGATCGACCCCTTACCTCACGCAATCTCTCAGCGATGGATTAATACAATCGCACGCATTGAAAAGAGACCGGCTTTCGCACTGAACCGAGTCGCGATACTCGGTCTCGAATTGCCAAAATGTACACGGAGCGGCCACACGGTCCTAGGTTTAAACACATGTCATCTCCCTCGCGTCACGCAAAAGTGCTCATTTTGGGCTCCGGCCCTGCCGGCTACACCGCCGCCGTCTATGCGGCCCGCGCCAATCTGGAGCCGATGCTGATCACGGGCATGGCGCAAGGCGGCCAACTCATGACGACGACCGAAGTCGACAACTGGCCTGCAGACGTCCACGGCGTGCAAGGCCCCGAACTGATGCAGCGGTTTCTCGAGCACGCCGAGCGCTTCAAAACCCAGGTCGTTTTCGATCACATCGGCAAGGTCGACTTTTCCAAACGGCCCTTCACGTTGACCGGCGACAGCGGCATCTACACCTGCGATGCACTCGTGATTGCCACCGGCGCATCGGCCAAATACCTCGGGCTGCCTTCCGAAGAAAACTTCATGGGACGTGGCGTCTCGGGCTGCGCCACTTGCGACGGCTTCTTTTATCGTGATCAGGAAGTCTGTGTGGTGGGGGGCGGCAACACTGCCGTCGAAGAGGCGCTTTACCTGTCGAACATCGCGAGCAAGGTCACGCTGATACATCGGCGCGACAAGTTCAAAGCCGAGCCCATCCTGGTCGACAAGCTCAACGCCAAGGCGGCCGAGGGAAAGATCGAGCTCAAGACCTTCAATGTGCTGGACGAAGTGTTGGGCGACGACTCCGGCGTGACGGGTATACGGATCAAGAGCACGAAGACCGGGTCAACCGAAGATATCGATCTGAAGGGGTGCTTCATTGCGATCGGACACCACCCCAACACCGACATCTTCGAAGGCCAGCTCGAGATGAAGGATGGGTACATCGTGACGCGTGCCGGACTCCAGGGCTTCGCCACCATGACCAGCGTGCCGGGCGTCTTTGCAGCCGGCGACGTGCAAGATCACATTTATCGGCAAGCCATCACCAGCGCGGGCACCGGCTGCATGGCGGCGCTCGATGCGCAGCGCTTTCTGGAGCAGGAAGGCTGAAGCCGCGATCCGGTCTATAATCGCCGGCTTTGCCAAAACTGCCCGATCCCCGCGACCGGGCGCCCGGTTACGGGGGGTTTAGGCAAGCAGGGTTACCGCCACCCTTTCATGGCGAGGTGAGGCCCCCACGACAGTGGCGGCCGTTTCGATCGGAGTGTCCACATGGCACGCGTATGTGAAGTCACGGGCAAGGGCCCGATGGTCGGGAACAACGTTTCCCACGCCAACAACAAAACCAAGCGCCGGTTCCTGCCGAACCTGCAACATCGTCGTTTTTGGGTCGAAAGCGAAAACCGCTGGGTGCGCCTGCGCGTTTCGAGCGCAGCACTGCGCCTGATCGACAAGAACGGCATCGACTCCGTGCTCGCAGACCTGCGCGCACGCGGCCAAGCTTAAGGAGCTTCATCATGGCAACGAGCAAAGGCGGACGCGAAAAGATCAAGCTGGAATCCACCGCGGGTACCGGCCATTTCTATACGACGAGCAAGAACAAGAAGACGATGCCCGAGAAGATGTCGATCATGAAGTTCGACCCCAAGGCACGCAAGCACGTCGAGTACAAGGAAATCAAGCTGAAGTGAACGCTTCGGCCTGAATGAAAAAAGCCCCGCACTGCGGGGCTTTTTTATTGGGTCGACCGCAGCAAGCAAGCTGCGGTCGACGGATCATCACACACGCGCGGCGCGCAACCGAACCGAGAAGTCACGCAACGCGGCAATGCCGCTGGCTTCGGCGCGATGGCACCAAGCGGCCAGGTCAGCCGTCAGTTGCTCGCGCGACTGCGACGTGTTGAGCCACATCTGGCGCAGTTCTTCGCGCATCGTCACCATCTTGTCGAGCACCGGGTGAGCTGCGCGTGCCTGCGCAAGTTGCAAACGCATCGCAGCAGGCACCTTGTCGTCGTCGCGGTGCAGCCAGCGCTTGGCCGACTTGATGACCGACAGGTCTGCACCCTTGGCCTTCAGTGCCGCCAATTCGTCGCCACACGCACTGCGCATGCCGCGCGCGTAGCCCGCCATCACTTCGTAGCGGTTGGCAATCACGGCTTCCAGTGTCTTCTCATCGGCCACGGCCTTGATGTCGCCCAAAAGCATCTTCGGCGGAATCTTCTTGACTTTGGCCCAGCCGATCTTCTGCATCAGGCTGATATAGACCCACCCCAGATCGAATTCGTACTTCTTGACCGAAAACTTGGCCGACGTCGGGTAGGTGTGATGGTTGTTGTGCAACTCTTCGCCGCCAATGATCAAGCCCCAGGGCGACACGTTGCGGCTAGCGTCGGGCGCTTCGAAGTTGCGGTAGCCCCAATAGTGGCCAATGCCGTTGATGATGCCGGCCGCCGTGATCGGGATCCAGAGCATTTGCACGGCCCAAACGGCCATGCCAGCCACCCCGAACAGGGCCAGATTCAGCACCAGCATCACGCCGACGCCTTGCCAGCTGTAGCGGGTGTAAAGGTTGCGCTCGATCCAGTCGTCGGGCGTCCCATGGCCGTAACGCTCCATCGTTTCTTTGTTCTTGGACTCTGCGCGATACAGCTCTGCGCCGCGCCACAAGACTTCCTCGATGCCCTTGACTTGCGGGCTGTGCGGATCGTCGACGGTTTCGCACTTGGCGTGGTGCTTGCGGTGAATGGCCACCCACTCCTTGGTCACCATGCCGGTGCCGAGCCACAACCACAGGCGGAAAAAGTGCGAGGGGATGGGGCCCAGATCCATCGCACGATGCGTCTGCGTGCGGTGCAGGAAGATCGTGACGGCAGCGATCGTGATGTGGGTAGTGGCGAGCGTGTACAACACGATCTGCCACCAGCTCAGGTTCCACAGGCCGTTGGCCAGCCAGTCGATGGCCGAGTTCAGAACGGCATTGTCGGGAAGAAACAAGTGAGGTCTCCATGGGCAGCACGAAGGTGCGCCTTCTCAGAATGCCGCGATTTTAAATGAGAGGGTCGAAAAAAACCCTTGATTTCCATCAGGAAACCCGGTCTTAGCACCTTTTTGGAGGGTGCAGCCTAGCGCCGCTGCCAAATCGCCGCGAAAAACGCATCGGTGCCTTGCCGGTGCGGCCACAGCCGCAGGTAGCGGGTGCCACCGTCCCCGCCCGCGCACAGGCCAGCGGCCGCCTCCACCTTTAGATCTGCCAGTACGTTGGCGGCGTCCAGCGCCACGAAGTCCGGATGCGCGGCACTGAACGCATCGGCAATCGCCTCGTTTTCGTCACCCAGCAGGCTGCACGTCGCGTACACCAGGCGCCCGCCGGACTTGAGCAGACGCGACGCGCCTTGCAGGATTTCAGCCTGGCGCACCGCGAGTTCCTGGACGGAGGTCGGCGACTGCCGCCATTTCAGGTCCGGGTTGCGGCGCAGTGTGCCCAAGCCCGAACACGGCGCGTCGACCAGCACCCTGTCGATCTTGCCAGCCAGGCGCTTGATACGGTCGTCGCGCTCGTGGGCGATCGCGGCCGGGTGTACGTTCGACAGCCCGCTGCGCGCCAGCCGAGGCTTGAGCGCATCCAGGCGATGGGCCGATGTATCGAAGGCATAAAGCCGGCCCGTATTGCGCATGGTGGCACCGATCGCCAGCGTCTTACCACCGGCACCGGCACAAAAGTCGACCACCATCTCGCCGCGCTTGGCATCCAGCAGCAACGCGAGCAGCTGAGAGCCCTCGTCCTGTATCTCGACCGCGCCGCGCAAAAACGCGTCTTGCTTGTTGAGCGCCGGCTTGCCTTCCAGGCGCAAGCCCCAAGGCGAAAAGGGCGTCGCCGTCGACTTGATGGCCGCCTTCGTCAGTTCGGCCTGTACCTCGGCGCGCTTTGCAGTAATGGCGTTGACACGCAAGTCGAGCGGCGCCGGCTGCTGCAGGCTGTCGGCCAGTCGCAGGAACTCGTCGCCCAGTTGCGCCTTGAGCGGCCCGACCAGCCATTCGGGGAGGTTGTGCCGATGCCGCTCCAGCAGATCCGACGTCTGTACCGCGTCACAGGCGTCGAGCCATCGCTTCTCCTTGTCGTCGAGCGCGCTCTTGAGGAAA
>Ga0207683_10006051_pt1 | contig 10358 bp, 7 predicted proteins | sample KBSM73metaG_FD_184333 | JGI IMG/M metagenome (GOLD analysis project Ga0207683, IMG submission 184333) | Miscanthus rhizosphere microbial communities from Kellogg Biological Station, Michigan, USA - KBS M7-3 metaG (SPAdes) (version 2) | ecosystem: Host-associated > Plants > Roots > Rhizosphere >...
CGGCCGAACAGCGTGGTGATGCCGCGCGACTCCCAGATCAGGTTGGCGTTGATGGCCGCGCCGGCCTCGATAGTCTTGAACGGATAGACCTTGACGCCCGGCGCCAGCACCGCCTCGGCCCCGATCGAGCACTCGTCCCCCACGGCGACGCCGTCGTTCAAGACGGCGTGCGGACGCACGTCGTCGATCACTGGAAGACGCGCAAGGCTGCCTATCGGATCACCCTCGCCGACGGCACGGAACTGGTTGCGAGCGGCGACCACCGATTCCTCACCGAGCGCGGTTGGAAGCACGTGACAGCGGCGATGCGCCCCGAGCAGCGGCCGTATCTCACGACGAACAACTCGCTCGTCGGCCCTGGCCGTTTCGCGGCTCGCCCGATCGAGTCGGACGCCTACCGCCGAGGGTATCTGTGTGGCGTCGTCCGCGGAGACGCGCTGCTACGACGCTACGACTATTCGGGCCGCCGCGACCGGAAGGACGTGCAGTACCAGTTCCGGCTCGCACTCATCGATCTCGAAGCGCTCGCACGAACGAAGCGCTATCTACAGTCTCTTGCGATCGAGACGCACGAGTACGAGTTCCAGGCCGCTCGAGTCGGCTACGCGCCGCTGAGGGCGATTCGCATTCATGCCCGACACCACTTCGAGGTGATCAAATCGGAGATCGAGTGGCCGCACTCGCCGAGCGATGACTGGAGCAAAGGCTATCTGGCGGGGATCTTCGATGCAGAAGGCTCTCGCAGCACTGGCGTATTCCGCATCTCGAACAGCGATCGCGAGATCCTCGACCATACGGTTGCGGCGATGCACCGGTTCGGCTTCGATGTCGTCGAAGAAGCACCTCGAGATCTGATGCGCAGTCGGCCGGTGTCAAACATCCGCCTGCGCGGCGGACTCCACGAGCACCTGCGCTTCTATCACCTGACGAACCCGGCCATCACCCGCAAGTGGGACCTGGACGGCTGTCAGGTGAAGCACCCGACGGATCTGCGAGTCATCTCGGTCGAGCCACTCGGCGAGCGACCTCTATTCGACATCACGACTGGCACCCGTGACTTCATCGCGAACGGGGTCGTGAGCCATAACTGCTACGCACGGCCTTCACACGAGTATCTCGATCTCGGTGCGGGCACCGACTTCGACACGAAGATTGTGATCAAGCCGAAGGCGCCCGAGCTGCTGCGCGAGGCGTTCGAGAAGCCGTCGTGGAAGGGCGAGCTCGTCATGTTCAGCGGCGTGACCGACTGCTATCAGCCGATCGAGCGCGAGCTGAAGCTGACGCAGCAGTGTCTTCAAGTTTGCCTCGAGTACCGCAATCCGGTGGCCATCATCTCCAAGCATGCGCTGGTCGAGCGGGACGTCGATCTGATCGCCGAGCTGGCGCGCGAGGCCGGTGCGCACCTGAGCGTCAGCCTCACGTGGATGGATGCCGAGCTCGCGCGCACGATCGAGCCGTGGGCTGCGTCACCGGCGCGGCGGCTCAAGGTGATCGAGACGTTCGCGAAGGCCGGCGTGCCGGTCGGCGTGATGTGCGCGCCGGTGATTCCTGGACTCAACGACGACCAGCTCGTGCGCGTGCTCGAGGCGGCGCGCGATGCGGGCGCGACCGGCGCCGGGTGGGCGCTGCTGCGGTTGCCCGGCGCGGTGAAGCAGGTGTTCGAGGAGCGGTTGCGCGCGGCGCTGCCGCTGGCGGCGGACAAGGTGATGCATCGCGTGCGCGAGACGCGCGGCGGCGAGAAGCTGTACGACCCGCGGTTCCACGTGCGCGGGCGCGGCGAAGGCGTGTATGCGCAGACGATCGCCGCGATGTTCGAGACCGCGGTGAAGCGGCTCGGACTCAACACACGAGACGAGGAGCGCGACTTCGTGTCGAGGTTCCGCCGGCCGCCCAAGGGCGGTCAGCTGTCGCTGTTCTGATCCCCCTTCGCGCGACCGCGCGCACTCCTGCGGCTTTCGACTCTGAAGTCGTACGCAGCGCATCCTGGCGTCGCGTAGATCAGCGGTCGTCCGATCGCTTCTGCGATGTAGATCTCGCCGAAGATGCGATAGCCCATGCGCTCGGTCGAACGCAGTGACTGGAAGTTCGTCGATCGCACGTACGAGATCAGGCCGCGCGAGCCTCGTTGCGTGTACGCGTACAGCGCCTTGCTCATGCCGATCCCGTGGAGGCGTTTGCCCCGGTGGGAGCGAAGCGTGTAGCCCTTGTACATGTACATCCAGGAGCGATCGAAGCAGAGCGTGAGGGTATCGGAGAGCTGCGTTGGCTGATTCGAGTACCAGCCCAGCGACACCAGTTGCCGCCCGTCGAAGATGCCGAAGCATTCGTCTCCACGAGCGAGCGCCTGTTCGATGAACTCGACGCTCATCTCCTTTGCGAGCTCGGGGACGGAGGCGGCGGCGAGCAACTCGGCGCGCGTGGCGAAGCGCGTCCCCAGATGCCCGGCGTCGAGCAGCGTCTGATCGATACCGTCCGCTGTCGCCGTCATGCCTTTGAGCACCTGAAACGGCACGAGCCGGTTCACGATCCGATGCTGGAGCTCGTGAAGCGCGGCCCGCCGACCAAAGTGCTTCGCGACTTCGTTCGTGCGAGTCACGATCGTATGAAACGGTGCGAGGATTCCCGCAGGGGTTGTGTTCACCATCGTTCGCGAGCTGTGCAAGAAATCGTCCCGTGCGTGTGCTTGCGGTCTTGGCGGCAGGTTGCGACCGGGCGTCGCGCGCTCCAGTCTCGCGTCGCTGCGCGCGCGCGCGCCGACGTGACTGCGGCTCGTCGCGTAACCGTGAGGTAGCGCTCCGCTCGCGCATCGTGCCGACGAAAGTACGGTACGGCCATGAGCGAACGCTTTCACGCCGTACCCGTCAAAGCGAATCTATCGAACGACGAGTTCCTTCACGAACACGTCCTCGCGCGACAGCCGGTCGTCATCAAGGGCGCGCTGACGACGTGGAAGGCGATGCACTGGACTCCAGAGTCTCTGAGGACCAGGGTCGGAACGCGCCGGGTCCGCTATCGCACCGAGGGCGAGCCCAGGACCGGCATGTTCGGCGATCTCGTCGACTGCATCTTCAATGCGCCCGGTGACACGCCCGTTCCGTACTTGCGGAACATCAACCTCGCCGACCAGCTACCGGAGCTCGTCGAGGACATCACCCCCGAACCCGTCTACTCGCGGAATAACTGGCGATCGCACATCTTGATGCCCAGCCAGTGGCCCGCGGCCGTGAAGAAAGGGGCCTACGAGCTCTTCGTTTCGCGCACCGCGGCGTCGTTTCCATACCTCCACATCGACTACTGGGGAATGAGTGCCTTCCTCGCGCAGATATGCGGCGAGAAGGAAGTGATCCTGTTCCCGCCGGAGGACGCGGCCAATCTGTATCCGACGGCGGGCGATCGTCTGGTCTCCGAAATCGTCGACTTCGATCTCGACGATCCTCGCTATCCAAGGCTCAAGGCGGCGAGACAGCATCGCGTCACGATCGGCGCTGGTGACCTGCTCTACAACCCGGCCTGGTGGCACACGACCAGGACGACGCGGACGGCGATCACGTTGATCTGGGCGTACTGGAATCGGCACGAATGGATGCATCTGCTCGCCGCCGTACGCGCAGCAGGAATTCGCGGCCGACTGTTCGCGCCCTATCTGCGGCTCGTGGCGATGTGCTGCACCGCGGGCGCTGGCGTCACCGTCTGACCTTGCGATGCGGAATGCGGGATGCAGCGCCTGGTCCCGTGATGCAGTCATTCGATCGAATGCACCGCGATCTCGCCGTCGAGTCGCACCATTGGATGCAGTGGCCCACGCTCGCGACCGTGTGGTTGGCGCTCGCGGACGCCTGCGAGCACACGTCGTTCTTCCTCATGCCAGAGGCGGTCGGCGCGTGGCTCGACGTGTTCGGCCCGCGCCTACAGCCCTCGATCGTGCTCTTCCGGGATAAGGAGCGCACGGTGGTCGGCGCGGCTGTGCTCGTGCGTCGCACGGTCCGTAAGGGGCCGTTTGCGATCCGTCGCATCTACCTCAACACGGCTGGCGAGGACGATGCCGACAGCGCGTGCGTCGAGTTCAATGGCCTCCTGAGCCGGCCCGGATACGAGCGGATGGTTGCCCGCGCACTACGCACGCACATCGATCGCGAGCCATGGGACGAGCTGGTTGCGGCGGGGTTGCTCGACGGATCGTCGCTTCGTGGACTCCATCAGGCATTCGCCGATGCGCACGCGGTCTCGCAGACGACACGCGACTACTACATCTCGCTCGACGAAGTGCGCCAGAGCGGCAACGACTTCGTCGATCTACTCGCCGCGCGCGAGCGAACGCGCCACCGCCAGAACGTCAGGAACTACTCCGCGTTCGGTGACCTCGTGCTCGATGAGGCGACGACGACGGCAGAGGCGCTCGAGTTTCTCGCCCAGCTCGCCCGCCTCCACCAGTCCACGTGGATCTCGCGCGGCGCGCCGGGCTCGTTCGCCTCACCAGCGTTCTGTGACTACCACCGCAACCTGATCGAGCGGTGCTTCCCGCTCGGCTGGATCCAGCTCCTGCGCCTGCGCGCCGGCACGACGACGATCGGCTACCAGTACAGCTTCTTGTTCGAGGGCCGGTCGTACTTCTACCAGTGCGGCTACGACTACGAGGTGGGCGAGAAGACCGCCCCGGGCGTCCTCATGCACACGTTCGCAATCCGCCATGCCGCGCAGCTCGGCCTGAACGAGTACGATTTCCTGGCCGGCGACGTCGAATACAAGCGACGTCTTGCGACGAGCTCACGCGAAATGCACTGGATGAGCTGGCGTGCGCCGAGCTTGAAGATGCGGAGCTTCCAGCTCGTCCGCGATGCAAAGCATGCGCTCGACGGCCTGCGACGCCGCTAGGACGCGAGCACCCACGCGAGCCCGGCAAGCGCGAGCAGCGCGATCGCGAGCGCGGCGTAGAACGGCAACGAGCTGCGCGGCGCGGCGGCGACTGCAGCGGCGCGCGCGGGTGCCGTGGGCCGGAGCTGACGATCGGCTGGATCGTGGAAGCGGAACACGACATTGCCGAGCTCGATCTCGGCGCCATCGTGAAGCGGAGCCTCGGCGACCCGCGTGCCGTCGACCTTCGTGCCGTTCTTCGAGTCGAGATCGACGATGCGCGTGCCGTCCCAGCCGCGGCGGATCTCGGCGTGCGTGCGCGAGAGATCCTCGTCGAGCAGGATCCACGTCGCCTCGTCGCCGCGGCCGATCACGACCTTGGACTCGGGCGGTGGCAGCGCGCGGCGCGAGGGTGCACCCGGCCCGCGCACGAGCTCGAGCGTCGGAGCGCCGGCATCGCCAAGCAGGTTGCGCATCAGCTCGCGCGCGAGGCTCTCGGTGCGCTGCGGCGGGGCGGCTGGGACGCCGGATGGCGCCGGTGCGAGGTGCACGCGGTAGCCGCCGACCTCGAGCTCGACGCCATCTCCGATCTCGCCCTCGGAGCGCGCTGCACCACCGACCTGGACCTCGCCGCGCGCGCGCCAGCGGCCGCCCTCGACCGCAACGTGGTCGGGCAGGATCGCGGCGCCGCGTGAGGGCAGCCGGATGCGCGCGGCCGGGCCGCTGCCGATGACGACGATCGCTTCGTCGAGATCGACGGATGGCAGCGCCTGCTGCCCTTCCTCGCGCACGGTCGCCCTCAGCACTACTTCGCTCGCGCGCGCGCCTCGTCGGCTTTGTACTGGTAGTACTTCTCGAGCACCATCTTGAGGTACTGGCGCGTGTACGCGTACGGCGGCACGGTGTAGCCGTACTTCGCGAGCGAGCCGAGGCCGGCGTGATAGCCGGCGATCGTGAGCACGAGATCGCCGTCGACGCGGTTCGCGAGCCAGCGCAGCAGGCGCGTGCCGGTCATGATGTTCGTGCGCGGATCGAAGATGTCGCCCTGCGCGCCCATGTCGATCTCGACCTGCGGGTGGACCTGCATGAGGCCCTTGCAGTCCATCGACGACACCACGTGCGTGTCGTAGTCGCTCTCGACCTTGATCACCGCGCGGATCAGCGGCACCGGGATCTTGTACAGCTGCGACGCCTCCTGGATGTACGCGTCGTAGCGGTGGAAGCGATCGGGCGAGGTGTCGGTCGCGGCGACCTTGTCACACCGCGGACAGCTGCCGCGCTGCGCGGCCGCCTTGCTGCCCGGCGGCGGGACGCTATCGAGGATCTTCCGGAACGAGCCGCCGCGCGGCTTCATGTTCGTGAAGTGCTGAACGCCTTCCTGATCGGTCCACGTGTAGACGTCCGCGCGCGCGATCGTCGCGACGAGCACGAGAGCGAGGACGGCGCGCAGCACGGCACGATCGTACCGTGGTGACACTCAGGGCGCCAGCTGCGCCTTGAGCCCGACCGCCTTCGCAAAGCCTTCTTTATCGAGGGCTTTCTCGAGCGCGGCCTCGGCCTTCACCGTGCCGGCCTTCACCAGGCGTTCGAGCGCGAGGTCCATCGGCTGCATGCCCTCGGACATGCCGGCGTGGATGTAGCCGGCGATCTGCTGCGTCTTGCCCTCGCGGATCAGCGACGACAGCGCGAGCGAGCCGATGAGAATCTCGTGCGCGGCAACGCGACCGGCGCCGTCGCCCTTCGCGAGCAGCTGCTGTGCGACCACGCCGGCGAGCGAGTCGGCGAGCAGGCCGCGGATCTGCGGCTGCTGCTCGGCGGGGAACGCGTTGACGTAGCGATCGATCGTCGCCGCTGCCGAGTTCGTGTGCACGGTCGCGTAGATCAAGATGCCGAAGCTCGCGAGCTGGAGCGCGGCCTTCATCGTCTCGGCTCCGCGGAGCTCGCCGACGAGGATCACGTCTGCATTCTCGCGGCCGGCGCTGCGGATCGCATCGAGGAACGACGGCACGTGCTCGCCGACCTCCTTGTGCGTGATGAGGCACTTGCGCGGCTGGTGCACGAACTCGACGGGATCCTCGATCGTGAGGATGTGTCCGGACCGCGTGCGGTTGATGTGATCGATCATCGCCGCGAGCGTCGTCGACTTGCCCGAACCGGTAGGTCCCGTGACCAGGATGAGTCCGGCCCGCAGCTCGGAGAGCTTGCGCACACCCGGCGGCACGCCGAGCTCGTCGAGCGACTTGATGATCGTCGGGATCGCGCGGAACACCGCGCCGGTGCCGCTCAGCTTGCGCAGGTAGTTCGCGCGGAACCTCGCCTTCGTGCCGTGCCCGTGGGCGAAGTCGAGGTCGCCGGTCTCCTCGAACTGCGTGCGCTGCGAGGGCTGCAGGAGCGGGAACAGCAGCGCCTCGATGTCGTCGCTCGACAGCGCGCGGTTGCCGTCGGCGACGAGCTGGCCGCGAATGCGCAGCATCGGCGGATAGCCGGGCGTGAGGTGGAGGTCGCTGCCACCCTTCTCGAGCAGCCGATCGAACAGCGGATCGATGGACGCCGGGCTCATGTCGGCCTCTTCAGCGCTGTCGACAGCTCGGTCTTGCTCGTCGCAACGCTCATCGCGGTCTCCTCGGTGATCTTGCCCGCGCGGACGAGCTCGGCCAGCGAGTCGTCGAACCGGATCATCCCGAACGCGCGCCCGCGCTGCATCAGGTTCGGCAGCTGGAACAGCTTGTCGTCGCGGATCAGCACCGCGAGCGGCAGCACGCCGGTCACGAGCTCGATCGCCGCGGCGACCTTACCGTCGCGCGAGGGCAAGAGCCGCTGGGCCACGATCGCGCGCAGTGCGCCGGCGATCGACGCGCGAACCTGCGGATGCTCGTCGGGCGGGAACATGTCGATCAGGCGATCGAGCGTCTTTGCTGCCGACGGCGTGCTCATCGTCGCGAGCACGAGGTGGCCGGTCTCCGATGCAGTCAGGGCGATCTCGACGGTCTCGCGATCGCGCAGCTCGCCGATCACGATGACGTCGGGATCCTCGCGCAGCGACGCCTTGAGCGCCGCGGCGAAGCTCTTCGTGTGCCGGCCGGCCTCGCGCTGCGAGACGACGGCGGCCTTGCGCGCGTACACGATCTCGATCGGATCCTCGACGGTGAGGATGTGATACGGCTTCGTCGCGTTGACGAGATCGACGAGAGCGGCGAGCGTCGTGGTCTTGCCGTGGCCGCTCGGGCCCGCGATCACCACGAGCCCCTGGTGATGACCGACGACCTTCGCGAGGTCCTTCGGCAGCCCGAGCTCCTCGAGAGTCGGCGGCGCCGGCACCGCGAGCCGGAACGTGCCCTTGAGGCCGGCCTGGTGCCGCGTGATGTTCGTGCGCAGCCGGCCGCCGCTGGCGAGTGGCACCGCGAGGTCGGCGTAGCCGAGTCGCTCGAGCTGCGCGCGCAGCCCGCTGTCGAGGAGCGGCAGCATCATCGCCTCGGCCGCGGGGACCGAGAGCGGCGCGGGATCCATCGCGAGCAGCTCGCCGCCGACGCGGATCGACACCGGCCGGCCACTCGCGACATGGAGGTCGCTGGCACCGCGCTCGCGGGCGCGCTTGACGAGCTGAGCGAGCGGGCCGTCGGCGAGGACGGGCGTGGACAGCGCGGGGCGCGCCGGTCTCGCTGCCTGGACATTCGACAGCGCCGGCAGCGACGGCACCGCGGCAGACTTTCCCGCCGCCGCCGCTGCTGCTGCGCTCGAATTGAGCGCGGCGGATCGCGCCGCCTCGACGGCCACGGGCAGCGGCGTCGCTCGGCTCGCGAACGTGACCCCGACGTTCCAGGTCGGCCGCGCATCCATCGATTCCTTGGTCGGATCGAACCGCGCGCGTGCGTCGGCAGGATCGAGCTCGAGCGCCGGCATCTCGGGATCGAGATCCAGATCGTTGAGCGCGACCGACGGTGGGCCGCCGGCGAGCGTCCCCATCCCCGCGTCCTCGGGCGCCTCGCCCGGCGACACGTAGGCGTTGCCGTCCGAGACGCTGAGGAAGTCGAGATCGAGCCGCTTCTGACCGACGGGCGTGCCGAGCTCGGTGCCGGCGCGCTTCGATGCAGCGGCGTGGGGGCCAGAGGGCAGGCCAAAATCGACATCGAGGCTCATCGCCTCGACCGGCGGAGGCGGCGGCTTCGGCGGAGCGGACGGCGTCTTCGCGCGCGGCGCGGGAGCGAGCTTGGGAACCGCGGTCGTCGACTTCGCGCGCGGCGCTCCGGTCGGCGATTTCGAGCGCGGCGCCCCGGTCGGCGTCTTCGTGCGCGTCGGCGGCGGGGACTTCGTGGTGGACTTCGCGCGCGGCGCGCCGGTCGGCGACTTCGGGCGCGGCGCCCCCGTCGGGGTCCTCGTGCGCATCCGCGCGTCGACCTCCGGCTCGGGCTGCGTCAGCGCCGTCGGTGACTTCGCGCGCGGCGTCGCGATGAAGCGCTCGTTGTCGTCATCGCCCTGCGATCGGGCACGCGTGCTCTCGATCGCGCGGATCGGCGGCGCGAGGCTGGGCGACTTCGCACGCGCGGGACGCTCGAGCCGCACGACGATCTCCTCGCCACGCCGGCCGATCTGCACGCGCGCGCGGCGCTTGCCGATGTCGACCTCGGCCGGGTCCGACATGCCGTCGCGGGTCGGCACCATCGACGCGAGCGACGAGCCGCGCAGCAGCGCCAGCAGCTGGTCCGGTGTCAGCGGCCGCGCGGTGAGGTTCACGAACGCCTCGCGCTGGCGCATCGCGATCGGCCTGCCGACGGAGATCACGACCTCGGTGACGCCGTCACGGTCGAGATACCCGACAAGTTGTTCGAGCTGTGCGCTCACCCGCCCCCATCGTATCGCGGTATGGTGCGCGCACAGATGCCCGAGCCGCTGGAAACCGACTACCTGGTCATCGGGTCCGGGATCGCGGGGCTGAACTTCGCGCTGCTTGCCGCCGAGCACGGGCGCGTGGTGGTGGTGACCAAGAAAAAGCTCGCAGATACGAACACCAACTGGGCGCAGGGCGGCGTCGCCGCAGTCCTTGCACCCGACGACAGCTTCGAGCGCCACGTCGAGGACACGCTCTCGGCGGGCGACGGCCTGTGCGACCGCCGGATCGTCGAGCTGTGCATCGAGGACGGCCCCCGCGAGGTCGAACGGCTCGTCCAGCTCGGCGTGCGGCTCGCGCGCGGCGCGAACGGGGATTTCGACCTCGGGCGCGAGGGCGCCCACACCCGGCACCGCGTCGTCCACTGGGAAGACGTCACCGGCCGCGAGATCCAGCGCGCGCTGATCGCCGCGGTGCACAGCCACGCGAACATCACGGTGCTCGAGCACCACCTCGCGGTCGACCTCCTGTCGATGGCGAAGTATGGCGGCGACCCGGCGTGCTTCGGCGCGTACGTCCTCGACAGCCTCAGCGGCGAGGTCAAGACGATCTGCGCGCGCGCGACCGTGCTCGCGACCGGCGGCACCGGCAAGGTCTGGATCTATACGTCGAACCCCGACGT
>Ga0207683_10006053_pt1 | contig 10358 bp, 13 predicted proteins | sample KBSM73metaG_FD_184333 | JGI IMG/M metagenome (GOLD analysis project Ga0207683, IMG submission 184333) | Miscanthus rhizosphere microbial communities from Kellogg Biological Station, Michigan, USA - KBS M7-3 metaG (SPAdes) (version 2) | ecosystem: Host-associated > Plants > Roots > Rhizosphere >...
CGGTGTTGGCTTGGGACCCGCAGGCCCCACTTTTCACAACGTCTCGTTGATTGAGGCAGCAAATTAGGACATCGCCATGGCAATGAATCAAACCTCTAGCTCCCGGATGGTCACTGGGCTCTTCAACGACCGCGATAGCGCTGAACGTGCCTATAGCGACATTTCCGCCCGAGGCTATGGCAAGGATGACGTGAATCTCGTCATGAGCGACGAGGCGCGCAACCGCCACTTCTTGGCTGGTGGAGCGCCCGAGACTGAACTTGGAAGCAAGGCCGCTGAAGGTGCGGGCATCGGCGCGGGTATCGGCGGAGCAGTCGGCGCGACACTCGCCGCCATCGCCGCAATCGGCACCTCACTCGTGCTCCCCGGCCTTGGGCTGGTCATCGCGGGTCCGCTCGCGGCGGGCCTTGCTGGTGCCGGCGCAGGCGGCGCGGCCGGTGGGCTGATCGGTGCCCTGGTCGGCGCCGGCATCCCGGAGGAGCGCGTCAAGCACTACGAAGAAGGCATCAAGCGAGGCGGCATCCTGATGGGCGTCACGCCGCGATCCGAAGAGGATGCCCGTCACTTCGAGTCGCGCTGGCAAGAGCACCAGGGACAACACATCCTCGGCACGGGGGCTGGTGCCACCGCGGGCGCAGTCACCGGGGCCGGCATCGGCGCTGCTGCCGGTCCGGTCGGCATGGCCGCTGGCGCTGCGATCGGCGCGGTTGCTGGCGGTCTCGCGGGCAAAGGCGCTGCCGAAGTCGTGAATCCCGAGCGTGGTGACGACCTCGCGGATCACAACTTGGCCAAGGGGGTCGGCGCGGGCGGCGGGGCTGCGACTGGTGCGGCTCTAGGCGCGGTCGGCGGACCACTGGGCATGGCTGCAGGAGCCGCGGTCGGCGCAGTCGCCGGGGGCCTCGCGGGCAAGGGGGCGGGCGAGGTAGCCAATCCCAAGCGCGGCGACGAGCTCGGAGATCACAACCTGGCGAAGGGCGTCGGTGCCGGCGGCGGGGCCGCAGCCGGAGCAGCGCTCGGCGCGGTGGGCGGTCCGGTTGGAATGGTCGCCGGCGCAGCGGTGGGTGCCGTGGCTGGAGGTCTTGCCGGCAAAGGCGCCGGTGAAGTCGCGAATCCCAAGCGCAGCGACGACCTCGCAGACCACCATCTGGCGACCGGCGTCGGTGCTGGCAGCGGTGCTATGGCGGGAGCCGCTCTAGGGGCCGTCGGTGGCCCGGTTGGAATGGCCGCGGGCGCCGCCATCGGCGCGGCCGCTGGCGGTGCCGCGGGCAAGGGCACAGGCGAAGTCGTAAACCCCAAGCCGGGTGACAAGCCCCGGGTTTAGCAGCATCCTCGAGAGCGAGACACGGCGGATGCGGTCCACCGTGTCTTGTCGCCTCACACTTGATTTGGGACTCGAGATGTCAATTCTGGACAATGTCATCGCAGCAGTCACTCCATCGAACAGCGAGGCGCAAGCCAACGCTATCGATCTTCTGAAAGCGGACCATGACGAAGTCGAACGGCTATTCAAGGATTACGAGATGTTGGTGGACGGCGACGGCGATGCTGGAGACAGGCGTGCACTCTCGACTCAGATCTGCGGGAGGTTGGCGGTGCACGCGATGATTGAGGAAGAAATCTTCTATCCGGCCGCACGCAGCGCCGACGTTGATGCGGATCTGCTCGATGAGGCGGAGATCGAGCACGGGTCTGCCAAGGAGCTGACAGCACAAATCGGTGCCGCTGACGCTACTGAGCCGCTCTACGATGCGCGAGTCAGGGTCCTTGGCGGGTACATCCGCCATCACGTCAAGGAAGAGGAAAAGGCGCTCGTCCCGACGAGCCGGAAGTCAGACATGGACATGACCGAAATCGGCGCGCGTCTGCAAAGTCGCAAGGGTCAGTTGCTGCGCAAGCTAAACGGGAGTACGCAATCATGAGGTCCGCGCCGTACCTTCTGTCACTTGCGGTGTTGGTAGCGCTGGCCGCATGCTCGAAGCAGCCGCAGGAAGCTGCGCCGTCCGCCTCGATCACAGCGCCTGCCAGTCCCGTCGCGATGCCGGCGTCGGACCCGTCGCTACCCTCGGCGTCAGTCGCCGCGAGCGCGCCTCCCACGCCCGACGACCCTCGGGCATCCGCTCCGGCGGGGATGATGCCCATGCCATCGTCAGCGGCGACCACGGCCTCTGGCGCAAGTTCACCCTGATAGGCGGCGCCGCGCAGAACGTTGAGGCCTGCAAGAAGTGGAAGCCTTGGTCAGTCGAGTGAGCGGCGCACGGGAAGGCCTACGATTCCGAAATGATCCGCAAGCAGCGACCGCGTGGGCCCGACCCTAGGCGAGAAGGCGGATCAAGTCGGCAATCACGATCGGCGTTCGCAACGCGTGATCAAAGAGGCTAGCCTGGAGCCCCTCTCCAGCCTAGGAAGGTTTCCCGATACGCCAATCAGCGCCGGCGCGGCGCGGCCCATGGCGCGCCTGATTTTCACGGCCGCCTCGAAGCCATCACACAGCGGCATTTCAACGTCGAGCACGACTGCCGACGGCCGATGAGTAGCGCCAGGTCAACCCCAATCTGGCCGTTGGCTGCAAGCAGGGTGACCGCGCCAGGTATCAAGCTACGGACAAGAATCGCCAAGGTCTCCCTGGACTCGGAGTCGTCGTCGACGATCAGAAACGTGCTCATGTTGTGCGGGAGAGGGGCGTTCGCTCAAGCGGACAGCACTACCTTGCGGCACTCATCCTGCTTCTTGTCGAACATCTCATAGCCTCGCGCTGCTTCGGCGAGGGGAAGGGTGTGCGGGATGATCACGTCCGGAGCCAGCTCCCCCTTGGAAGTGCGCTCGAGCAACTCGGGCATGAACCGCTGGACGTGGGTCTGACCTGCCTTGAAGGTCAGAACGCTCCTCAAGCTGCAGCTCAAGCGCCGCGACCATTGAAGAGGTCTCGCCCGCGCGGCCAGCAGAGTCTGCGCGACAGACTGCATCGGATCCGGCCATCTCAACTTTCGCAAGTTACTGCGATGCGCCTCGAGCGGCAAGACCGCGCGCCGGACTTTCGGGGCGTCTCTTGATTTTGCGCAACATGCGCGAGAAAGTGGCCCGCGACACTTTTGTTCGTCGAGTGCCCAATCGGGCACCAAAGCAGTTGTCGGGACATAAAGAACATGAGCGCACTGAAGATCGCCGGTATCGCGCTGATTGCAGCCGGCATCCTGGGACTGGTATACGGCAGTTTCAGCTACACCAAGGAAACCCACGAAGCGAAGATCGGACCGATCGAGTTGTCAGTCAAGGACAAACAGACCGTCAACGTGCCGGTTTGGGCCGGTGTCGGCGCCATCGTCATCGGCGGCGCGCTTCTGGTCTTCGGCGGCAAGAAGGGCTGAGAGCCCCTCTCGCCAACGACGGCCAAGAACAGGAAATCGCGTCATGGTCACGCAGCGTCGCCACGCCGAGCGTCACCGCACCCAACGGATTGGCTGGTTGCGTGCCGCCGTGCTGGGGGCCAACGACGGCATTGTCTCGACGGCCAGTCTCATGGTGGGGGTTGCGGCAGCCAGCGCCAGCCACAGCAACATCCTGTTGACGGGCGTCGCGGGGCTGGTGGCCGGGGCCATGTCGATGGCATCGGGCGAATACGTCTCGGTTCATTCACAGGCCGACACCGAAAAGGCCGACCTGTCGCGTGAGCGCGTCGAGCTCGATGCCAACCCGGCGGCCGAGCAACGTGAGCTGACGGCGATCTATGTCGCGCGTGGGCTCGAACCTGCATTGGCGCATCAGGTCGCCGAGCAACTGATGCATCACGATGCGCTCGGCACTCATGCACGCGACGAGCTCGGCATCTCAGACGCGCTCGGCGCCCGACCGGTCCAAGCCGCGCTCGCGTCCGCCGGCAGCTTCGCGTTCGGGGCAGTGCTGCCACTGGTCGTGACGGCGGTGGCACCCGCACAGTCGCTGGTCCCCTGGGTTTCGGGCACGTCACTGTTGTTTCTGGCATTGCTGGGTGCAGTGGCTGCCCGGGCGGGCGGCGCCGGCATGCTCGTGGGCGCATGGCGGGTCACCTTCTGGGGTGCCCTGGCCATGGCGATCACTGCCGGGGTGGGGGCATTGTTCGGTGCAGTCGTCTGATCCCGCGAATGTTCAACGTCGCGGCAGGTTGGGAGCCTTCAGCGCGCCGCTAATCTCGAACGTAGGCGCCAGCCTCAATGTCGAACGGTCCGCGTCATGAGGCTGCTGTTGGCTCTCGATCACCGTTGCCGCCGACGTGGCTGCGACAACGCATGCCAACGGCCCTGCGCTGGCCGCGCCTCAGCATCAACGGGACGGCGTGCTCAAGATTGCGATCACCCCCTGAGGCCATGAATCAGTCGGCGCCAATCGCTCCGCCTCACACGTTGGAAGCTGCGGTGGTGGCGACGCTGCTGCGCGTCCGCCCTGAGACCGGGCTCAGTGGCAATGAAGCCGTTGAACGACTGTCGCGCGTCGGCCCGAACCGCCTGCCGCAAGGACACGCACGCTCGCCTTGGCATGTGCTGCTCGGGCAGTTCAGAAGCATCCTGATCCTGATCCTCCTCGGGGCAGCCGCCTTGGCGGCACTGGTAGGCAGCACCAAGGACGCTCTGGTGATCCTGGCAGTCGTGGTGATCAATGCACTCGTCGGCTTCTATCAGGAGTACCGCGCCGAACGAAGCTTGGCCGCGCTGAAATCGATGCTGCCCAGCAGGGTGCGAGTGCGCCGCGACGGTGTCAGCCACGAAATCAACGCCGAGGCCGTAGTCCCCGGTGACGTCCTGCTGCTAGAAGCGGGCGATCGTGTTGCCGCCGATGGCCGGCTCTGGCTGGCAGCCGGGCTTGAGATCGACGAATCCGCGCTGACCGGCGAGTCCCATCCCGCCACTAAGCAGGCAACTGGAGTGGTGGTGGCCGATGCACCGCTGGGCGACCGTTCGAACCTGGCCTACATGAATACGATGCTCACGCGCGGGCGTGCCGAGCTCCTGGTTGCAGCGACTGGCGCCAGCACGGAGATGGGGCGTCTGTCCAGAGAGCTGGCGGCAACGACCGACCTTGCCACACCGTTGCAGATTCAATTGGACCGCTTGGGCAAACGCCTCGGCGCCATAGCGCTCGTCCTCGTTGGCCTGCTCTCGTTCCTGCAGTTCCTGCGCGGGGAAGGTCTCGTCCACATCGTGCTTGATGCGATTGCCCTATCGGTCGCAGCCATGCCCGAGGGCCTGCCCGTCGTGGTAACCGTGACCCTCGCGTTGGGCATGCACAAGATGGCGCGCCAGCACGCGATCGTCAAGAGACTCGCGAGCGTCGAGACGCTCGGCTGCACCACAGTCATCTGCTCCGACAAGACGGGAACGCTCACGCTCAATCAAATGACTGCGCGCACGTTCGTGTACGACGGTCGTCGCTTCGACGTGTCCGGCGAGGGCTACCAGCCGGTGGGTGCAATCACGACCGCCGCGGGCCGCACCGACGAAGTCGACCTCGCCCCACTGCTCGTGCCGATGGTGGCCTGCAACGACAGTCGATTCGACGACGGCAAGGCGATCGGCGACCCGATGGAGGCCGCGCTGCTCGTGCTTGCCGCCAAGGGCGGCATCCTGCGCGACGCGGTCGAGCGCAAGCTGCCGCGCGTAGCGGAGGTGCCGTTCGACTCCGCGAACAAGTTCATGGCCACGTTCCACCGCGACGGCGACGAGATCAAGGTCTTCGTCAAGGGCGCCCCCGATGTGCTCCTGGCCCGATGCACGCACGGGAAGGTGTCCGCTGATCGGCGCGTATTGAGTCCAGACGACGCCGCGAAGATCGATGAGGACTACCGGGCACTCGCGAGGTACGGGCTGCGCGGCTTGCTGATCGCGTCGCGCACGCTGCCTGCAGCCGGCTTCGAGGCCCACGCAGATCTCTCGCCCTGGGTGGCCGAGTTGGACTTTGTCGGCCTCGTGGGATTGATGGATCCGCCACGGCCGCAGGCGAAAGACGCCATCGACGAATGCCGACAGGCGGGAATCGTCGTCAAGATGATCACCGGCGATCATCAGGCTACGGCCGCGGCGATCGCCGCCGAGCTGGGGATTCAGGGGCAGGCGGTTTCTGGCGCGGACCTCGACAGAATGGATCCGGCGCAACTGGCGGCGGCGATCGACGCCATCGCCGTTTTCGCGCGCGTGACGCCATCGCACAAGGTGAGGATCGTGCGCGCCCTGCAGGCCAAAGGGCACGTCGTAGCGATGACGGGAGACGGCGTCAACGATGCACCCGCGCTGAAACAGGCAGACATCGGCGTCGCGATGGGCATCGCCGGTACCGCGGTGGCCAAGGAGGCCGCCACCATGGTTCTGACCGATGACAACTTCGCCACGATCGTCCGAGCGGTGCGCCAAGGCCGCACGCTGTACGACAACATTTTGAAATTCGTTCGCTTCCAGCTCGCGACCACGATGGGCGCCATCCTGACCGTATTCTTCGCCCCGCTCGCTGGCTTGCCAGAGGCTTTCACTGCGCTGCAGATCCTTTGGGTCGCGATCATCATGGACGGCCCTCCTGCCGTGTCCCTTGCCCTCGATGCCGCACGCCCCGGAATCATGAACGAGCCGCCGCGGCACCGCGACGAGTCGGTCTTGCCCTTGTCGCGTGTACTGCGAACAGCCGCGTTCGGCGTCACCATGATGGTGGGCACGCTGGCGGTGCTGTATCACGGCATGCGCACCGGCAGCGAAGCCCGCGCACTCACGATGGCGTTCACGACGTTCGTGTTGTTCCAGCTCTTCAACGTGTTCAACGCGCGCAATGAGAGAGGCTCCGCATTCAATGCACGCTTCTTCAACAACCGGATGTTGTGGCTGTCGTTGGGCTCCGCGCTGGCGCTGCAAGTCGTCGCCGTGCACTGGGCGCCGGCGTCCGAGCTGTTTGGAACAACGGGTATGGGTGGCGTCGATTGGTTCATTGCACTGGGTGTCGCGTCGTCCGTGCTACTGCTCGAGGAGACGCGCAAGCTGGGAGTGCGAATGCTGCGACGCCGGCACCAGTAGCCAATGCAGCTCGGGACGGACATGGCAACGAGCGCAGTCGGTCTACAAATGGGAAGAGGGTAAGGCACGTCCACGTGCCGAGCACCTGCCCGCCATCTTCTCGCTCAGAAACCTCGGTCGCCGGCAGGCCAACGAGATCCTGGAAGCTGGAAGCGCGCAAGGCCGCATAGACGCCTAGGGTGCGAGCGCCGGGTCCTCAAGGGACGTCGGGCTCACGGTTCGCTGCCTGAACAACGTCGCCCCTCTTTGATCGCCCCGGGAGCGGAGCAGCTGACCTGCGTCCCCCGTGAGCGCTCCCGGAAGTGTCATCGCCGGCTATCGGCTGAATTGGGCAGACCTACGGATTAGATGAAACGAGGTCTCAACATTTGCGGTCCTCGCGCGCACGTTTCAGAGGAGAAACTGGTTTGATCAACGCAGGTTTCGCAGGGCTGTCTAACTGCGATTTCGGACATGGATCGGTCTGGCAAGAGAAAGGGGTTAGCAGGCCATCGCCAGCTAACCCCTTGATTTTATTGGCTCCTCGACCTGGGCTCGGTCCAGGGACCTACGGATTAACAGACCACTTCGGGACTTCGCGAGTCGCGAGAATACACTGCGCGACGCGATGCCGCGGCGGCATGAACCGACGGTCCGTGAACGCCGAGAGAGACTTGGAGCACGACGATGAAAGTCTTTTTGAGCTGGTCTGGTCCGAAGAGTCAGGCAGTCGCAACGGCCTTTCGCGGGTGGTTGCCGGACGTTCTTCAAGAGGCGGAGCCTTGGCTTTCCTCCGAGGACATCTTGAAGGGTTAGGGCTGGCTACCGCAGATCCGCGAGGCAATACTCTCCGCGCATGGAGTTGGGATCTTCTTCATCACGCCCGAAGCGTTGCGAAGTGGCTGGCTTCTCTTCGAAGCGGGAAGCATCGCTGCGGTTAACGAGCATCGCGTATGCACCGTCTGCATCGACATCGAGCCGCATACCCTTCGGCCGCCGCTGAGCTTCTTTCAGGCGACGGTGTTGGAGGAACACGACGTCTTCAAGCTGCTCGAGACGCTCAATGCCGTCGCTTCCAAACCACTTAGTTCTGGTGTCCTGAAAAAGAGCTTCGATCGGACTTGGCCTGAACTCAAGGCGGCAGTCGATGGCATTGCTGCATCGAACCCCGCCCCGCCGACAAAGCCTGCCGAAGAGCAGTTGCAGGCGGGCGATCTCGGCCCGGTTCTCGATACGCTCAGGCGGATAGAGGCGAGGTTGGGCGCCCTCGAACAACGAGAGGCGATCGTGGGAGCGACCGCAGCGGCCAACCGAGGCGTTAGGAACTACATGCAGGAACTGGCTGCTGGTGAACTGGCTGCAAATGCAAATGCGCTCTCCTCCGCATTTGGCAAGTCGGGAAACGGCCTGATGCCCGACCGCTCGTATTTTGTCCACTCCAGTACCGGCGAGCTTCGGGCAAAGCCAGACGGCCGGACGGTGCTGAATGCCCTGGCGAGTTATTCGACGAAGTAATTCAGCAGCGACGCTCCGATTGGTCCTCGCGCGCTAACGCGCTAAAGGCGAAAGTGACTGGTGGACCGGATGGCAGTCCAAGGGAGTTCTTCCGCTGGTGGATCGTCGACGAGCGCACCGGGAAGCGCCGGCTAACGACGTACAAGATGCAGCGCGCCGTCGCCGAGGAGCGGTTTCCGGGTGCCGAGCCAAACCTGCAAAGTCGCGAGGTGCGCCAACTGCGCGAGCCCGGCGAGATTCACGGCAACAGCCGCCCTCCGCGCGAGGCGCGCACCACCGCCGAGCTAGCGCTGAGTTCCTGCGCCTTCTGCGAGGGCTCGGGTTGGATCTGTGCCGATCATCCGGCCTTGCCCTTCCAGCACGACAACTGCGGCGCTGAGGGCGCGCCGTGCGTCTGCAATCCGACCGGGGCGGTGCAGTGGCGCGAGGTCTATGCCGAACTGGTGCCTAAACGGCTGCGGACCTAGCTCACCCGTCCCAGCGCCATCTCAGCCGCCCCCCCGTCGTGAGGGGGAGCCGCCGCGCCTCGGCCGCCGATGATTCTGAGTTGACCTTCGGCGTCGCGCTCGCGACCCGGTCACCGCGCCAACGACCTCCGTCGCGCTTCCGCCTCCGCGTTCATTCGCGAAATGGCATACCCCCACCAGCTTAGAAGATCCCGGAATGCCTGACGGCCTGAGCAAAGTCAAACGAGCAGAACTGCTGGGCCACCTGGCCGAATTGGACCAGATGATCGAAGATCAAACGGCGCACCTCAAGGTCATCGCTGAGATGGGCTTGATGGTCCCCGTCATCACTGTACGCTTGGAACGGCTCAAGGAATCCCGCCGGCTCTATCTCTCGGCGCTCAAGCATCTGCTCGGTGAGGACGTCGGCGACGACGAGCCAGGCAACTCGCGTTGATGAGTGCGGGCGTTGACGATTCTTCGGCGCCCGAGGAGCGGCAGCTTCTCGACGCTTGGTCCTTCTCGATCGCGAACCTTCAGACGCCGATCGTGCCAGTCGTCGAGTGGCCGGCCGAGCGAGCGCGCCGGCACGGTCCTTCGTATCCGACAAACTCGCACGCGGCGCTCGCCGCGAAGATCGTCGGCCACCTCGAAAGCGGTCCGCGGTCATCGACCTGGCTCGCGGAACGCCTCGACGTCCAGGAGCACGTTGTTTTTCGCTTGCTGCGCCAACTCCGGGACGACGGCGACGTCGTCCTGACCTTGCCGAAGCTTTGGCGCCTGACCGCTTGACCGCCGAGGGCGCGCCGTGCGTCTGTACTCCGAACGGGAACGGTGCGTGGCGGAAGATCTACACGGTGGCCCGCGCGGACGTGCCTCTCAACTAGGGGCCACCAGCGCCGCACCCCCGAGGGATAGTTGCGTGATCTGCTCGACGCCTAGGATGCCGACATGCTGTCGCCGCAACTGGATCAACGAGTTCGTCGGGCACGTTCTGCGCCGTGGCTCTCCGTCGATCCCCACTGGGCCTTCGACAAAAGTCCTGAGTTCGCGGCCGACTCAGCTTTCGGTCCCGGAGGGCCTATAGCCCCGGTAGAACCGACGCCGTTTGCTTCCTGCGACTGAAGCGACCTCAAGTCTTCAGCAAGTAAGCGGTGGGCCCGGCGAACTGGGCGCTCGGCATCAGAAACGACAAAGGGGCTACGCCTTTCAGCGTAACCCCTTGAATTTCTTGGCTCCCCGACCTGGGCTCGAACCAGGGACCTAGGATTGCGCCGGATGGCGTCGATCATCGGCGCTTGAACAGCCTCTCGAACAACTCGCCCGGAATGGAGTCCGAGTGGTCGCGCACGTCGACACCGTTGAGGAGGTCAAAGGATGAGCCACGCCAGTC
>Ga0207683_10006057_pt1 | contig 10355 bp, 10 predicted proteins | sample KBSM73metaG_FD_184333 | JGI IMG/M metagenome (GOLD analysis project Ga0207683, IMG submission 184333) | Miscanthus rhizosphere microbial communities from Kellogg Biological Station, Michigan, USA - KBS M7-3 metaG (SPAdes) (version 2) | ecosystem: Host-associated > Plants > Roots > Rhizosphere >...
CTGCTTTCTGTCCTCTACCGCCTGCGCCCTACCCCCCATTCTGCGGAACAACCGTGCTCACGACATCCTTGACCAGCACCTTCTCACCGGGCTTGAGGCCTTCCAGCACCTGCCAATCGCCGCCCACGGCGCGACCGGTCTTGATCAGGCGCAGGCGGGCGACATTCTTATTGTCGATCACCAGCACGGTGGGCTCGCCCTTCTGATTGTGGCCCACTGCATTCTGCGGCACCAGGATACCGTGCGGATCCACACCCTGATTGACGGTGGCGCGAACATAGAGTCCGGGCAGCAGTAAATTTTGCTGGTTGGGGAAGATGGCGCGCAAACGCACCGCACCGGTGGCCGGATCCACCGTGACATCGGTCATTTGCAGCTTTCCTTCCTGCGGATAGGTGCTGCCGTCATCCAGCTTCAGGGACACGGGCGCGGTGAGCTGGGTATTGGAATTCACATTGCCCGCCTGAACGGCGCGCTTCAGCGCCACCAATTCGGCGCTGGATTGATCGACATCGACATAGATGGGATCCAGGGTCGAGACCGTGGCCAGCGCGGTCGCTTGCTGCGCAGTGACCAGCGCGCCTTCGGTGACGCTGGAAGCGCTGATGCGTCCGGTTATCGGCGAGGCGATGCGGGTATAGTTGAGATTGATGCGGGCGGCGTCGGCATTGGCCTTGGCTTGCAGATAAGCGGCGCGGGCGTCATCGGCGTCCTGGGGCGCAATGGCGCTCTCCGACAACAGCCGCGCATAACGTTCCGCCTTGGCCTTGGTGGAAGCCAATATCGCGAGCGTATTGTCATAAGTGGCGCGATAGGGCGCGGGATCGATCTGATACAGCGGCTGGCCCTGCTTCACCGTCGAGCCTTCCACAAACAGCCGCTTCTGCACGATGCCGGAAATCTGCGGACGGATTTCAGATACGGCAAAGGGGTCGGTGCGGCCGGGCAACTCGACTGTCAGCGCCACCGGCTGTTCGGCGATGGTGATGAAGCCAACATTGGCCGGGGGCATTTGCGGCTGTTGCTGCTGGCGGCCACAAGCTGCCAGGACCAGGCCAACGGCCAATACGGGCAGCAAAAAAAGCCTCTGAGCGGGCAAAAGGCGACGCGACATCAAAACCCCCAAACTAGCTCGGATAAGAATGACGATCGGTGGAAACGGCCACCTACATCCCAAAACAAATAAAGTCCCCGGAAGGCGCGCCCTAAATCCATTTCGGGCGCGTGGGGCCCTTACATATGTGCGGGTGCGAGAATTGGAAGGGTGGAATGAGACCAAAGTGCGGCCAAAGCAGATTCTACGCCCCGCGCGTTGTCAATTTGACACAAGCGCGCCCGCTCGGCGCGCCGTACGGCGGGATCGGCAGGACATAAAGCCTGTTCCACATACCAACCCAGATGTTTGCGGAATATTTTCAGCCCCAGGGCATCGCCATAGAAGCGCAGCGTGTCTGTGAAATGTTCAAGCGCGATGCTCAAACGATGGGCAAGGCTGGGCTCTGACATTTCCATCCCTGTATACAAACTTTGGTCTAGTGCCCCGGCAATCCAGGGCCGGCCATAACTTCCACGGCCAATCATCACCGCATCGGCTTTTGATTGCTCCAAAGCCGTGCGGGCACTGAGGATGTCGGTGATGTCTCCATTGACGATCACCGGCAGGCTGACGGCTTTTTTCACGTCCGCGACAGCACGCCAATCGGCCTTGCCGCTATAGAATTGCTGGCGGGTGCGGCCATGCACGGTGATGGCCTTGATCCCCAACCGTTCGGCCAGGGCGGCGATCTCGGGTGCGTTGCGGTTGTTTTCGTCCCATCCCAGCCGCATCTTCAAAGTGACGGGACGGCTGGTGGCGTTAACGGCCGCTTCGATCAACCGCGCCGCCAGTTCGGGTTCGCGCATCAAGGCCGAGCCCGACAGTGCGCCGGTCACTTCCTTGGCGGGACAGCCCATGTTGAAGTCAATGATGTCGGCGCCAGCCTCCTCCGCCAGCTTGGCGCCTTTGGCGATCCATTCCGGCGTGCGTCCCACCAACTGGATCACCATCAAGGGCAAGCCATCGCCTATGGCCGCGCGGCGCACCACATCGGGACGACCGCGCGCGAAGCTGTCGCACGCCACCATTTCGGTGGCGACATAGGCCGCGCCGCAGCGGCTGGCGATGCGCCGGAAGGGCAGGTCGGAGACCCCCGTCATGGGCGCGGTGAGCACGCGTCCGGGGATGGTGACATCTCCAACAAGAAGAGGGGCACCGATTTGCAGGGGTTCCGGCATGGTGGGGCGGGACATAGTCCCGCCCGCATCATTTGTCGAGCTTTTGCCGGGGTTAACCGCCCGCCGCAACCTTATGGACCCGGCCTGAGCCATGCATGTCGGTATCCAGGGTCTTGGGATCGCTGTGCAGATAGACATCGCCCGAGCCGCTGATTTCGATCTTGGCTTGTTCGGTGGGCGCGATATGGACGTCGCCATGACCGCTGATGTCCACTTCGGCGTTGCGCGTCTGCATCTGGCCGAAATCGGTATTGCCGGAACCCGCGATCGTAATTCTAATATCGTCGATCTTGCCCTTGGCCTTGACGGTGCCGGAACCGTGGATCCCCACCGTCGCTTTGCGCGCTTCCACCTGGGGCATGTCGATATGGCCGGAGCCGGCGATGTTCAGGTCGAGAGAGTCGAACTTGCCGTTCGCCTTGATATCGCCGGAGCCGGCAATCACCATCTCGCCATTGCGCACCATGAGCTGATCCAAATCGGCGTCGCCTGAACCGGCGATCTTCGTCTTCAGCTCGTCAATTCGGCCATTGGCGCTGATTTTGCCCGCGCCCGCGATTTCGATCTCGGCACGGGACTGGTTCAGTTTGTCCAACACCATCTTGCCGCCACCGGCGGTGGAAAATTTGCGGAATTCCCGCCCCGGCAGGGTCATGGTCAGATCGCGGGTGCGATCGCGCCAGCCCCGGCAATCCATTTCGATCCTGCCGCTATGCACCCGCAAATGCGCCAGCACCTGGGGATCGCCATTGGCATGCAGTCTGTCATCCGTGCCGGGCGTGTAGCTGGCCTGACCCAGGACAGCCAAGGTGACATGATCACCCTCCCAAGCGATGTCGCGGCTGGTTGCGGTGGCATCGGTAAGCGCCTGGCAGCGCGGCCGGCCATCGAACAGACCATCAAAACCGCCACCGAAATCGCTCCCGCCAATGGCGGCGGCGGCGCCGATGCAGACGGCGGAAGCGGCAAGGCCAACGACGGCGATCAAACCAAGTTTATGCACCATGATGACTCTCCTTAAAGGCTGTCCGGCTCAACCGCCGGGGGGAATTTTGTGCAGCCGGCCGGGACCGGCGATCCTGGTGTCCAGTTCCTTGGGGCTACTATAGAGGTTGACGGTGCTGGGTCCGGCAATGTCGATCCTGGCGGAGTCGCTGGGGGCGATATCGGCGCTGGCGATGCCGGCCATATGCACCCGGGCGCTGCGGCTCGCAACCTTGCCGAAATCGGCATGGCCAATGCCCGCGACGTTGATGTCCAGTTCGCCTATCTTGCCATTGGCCGTGATGGTGCCAGTGCCTGCGATGTCGGCTTTCAGGCTCTCTTGATTCATCCGGTCCAAGGTCAGATCGCTGCGTCCGGCGATGCCGAATTTGCGAAACTCCCGGCCCGGCAAGGTGATTTTGATCATGTCGCGGTCGCGCCAGCCCCGGCAATCCAGATCGATGATGCCATCATGGATGCGCAAATGCGCCAGCACCTGGGGATCGCCGCTGGCGTGAAGCTTGCCGTCCGTGCCTGGGGTATAACGAGTGTCGCTATACACCACGATTTGAACCTTATCGCTGCCGTCCCAGTCCAGATCGCGGCTTGTGGCGGTGGCGCTTACCCTTTGGCAGTGATCGCGATCACCATCCATGAACACGTCCAAACCATCGCCGAAACTTCCGCCGCCGATGGCGGCCGCGGCCCCCATGCAAATGGCGGAAGCGGCAAGGCCGAGGACCGCGATAATGGTAAGCTTCTGCACCATGACGATGTCTCCTGATCAGCCGCTGATATTGTGGATGCGGCCCGAGCCGGAAATATGGGTTTCCAGCCTTTTGGGATTGGTGTGCAAATTCACATCACCGCTGCCGGACACGCGGATATCGGCCTCGTCGATGGGCGCGATGGCGCTGCTGCCGCTGCCGGAAATACGAACGGTGGCGATATTGGCCTTCAACTGGCTGAGATCGGCGTCCCCGGAACCGGAGACACGGATGTCGGCATGCTCCACCTTTCCGTCGGCCTTGACCGAACCCGAGCCGGAGACGTTGATCTTCACCATCATCTGATCGAGGTTTTGCAGCACCAGTTGGCTGCTTCCATTGACGGAGAATTTCTTGAACTCTTGCCCCGGCAGGGTGATGGTCACCGGCGTGCGGTCATGCCAGCTGTTGTCGCAATCCAGCTCGATGCTGCCATCGCGCACCCGCATATGCGCCAGGATCTGGGGATCACCGGTCACATGAACCTTGTCGTCGCTGCCGGGTGTGTAGCGGGCGCGGGAAGGAAGGCGGAGCGAGATGTTATTACTGCCGTCCCAGTCGAGATCGCGACCGGTCGCAGTGGCGCCGGAAACTGCCTCGCAGCGCGGCCGGTCTCCGAAGAAGGACAAATCCACGCCGCGGTTGAATTGGTCGCCGCCAATGGCGGCGGCGGCGCCCATGCAGACGGCGGAAGCGGAAAGCCCGATCACGGCGACAATGGCGAGTTTGTGCATGGCGTTCTTCCTCTACAGAGACTGATTGGCGGAATCGAACAGGCGGAAGTGCAACCGCGCATAGCGGATCAACAGCTTGGCGATGATGTCCATTAGCATCATCAGCAGCGCGCCGCCGCCCACCGCGCCGCTGATCAGGCCCAACGCGATCAGAAGCTGCATGGCGGGATTGCCGGTCCAACTGCTCCAGAACGGCAAGAGATTGAACAGCAAGGCGGAGCCGCCCACGATCATGCCCAGACAGGCGACCGACAGGCCGAAGAAAAGCGCGGCCAGGATGCAGAGCAGCGGCAACAGGATAATAAAGTCGATGGTGGCCAGGCCCAACAGCGCCAGCACCACGCCCATGAAATTGCCGGCGCTGCGGTTTTCCTCCCAGCGGCGGAAGCCCGCTTCGGCGCGCAGCTCCCGCGCCAGGCGCCCGGGATCGCCCAGGGCGGCGGAGATTTCATCCTCGGTGCGGCCATCGGCGGCGCCGTCGGCGAAATGGCGCTCATAGTCGGAGACGATGTCTCCGATGTCGGTATGGTGCAGGCCGGACAGCCCGTCGCGCAGCTGCGCCATGAAATGTGCGCGTTTCATGTTACCTCTCCCAGAATTTTGCGCACGGCAGTCTCGAAGGACTGCCACTCGGCGATTTGCGACTTCAGCGCGGCGGCGCCGCTTTTTGTGAGCTTGTAATATTTGCGGGGCGGGCCGCTGTCGGATTCCTGCAGATAGGTGGAGACCAGCCCTTCATTCTGCATCCGCCGCATCAGGGGATAGATGGTGCCTTCGCCCATGCCCACGGCGTCGGCCATGCGGCTGGCGATCTCATAGGCGTAATTGTCGCCGCCGGAGAGCAGCGCCAGCACACACATCTCCAACACGCCTTTTTTGAGCTGAATTTGCAGGGATTCGACCATACGCTAGTATCTATCACATGGTACCTTGTCTTGCAAGATACTATTTTTGCATTCCCCCGATTTTAAGGCTTTTTCCCCAAAATCCGCAGGATGGCCCCGCTGAAACAGTGGAAAACCAAGCTGACCAGCCTGCTGGGCCGCACCGCGGCCAAGATCGATGTCCTGCCGGTGCGCGAGGCGCTGCCCGCTGGCGCTAGGGTTTTAGAGCCGGGAGCATCGGGCAGGCGAGCGTAGCGATGCCGTAGCCCGTGCGACCCAAAATAACTAGGCGCGCTTGCGCGCCGAATCCCGAATTGCAGAGAGCGTTGTCGTCGGCGTAATGCCTTCGGCATCAAATTTCACATGGATGATTGCCGGCAGGCTGCTCGCCTGCGCTGCCAGAAATGCGGGCGCGAAATCGGTGGTCTTCTCCACCGTTGCGCCAAAGCCGCCGAAACTTCTCGCCATGGCGGCGAAATCCGGATTGACCAGATCGGTGGCGCTGACCCGGCCGGGATATTCGCGTTCCTGATGCATGCGGATGGTGCCCAGGGTGGCGTTGTCGAACACCAGCGCGATGACCGGCAGTTTGAATTGCACGGCGGTGGCGAATTCTTGGGCCGTCATCAGGAAATCGCCGTCGCCATTGATCGCCAAAACGGCGCGCTGGGGATACAGGCTTTTCATCGCCACCGCCGCCGGCAGGCCATAGCCCATAAAGCCGCAGACCGTGGCCATCTGGGTGCCCAAGCGGCGAAAGCGATAGAAGCGATGGATCCAGCCGGAATAATTGCCGGCGCCATTGCAGAGGATGGCATCGGCGGGCAAATGATCGCGCAGCCAGATCATGATTTCCGACAGATTGACCGCGCCGGGCTGGGGCAGGGGCTGCCCGGACCAGGCGAGATACTCTTGGTGTGCGGCGCTGACATCGCGTGCCGTGTCTTTGGGACGCAATGCATCCAGCGCGGCGGCAAAGCTTTGCGGCGTGGCATGGATGGGAAGATGCGGCCTATAGACCCGGCCAAGCTCTTCCGCGCCCGGATAGGCATGCACCAATTTCATTTGGGGCACGGGAATGTCGAACAGGGTGTAACCCTGCGATGTCAGCTCATTGAGCCGCGCTCCCGCTGCGATCACCAGGTCGCTGGCTTTCACCCGCGCCACCAGCTTGGGATTGGCGCCCAGCCCCAGGTCGCCGGCATAGTTGGGATGCAGCGGATCGAACAAATGTGCACGCCGGAAAGAGGTGCAGACCGCCGCGCCGAACCGTTCGGAGAAACGGGCGATGGCGCCCACTGCCGCTTCGCTCCAGCGTCCACCTCCCAAAATCAGCAGGGGGCGCTGGCTTTGCGCCAGCAGCGATTCCAGTTGCGCCATCTCACCGGCGCCGGGCGCGATTTCCATCGCCTCGGCCAAAGGCGCGTCCGGCGCGTTGGAGGAGGCAGGCAGCACATCATGCGGCAGCGCCACCACCACCGGGCCTTGGCGTCCGGCGAGCGCGGTGGAAAATGCGCGGCCCACCATCTCAGCCATGCGGTCGGGTTCGTTCACTTCAGCCACCCACTTGGCCATGCCGCCAAAGAAGGCGCGATAATCGACTTCCTGAAAGGCATCGCGGCCGCGATTTTCCCGCTCCACCTGGCCCACGAACAGGATCATCGGCGTAGAATCCTGCTGGGCGATATGCACGCCGCCCGAAGCATTGGTGGCGCCGGGGCCGCGGGTGACAAAACAAATGCCGGGACGGCCGGTTTGCTTACCCCAGGCTTCCGCCATCATCGCCGCGCCGCCTTCGTTGCGGCAGGTGGTGACGGCTATGCCGCTGTCATAAAGCGCGTCCAGCACCGGCAGGTAGGATTCTCCCGGCACACAGAAAACGCGATTCACACCCTGGATGCGGAGTTGGTCGACCAGCACCTTCGCCGCGCTCCGCATGGAAGGAGGGGCGGAGCTGTCGGCGACGTGAAGGGTCATTCAAACAGGACTTTCTCGGTATAGGCGAGGTCACCGAGGACGGGACGATGCGGTCCCTTGAAGTAACGCGGTTCCAGGCCTTCGGCATAGTGCGACAGCATCGCGTCCATGTCACCATCCATCAGGAACCCCATTGAGCCGCGCGGCAGGAAATATTTGGCCAGGGCGGGAAGGCAGCGCTTAAGGTGCTCGGCGCTGCGGCAGAACATCACGTCCATCACCGCAAGTTTGGGCCGTTTCAGCCGCCCCGGCTTGAACACAAAGGGCGAGACCAGACCGTCTTTTTCCACCACAAGGCTGATCCAGCCCATGCCGCGGTGATCGCGCAACAGTTGTGCTTCAGGCAGGTCCTCGGGAATGTCCTCGCGGACCACGCCCCGGCCGGGCGGAGCGAAGACGGCGCTGCGTCCGAAATTGTAAGGCGCGAAGCCTTGGGCCTGCAGGACGCGCCAGGTCTCGGGCGCGGGCGAGGCATTGATGTAAGTGACGTGTTTGAGTTTGGTCGCCAGCGACATCAGAAGCGCGGAATGGCTGTGATATTGCGGCTCGACATACCAGCTGGACAAGTTGGAGATGATCTTTTCGCCGCGCCGGGAGGAAATCGACAGGATCGCGCCCACCGGCCCGAAACGGCCTTCCAGCATATAGCCATAGCGCGGCATGTCTTCGATCAGGGGCAGGTTTTTCCAACGGGCGAAGCCGCGCAGCCAGTAATCGCGGCGGGTGCGGGGATATCCGCGCGTCAACAAATCCGCCAACCCGTCGAAATCGCTTTCGTCGATAGGGCGGCAACGCACGCGGCTTGCCGGTTGGGGATTGATGGTCATGGCGAACCTTCGGCTCGCAAAAACAGTTCTTGTTCGCGGTTATTTATGCGCCCGATCGCATTAGCGGAGCGTTAAATCCGCCAGGGCGCGTTAAGAAACCTGATAGCCCCTAAGTCTCTGACAAGACCCGCCCGCCGGGATTGGGGTTCTTGATCGCGTCAGTTGGGCGCTCCCGGGATTGCAACTCTGGCATGAACCATGTCCCGAATTGGAACGCGGAATTCCGCCTTTTCAGCAAAACGCAGTGGAGAGCGCGTTAACGCGCACCGCCTTCGACTCTGGGATTGAGCCGAGAAGTTGTTAACAGGAGCAGGCATAAAATTCCCGCCTCGCTGGACCCAAAAGGATTCAACAGGGCTTTCATGCGCGATCAGATTTGCACAAGGCACACAGGCTTTCTCGCCTGTTTCGTCACAAGAAGTGTGGCCCACCGTACGTTGGCGCCGAGGCCCGCATCATGAGCCGGGTCGAACAATTCTTGCTGGGCGGCGGCCACAGCCGCACCGTCATCCAAGTCGGGCTGCTCAACAACATGCCCGATGCGCATCTGCGCGCCACCGAATTGCAGTTCGCGCGGCTGTTGAAGGACGGCGCGGGCAATCTGGATGTGCGTTTGCGGCTGTTTTCCTTGCGCTCCATCCCGCGAAGCCAGGACATGCGCACGCGCATGGCTGGCTTTTATGACGATGCGGCGTTTCTGCAGGCCGCCAATCTCGACGCCTTGATCGTCACCGGCTTCCAGCCCGAAACGGCGGATATGCGCTTCGATCCTTACTGGGCGGAGCTGGCGCAACTGGTCGACTGGGCCCAGACCGGCACCCTTTCCACTCTGTTTTCGGGTTTGGCGGCGGAGGCCGCAGTGCTGCAACTGGACGGGATCGCCGCCCGGTCTTTGGGCGCCAAACTGTGCGGTGTCTATGGCAGCGCCCGCACCGATGATGATCCTCTCTTTTTCAATATCGCGCCGGTCATGCCGTCGCCGCATTGCCGCCGCAGCGATCTCGCGGGTGGCAATCTGATTGCGCAGGGCTATCGGGTGCTGGCGCGCCTGGAGAACGGGCAGGCCGATATTTTCACCCGCGAACTGCCGGGCCACAGTCATTTCGTGTTCATGCAGGGCCATCCCGAATATGACTCGGGCATTTTGGGCCGCGACTATCTTCATGACATGGAATTGTTCCTGGCCGGCCAGGCCAACATGCGCCCCACTATTCCCGAACATTATTTCGATCGCGCCACCGAAGACCGGTTGGCCGCGTTGGAATCGAGCCGCGAACTGTCGGCCTATCAGGAGGTGGTGCAAGGCGCGCTGCCGCGCCAGTTGTGGCGGCCGAGCACGGTGCGCTTGATCGGAAATTGGCTGATGCTGGTGGCGGCGGCCAAGGCGCGCCGCGCCACGTCGAAAACCGTTCACACCAGACGGCGAGCCTAAGCCGGCACCACATCGAAAGCGATCGTCGTCCTCGGCGTGCTGTCGTGGAACGGGATCGTGCCATGCCACATATAGGATGGGAAAAGCACTAGCCGGCCGGGTTTGGGCTGAATGGCGCGGCGGATGGGATCCTTAAGCGCAATATCCAGGGCCGGTTCGCCAAACTTGATCCAGCCTTGACGGCCGTGTCTGTCTTCGACCGCGCGGGGCAGCGCTACATAATAGCAGGAGCTGATCCAGCCTTCGGGATGGATATGGTTGGTGTGATAACCGCAATCCTTTAAGCGCGAAGACCAGGAACCGGTATAGCCGAAATCGCGCGTCCGCCGCGACAGCAGGGGATGGCTGTTATCCTCCTTCATGTCGCCAATATAACGGGCTATCGCCTGGCGGAGGCGCCGCTGCAGCCGCTCCACCAGATCATGGCCCTGGCCGAACAGCTTGTCCGGCGTCTGGCTGCCATTGCGCAGCGACTG
>Ga0207683_10006059_pt1 | contig 10354 bp, 4 predicted proteins | sample KBSM73metaG_FD_184333 | JGI IMG/M metagenome (GOLD analysis project Ga0207683, IMG submission 184333) | Miscanthus rhizosphere microbial communities from Kellogg Biological Station, Michigan, USA - KBS M7-3 metaG (SPAdes) (version 2) | ecosystem: Host-associated > Plants > Roots > Rhizosphere >...
CGCGACGTCGAGCCAGAAGTAGCGGGCCTCGGCGCGCGTCGGCAGGAAGCGAGGAAACGACAGAAGTCCGATGAGCAGCGTCGGGTAATACGCGATGTAGGCCGCCTGGCTCGCGAGGTAGGTGGAACCGGTCGTGCCCTGCTCGCGGAAGACCCACTGGGACACGAACCAGATGGTGTCGCCGAGCCAGAAGAAAAGGAATGCCAGCGAGAGGAAGCTCCAGGCGCGGCGCGTCCGGGCGTCGAGCCCATCGGCGCGGCTCGCGCGCCAGGCCAGGAAAGTGACGGCGATTCCGACCGGCAGGAACGCGAGGTCGCTGCGAAAGCCGCGCTCCGGATCCGGAAGGTCGCTCGTCAGGGCCCAGAGCGCGAAGAGGACGACGTAGCCCGCGAGGAGGAGGAACGGTGCGCTGCCGGCGGCGCGGAGCATCTCGCGGCCCGGACGGCCGGGACGGAGCGAGGACGCGGGGAAGCGGCGAATGCCCTCGCTCACCTACGAATTGTCGCCGATCATCCGCCGGCGCGCCAGCGAAACACCCCGGCGGGGCGCAGCCCCCGCGTTTCTAGGCGGTCTTTCTCGTCTTTCGGTAGATCCAGAGCACGAGGACGGCCCCGAGGAACGCGCCGACGAAGCCTGCCGGCTCGTTTTCCTTGTACAGCCCGAGCATTCGCCCCAGGAATCCGCCCACCACCGCGCCGACGATGCCGAGGAGCGTCGTGATGATCCAGCCCCCCGGATCCTTTCCCGGCATGACGAACTTGGCGAGGGCGCCGACGATGAGGCCGAAGATGATCCAACCGAGGATGCCCATGATTCGCTCCTTTCGACGTTGATGAGCGCCGCGACACGGAAACCACGGCGTCGCGCCGACGATATATCCCGTTCCGCCTTCCTGCTAGGCTTTCCCCAACATGCGCATCCAACGATCCGGCTCCCCGGCCCTCGGCTTGCTCGCAGTCCTCCTCGCCGTGTCCGCGGCGAACGCGCAGAATCCTCCGCCCCAGCCTCCGCCCCGGCCGAAAATCGGCCTCGCGCTCGGAGGCGGCGGCGCCCGGGGAATCGCGCACATCGGCGTGATCAAGGCGCTCGAGGAGATGCATATCCCGATCGACTACATCGCGGGCACGAGCATGGGCTCGATCGCCGGCGGCCTCTACTCCTGCGGCTTCACGCCCGAGGAGATGGAGGCGGTCATCAAGGGCATCAAGTGGGACACGCTCTTTCAGGATGCGCCGGAGAGGCCTGAGCAATCCTTTCGCCAGAAAGAGGACGACTTCGAGCACCTGATCCCGATCGAGTTCGGTCTGAATTTCAAGAAAGGCGGCGTCGTCCTGCCGCCCGGCCTCATCGCGGGGAGCAAGCTCGGGTACGTTCTCGACACCACGATGCTTCCGTGCTCGGTCGCCAACTTCGACGAGCTGCGCATCCCCTTCCGCGCGGTCGCCACCGACATCCAGACCGGCGCGCCATACGTGATGTCCAAGGGCAGCCTCGCGCGCTCGATCCGCGCGAGCATGGCGATTCCGGCGATCTTCACTCCGGTGGAGATCGATGGGCATCTCCTGATCGACGGCGGCGAGTCCCAGAACCTGCCCGTGCAGACGGTCCGCGCGATGGGGGCGGACATCGTCATCGCCGTCAACGTCGGCTCTTCGGGCGCGGCCACGGCCGCCAAGCCTACGAACGTGGGCGCCATGATCGGCCGCCTGATCGACCTGCCGCTGCAGCAGAACACGATGGCCTCCGCAGCGCTCGCGGACATCGTCATCACTCCGGACCTGGACGGATACACGTCCGCGGATTTCACCTCCGGGGTCAAGATGATTCCCCTCGGGTACCAGGCCACGATGGCCGAAAAGGCCAAGCTCGAGGCCCTGGCCGAGATCGAGAGCGTGTACCGGGCCTGGAAGCTCGGCCACGATGCCACGCTGCCGCCGCTTCCTTTCATCAACGCCATCGAGATCGATCCGGTTCCCAACGTCGATCCCCGGCGGATCTCCTACCTCGTGGAAACGAAGGCAAACCAGGTTCTCGACACGAAGACCCTCGGCTCCGACCTCAAGCGCATCTATTCCCTGGGCATCTTCGAGATCGTCAGCTACGAGATCGTCCAGGACGGCGACCGCAACATCCTCCACATCACTCCGACGCCGAAGTCCTGGGGACCGACTTACCTGAAGCTCGGACTTTTCCTCGGGACGGACTTTCAGCTCGGCACGCAATTCAACGTCGTCGCCCTCGTCGACGCGACGGAGCTCAACAGCCTCGGGGGACAGTGGAAGACCCTGGTGAAGGTCGGCAGCCCCCTGGAGCTCGAGACGCGGTTTTTCCAGCCGGTCACCTATCACGGCAACTTTTTCGTCTCGCCGTACGGCGGCTGGCGGCAGGATCTCTCTCGCGTCTACAACGACGATGGCGATGCCCTCGCGACGTACCAGGTTTCCCGCGGCGTCGTCGGGATGGATCTCGGATACGACTTCGGGACGTGGGGCGAGCTGCGTGTCGGGTACCTGCGAGCCTTCGGCAAGGCTCGGCGCCAGGTGGGCGATCCACTGTTCCCCGAGCTCGACTGGGACGAGGGCGGGCTAAACGCGCGGATGGTGGTCGATCAGATCGACAACGTCAACCTTCCGCACGCCGGATACCTCGGGGCCATCGACTACCTGGGCAATCGCACGAGCCTCGGGGGCTCCGATTCCTACGACCGCTTCACCATGGGCGCCGTCGGCGTGCAAACGATCGGCCGCTGGACGGGACTCTTGAAAGCGGAGGGGGGCTCCGGCCTCGGAGGGGAGATTCCGTTCTACGACACGTTTCAGCTCGGGGGACTCTTCCGGCTCTCGGGACGGCCTCTCGGAGAAATCCGGGGCGACAAGTACGTGCTCGCCGCGGCGTTGCTCTATTACCGCCTGTCCTCGACCGGCGGCGCGGTCGTGAAAAACCTCTCGATCGGGGTCTCCGCCGAGTTCGGCAACGCCTATCTGGCTCATGCGCCGATGACGTTCGGAAGCCTGAAGACGGCCGGCAGCATCTACATCATTGCCGACACATTGATCGGGCCGTTCTTCGTGGGCTACGGGCGCTCCAACAGCACCAACAGCGCGGCGTACCTGTACCTGAATCGGAGCTTCTAGACCCGCGCTAGGAGTCTGGGATCCCTCGCGCTGCGCGCTCGGGATCGCGGGTTTGGACGCCGGCGCGGTGAGCCTCAGAGACGATTGAGACCGTCCAAACCCGCGACCTTGTACGCCTCGGCCATCGTCGGGTAGTTGAAGACGGAGTCGCGGAAGTACTCGATCGTGCCGCCGAAGGCCAGCACGGCCTGGCCGATGTGCACGATCTCGGTGGCGCGCTCGCCGAAGATGTGGACGCCGAGAAGCTTGCGCGTCTTCGGATCGAAGAGCAGCTTGAGAAGCCCCGCCTCCACGCCGAGCATCTGTCCCTTGGCCGTCTCCTCGAATCGTGCGAGGCCGATCTCGTAAGGGACTTTGGCCTTCGTCAGCTCCTGTTCGGTCTTGCCGACCATGGAGATCTCCGGGATCGTGTAGACGCCGTACGGAATCGATTCCGGGCGACTCTCGCAGTAGGTCCCGAACATGTGGCAGCTCGCGAGGCGTCCCTGCTCCATGGACGTCGAGGCCAGGGCCGGGAAGCCGATGACGTCGCCGGCCGCGTAGATGTGCGGGACAGACGTCTGGAAGTGCTCGTTGACGGCGATGCGGCCCCGCTCGTCGGCGGACAGGCCTGCGGCCGCCAGGTTGAGGAGATCCGCGTTGGTTTGCCGGCCCGTTGTGTAGAGGAGCGTGTCGCCGTGGATCACCTTGCCGCTCTCGAGGTTTGCGACGACGCGTTTCTTCTCGTCGTAACCGACCGAGACGACCTTCTCGCCGAGGCGGAAGGTCGCGCCGCGCTGGCGCATGAAAAACATCAAAGCCTCGATCATCTCGGTGTCGACGAAGTCCAGGATCGTCGGCCGGGCTTCGATGACCGTGACCTTGATGTTGAGAGCGGTCACCATCGAGGCGTACTCCAGGCCGATGACGCCGGCGCCGACGACGATGAGGTCGCGGGGGAGGGTTTTGCCTTCGAGGAGCTGGTCCGAGTCGATGATCCGCTCGCCGTCGAGAGGCACCGTCGCGTTGTGGGCGGGTCGCGTGCCGCAGGCGATCAGCACGTGCTCGCCCGTCAGGACCACCGGCCCCTCCGCCGTATCGACCTCCACCGTGTTGGGATCGGTGAAGCGGCCGCGGCCGTGCACGGTGGTCACGTGGTTGCGCGCGAGCTGGGCGCGCACGACCTCCATCTCCTTGGCCATGACCTTCTGGACGCGGAAGGCGAGGTCCGCGACCGTGATCTCGCGGTTGACCGTGTAGTCCTTGCCGTAGAACGACTTCTCGCGGAATCCCGAGAGGTACATGATCGCTTCGCGGAGCGTCTTGGACGGGATCGTGCCCGTGTGCAGGCAGACGCCGCCGACCATCTCCTTGCGATCGATCACGGCGACTTTCTTCCCGAGCTTCGAGGCGGCGATCGCGGCCTTCTGTCCGGCCGGACCGGATCCGATGACGACGAGATCGTAGGCGGTCGAATTCAACGCGAGAAGCTTCTCACGACGCGTGGGAAGGCGACATGGAGGGCTCGGGAAGCATCGCGAGCTCGCCGGTAGCGACGAACAGCAGCCCCGCCCGCGTGGGGCGGCCCGTCAGACGCTCCCAGTAGCGGCGGTAGTGCGCGATCTGCGGAGCATAGAACGCCTCGAGCGCCGCGCGATTCGCCGGAGTGACCGTGTCGGACTTGTAGTCGACGAGGATCCAGCCGTCCTCCTCTTCGAACACGAGATCGATGACGCCCTGGAGAACGGTGGGTTGAGGACCGTCTCCGAGCCCGGCCTCCTTCCGATCCACCGGAAGGGCGAAGGGAACTTCCACGAGCGTCCGCTTCGCGGCGAGGGCACGCGTCCACAGCGGCGAGGACCGAACGGCTTCGACGGCGCGGAGCACCTCGTCGACCTCGCCGGCCGAGCGCTCCTCCGCGGCGAGGAGATTGGCGGCGTGGAGGCGGAGGTCGAGCGTCGGGTCGCGCATCGCGGCCTCCAGCGCCGCGTGCAGGACCCGGCCCCAGGAGAGGCCGCGGCCGGTCGACTCCCATGCCGGCTTCTCTCCCGCCGCGTGCGCCACGTTCGTCACGGTCTCGACGGCGTAAGTCGGCGCCGAGGCGGACGCACGCCGCCGGATCGCCTCGGCGCGGAACGCGGCGAGCTCGTCCGTAATGCTCTCGAGCGGCGGGGCTGGCGCCTCCGACGCCGGAGCAGCGGCCTCCGGGAACTCCTCCGGCAGAAGAGGCGCGAGCGCGCTCCAGGGGCCCTGCGCGTTCTCGCTCTTGCCCTGCTTCCAGACGCTCACGACCAGCATGTCGCGCGCCCGCGTCGCCGCGACGTAGAGCAGCCGGGACATCTCGGCCTCGTCGAACTCGCTCTCACGCGCCTGCATCTCTTCCCAGCCGGCCGGCTCCGCGATTTCCACCAGGCCGAAACCTTCGGTCTCGCGGATCACTCGCCAGTGTCCTCGCGGGCTCGCGGCCTTTCTGTCGATCGAGAATCGGACCGGTTTGTCGCGCTCCGGCCGCGGGTCGGCCAGGAAAACGACCGGGGCCTCGAGACCCTTGGCGCCGTGGACGGTCATCAGGCGGACTGCTCCGGCCCGCCCGGGCCGGGCGCTCATCTCCTCGATGTAGCCGGCGCTGGTCAGGCGCTCGAGCTCCGCGACGACCTGGCCGAAGTCGAGGCCGTCGGCGGAGAACGTGCGAGCGGCGGCGATGGCCTTCAGGAGGTTGCCCGCGCGGCTGTCGCCGAGCTCACGCGCTCCGGCGTACGCGGTCCAGCCGAGCCGCGCGCAGATCCGCGCGATGGCGGCGCCCGGCGGCAGCTCCGCGGCCAGCGCCTCGCCTTCGCGCAGGAGCTCGCAGGCCAGCGCGATGCGCGGATCGGCGCCCTCGGGCGGCGCGGCGCGGAACGAAAAGCGCCCGCCGGCGCGGAAGTGTCCGTACAGAGCCTCGTCGTCGACGCCGAAGAGCGGACCACGGAGGACGGCCGTGAACGCCACCGGATCGTCGGGATCGGAGATCGCGGCGAGCAGCGGCAGAAGCGTCTTCAGCTCCTCGGAGTCTTTGAAGGCTCCGCCTCCCGAGAGCTCGTAGGGGATCCCGCGTGCTTCGAGCGCGCGTGCGTACTCGGACATGAACTTGCGCGTGCGAAACAGCACGAGGAAGTCGTCCGGGCGTCTCTCGCCCTTGCGCACGGCGGCGCCTATGGCGTTTGCGATCCGGCGCGCGTCCTGCTCGACGACGGCGTGTCGCGAAGGCCCCGGCGTGCGCGTCAGGAGGCGGAACACGCCCGGCGCTCCCTCTTCTCGCTGCGCGGAGAGCGGCACCCAGGCGGCCTGCCGGGCCGTCGCCGTCTGCGGAAAATGCTGCGCAAAGACGCCGTTGACCCAGCCGCAGAGCCGCCCGGTCGAACGGAAGTTGGCCGTCAGCTTCAGCAGACGGCCACTCTTCTCGAGGCGGTCGCGGACGGCGCCGTAGGTCTCGATGTCGGCGCGGCGGAAGCGATAGATGGACTGCTTGGGATCGCCCACGACGAAGAGGCTGCCGGGCTTCGGCGAGAGCTTCCGCCAGTCCTTCTCCTCGGTGTCCTCGCCCGTCAGGTAGAAGAGGATCTCGGCCTGGATGGGGTCGGTGTCCTGGAACTCGTCGACGAGAATGGGCAGGAAGCGTTCCTGGAACGCCGTCCGGACGCGGGGATGGTCGCGGAGCAGGTCGCGGGCGATCAGGAGTAAATCCTGGAAGTTGAGCCGGCCGTTGCGGCGGCGCCACGCGGCGAACTCCTCCGACGCGGGCGCCACGGCGCGCATCAGGATCGGATGCAGATAGCGCCGCCAGCGCGCCCGTCCCGGCACGAGGACGTCGCGGCACAGCGTTTCGTAGTCGAACCGGAGGCGCCCGGCCTCCGTCGTTTTCTTGACCCGGGCGAGCGCATCGAGCACGGCGATGAAGGCCGACGCATCGGAGGTGTCCCGCAGCGCCATGAGGCGCGCGGCGCGCCGCACGCATTCCTGGTACTCGCTCCAGCCTCCGGGCGGCATGTCGGCCGGCAGGTCCGCCCGGGCGCGATCCAGGAACGCCTGGACGGCAGCCCTCTCCTCCTCGAAATCCGGCGCCGGCTTCTCGGGTCCGATCGCCGGCGCGACGTCTTCGTTGTCCGAGAGCGTCTCGTAGGTCTGGCGCAGCTCCTCGAGTCGGACGTTGAGCGCGGCGAGGCGCGGCAGGATCGGGCTCTCGTCGGTGAAGAGCCGCTCGGTATAGCGCTCCCAGGCTTCCAGCCGGGCCGCGGCGTTCTCCGGCTCGTCCATCTCGGCGAAGCCCGGGTCGACGCCGGCCTCGACCGGCCGTTCGCGCAGGAGGCGCGCGCAGAACGCGTGAATCGTTCCCACGAAGGCGGAGTCGAGGCGGGCGAGCGCGGCCTCGAGCCTCGCTTTCTCGTCTCCCGCGGCATCCCGCGCCGCGCCTTCGAGGCTCGTCTGGAACCGCTCCGACAGCTCGGCGGCCGCCTTGATCGTGAACGTGACGGCCGAGATCCGGTCGACGGTCGTCGCCCCCTTGCGGATCAGCTCGGTCATCCGCTCGACGAGGCTCGTCGTCTTGCCCGTGCCGGCGGCCGCCTCGACGAGGAGCGAGACGCCCAGGTCCTCGCGGATCGCGCGGCGCGCCTCGGCATCGGGCAACGGCGCGGGCCGCGGCTCAGCCTTCGCCATGGATCTCCCGGAAAGCCCGCAGCACGGGCAGGGCCGACTTTGTGAGCTTGGCCTTCGAGCGTCCCGCGGCGAGGAGAGCGCCTCCGCAGACGGTCTCGTAGTCGCAGAAGCGGCAGTCCTCCTTGTCGGTCGCGTGCGGGAACGTCCCCGCGCGGAGCAGATCCAAAAGACGCCGGAGGGTGTCGCGCGTCTCGGTGAGGTCGAGCGCCATCGGCATGCGCTGCCCCTCGCCCTTCCGCCCCGGAAAGAAGTAACCCGAGCGCGACACCGCGCCGGCAATGCCGGCCCGGCCGAGGAGGACCTCGAGCGCCATCGCGTAGAGCGCGTGCTGGATCTGGCGGCCTCCGTGGATGCCGCGCTTCTCCTTGTGGCGCCACGTGCCGCCGGTCTTGTAGTCCCAGACGTGGAACGTGCCGTCGGGGGCCTCGTCCACGCGGTCGATCGAGCCGCGCAACGCGAAAGAGGAGCCCGCGGCGACCTCGATCGAGATCGGCTCCCTGCTCGCGATCGTCGCGCGGACCTCGGCGCGGGCCAGCCCGAACGGCACCTCGAACCACCGGGGCGTCACCTCGAGGCAGTGCTGCTCCTCGAGCGCGAGAAAGGTGCGACAGGCGATGAGGATGTCGTCGCGCCGCTGGCCGAACGCGAGCTCGCTCGCGGGAGGGACCTTCTCCCTCCAGATCTCGATCTGAGTGCCCGCGATCTCCTCGAGGAGAGCCGCGTGCTTCGATGCCTCGGGCTTTTCGCCGGCTCCGACGACGCGTTCGAAGAAGAGCCGGAAGACCTCGTGGAGCAGCGAGCCGGCCGTCATGGGGTCGAGCCACTCGGTCGTGTCGCGCTCGAGCTCTTTGGGGGGCTCGAGGCGAAGGACGTGTTTGAGGAAGTACCTGTACGGGCACTGCGCGAGGGTTTCGAGGCGCGAGGCCGACTGCGGCTCGCCGCTCGAGCGAGGGTCCAGCTCGGGAGTTCCGGCCCGAACCCATCCGTCCCAGATCGTGAAATCTTCCGAGGCGCGCGCTTGCTCCGCCCGCCGGCCTTCCCCGAGGTGCGGATAGACGTCGAAGACGCGCGGGGCCGCGGCACCTGCCGCGCCGGCGGGTCCGGCCGCCTCGAGCCGCGAGAGCCACCACTCGGTCTCGTCGAGGGCGGCGCCGACTCCCGGGAAAAATCCCGCCGCTTCCGGAAATGCCTCGAGCAAAGTCGAGTAGTCGGCCTCGGGCCGGCCGGAGCAGGCCCGGTAGAGGTCCAGAAAGAACGGGGAGGGGAATTGCTCGCTCTGCTGGTCGAGACTGCGCAGGTTCCAGCTCGGATAGCTCGCCGTGAGTCCTCCGGGCAGGCGCGCGACGCACTTCTGGAGGGCCAGCGCCGATTCCCGGGGACGCTCGCGATAGAGAGGCAGGGCGAGCGGCGCGAGAAGGAGATTGATCTGCCGGCGCTCCGCGTCGAGAAGCACGGGATCCTCGAGATCGGCGCCCGGATGCCGGGCCTCGTCCAGCCCGAGCAGGAAGGTGTGCGGCCGGCCGGAAAATCCTCCCGCGCGGTAATCCGCGACGTGGATCCGGCCGGGCCGCGCACGGTCGGCCTCGACCGACAGGGCGCGTACGGCGTCCGAGAGGCGCGCCGCCGCTTCAGCCGCGGGCATCTTCGTCGCCGGCAGCACCTCGAGCTCTTCGAGGAGCTTCTCGAGCGCGGCCAGGGCGGAGGCGTCCATGGGGTCGGCCACGCGGGCGAACTCGCTCACGAAATCCCGGCAGCCCCGGGCCAGCGCCCGCAGGTCGCACGCCGGAGCGCCGGCGCACTCCGCGAGGTCGAGCATGCGGATGGCGAACGCTCGCGCGGCTCGCGCTTCGTGCAGCCGGCGCCGCCGCCGTTCGGCTCGTTCGGCGAGCTCCCGCTCTCCTTCGTCGTCCGCTTCGCGTCCCGGCGCGGCTGGCTTTTCGAGCTCCGCGATCCGGCGGTCGATGGCCGATCGGTGACGTCCCGCTCCCCAGCCGATCTGAGCCTCGCGCAGGGCGCGGGCGACCGCCCGCGTACCCGGCGCCTCCCTGGCGCGGCCGGGGACACGTTCGAAGGTCAATGCGCCCGAAGCGAGATTCGCGCGCAGGATTTCGGCCTCGAAGCCGGCGGCAATCCAGTCGAGGAACGCGAGCGCCGCCTGCCCCGGCCGGGTAAACGTCGCCGCGACACCCCCGGAAAACGTGCACGGGATGCCGTGTTCGCGGGCGAGCTCCCAGACGAGCGCGGGATAGGTGGAGGCGTCGGTGTGAAGGATCTCCACCTGATCGAAGGGGATTCGGTTCTCGAGAACGCGTCGGAACACTTCGCGGATCTCGTTCTCCTCGCCGCTGGCGCGGAGAAGCCGGGCCTGCGACGCGTTCTCGATCCAGCTTTCCGGGGCTTCGGATGGAAGGACTTCGTAGCTTCCGCCCGAAACCTTCTCGAGAATCTCGCGCTCGACGGCCGTCAGGTCGGCATCGTCGACGACCAGATACCGGGCGCTGCCGGGCTCGCGCGCCGACGCGGCGGTCGCCCGGCGCAGCACAGTC
>Ga0207683_10006063_pt1 | contig 10351 bp, 9 predicted proteins | sample KBSM73metaG_FD_184333 | JGI IMG/M metagenome (GOLD analysis project Ga0207683, IMG submission 184333) | Miscanthus rhizosphere microbial communities from Kellogg Biological Station, Michigan, USA - KBS M7-3 metaG (SPAdes) (version 2) | ecosystem: Host-associated > Plants > Roots > Rhizosphere >...
ATGGGCGCGTCTCTTCGCAGCACAAAAAGCTTTCGCAAACGCAAACGTCCGCTCCTCGATCCAACCGCCCAAATATCGCTGACAGTTTAGTTGATTGGACCCTGCGAAAGATTCACGTTCTGCGGCTCAAGGTTGAGAGTGCCAAACGCCTGCTCGTATTGGGCGAGATTCTGCCCCAGCACGTTCCACAGCGCCTTGGCCTGCTGAGGACTCAGGAAGACCGCCTGGTTATGGCGAATCGTTACCTGGTCAGGACTATCGCTCGACGCCAGACCGAAAACAAGCATAAAGTCCCAAACGCTGACGCGCACCTGCACACTGTTTGCGTACGTCTCACGATAATCGTCCGTTTGAACCACGTTCATTTGAGGCTGTTGCGCTGTTGGACTCATAGTTTCCTTAGCTTACTCCCGTCGTGTCAGGCATACCGTCCACCCACGACCCCGCCAGTATATTTTCCGAAGCCTAACAACTGAAAAGGGAAAAGTAAAAATCGATTCTAGCGGAATTCCTCACGAGCATCACTTTAAGCCGGTGACACTTTCTGAACGCAGACCGCGACGCACAAGAAAGAAAAAAGTTATTGCGGAAATCGCAACTTTGATTTCGCGTCTGTGTTCGCAGGTGGCATCGGCTCGCTGAGAACTTAAGCCAGCGAACCGCAGAGCCACGATCTCCTCGCCGCGACAGGCCACGATGCGCCGCCTTCGGGAGATTCTGCGCCACGATTTCACCCGTTCATCGGCGCTCACCAGCCGCGCAGTGCCCATTTTTTTGCTTTCTTTCCGAGTCATGCAAGCCTTCCTCGAAGCAGCGCAGATACGACTGCCCGGTCAGTTGGTGATCTTCCCCTAAACCGCAGCAGCAACCTCACAGAACAGGAGGCTCGCGATGAAGAGCATTCAAGTCGCTCTTTTCTCTTTACTGCTCTCTCCCACTTTGTCCGTGCACGCCGCCAGGCAGATATTTCCTGCCGGCTCTCTCATCAGTTGCAGGATCACAGAAGCAAAGCTCTCCTCGAAAACTGCGGCTGTTGGCGATCCGATTCTTTGCCAAGTGGGAATCACTTCGCGCAATGGCCCGGGACGCCTGCCGTTCGACAGTTATCTCGAGGGCCGGTTTGAAGACTTCAAAGATCCAGGCCATTTCTACGGAAAGGGCTGGATGGAGCTGAAATTCGACCGCATGATCGTTGAACCGCGAACGATTATTCCACTCTCGGCGCGCGTGGTCGACGTGCCGGGTTACTCCGTCGATCGCGAGGGTCGGATACTTGGCAAGGGGCATCGCACGCGCGACATTGTCGAGTGGTCGATTCCGATTCTTTGGCCCATTGATCTGATCGCTCTGCCGAGGCGCGGACCGCGACCTACGCTGAAGACTGAGACGCGGCTCACGCTGAAGGTGATGGACGATACGGAGGTGCCGATCATCGATGAGCCCGATCGGGATCCCTCTGGTCTGATTCGACGGGAACCAAGTGCCTATGCCGAACCGCCAGATGAAGACAGGCAGTTGCAGAGGCAAACGGCGCGGCAGGATGCACCACGTTACGGCAGCCCGCGGCAACAGGATTACGATCAGTTGCAGCAGCCGTACAATCCGCCACAGCAGCAGTACAGTCCACCACAGCCTGCTTATCAACAGCCGCCCGTCTATCAACAGCAGGCGTACACACCTCAACCTGTGTACGTAATGCCGCCGCCCGTGCAGCTTGTCTACATGTACTCACCTCCGCCTCCGCCGGTGCAGGTCTATATGTATTCGCCACCTCCACCCCTAGTCACAGCGTGGGCACCTGCAACTACAGTCATCGTTCCAAACCAGATGGCGTATCAGACGACGGTGCCTTACCGCCCCGCATACGCCTATCCAACAGCAAGGATGGCGTACGGCTACTGATCGCTTTCAGCATCAAGTTCAGGAAGGGAGAAGGGCGCGGCACAGTAAGGCCGCGCCCACTTTTTAGATAGTTGAAAAGAGCCGACCTTTCGTTTGGTCAGCCTCTATGTAATTCCTTTGTTTTGAACTTGGTGCGGAAGGCGGGACTTGAACCCGCAAGCCTTTCGGCGCTAGCTCCTAAGGCTAGTGTGTTTGCCATTTCACCACTTCCGCATATCGGCGACCATCTGCCCAAACTACGTCGCGGGTTCCGATGGCTTAGATCAAGTCTAGAGGCAAAGATATGCAAACTGCAACGCCGCATCGCGCCCCTGGTTCGACCCGGCTTCACACCTCGGAGCGTCTCAGCAGATAATCCAGCCCGCCGATCCGGAACCAGCGATAGCCATACGGCTCCAGCAGAATGCGGTGCTTACCCTGTTTCTCGGGAAAGCTATGATCTTCCGACAACAGGTTGATGAGAACGCTGGGGTCTTTTCCCTCCGCGCGGACCGTGAACCGAACCTCTTTCGGCTCCCCGCTCAGGTTATGCAGGAGTAGTACCGAATTGTTTCGCCAGTCATACCTCATCGCCAGCACTGTGGGGTTGTTTGTGCGAACAGCCGAGAAGTCTCCCCACCCGATCTCAGGAACTTCCTTGCGCATGCGAACAATCCGCTCCATCCAATTGAGCAGTGAGTTGGGGTCGCGGCGCTGCGTCGCCACATTCACGTGCTGAAAGCTGTACCCTCCCTCGCTGATCACTGGAACGACAGGCTTTTTGCTCTTCGTGAAGCCACCATTCGGTTCCGTCGACCACTGCATCGGCGTCCGTGCGCACTCGCGCTCCGGCAGCCTCAGGTCGTCGCCCATGCCAATCTCGTCTCCGTATCGCAGCACCGGAGTGCCCGGCAACGTCATCATCAAGCTGTAAGCGAGTTCCAACCTCCGGCGATCCCCTTGCAACATCGGAGCGAGACGGCGTCGAATCCCGCGTTGATAAAGCTGCATATCCTTGTCCGGCCCGAACGCGGCAAAGACAGTTTCCCGCTGCTTCTCTGTCAGGCGCCCCAGATCCAACTCATCATGATTGCGCAGGAACTGTCCCCACTGCGCCGTCGACGGACGCGGCTTGGTATCCTCCAACGCCTTGATCAACGGCGCCGGATCGCCGCTCGCGAGCGCATAGAAGAGATGCTGATTGACGTCAAAATTGAACATCATCTGCAACCGTTCGCCAAACGCCCCAAAATAGTTCAGATCCGTGGTTGGCAGAACGTTGGCTTCCCCGAGGATGATCGCCCCGCTCTTGCGCCAGGTCAGGAATTCAGTGAAGCTCCGCAGCATGTCGTATTGCTCGCGAGGCCTCGCATGCTCAGCGCCTTTCGTCGCAATCACAAACGGAACCGCGTCCATGCGAAACCCATCAACTCCGAGTTGCAGCCAAAACCCCATGATCTTCAGAATTTCCGCCTGCACTTCGGGATGGCTTGTGTTGAGGTCCGGTTGAAAATCATAGAAGCGGTGAAAGTAGTACGCCTTCGCAGTCTTTTCGTAGTCCCACGTCGACTTCTGCACTCCCGGAAAAACAACTCCAGAGGCCGCGCCCTTCGGCTTCTTCTTCGACCACACATACCACTCGCGATATTTTGATTCCGGATCGCGGCAGGCCTCCTGAAACCATGGATGCTCATTCGACGTATGGTTTACCACCAGATCGATCAGCACGCGCATTCCGCGCTGCTTGCAGCCCTGGGTAAACTCGACGAAGTCGCCCAATGTTCCATAGCGCGGATCCACGCCATAGTAGTCCACAATGTCGTATCCGCCATCGCGGCAAGGAGAAGGCTGAAACGGCATCAACCATAGCGCCGTCACTCCCATCCCGTGCAGGTAATCCAGGCGTCGCAGCAAACCTTGAAAATCGCCAACTCCGTCACCGTTTGCATCCATATAAGTAGCTACGGAAAGCGAGTAGATGATGGAGTTCTTGTACCAGAGATCGTTGATCATTCGGGCAGTCTTTCTGTCTCATCTATAAACAGCAGGAGCACTTGTTCAGATGCAGGACTTGGCCTGGTGGCAGCACAGCGTCGTTTATGAGATCTACCCGCGCTCTTTTCAAGACAGCAATGGCGACGGCATTGGCGATCTGAAGGGTATCCTCACGCGTCTCGACTACCTGGTGCGGCTCGGTATCGACGCCGTCTGGATCTCGCCGATTTACCCTTCGCCAATGGCCGATTTCGGTTACGACGTCGCCGATTATTGCGGCATCGATCCGATCTTCGGAACTATGGAAGACTTTGATCTCCTGCTTGCCGAACTCCATCGCCGCGGCCTCAGGATGATCCTCGATTTTGTACCTAACCACACGTCAGACCAGCATCCGTGGTTTCTTGAGAGCCGGTCATCCCGTCACAACCCAAAAAGGGATTGGTACCTTTGGCGCGACGAATCGAATAACTGGCCTAGTCACTTCGGCGGCTCGGGCTGGGAACTCGACGCGACCACAAATCAGTACTACTATCACGCCTTCCTCAAGCAACAACCCGATCTGAATTGGCGTAACCCCGACGTGAAAGCAGCAATGTTCGACGCCCTGCGCTTCTGGCTGCGAAAAGGCGTGGATGGCTTTCGAGTCGACGTCATGTGGCTCATGATCAAAGACGATCAATTCCGCGACAATCCGCCCAATCCCGGCTATCAGCTCGGCCAACCCTCCCACCATCGCCTTTTACCCATCTATAACGCGGACCGGCCTGAGATTCACGACCTGGTCGCGGAAATGCGCGCCGTGCTCGACGAATTCCCTGATCGCGTACTGATTGGAGAGATCTATCTCCCCATCGAAAAGTTGATGACCTACTACGGGCGCGACATGCGAGGCGCACATCTCCCATTCAACTTCCAGTTGCTGCAGTGCGCGTGGAATGCCGAATCCGTCGCGCAGGTCATCTCGGACTACCAGGGTGCTTTGCCGGCCGGAGCGTGGCCAAACTGGGTGCTCGGCAATCACGACAAACCCCGGATCGCAAGCCGGATCGGCGCCAGCCAGGCGCGCGTTGCGGCCATGCTGCTCCTCACCCTGCCAGGAACCTTGACCCTCTACTACGGCGAAGAGCTGGGCATGACCGATGTCCCTATCGCCCCCGAACAGGTCCAGGACCCCGCCGAAAAAAATGAGCCCGGACTCGGACAGGGACGTGACCCTGAACGGACCCCCATGCCCTGGGACGATTCGCCCTCCGCAGGATTCACCAGCGGTACACCCTGGCTGCCACTCGGCGACAACGCGGCCTCAAATGTCGCCGCAATCGAACACGCCCCGCGCTCCATCCTCACTCTTTATCGTCGGCTCATTGATCTGCGGCGCATCCATCCGACTCTGGTCAGAGGCAAGTTGCAGTCTGTCATTGCAGAAAACGATGTACTCCGCTACGAACGCGTAGAACTCGGTACCCGCATCCTGGTGTTGCTCAACATGAATCGGAAGCCGGTGCGAGTCACTCTTCACAGTGGCACAGTTCTCGCCTCAACCAGCCTCGACCGCGAGGGACAAAAACTGAGTGGAACAATAGATATGGAAGCGGCCGAGGGACTCATTCTCAGCCTCGATCTCTGATCCAGGCATACATGCCCGGTACTCCGCTTCTCTCGTGGCAGCAAGAGAGATCACACGCCGGAGTACGTCCCATCTCGTAAATCCTCAGCCGCCCTTGCCACATTCTCCGCCCGCCCCAGGTCACGCCAATAGTATTCATCCGCGCGGAAAGCCGCGACCCTTTCTCCCTCCGCGGCAAGACGCAGATACGTAGGGATAATCGAGAAGGCGCCTTCCTCTTGCATCTTCGAAAAAATTCTCGGCGAAATCACGTGAATGCCTGAAAAGGCCAGGGCTTGTGTCTCCCGCGCAGGCCGCACCAGATCCGCCTTGCCATCACGCCCAGCCCGACGACCGCAGAGCTCACCACCCTCATCGAAAAGCAAATACCGCGAAGTCTCTCGATCTTGGACCGCCAGCGTGGCGAGCGCATTCTGTTCTGTGTGAAACTGCATCATGCGCGCCAGATCGATCGTGCTGATGACATCGACGTTGTGCAATAGAAACGGCTCTTGAGAATTACCCTCAAGAAAAAAATGCGCAGCCTGTTTCAAGCCGCCACCGGTATCCAGCAGATCCTCTTCGCGAGAGATTTCGATCCGCAACCCGAATCTGTCGTGAGCTCGCAAGTAATCCGCAACCATATCGGCGTAGTGATGCGTGTTGACAATCACTTCCCTTACGCCAACGTTGCGCAAGCGGCAAATCGCGATCTCCAGCAGCGTGCGGCCCGCAACTTCCACCAGGGCCTTCGGGCGGTCATCCGTGAGCGGACGCAGTCGCGTACCAAGCCCGGCGGCCAGAATCATCGCTTTCACTTGCCCATCTTCTCCAACTCGATGTGCCGAACCACAACCTCCACACCGCTGCTGCCCCGCAGGTGCTTGGCCAACTGCTCGGCCAGGTACACCGAGCGATGCTGCCCGCCAGTGCAGCCAAACGACACCATGAGGTTTGTGAAGCCCCGCCGTTGATAGGTATTCACGCTGGCATCGACAAGGGACAAAACGTGCGCGAGATATTGGTGCACAGCCTCTTGTTGGTTGAGGTAGTCCATCACTGGCTCATCCTTGCCGGTCAGCGGTTTGAAGCGATCCTCTCGCCCCGGGTTTGGAAGACTGCGCGCATCAAAAACAAATCCTCCGCCATTGCCTGACTCATCCGTAGGCGCCTGGCGATGAAACGAGAAACTGAAAATCCGCACCGTCAAGGCCTCTGCGGAAGAAGCCAGCCCCTGCAGCTTTTCCGAAACGGATATGCCGTTGAGGGCGTCCATCAATGCAGGCAACGCGACCGGCAACTTGACGTGATCCGCCAGCCAGCGCAGATTCTTCAGTGCGTACGGCACGCTCTGCAGAAAGTGGGCCTTTCGCTCGTAAAACCCTCTGAAGCCGTAAGCCCCGAGCGCCTGCAAAATCCTCACGTAAACATACGCGTAGTAGTGCTCCATGAACACTTCGCGATCGATCTTGATGAAATCCGCGAGGCGATCGAGATAGTGATCGAGCAATTCCTGACGCAACTCCGGCGGCAGATCGGCCTTGCCATCGTAAAGCAGGGACGCAACGTCGTATTGCAGCGCGCCTTTTCGGCCGCCCTGGTAGTCCACAAAAAATGGCTCCCCGTCGCGCAACATCACATTCCGCGATTGAAAGTCCCGATAAAGAAAGTAGTCATGGTTGGCGCCCAGCAGAAATTTCGTCAATCGGCCGAAATCGTATTCCAGCGCCTGTTCGTTGAATGGTATTCCGGCGAGCCGCAAAAAATAATACTTGAAATAATTCAAATCCCACGCAATGGACTGCCGGTCAAAGCTGGCGCGCGGATAACAAACCCTGTAATTCAAATCGCGGCCCGCCTCCACTTGAAAGCGCGGCAGCACTGCAACCACTTTTCGGTATGCTTCAATGGCCTGCGGAGCGATAACTCCACCGACGCGGTTTGCGCTCAAAAACTCGAAGAGAGTCGTGTCCCCAAGGTCTTCTTCAAGGTAGGCACCCTGGCTCAAATCCTCTTTGTAAATCTCCGGGACCGGCAATCCATGCCGCCGAAAATGGCGCGAGAACTCAAGAAAAGCGACATTCTCCTCCCGCACCGGGTACGAGATGCCGATCGCGCTCTTTCCTCCGCCTGCCAATCGAACAATGGCGCGTCCCGAGCCGCCAAGTTGGCCCTGAAGCGGCCGCACATGTTCCGCAGGCAACCCATAATGCTGCTCGAAAAGCCTTTTCAATACATCCATCAATGTCTTTCCTGGAATCGAGTAGCTGCTTCACAAAGATATCCAGCCGGGAGAAGCAGGCGCAAGGCGCAGCGCCGGTTTCTATCATCGCAGCCGAGAAACCGTTCGCGCCAACCCATCCCTTGCGTGACCTTTTGCGTTGGACGGACCAATTCTTTCCGGCGTATCCTCACCACGGAAGATGCACGCCCTCTGCACGGCCCTGCCAAGGCTCAAAGGAGAACGGCAATGAGGCCATTTGCAATCGCGCTCGTCCTCGCCACCGTCTCAACATTCTGTTCCCTCAGTATCCCAGCCCAGGCACAAAAGTCCCAGCAGGTTCACGGGGAAGGCTGCGTCGAGCCGGGCGCGGAGTCACGCTGCCTGGTTGTTAAGGATCCAAAAGCGGGAAATCTTTACATTCTGATCATCAAAGGAATGCAGCCGGAAATAGGTGCCGGGATCGAGTTCTCCGGAGTGCCTCACAACGGCGTCACAACCTGCATGCAGGGAACGCCGATCGCCGTACGCACCTGGGCGCGCAAAGACTCTCTGAAGTGTTCGCAGGGCGCGCCTCCCAGAAAGTGGCGCTGATTCCTCGTACATCTGTGCGGCTTGCTCTCGCATCGACTCGCCGACTCTTCACTCCTCATCCACCAGCAAGGATGAGAGTCTGTGCCCCATTCATCGCGGCTTTATTGCGATGAGTGGGTCTCGCATCCGTAAAAGCGCGCGCAGTTCTCGCCCATCACTCCCCTGCGCTCTCCTGGCTCCAGCCGTTCAACATACTCCAACACAACCCCTACAGCCTCCGCGTAGTCCGCGGATAGTGTGCACACCGGCCAGTCCGAACCGATCATCAGCCGCTCAGCGCCAAAGCTCTCGAACACCACATCCAGATACGGCCTGAAATCTTCCGCCTGCCACCGCCGCCACTTCGCTTCCGTCACCATCCCTGAAAGCTTGCAATACACATTCTCAAACATGGCGAGTTCTCTCAGGTCCTGCTCCCACGGCGAAATCAGCCCAGCTGCGATCGAAGGTTTTGCAATGTGATCAAGCACAAACGACTGGTCTGGAAACTCTGCAACCAGTTTCACCGCTGCCCGTAGATGCCGTGGATAAAGCAACAGGTCATACGTAAGGTCGGACGCCGCCAATCGCGCTATTCCCCTGCCAAACTCCTCTCGCAGCAGGAACTCATCGTCCGGTTCATCCTGCACCAGGTGTCGAACACCGACCAGCTTCGGATGCTTCTCAAAGCGCTCCAGCTGTTCCGGCAGGTCCGGTGAACACAGATCAACCCACCCCACCACTCCTTTGACGAAATCGTTCTGCTCGGCCAACTCCAACAGCCAGCACGTCTCCTCAAGGCTTTGTCGCACTTGCACCGTAATGCATCCGTCAAACCCGCTGGCTTTCAGCAAGGGCTCCAGGTCTGCCGGCAGAAAATCATGCCTCAGCGCCATCATTTTTTCGGTCATCCACGTGTGCTCTGCCGGATTGTATTGCCAGAAATGCTGGTGCGCATCCACTCTCATCGTTCCGTCACCATTCCGTAGCTGGAATGTGCCCGATTCCATCCCAACACGTCCACTGGAGAATCCTAAGCGCCGGGCCTTTGCAGGTATAGTGCTGATATGCAATTCACTTATTCCCGGCCCGCGTTGGCCCTGTTCCTGTGCCTGTTTCCAGCGCTTTTACAGTCCCAATCCCCTAGCCAGGCGATCACACTCGACGAGTACCTGAACACAACAGAGATTTCAAGTTCCAGCCTCTCCCCCGACGGCTCGGCTGCAGTCATTGCCACCGAGGCCCCCGACTGGAAAGCCAATATCTACCGTCACGACCTGTGGCTTTGGACGCGCGCGGCCGGACTGCGCCCCTTGACCCGCTCCGGCACCGAAGAAAAGCCGCAGTGGAGTCCCGACGGCAAGTGGATCGCCTTCATCTCCGATCGCCCCCTCCTCACCTCCGCCGACCTCGATGCCGATAGCGATGAGGCATCCAAGTCCGACCGGCTCTGGCTCATTCCGGCCTCCGGTGGCGAAGCTCTTCCCCTCTATAGCGAAAAACTCGATGTGCACACCTTCGCCTGGTCGCCCGACAGCTCTGCCATCTACTTCTCCGCGACCACGCCGCTCACCCGGGAAACTGAAGACACTCAGAAAGACGAATGGAAAGACGTCGTGCGTTGGCGCGAGCAGCACCGCGGCGACCTGCTCCTTAAACTCGCCATTGCGCCGGCGCTGAAACGCATGTCGTCAGGCGCATCGCCCGCTGCGGCTCCCACCAGCAAAACCGCTGAGACGGAACCAAGCGAGAAGCTGCCAACTGGGGTTGAAACCCTCGCAAAAAGCGATCTCACGATCGAAGAGATTGCCCCCTCGCCCGACGGAAAGGTTGTCGCCTTTTTAACGGAGCCAATTCACAAGCGCGTCGAGAGTCCATCTGACTACGAAATCTTTTTCGTAGACTCCAAAGGCTCAACTGCCCGCCAGATTACGCACAATCAAGCCATCGAATCAAAGCTGCGATGGACACCCGATAGCCGCCGCCTGCAATTTCTCGTGCAGGCTGCCGGAGGTTCCATTGAAGGCAAATACCGTGACGTGCAAGGTCGCATCTACAGCCTCGATCCGGCC
>Ga0207683_10006064_pt1 | contig 10349 bp, 14 predicted proteins | sample KBSM73metaG_FD_184333 | JGI IMG/M metagenome (GOLD analysis project Ga0207683, IMG submission 184333) | Miscanthus rhizosphere microbial communities from Kellogg Biological Station, Michigan, USA - KBS M7-3 metaG (SPAdes) (version 2) | ecosystem: Host-associated > Plants > Roots > Rhizosphere >...
GGGCGGTACATCCTTGTAGTAGACCAGGCCAACATGATAGCGGGTCTCGATTGCAACATGGCCGTTGGGCAAGTTCACCGCGCCCAGACCATCATCCTCGCCGCGCGGCTTGGTCTTGTGGCGATCAATCGGGAAGCTACCGGCGCTGGGCGTCTTGGACGGCCACTCTACCCAATAATACTGATAGCCGACCTGCTGGAATTGAAATCCCTCCTGCCCTGGAATGAGTAGGTTCTGGGCTGAAATCCAGACATCGCCGGGCATAGCGCCCTTGACGAAAGATGCTTCACGTGCATTCAGCTCAGGACTAAGCTGGTGCAGTACCTTGATAAAACTCTGGATGCGGTCTTCGCCGCGATCCGAGGTACCGAGCCCAGCCTGCTGCTCTGCCAGAGCCATCATTTCAGCAGCGGTAAGTTCGCGGCCTTCGAGCTCAACCAGGTTAGTCTCAGGCGGCGGCGTCTGTTCTACTGCGTCTGCCATATCCCCGTCCTTCTGTTTGGATTTTGCCATGTTAGCTCCTTCTTGTCTTTAAGTCTACTGTATTGCCCACGTATCCACCGATAGCTTCCAGCTGAGGAAGCGACGGCACGTGACCAGATTGACAACGCTCCTTAAGCGCCGCCGAAAGCGTGGCATGATGAACGCTTCTCTTCACGCTGAAATCAATCTGCTGTGCGTTAAGCTGGCTCCGGAACTCTTCAGCAGCCTCGCGGTTGCCGGCTTCGAATAGGATAGTGAACGTTATTTTTTGCAGATCAGTCATATCCAATTCGTCTAAGGTGTTGAAGGCGGTCTGACGCTTGTTGTCCGGCCAGCTTTCTGGAATGCTAGCCTTGTACTCCGTGCGCAGCTTTGCGTCCACGGCTGGGCGGTTACCTTCCTGCGGGAGCCCAATGTGATCCACCCGGGCCTCGAAGAAAAGCTCAGGGAGGGTCTGTGATTTGATCGTGCGTACCTCCGTACGCAGCTGCTTCAGCTGATCTTCCAGGTCCACGATTTCCTGCTCTTTTTCACGCAGAATACGGACATGGTCCTCTAGGATTCTAAGGTCAGGCATCGGTACCCCAGTGGTAAGATGAGATGGTGCATGCTATACTAGCGGTAGCGAGAGGGCAAGGGCTTTTTCCTGCCGTTTACGCTCCCAATAACGGCGGGTGCCTTCAGCTTGTCGCTTTTGGAACTCCGGGTCTGCATGGAGTTGTTGGTTGCATTCAATTTGTCGCTTTTGGAATTCTGGGTCTGCTTTAAGCAGACGCATATTTTCTCTTGCCGCCTCGCCCCGTCGCTTACGATACTCTGGATTGGTCTCTCGAAGACGGATACCTTCTTCGCGTAGCTTTTGGAACTCCGGGTCTGCATGACGAAGCCGCAAGGCCGCATTGCGCTGCTCACGATATTCTGGGTCGCTCCATAGACGGCGCACACCCTCTTTTTGACGTCGCATAGTCTCTTCATCCATACCACCGCTACGTGGCAGGATATTAAATAGAGAACCGTCGCCAGTAACGAGGCGGCCATGGAGCGTGATCAATTCTTCCTCACACGCACATGCCTCAGCCTTTGTCGCGAAATGTTCTGTGATGTTAATAATGGGCTTTAGACCTAGCGCACGTAGCTCGGCGATGAAGGAAGCTAGCTCAGAATTATCCGCTTTCTTCAAATGCTCATAGGCGCGACGACCTTGACCCTCACCGATATAGCGGTGAGTGCCGTTGCGCGGATCAAGATATTCATAAACGTAGAATTGGAGTTTCATACTGCTAGTATACTACGGCTAGCGAGAAAAAGTCAAATGATAAAAGAAAATGGCCCGATAAACGGGCCATTGTGGTCATGCGGTTTTTCTTTGTTCTTGAGAAAGATACTTATCGAGCTCCTCACGCCGAAATGGGGTACCTGTACCTGGTACAGGCAGAAGAGGAATATTACCGGCCTTGTCTTTAACATCAGTAAGACGCTTAGAAGCATCCTCTATAAGAGTTAGAAAGATGCGCATATCCTTAGCGTCAAAATCTTTTTTCTCCAGCATGGCTACAGTATCGGCGTGCCACTGGTTATAAAATTTATTCAATGCTTGACCAAAGTGGTATATTTCTTTTTGCCAATCTTTAGGAGCTACCCCGGCTATCGTTCTAGTACGTGCCGCTTTAATCAAAGCGGGGTCAGCTTTTTGTTCGTCTTGCGACGTATTTCTAGCATATAGGGCGGCGGTTTCTACATTCACCTTACCCTTTAACACCAGTGTAATAACTTCTGGGCTTGCTTTGTCTAAAAGACTTTTACCAGCACTAACGTAGCAGTGGGCTACTTTCAATTCTTTAGCGAGAGATTCGTGGGTGGTCGTCCCTTTCGGGGCGATTTCTAATAATCTGGCTACAACTAACCCCAGTTCACTTTGGCTGGGGTGTTTCTTCTTGACCTGTTTAACCAGTTGGTTAAACATCTCCTTATCAGTCAGAGGAGAAGACGAGCTAACTAAGTTCCACGCCTTTGTCATATCACGTCCGCTTCTCAGTGGGAGCTATGATCTTTCCCCGTATAAGGGTATTGCGGGTAAACATACTTCCGCCCCGACGGATAGCTTTTGGTTTAGTTTTTCTACCCCTCTCCGGAATAGCTTCAGCTAGTGACACCGCCGCAGAAGCGGTCAGGCTACCGCTCTTAACCTTTTCAGCCACCAGTTCCTTTTTGGTAGTCTCAAGTAATTCTTCAGTAGCTTCGAGCTGATCTTTCAGTGCTCGTTTCTTCTTAGCCCCTGCTTTGGTTATTCCTGGGGACTTCGAAGGCAAAATATAGACTCCTGGAGTTACTTGCACAATTTGTCCCTGCAAGGCGGCATTATCAAGCGTCACAATCTGGTTTTCTACATCCTTAGGCAGATTGTATTTTACTCCAAAAGTCGTACCGGTAGCTTCATCACGAAAGAATAAAGTAGCTACTGTCGAGAGAAAAAAGGCATTTACTAAATTGTGACCATCCATAGCTGCATTATAGAATGTACAAGATGCCGGTGCAAAAGGTGTTCCGTAGTGACGAGGGTCTACTACCATCGGGAAAGGGTCTGTGGCATCTATAACCAAGGTAACGTTATGACGCTTTTTCCATTCATTCAACGCTTTCCTTTGATTAATTTGAAACTGGCGGAGTTCTTCCCTGATCATTGTAGTGATCCTTTTCATGGTGATGGATTCACCACCTATACCCTACCGCTAGTTCATAAGGCAAGTAGAAATTTTTACTGACTGAAATGAAAATAGGATTGTATAAGAGTACGTTAACGCCCTTTAACGTACCTTACCGGGTGTTACCGGGGCATAGCGGGGTGCCCAATCAATATCGCCTGGATGGCCGCCCAATCCCAATCGGCAGGGCGTCCTATCCAGAGCCCAATTGGCTTAACCGTCTTGAGACTACCCAGGATGATATCCTGGCCCTGAAGGCCGCTGAATAAGTACAGCTCATCGGCGGCGGGGCGGCGCACCCCCGCTTTGCAATGGCGACGTACTGCGGTGAAGACACGACCACCCGCCCGAATGCGACGGGCGGCCCAGGCATACTGCTCAGGGCGAAGGTCTACCGCCCAGCCATCAGTGGTCTTATTTTCAATCCAGACTTCAACGCCGCTAAAGCAGCCGTTCATATCGGGCACACCGCGACCGACAGCGCTGTTTTCAACCCGCTGCCAATCCCAGCGCGGAAGATATTTCTGAAAATGTCCGCCTAGCCCACCGTCTATCAAGCAGACAAGGCTTCGCGTTCAACCGCAGTAGCCCAGGGCGCAGCGGCGTTAGAGTTCAGCCCCTCATTGGTATTAAACCGCAGGTCGCAATGAGGGCAGATTCGTTGGCGCCAGACCATCAGGTTACTATCACGCCGAGTCTGAAGTACTCGCGTGGGGACCGTACTGCATTTCGGGCAGGGTACCGAAGCACCGCCGCGTTCCCGAGACGCCATCTTCGATTTAGAAGCAACCCTACGCTTTACCATCTTCTTCACCTCATTCAAAAGGTTAACGAGTCTTACTTAAGATATCCCAAAACAAAAGTCTAGGGTTAGCTATTTTCCAATGGAAAAATACTGCCCCTAGTACCTTGCTACCGGTAGGAAAACGGGGTATTCTACCCGCAGAATAAACCCCATTTGTATATATTATCCAAACGGTTAGGTGCCCATGAGAGATGGCGCAGCGATTGCGGCTCAGCTGGGAGGACGCCGCGCCTCTAAAGGGTGGCTTTTCTGCTGTCCCTGCCACGAAGATCGTGTCGCTTCGTGCTCCGTGCGTGACGACGGCTTTGTAACCTGCTTCGCCGGATGCGACAGAAAAGAGCTAGCTGCTAAGCTAGACGCACTGGGCTTCCCTGACGACGGACTGGCCTGTACTATCCCGTTCAAGGATGATGTTCCCGAGCGCGTCGCCACCGCCGTCCGGATGTGGAAAGATGCACTGGACGACCCGCCTTACGTGGCTAGCTATCTGCGTACCCGGGGCATAACCTTACCGGTTCCCGCCGTACTTCGGCGCTGGAAACGAGGCTATATCGCCGCCGTCCAGCGCCACGACGGAGCGCTCATAGCTGTCCAGACCAAGGGTCCGGGCCAGAAGGGAAAGACCTTCGGCTGGCTCTCGAATGGCGCGGTTCAGCTAACCCCCTGCGGGTCTGAGCTCGGCCTGGCGGAGGGAGTGGAGAATGCACTGAGCGCGACACAGCTTCACGGTATTCCGTGTTGGTCTGTGCTGGGTGCGCTGAGACTCGATAAGATCGGAATACCCACAAGGGTGAAGCGCCTTCACCTGTTCGCTGATAACGATGAGCCGGGGCGAGTGGCGGTACAGCGTGCCATCGCACGGTACTCGAATCGCATGAAGATCAAAATATGGTGGCCGCCAGAGTCACTGGATTGGAATGACGTTTTGCAGGGGAAGAAACATGACAAGCAACACTCCACCACCGGACAATAACGAACCACCGCCTCACGATAGCATTCCCGAAGCAAACGAGATACGGACAGAGGACGTCAATGTCGTAGACGACACTGCACCCAACTTAAGTGAGCAGTGGGTGGCGACAGAGTTTGCCGTGCGCCACGTTGACAGCCTGCGCTTTGTTGCGCCGTGGAAGAAATGGTTGATGTGGAACGGGAAGTTCTGGGAGGACGACGATAAGCGTCAGGCCCACGACTTAGCCGACCAGATATGTATCGAGTACGCGCGCACCGCCGGAAAGCGTGCACTGTCCGTCGCTAGTGCTGGGTTCCGCACAGCGGTACTCTCTATAGCCAGTGATAGACAACAGCTAGCCGCGTCAACTGACTACTGGGACCGCGACCCCATGTTGCTCAATACCCCGGACGGGGTGGTCAATCTTAAGACCGGGGTGATGCGCAACGCCAAGCCGAACGACTATATGAGGATGATGACCAAGGTAGGCCCGCGTGTTACCCGCAACGACGGAGAGAACTGTCCACGCTGGCTGGACTTCCTAAATCAGATTATGAACGGCGATGAGACCCTGGTAAAATATCTTCAGCTGGTCTGCGGCTACGCGCTGACCGGTCTGGTTCAGGAACACCAGATGTGGTTCGGCTACGGCAGCGGCAATAACGGCAAGGGGGTCTTCGTTGAAGTGGTTTCTACCCTCATGGGCGACTACCACATCAATACTCCGATATCAACCTTCACCGTTCAGCAGTTCGATGCCCACCCTGAGGAACTAGCACGGTTCCAGGGCAAGCGTCTGGTCACGAGCGCGGAGACAGAGGAAGGGCGGCGCTGGGCGGAGAGCCGGATTAAGGAGATCACCGGTGGTAGCCAGATCACCGCGCGGTTCATGCGCCAGAACTCGTTTGATTTCTATCCGCAATTCAAACTGTTCCTGACCGGCAACCACATGCCTGTTCTGCGCAATGTGGGTAAGGCGATGGCCCGCCGGTTCAATCGCGTTCCGTTCGTCGTGACGGTTAATGATGATCAGGTTAACAAGGCACTAGCCAAGGAGATTATCGAGGCCGAGGGTCCAGGCATTATGTTATGGATGATACAGGGGTGTGTCGAATGGCAGCGTGTCGGACTAGTTCAGCCCACCGCCGTAAAGGAGGCCACCGACAGCTACCTCAACTCGCAGGACACGCTGGGCGAATGGATTCGTGACTGCTGCGAGAAGGACCCACAGGGCTGGGTCGGGTCTTCTGACTTATTTTATTCATGGAAGATGTGGGCTGAGGCGCGCGGCGAACATGTTGGCGCGGTGCGTGGCCTTTCCATGAAACTGGATGACCGGGGTGGCTGGAAGAAGCAGCCGGGTAGGGGCAACCTGTCCGGGTTCGCGGGCTGGAAGCTGAAGACCCCTGCAACTGGTGCGACCAATGGCAATGGCAGCTACCACCCCGATAATCGCCCCGATGACGGTAATGAGTTACCTTTTTAGGGAGCAAAGTAGCTCCTGCGGGAGCTAGGGAGGTTAGGAGGAAGGATCTCGTATGACGCTCGCGTAAAAATCTGGTAAGCTATTTCTCGGAGCGGGAATACGGATTCCACCTCCTAAGCTCCCTAGCTCCCGCAGGACGGGAATGTAGTACACTATTCTACCCCTAGACCAAGCGGAGATTTTCGGCTATGTCACCGGTACGGGGGTTTCCATGAGCACAACAACAGACGGCAAGATGGTCAGGCTTCTACCTCATGAGGAGGATGCCATGTACCAGATGGTGCTCTATCTGCGTGCAACCGCCGACACATTGAACGACGACCGGGTAGCGCCCAAGATGCGGGCGTGGTCGAATATCGTTGAACAGTTTCTGGAACGGGAATGAAAGTAATCACCCTCCTACTGGGCAGTACAGCCGTGGCCGCCGTAATCGCGGTAGCTGTGGCCCGTACCCCAATAGCGCAGACCCCGGTTGCGGTGAAGGCCGCTGAGGATCGGTTTGACGCGGCGTGGAGCGATACCATGCAGGTGGTAGGTGCTACCGTATTGCGCAAGGCTGACCGGGAGCGCCAGGCCGTTACCGACCCTAAGTCGGTACCAACAGAGCGCATCACCGAACCGCCCTCGCCCGCCGCTGTGCCGCCGGTTGTGTTTGTAGAGGATGAGGATAAGCCCCGGCGTAAGTCCAAGCCGCATAAGGTAGAACGGCGCGCGTCGCGAGGCGACGTATGTAGCCGTCACGGGCAGAGGAAGGTGATGGTTGGGAAGTACCGGTGGAGATGTCGAAAATAATCTGGGCTGGGCTTATTCTTACATTGCTGAGTGGATGTGGCGGGGACCGGTTGAACCGCTACCAGCACCCGTTTTGTGAGCATCAGAGGAGCTTATGTCAGTGACCCCTAACGAACGCCGTGACATGCCAATCCTAACGGTGCTATTTATAATAGCCATCCTGATCGCAATGATCGGGTATTTCTGGAGTGGGTGATGGCCTACCTAATTTATACCACTAGCGGGGTTCAGATTATCCACGATGAGAAAATGGAGGAACATAAACCGCCGCAGAATAAAGCGACCGTGTTAGCCCGGTTCCCGCTAACCGATGCCGAGGCTGGGATGACTATCGCCCAGTTAGAATTTATTTACCCCTACCACCGAAACCAGGAGACGAAGAATGGTAACTAAGTTAGAGATCGTTCATCCAGAGCTAGAACAATTAGACCAACTTGTCAACGATATTAATGTCAGACAGTCTACCGCCAAGGCCCCCGATCTGGGGCGGCTGTCAGCGGAGGCGGTACAGGCCAGTTACCACGCAGCCGCCAAGGCTGTGGAGGAGTTGAAGGGGCCACTCATGGAGCGCTCTGCCAAGCTGGAAGCGGCTCAACAGGGCTGCTACGATGCGATGAAGGCGCTGGAGGAATGGATCCAGAAAATTCACGATACCGGGCACCTGGTCGCGCTTCAGATTGAAGAAGCCAACGCGCTGTCCAGTGAAATGATTAAGATGTCTACCGAATTCATCTCAAAGGTGAAGTAGAATAATGGGGGCGCGGGTAAGGATCATCTGCCCGCGCCTCTGACCGTAATTAAACTTTAATTAATTTTCTAGAGCCTAACTCAAATTGGGTATTTACTTTACAAGCTCAAAGAGAGTATGAGCGGACAAGCAAATAAATTTAAGCTCACCCGGCGGATCGGATTATGACCACCCTCACTGAATCTGAATTGATGCGGCTGAAAAAAGCCGTCGGCGAAATGGTCAGGCGTGGTGTCGGGTATGACGACTGGATGGACGAATGCGTTCTTCGTCTAACCAACGGGGGGGAAGACGAGTTCACCGCAACCACCATCTGTTCGAATATGTGGCGCGAGGCCTGTGAAGAGGATCAGGTAGTCAAGCCATGAAGACCCTGCAAGTTATTATCATACTCTGCGGCCTCGCTGGCAGCGCGATGGGGTTCGATTTATTATTCCGCCTTCAGCCGGGTAGGGATGCGGGGGGTGATACCTCAGACAACATCGAGGTAACGCGCCCGTGTTTGGATGAAAACGGAGAACCGACGTGCTGAACGCACTTCTAGCTTTCGGCCTTGCGTTCACAACGGCGACGCAAATGCGGCTTCCCGGTATTCCCTTGGGTATCGGCGAGGTTAGTTTGGTTCTATGGCTTGGCCTCATTCTATTGCGTCAGTTGACCGGTGGCCGTGTCTTCAACCAGCGAGCCTTGCTTCTAGTCGGGCTGTTTTGGGTGCTGCTTACCTTAGCCCTGAGCATTGGCCTCTGCGTGGCCCTGCTCAGCAACTTTCTCGATCTGAGCTCGATGCTGCATGACGCCGAAGCTTATGCGCTTATGGCGGTGATCTCTTGCTTCATTGTCGCGACAATGGAAGCCGACCGCGCCCTGCGCCAAACCTTGTGGCTGCTGTTAACGTTCTGGAATGTCGCGCTCGTCCTACAAATCGCGGCGGGTTGGGGTCTCGTCGAGTTGCCATCGGTTGATCCCTGGTACTGGAATCGGTTTCGAGGTTGGGCCCAGAACCCTAATCAACTCGGTCTCATCTGTGCAATCCTAACTCCGCTATCTCTCCATGTAGCTCTATCGTCCAAGGGGCTGGGCCGCTGCGCCGGATTATTTAGCTGCTTGCTAACCGTCATCGTTGGCCGGTTAACTAAGAGCGATACCTTCCTAGTTGCGACGGCGCTGGCTACGATGCTGTTTCTGGTCCTTCAGGTTCGGACTTGGTTGAGCTCGCCCGAACACCGACACAGTCTGCGCTTTGCGGTTGCTGTGCTGATCGTCTCTGTAATCGTTCCGCTTTCACTTTCGTTAGCGCCGTTTGTCACTGACGTTGAGCAGATGGCGCTCAGCCTGACCAAGGGTCAAGGCAACGAGGAAACGAAAGCTACCACAGACTTGCGGCTGTATCTGTGGGGAGAAGCTTTGCGCACCGGGCTGGAAACCGGATCGCTCGGACTTGGGCCGGGGCCACACCTGGAAAGACCGACGGGGCCGAAGCGCGCGATTCCGGTTCCCTTTGAAACGCATAACACCGTACTCGAATTATTCACGCAAGGCGGTCTGCTCGCGGTTATTGCTGTCTGTGGCCTGTTCGCCGGTACCTTCTGGCTGATGGTGCGCGCACAGCTCGATGCGCTAGCCGCACTGACCGCCGTCATCGTGATTTTCAGCCTCACCCATTTTGTCTTGCGTCAACCCATCATATGGTTCGCGCTCGCTCTAAGCCTGATCCTGGGTACGCGACAAATTTATATATTCAAGAGGAAATAAACGATGGAATCGCCGGTTAGTAAGTTACCATTCCCAGTAAGGAGCGAATCTGCAGTGCCAGAGGATGGCCTGAAGCAGGTGCTGAATAGCATTCGGAGACACAAGCGTCTTATCCGAAGAACCATTGTTATGGGCACCTTGCTTGTCGGGGCAGTCAGCTTCCTAATCCCGGCCACTTACCTAGCCACCGCTCAGCTTGCCGTTGAGGTTCGGCCATCTGGCCCGAATACTATCGTTCCGGCGAACGCCGAAGATTCAATCATCGATACCCATATTACCATCCTGCTTTCGGATGCCTATCTTCGGCGACTTCTACCCATGCTTAGCGAGCGGGAGCCTACCACTGCATCGTGGTTGGGTGAAGCAATCTCAGCGGCTAAAGCGCTGATTCGAAAACCGCCGCCGGAAGATGTTGCCGCGCTCTCCGCCCTGAAGAAGAACCTTAGGGCAGGGCAGGAACGACGCTCTAGAATTATCAGTGTCACCTTTGCGGACTCCAACCCGCAGCGCGCGGCGGATACCGCCAACACGGTCGTGCAATCGTATATCGATGAAATCACCCACCAAGAGCAGGCCAGCGTTGAGACATCTATAGATACGCTTACGGCACAATCGTCCAAAATTCAACA
>Ga0207683_10006066_pt1 | contig 10347 bp, 8 predicted proteins | sample KBSM73metaG_FD_184333 | JGI IMG/M metagenome (GOLD analysis project Ga0207683, IMG submission 184333) | Miscanthus rhizosphere microbial communities from Kellogg Biological Station, Michigan, USA - KBS M7-3 metaG (SPAdes) (version 2) | ecosystem: Host-associated > Plants > Roots > Rhizosphere >...
GCCAACGGCAAGGCCGCGGACCTGCTGGTGCTCAGCCGTAATCCGCTCGACGACATCACGAACATGCGCAGCATCGAGGCGGTCTATCTCGGCGGCAAGAAATTCGATTAACAAATATCCAAAGCGGGAGCGACACCATGAGAGGCTTCATTCGACTGGCGGTATCGGCGGCGGCGCTGCCGCTTACGCTCAGCCTTGTGCCGGCGAACGCCCAGACCGCGCCCAAATTCGCCGTCGACGCCAGTTGGCCCAAGGAATTGCCGAAGGACTGGGTCACCGGCCAGCTCGGCGGCGTCTGCACGGCCGAGCAGGACCACATCTACGTGGTCAACCGACGCAACATCACCGACGAGGAGAAGGAGACTTCGATCTCCGCGCCGTCGATCATCAAGTTCGACATGGAGGGCAATGTCGTCGGCTCCTGGGGCGACCAGAACACCGTGCCCAATTCGATCCACGGCTGTTTCGTCGACCAAGACAAGAATGTCTATGTCGCCGGGAATTCCGACGGGATCGTCCAGAAATACGCGCCGGACGGCAAGCTGTTGCTGCAGATCGGCACCAAAGGAAAATTCGACTCGGTCGACGGCACGCGGCGGGGCAAGGGCAACAATTCCGCCCAGGATCAGCTCCATATGCCTTCGGGGGTCGTAGTCGATCCGGGCAACGGCGACATCTACATCTCCGACGGCTACGGCAACCGGCGCGTGGCGGTGTTCGACAAGGCCGGTAAATTCCTGCGGCAGTGGGGACGCCAGGCGACCGAGGAGGAAAGCCAGAAGAATGTCCCCGGCGTGTTTGCCGAGGTCGTGCATTGCATCGCGATGAGCAACGCCGGGCTTATCTATGCCTGCGACCGCCAGGGCAACCGCGTGCAGGTGTTCCAGAAGGACGGCACGTTCGTCCGCAACATCCTGATCCCGAGCAAGAGCGGTAATCTGCCGGACAAGCGCGGCACCGCGTGGTGGGTTGCGTTTTCGCCCGACCCCGAGCAGAAGCTGCTCTACATGATGAATGGCGGCACCGAACAGGTGCACATTCTCGACCACGCCAGCGGCGAAATCCTGTCCAGCTTCGGCCGGCCGGGGCATCAGGCCGGCAACTTCACCCACGGCCACACCATCGCGGTCGATTCCAAGGGCAGCGTCTATGTGGCGGAAACCGACTGGGGCCGGCGCATCCAGAAATTCAGGATCGTTCAGTAAACCGGTCGAAGGGGCTTGCTCATGATGACCGGATTGATCCGCTTGCTGGGTCTTGCCGCTCTGCTCGCAGTCACTTCTTCGCCGCTTTCGGCCCAAACCGCGCCCAAGGTTTTGGACTCCGGCGTCGACAAGCCCGCTTCGGCCATCTTCATCGGCAACAGCTTCTTCTATTACAACAACAGCCTGCACAATCACCTCAGCCTGCTGCTGCGGGCGGCGAACCCGAACTCCCGATTTCGCGCAACCTCGGTGACGATCTCGGGCTCCGGCTCCGACTGGCACGATGTCGAATCCTATTTCCGGCTGAACGCGCTCGGCAGCTACAGCTTTGACCTCAACAACAATGTCGTGTTCAACAAGCTCGACCGGCTGTTCGATCTGGCCATCATGATGGATTGCAGCCAGTGCCCGATCCATCCGCAGCTCAAGAGCGTGTTCGTCGAATACGCCAGGAAGCACAGCGACACCGTACGCAAGCATGGCGCCAAACCGGTGTGGTTCATGTCATGGGCCTACGCTGACAAGCCGGAGATGACGGCGGAACTGGCTGAAGCCTACACAAAAGCCGCCAATGACAACGACGCCTTTGTCATACCCGCCGGGCTTGCGTTTGCGCGCGCGCTGAAGGAGCACCCGAATGTCGTGCTGCACGCCAGCGACAAGCGGCACCCGAGCCTCGCCGGAACCTATCTCGCCGCGACGACCCTTTTTGCGTCGCTGTTCAAGACGTCGCCCGTTGGGCTGAAATACACCGCCGGACTCGATGAGCCGACAGCGAAGCTCTTGCAGACCGTGGCCTGGGAAACCGTTCAGGAGTATTTCCGGACAGTGCAGACGGTCGCGAAATAGCTATCGCGCGCCCCATTTCACGATCCATGCCGGCAACACGGCCGGATTGACCACATAGCGCGGCGGCTGGCCCGACAGTACGAGCTCCAGGTTCTCGCGCGTCGCCACTTCGAGCGAATGATGCGCCTCGATGGTGTGGCCGATCATGTGCGGCGTGAGGATCAGGTTCGCCAAGCCGCGCAGCGGGCTCGTGGCCGGCAGCGGCTCGGCGGCGAAGCAATCGAGCGCAGCCCCCGCGATCGCATTGCTCTTGAGCGCCTCGGCCAGCGCCGCCTCATCGACGATCGCGCCGCGCGCGGTGTTGACCAGGATCGCGGTCGGCTTCATCAGCTTGAGCTTCTCGGCGCTGACGATCCCGCGTGTTTCCGGGTTGAGGCTTGCCAGAACCAGGACCACATCGCTTGTACGTATCAAGGTGTCGAGGTCGACGCGCTGCATCGGCGGCAGACCGGCCGGGTCGGCATCGCGGCGCCCGCTGTACTGCAGGGTTGCGCCCCACGGCGCGAGCAGACGCGCGGTTTCGCGCCCGATCTTGCCGAGCCCGAGCAGGCCGATGGTCTTGCCGCGGAGTTGGCTCGCCTTGAGTTGCGGCGGACGCCACAGGCCTTTGCGAACCCGGTCCTGCGCGCCATCGAGATCGTAGAGCGCGGCGAGCATCAGCAGCACCGTCGCCTCGGCCATGCCGATGATATTCTCCTCGGTCTGCGCATTGGCGATGACCACCGTACGCTCGGTCGCCGCCGCGGTGTCGACGCCGTCGACGCCGGTCACGGCGGAGACGATGGCGCGCAACCGCGATGTCGTGGCGAGCGTTGCGCGGGTTAGCGGCAGCACTCCCACGCACAACAGGACGTCGATACCGGCCAGCGGGTCGGGCGTCGCCGTGAATGCCTCGCGGTGTGCGTAGCGGATGATGCGATGCCCGGCCTGCCGCAGGTCGGCGCCGATGGCATCGAACATCTCGTTGTGGGAATGCCACCCGACGATACCGACGTCCAGCGGCGCTGCGGGCTCCATCATCGCCTACGCCGTCAACTCGGCGATAGCGACATAGCGGCGGCGCTGCGCCGCGGCGTTGCCGAGCAGCGACGACAGCAGCATCGCCCGCTTAAGATAGAGGCCGATGTCGTGCTCGTCCGTGAAGCCGATGGCGCCGTGAAGCTGGATGCAGGCCTGGGTGACGATCAGTGCGTCTTCCGACGCCTTGGCCTTCACGGCGACGGCCAGCACGGGATCGATGCGGTAGGGATCGTTGTTGGCCGCGATCTGATACACCAGCGATCGCGTCGCCTCGGTCCGGGTATAGATGTCGACCGCCTTGTGCTGCAGCGCCTGGAAGCTGCCGATCAGCTTGCCGAACTGCTTGCGAATGCGCAGGTAGTCGAATGTGATCTCCTGCGCTTTTTCCATCACGCCGAGCAATTCGCACGACAGCGCCAGCAGCGCGAGATTGTGCAGGGCATCCACCGCATTCCGCGATGACTGGCGCGACGGCGCGAGATCGGCAGGGACGTCGGCCAGCGTCAGCGTCGACAGCTTGCGCCCATCCACCGTCTGCGTCGCCGACAGCGTGCAGCCCGGGGCGTTGCGGGCCACATAGCAAAGCTCCGGTCCATCGCGCCCGCTGGCGCTGACCAGGAAGCCCTCGGCGCTGTCGGCGCAGACAAACAGCTTCTTGCCGGTCACGCGCAGCGATGCGCCCTCGCCCACCGCCTGCGTTCGCGGCAAAAGCGGATCGTCGCCATGCGCGCCTTCCTGCAGCGCGGGCACGACCAGCGCCGCACCCGCCATCACCCGTTCCAGCATCGGATGCGGCGCGCGCCCCTGCGCCAGCGCAGCAGCCGAAATCGCCGCCAGCCCGATCGGCTCGCAGACAAGCCCGCGCCCGGCCTGTTCCAGCACCAAAGCAAGCTCGGTGAGGCCGAGACCGAGGCCGTTGGTCGAATCCGGCACGAGGATGCCGAGCCACCCGAGTTCGCCCGCCTCGCGCAGCCGTGCCGGCGCGAAACTCGCCTCCTGATCGCGAAACCCGCGCGCGACCTTCGGCCCCGCCGCGGCGACGAATTTGGCGGCGCTGTCGCGCAGCAAAGTCTGCTCCGATGTCAAATGCAGGTCCATGAACGGGAATCACTCAGTTAGTTGGGCAGGTTGAGAACGCGGCGGGCCACGACGTTGCGTTGGATTTCAGATGAGCCGCCATAGATCGTCGCGCGCCGCACTTGAAGGTATGGCGTTGCGACTTCGACCTCGCCAAACTCCGTTGCGATCGGATGCTCCGTCGATGCATGGCCGCCCGCCGCCTCGATCAAGAGCTCGTTGAGCGACTGAAGCAGCTCGGAGCCGAAAATCTTGATGATCGAGGATTCCGGTCCAGGGCTTCGCTCCTGGTTGGTCAGCTCCACGGCATGGCTGAACAGCGCCGCCATCGCCGTGACATTGATGCTGGCCGCCGCGAGGCGATCCTGGAACGCCGAATCCGCCATGATGCCGGAGGCGCGCGCCATCGTCTTGATGCGCTCCAGCGCGATCAATGCGAATTGCGGATTCGAAGTGCCGATCCGCTCGTGCCCCAGCAGCGCGTTGGCGATGCGCCAGCCATCGTTCAGCTTGCCGATCAGATTTCCGGCCGGCACGATGACGTCGTCAAAGAAACATTCGGCGAACTCGTCGTCGCCAGCAATGGTCTTGATCGGCCTGACCTTGATTCCCGGGCTGTGCATATCGATCAGCAGGAAGCTGATACCGGCATGCCGCGGCTGGGCCTGCGGATCGGTGCGCACCAGCGCGAACATCCAGTCCGAATGATGCGCCCAGGTGGTCCAGATCTTGTGGCCCTTGACCACGAAATGGTCGCCTTGGAGCGTCGCCCGGGTCGAAAGGCTGGCGAGATCAGAGCCGGCGCCGGGCTCCGAGTAGCCCTGGCACCAGATCACCGAGCCCGCAATGATCGGCGGCAGGTGCTGCACCTTCTGCGCGTCGTTTCCGAACTCCATGAGGATCGGACCGATGTGATTGAGGCCCTGCACCGGCAGATGCGGCGCGCCGACGCGCGCCAGCTCCTCCGTCATGATGATCTGTTCGTTCAGCGTGGCGCCCATGCCGCCGTATTGCTTGGGCCAGTGCGGCGCGATCCAGCCCTTGCGCGACAGCGTGTGATACCAGGGCATCAGTTCCGCGGGCGGCGGACGCGTCGTTCGCCCGCGAAGCGCAGCCGGAAGATTGGCCTCCAGCCAGGTCCGCACGTTCATGCGGAATTCGGTTTCGGCGGGCGTGTCACGACGGAACATGCTGATGAAATTTCCCTAGGACGAGCGGAAGGCTCTGCACGGGCCTTTCCGAAAATCATATCTGGACGAGCCGGTGACGCAAGCCAGCGGGGATCAGAACAGCGCTAGCCTCTCTCCGTCATTTCCGGGACACGCCGAAGGCGCGAACCCGGAATCCATAACCCCTGTGTATCCGAATGATTAAGGCAGGGGTTATGGATTCCGGCTCTCGCTTCGCTCGGAATGACGGAGGAGAGGGCTAACCTGTCGCGGCGCGGATCAGCTTTTCGGCGGCGGCGCGCGCCTCGGCGGTGATCTCGGCGCCGGCCAGCATCCGCGCGATCTCCTCGCGCCGGCGCGGCGCCGCCAGCTCGGTGACGCGCGTTGCTACTCGCTTGCCCTTTTCCAGCGGGTCCTTGGTGATGAGATAGTGCCGCGCGGCGCGCGCAGCGACCTGCGGCGCATGCGTGACGGTGACGACCTGGACACGGTCGCCAAGACGGCCAAGCCGCACGCCGATGGCGTCGGCCACCGCGCCGCCAACGCCAGTGTCGATCTCGTCGAACACCAAGGTCGGCGCTGACCCGCGATCGGCCAGCACAACCTTCAGCGCCAGGAGAAAGCGCGCCAGTTCGCCGCCTGAAGCCACCTTCATCAGCGGGCCCGGCCGCGTGCCGGGATTGGTCTGTACCCAGAACTCGACGCGGTCGATGCCGTTCGGGCCGGCCGCGGCGGTATCGCTTTCGATCTGCGTGGAGAATTTGGCGCGATCGAGCTTGAGCGGCTTCAATTCGCCGTTGACCGCCTTGTCGAGCTTTCCGGCGGCCTTCTTGCGCGCCGACGAGAGCTCCGCGGCGTCCGCGGCAAAGCGCGTTCCGGCCTCCTTCGCGGTTTTCTCCAAAGCGGCCAGCCGCTCGGCGCCGGCGTCGATCAGGGCCAGATCGCCGGCGTATTTCTCGGCCAGCGCGTTGAGCGCATCGACCGGAGAATTGTACTTGCGTCCGGCGGCGCGGAGCGCAAACAGCCGCTCCTCGAGCCGCTCCAGCTCCTGCGGATCGTGATCGGCGACGCGAAGCGCGTGCTCCAGATGGCCGCGTGCCTCGTCGAGCGCATTGAGCGCCGCGTCGAGTGCCTTCACCGCGGGTTCGACCAGGGCCGGCGCCTGGGCGCCGCGGCGCTCGAGCCGACGCACCGCCGCCGCCAGCGCCGGCACCGGCGAGTCTGTTCCCGCCACGGAGTCGTGCGCGTCGCGAAGGTCGCCCGCGATCTTCTCGGATTGCATCATCGCCGTGCGGCGCTCGGCCAGCGCCATTTCCTCGCCCGCCGCGGGCTTGAGCTTGCCCAATTCCTCGACGGCGTGACGGAGCCAATCGGCTTCACGCCCCGCCCGCTCGATCTCGGCGCGATGCTTGGCAACGGCCTCCTCGGCCTCGCGCCGCGCGCTCCATAGCCGCTCGACCGCCGCTGCATCGTCCTCAAGCCGGCCATAGGCGTCGAGCAGATGGCGGTGGGTGGAAGCATCGACCAGCGCGCGGGCGTCGTGCTGGCCGTGGATCTCGACCAGCGCCGCGCCAAGCGCCTGCAGCGCCTGCACGCTCACCGGCTGGTCGTTGACAAAGGCGCGAGTGCGGCCGTCGGTGAACTGCACGCGGCGAAGGATCACGGGCTCGTCCGCGGCGACATCGGAAAGCTGGGCACGCGCCGGGTGCTTCGCCGGCAGTTCGAACATCGCGGTGACCTGGCCCTGCTCGGCGTCCTGGCGCACCAGCGTGGCGTCGCCGCGGGCGCCCAGCGCCAGCGCAAAAGCATCGAGCAGGATCGACTTGCCGGCGCCGGTCTCGCCGGTCAGCACGGAGAGGCCCGACACGAAATCGATGTCGAGCCGGTCGATCAGAACGATGTCGCGGATCGAAAGCCGGGCCAGCATGCCCTGTCCTTCCACGGAGAATCCAACGGGAAAACGACAATACTGGAAGGCCCGCCGTTACGGGACATCGCATTTGCCGATTGTGGATGGCAGCGGCTAGCTCTTGCTGCTAGTGGGGAATGGCGACTTGATGCCGGCAAAGGCTCGGCTGATCCAGGAGCCTCTGTTCTCGGTCGGCTCGAAGCCGCCCGCCTTCACCAGCTTGTAGGAATCGGCATACCAGGGGCTGTCCGGGAAGTTGTGGCCGAGCACCGCCGCCGCGGTCTGTGCCTCGGCTACCACGCCGAGTGCCATGTAGGCCTCGCTCAGGCGCATCAGCGCCTCCTCGACATGGCGGGTGGTCTGGTACTGGGTGACCACGATCTTGAACCGGTTGATCGCGCCGGTGAAATCCTTGCGGGTCAGGTAGTACCGGCCGGTGACCATTTCCTTGCCGGCGAGTTGGTCGCGCGCGACCTCGATCTTCTTCTTGGCGTTCTGCGCATATTCGGAATCCGGATATTTGCGCGAGACCTCTTCGAGCGCGGCGATCGCCTTCTCGGTGCGGCCCTGATCGCGGCTGACGTCGGGGATCTGTTCGAAATAGGCCGAGCCGATCAGGAACTGCGCGTAGGGTGCATCCGAGCTGCCGGGATGGAGCGTCACAAACCGCCGCGCGGCGGAGATGCACTCCTCATAATCCTTCGATTCGTATCGGGCGTAGGCGACCATGATGAGCGCCTTGCGCGCCCAATCCGAATAGGGATGCTGCCGCTCGACCTCTTCGAACTTCTTGGCGGCATCTTTGTAATCCCGCCGCTTGTCGAGCAGGAATACGCCCTCGTTGTAGAGCTTCTCAGGCGGCTGATCGGCAACAACCTCTTCCTTGCCGAACATACTGCCGAGGTTGCTGCAGGCTCCGAGTGGGACAACCAGCGCGGCCAAAAGCAATAGGCGCGCAAGCGGCGCGCGCCACCCTGGACCGGCAGATGAAATACGACGCCACTGCATGAGATACGGAGTGCCCCGTGCGCGATCCCCGCCGCGCCTCTATCTATTTGAAAAATAAAGGTTGACGGACCGTTTATGCGGACATTCGGCCAGGAATAAGGCGTCGGATTCAGGATACGTCCGGCCCGTAAGCCGGCGCCACCAGGCCGGTGGCGAGATCGGCATGCCCGCGGATCGTGCGGCGGGGCGCTTCCTGGCGGGTTTCCTGGCGGATTTCCGGGCGAAGCTCCGGACCCTCGACCAGCACCCAGGCCGACGGATCGGCCATCAGCGCCGACAGCACCGCATGGTTAAGCTTGTGGCCGCCACGGACCGAACGGTAGGCGCCGAGCAGCGGCGCACCGGCAAGCGCGAGATCGCCGATGGCGTCGAGCGCCTTGTGACGGGCAAATTCGTCGGCAAAACGCAGACCGTCCGGATTGAGCAACCGGTCCTCATTGACGACAAGCGTATTCTCGAACGAAGCGCCGAGCGCGTAGCCCGCGCTCCAAAGCTTCGCCACGTCGCGCATGAATCCGAAGGTGCGGGCGCGCGCCAGCTCACGGCGGAAGTTTTCCGGCTTGATGTCGAGCGCCAATCCCTGCCGGCCGATCAGCGGGTGATCGAAGTCGATCTCGAGCTCGATGCGAAAGCCCTGCGGATGCGGCCGCAGTTCGCCGTAGCAATCATTCTTGGCGACGCGGACGGGTTTCAATATCCGGATATAGCGGCGCGGCACCGGCAGCGTGACCAAGCCGACCTGATCGATCGCGTCAACGAACGGCGCTGCGCTGCCGTCCATGATCGGCACTTCGGGTCCATCGATCTCGATGACGGCGTTGTCGACGCCGAGGCCGGCGAGCGCGGCGAGCACGTGCTCGGCGGTCGAGCAGAGCGGTCCGGCGGCGTCGCCGAGAACGGTGGCGAATTCGGTTGCGGTGACGGCGCGGACGTTGGCGACGATTTCGCGATCGGGCTGTCCGCCAGCACCGCAGCGCACGAACACGATGCCGGTGTCGGCTTCCGCCGGAAGCATGGCCAGCGTGCCTGGGGAACCCGAATGCACGCCAATGCCGCTAACCGCGGTTTGATGGCGCAAAGTGGTTTGCCTGCCGGCTTTCATGCTCAAATCTGAACGCCCGTCCGATCCCCATGCACGCGAAGCGTGCAGCCCAGGAGAACCCCTGAGGTCCTCTTTTTGCCAAAAATGTCGAGGGATCCATTTCGCGGCCAAAGCCACGCCCCCCCAACACAATCGGCAGAAATCCCCCTTGTCGGCGAACAATTTAGCGCGAGAACGTATCACCGCAACTCACGCTTTCTTACGGAATGTTACCGTTAAAACGCCGCAAAGCTGCCCAAAACGCGACGCTTGCAACATCGACGCGGCCCATATCGGCCCCCCTTCCCGATCGCTTCCCGGCGGCCACCTGAGGCGGGCCAACGTCCGACTTTATCAAATCTCGTTGTAAATCATAGCCTTGCATCACGAAAATACACGTTCAACACCGTCTCGCGACCGATCCCGGCATTGGCGCTCCGGGATCGCTGATCGTTTCAGGTCCCGCCGCTTAGTTCGCCTGGCGGCGAAGGAACGCCGGAATTTCGAGCTGATCGTCATCCACAGGCTTGTGCACAGGCAGGGCCTGCCGGCCGTGGATATCCAGACCCTGCGGGGCCGGCGCGGGCGGCCGCTTGGCGTATTCCGAGACCGGATCTGGCATCCGGACGGGTTGGCGTTGGGGCAGCGGCGGCAGTTGCTGCCGTTCCGCCTCAGTCCGCTGCTCCTGTGCCTCGCTATCATCGCGGCGGCCGAGCCCGACCTGAGCGAGGCGCTGCAGCAGCGACATGCGCTGTTTCTCCGGACCGGGTTCCTCAACCTCGCCGCGCTGGGCGCGGATCTGGTTCTGGGCCGGCACCGGCAGTTCGTCGATCCGCGGCATCCGCGGAGTGCGCGCAATTTCGGGTTGCGGCGGAATAAAGGCTGTCGGCATGTCCTGCGGCGAAGGCTCGGTCATCACTGGCTCCAAGAACAGCGACGGCTTCGGCGTGATCGGCCGGATCGTCACATCTTCCGGCGATGCGAGAGCCGCGGCCACTGCCGCAGTCGCCGCTTGCTCGAACGAGGGAC
>Ga0207683_10006067_pt1 | contig 10346 bp, 9 predicted proteins | sample KBSM73metaG_FD_184333 | JGI IMG/M metagenome (GOLD analysis project Ga0207683, IMG submission 184333) | Miscanthus rhizosphere microbial communities from Kellogg Biological Station, Michigan, USA - KBS M7-3 metaG (SPAdes) (version 2) | ecosystem: Host-associated > Plants > Roots > Rhizosphere >...
GTTCCTCATCGCAGAATCCGGGTGTCGGAAAAAGTCCGCGGACACGCTCTATCCGGCCAGGCGCGAGGCCGATTTCCTCCTCGCACTCACGCGCCGCCGCCTGCTCCGGTGTTTCTCCTTCGTCGACGCTGCCTGCCGGAATCTCCCACATCTCGCGTCCGACACTCGCACGGTACTGCCGTATCAGGACCACGCGCCCATCATCCGCGATCGGGACCAGAACCACCGACGGTGGGTGCCGGACGATGGCAACTTCGTGCTCCTGGCCGTTCGGGAATTTGCGCCTTTCCACTTCCACTGAAAACACGCGTCCCTTGTAGACGATGGCCACAGGTTCCTCCCGCACCGGCTCCTGACTGCCGACGCCTGTCGCGTTACTGTTCGAGATCCTCGGGATTGGCGGCGATCAGTTCGTCGAGCACCGACTTGAGGTCGGGCGGAAGCTCGCTCTCGAACTCCATCCGGCGGCCATCCGAAGGGTGCTTGAACACCAGCTTCGCCGCGTGGAGGAAGGGCCTGTCGAGCTTCATGACCGCTCTGATATCGGCAAGCACCCGGCGGTGGACCCCGCCGTACAACGCGTCGCCCACGATCGGATGTCCGATCGCACTCAGATGCACGCGAATCTGGTGCGTACGGCCCGTGTGAATGGCGATCTGCGCGAGGGTCAGCGCGGGGTTGACGTGATACACGCGCACGATCCGCGTCACGGCCTCACGGCTTCGGCGAGCGCGATTCGACATCTTCTTCCGATTGTTCGGATCGCGTCCGATCGGTTCTTCAATGCGCCGTCCCGCCTGGACCACCCCCCAGACGAGCGCAACGTACTCCTTCTCGACTTCCCGGTCGTGGAATTGCCGCGCCAGTTCCTGGTGTGCGGCATCGTTCTTGGCGACGACCATCAGTCCCGAGGTGCCGCGGTCGAGGCGATGCACGATCCCGGGCCGGCGTTCGCCGCCAATACCCGACAGATCGTCCACGTGGTGGAGCAGCGCATTTACGAGCGTGCCCGAATCGTGACCCGCGGCGGGATGGACGACCATCCCTGCCGGCTTGTCGACGACCACGACGTCCGGGTCCTCGTACACGATGGGCAGGTCGAGATTCTCGGGAGCGGGCGTGGCGTCTTTGAGCTCGGGGACATCGAGCTCAATCGATGCGCCTGTCTTGAGCCTGTGATTCGCTTTCGCAAGGCGGCCGTCGACCTTGACGAGGCCCTCCTCGATCAGCTTTTGGAGATACGAACGCGATTGGCCCGCGACGACCGACGCAAGAAAGCGGTCGAGGCGCTGGCCGTCGTTCTCTTCCGAAACAGTTACCGTGAAGGGAGGAATGTCAGGCTGCCTTCCGCGCCCGTTCAGGCGCAGGCGCGCTTCGCCGTGCCAGGGTCACGAGCATGATCACCGCCAGCGGCGCGAGGACCAGCGAAATGAACTGGGATGTTGAGAACATCAAAACCGAGCCCCGCGGGTCGTTGCGGTAGAACTCGATGATGAAGCGGGAGATGGCGTAGAGCAGCATGTAGACCCAGAACGTGCGCCCCGGATACGGACGCCCGCGACGCTCGGTCGCCAGCAGCACTGCCAGGATCAGCGCCTCGGCCCCGGCTTCGTAGAGTTGCGTCGGGTGAAGCGGCACGTTCAACGGTGTCCCGACGTTCGCGGCCGCGTAGGGGTTGGTGAAGGTAATCGCCCACGGAACATCGGTCGGCTTCCCCCAGCAGCACCCCGCGAAGAAGCAGCCGAACCGTCCGACGACGTGTCCCAGCGCGATGCCGGGCGCGAAGACATCGGTCGTGGTCCACAGCGGTAGTCCGATCTTCCGGATGTACCAGAGCGCCACCGACACCGCCAGGATGAGGCCGCCGTAGAACACGCCACCCGAGCGGGCGAGCGTGATGAGTTCGGAAGGGTCGCTGACAAAGGTGCGGAAGTCGGTCACCACCAGCAGCAACTTCGCGCCCACGAGCGCGCTGATGATGATGTAGATCCCGAGGTCCAGCACGCGCGCCTGGTCGAGCCCCCGTGCCTGGGCACGAACCATCGCAAGCTTCAGTCCGAGCAAATAGGCCGACGCCAGCAGAACGCCGTAGGTGTAGATGGTGGCCGGGCCGAGATCAAACAGGATTGGATGCATGCGTGCCAGTTCCGATCATATCGAGGATCATCAGCGCCACGCCGACCGTTATCGCTGAGTCAGCCACGTTGAACGCCCAGAAATGAAAGCTGCCCCAGTAGGCGTCGACAAAGTCGACGACCGAGCCCACGAACATCCGGTCGATGAGATTGCCGGCTGCCCCGCCGATGATGAGCGCCATGGCGAGTCGTGGCAGCAGCTGCTGGTTTGCCAGGGTGCCGGCATAGAGCGAAACGCCCACGAGCGCGCAGATAGCGATGACCGCAATCACCATCGTTTTGCCCGGGAAGTCGACCGCGTTCAGAAACCCGAAAGCGGCGCCCGTATTCCGGACGTGCGTGATATCGAGGAAGTTGGGAATGATTTCAACGCTGCTGTGCAGCGGCACCCTCGTCCGCACCAGCCACTTCGTCAACTGGTCCAGGGCGACCACGAGGATGGGTGCCGAGATCTCCATGAGGCGTCCGCGTGTCTGAGACATTTGCGACGCCTCAGCCACGAATCGGCTCGGCGAGCGCTTCCTGGCAGCGCTCGCACAGTCCGGCCCACTCGGGCTCGCTCGACACGTTCGGAACATAACGCCAGCACCGTTCACACTTGACGCCGCCGGCGCGCTCGATGGTGATGTGCGGGCCGCCTTCGGCGTGCGCATCGACATCGGCCGGTGCCGGCCGAAGGACAACCTCGGAGACGATGAACAGCATCGGCAACTGCTCGCCGTAACTCTCGAGGAACACCAGGTCCTTTTCGTTGGCCGAGAGCACGACACGAGCCTGGAGCGAACTGCCGATCTGCTTGTCCTTCCGCAGCGGCTCAATCTGCGCGAGCACCCGCTCCCGAAGCGAGGCCAGGCGCTGCCAATGCTCCAGTAGCGGCGCGTCCACGAAGCCTTCGAGCGAAGTCTGCTCCGGAAAAAGAGCCATGTGCACCGACTCGAGGTGCCGTCCCGGGAGGTGACGCCACAGCTCGTCTGCCGTGAACGACAGAATCGGCGCGAGGAGCCGCGTCAGGCCGTCCGCCATGATGTACATCGCGGTTTGCGCGGACCGCCGCTCACGCGAGCGAGCCGCAAACGTGTACAGGCGGTCCTTCGATACGTCCGCATAGAGCGAACTCAGGTCGACCGTTGCGAACGCGTTCACGGCCTGGAAAATGGCCCCGTACTCGTACTTGCCATATGCGCGACGAACCTTGAGTGAAACCTCCGCGTACCGGGCCAGGATGTACCGGTCCACTTCCTCGAGCGCTGCCTGCTCGACGAGGTCGGCGTCGGGGTTGAAGTCGTACAGGTTCGCCACCAGGTACCGCAGGGTGTTCCGGATCTTCCGATAGGCCTCGACAGCCCGGGCAAGCACTTCCTTGCCGAGCCGGATCTCCTGCGTGTAGTCGCTCATCGACACCCACAGCCGGAGGATGTCGGCGCCGCTCTGCTTGATGATGTCCTGCGGCTCGATCGAGTTCCCGAGCGACTTGGACATCTTGCGTCCGTCTTCCGCGACGATGAACCCGTGCGTGAGGACCTCGCCAAACGGCGCGCGCCCTCGCGTGCCGATCCCGACGAGGAGCGAACTCTGGAACCAGCCTCGGTGCTGGTCGCTGCCTTCGAGATAGATGTCCGCAGGCCATGTGAGTTCAGGCCGTACTGACAGCACGGCTTCATGACTCGAGCCCGAGTCGAACCAGACGTCGAGGATGTTCATCTCGCGCGCGAAGCTGGTGCCGCCGCACGACCCACAGGAGAGCCCCTCGGGCACGAACTCCTCCGTGGGGCGCTCGTACCAGGCGTCGGCGCCGAAACGCTCGAACACGGAGGCGGCCTTTTCGACAATCGCCGACGAGATCACCGCTTCCCCGCAGTTGGTGCAGTCGAGCGCCGGGATGGGCACGCCCCACGCACGCTGCCGCGACACACACCAGTCCGGCCTGTTCGCGACCATGTTGTAGATGCGGTCGTGGCCCCAGCCCGGGATCCACGCCACCTTGTGATCCACCTGGTCGAGCGCTGCTTCACGAAGCGTGCGTACCGAGCCCCCATCCCCCGCCAGCCGTGGATCGTCCATCCCGATGAACCATTGCGAGGTGGCCAGGAAGATGACCGGATTGTGGCAGCGCCAGCAGTGCGGATATGTGTGCGAAAACGACTTTCGATGCCAGAGGCGCCCGCGCTCCTTCAGCGCCTCTTCCACCTTCGGGTTCGCATCGAACACGCGCATGCCGCCGAAGAGTTCGACCGTTTCCAGAAAGTGTCCCGCCGGTCCGATCGGCGCATAGATATCCAGGCCGTACTTCTGACCGGTACGGAAGTCGTCGGCGCCATGACCCGGGGCCGTGTGGACGGCGCCCGTGCCGGCGTCCAGCGTCACGTAGTCTGCAAGCACGCCCAACGAGTCGCGCTCGTACAGCGGATGACGGAACTTGATGCGATCGAATACCTCACCCTTCATTCGCGCGACGGCGGTCCCGAGCACGACACCGGTCTCAGCCGCAACTGTCGCGGCCAGACCTTCAGCGACGATAACCGCCCTCCCGTCGACGTCATAGGCGGCGTAGTCGAACTCGGGATGGAACGCCACGGCGAGGTTGGACGGGATGGTCCACGGTGTGGTCGTCCAGATCAGCACCGACACCTGACGCCCCGCCAGGTCCGGCACGCGGGCGACAAGTTCCGCGGCATTGGCCGCTGGCAGCGGGAACTCGACGTAGATCGATGGCGAGGTGTGGTCCTCGTATTCGACTTCAGCCTCGGCGAGCGCCGTGCGGCAGTGGATGCACCAATGCACCGGCTTCTTGCCCTTGTAGACGAGTCCCTGGTCGACAAAGCGGCCGAACGCGCGCGCAATTGCCGCCTGATACCTGAAGTCCATCGTCAGGTACGGTTCGTCCCAGGTGCCGAGCACGCCGAGACGCTGGAACTGCGCGGTCATCGTGCCGATGAAGCGCTCTGCAAACGCCCGGCACGCGCGGCAGAAATCCGCCGTCGACATCTCGCGTTTTTTCGGTCCCAGCTCTCGGTCCACCTGCAGCTCAATCGGCAGGCCGTGGCAGTCATAACCGACGACATACGGCGCGTCGAAGCCTTCCATCGAGCGCGATTTGACGACGAAGTCCTTCAGAATCTTGTTCAGCGCCGTCCCGATGTGGATGTTGCCGCTCGTGTAGGGTGGGCCGTCGTGCAGCACGAACTTCGGCGCGCCGCGGCGGTGCTCACGAATCTTCCCGTAAAGATCCATGGCAGCCCACCGGGCGAGCGCATCCGGCTCGGTTGTGGGCAGGTTCGCTTTCATCGGGAAGTCGGTGCGCGGCAGGTTGACGGTGTCTTTCCATTCAGGCATGGGTATCCGCCAATTTTATAATGAACGGATGACCAGCCCCGCAGAAGCTCTACCAGGTGCGCCACTGCGCACCGAGGTGCTCGACAACGGCCTCAAGGTGCTGATCCTGGAAGAGCACACCGCGCCGCTCGCGTCGGTGTGGTGCTGGTACAAGGTCGGATCACGCGATGAGCGGCCCGGGCTGACGGGAATCTCCCACTGGGTCGAGCACATGAACTTCAAGGGCACGACCAATATTCCGCGCGACCAGGTGAAAGGAATCATTGAGCAGTTCGGCGGCTTCTGGAACGGATACACGTGGCTTGACCAGACGACGTACGTCGAGACCGCTTCGCGCGACGCGCTCGATCGGATGCTGTTCATCGAGGCCGAGCGCATGGCCCACGGTCTCTACGATCCGGCGGACTGCGAGTCCGAACGAACCGTGATCATCTCGGAGCTGCAGGGTGGCGAGAATGATCCCGACAATTTCCTCGATCAGGAACTGACGGCAACGGCCTTCAAGGCCCATCCTTACCGGAATCCCACCATCGGCTGGCTCGCGGACCTCCAGGCGATGACGCGCGACGACCTGTTCGGGTACTACCGCAGGCACTACGCGCCCGACAACGCGACGCTGGTGATCGTCGGCGACGTGGATGTGGAGGATGCGCTGGAACGCACGCGCAACCACTTCGGCGGAATCGAACCGGGCGGCCTGATTCCGCGCATGCGAACGAGCGAGCCCGAGCAAACAGGAGAGCGGACAGTCGTCATCAGGAAGGAAGGGACGACGGCGTACTTCAAGGCCGGCTACCATGCTCCCGCCTTCGACGATCCGATGTTCGTGCCAGCGCTCCTCCTCGATGCCGTGCTCACCGGTGCCAAGGGCGTGAACCTGTGGAGCAGCTTTCGCATACCGCCGCCGCAGAGAAGCGCACGGCTTTATCGTGCCCTCGTCGAGACCGGGCTTGCCTCGAGTGTCCAGGCCGTCATGCTGCCTACGGCAGAACCCTATCTCTACACGGTTTCAGCATCGGTCACAGACGGCACGTCGCTCGACGCAGTCGAAGGTGCGGTGCTGGAGACGCTCGAGACGGTGAGGAGCCAGGGCGTCACCGACATGGAACTGCAGCGTGCAAAGCGGCAGCTCCATGCCAGGATGGTCTTCGACGAAGACAGCGTCACGAATGTTGCGCACCAGCTTGGTTACTTCGAAACAATCGGCTCGCTCGACACGTTCCGCCTGCTCCCGCAGCACATCGCGAGAACGAGCCTCGACGAAGTGAACGCCGCCGCGGCCACAGTGTTTCGTCCGGACAACAGGACAATCGGCCGGTTCGAACCGATTCCACCCGGACAATCGAAGAATGCCGGTGGAGTCCGCCCCTGATGGCCGGACTCCAGCCCTCACGCACGGTCCTCCCGAATGGCGTCACGCTCCTCACGAAGCAGACGAGGAAGACGCCGGCCGTCACGATCAGCCTCACGCTGCGATGCGGCTCCGTCGCCGACCCTTCCGACGGTCCAGGAACGGCGCACCTCCTGTCGCGTGTCATCGATCGGGGCACCGCCGACCGTACGGCGGCAGACATCGCAGACGCGCTCGACAACCGCGGGATATCAGTCAGCGTCTCTGCCTCCCGCCTGTTCTTCAGCCTGGTCTGCACGTGCCTGGCCGAAGACTTCGAGGCCGTCCTCGACCTCCTCGGGGAAATCATCATGTCCCCGATCGTTCCGGAGGAGGAACTGGCGACGCGCAAGACCCTTGTGGCGACCAGCCTTCGGCAGGACGAAGACAGCCCGGCGGTCCTGGCTGTCGAGCGCTGCCTGGCCCTGCTCTACGGACCTGATCACGCATATGGTCGCCCCATCAAGGGAACGATCGAATCGGTGAACGCGCTCACCCGCGGACGCCTCCTGGCTTTCCACGGCGCCAGGTTCGCCCCGGGCCAGCTGGTTGCCATCGTCGTCGGAGACGTCGAGGAGTCGCGGGTCGAAGCCTGTGCGGGCGAGGTATTCGGAGATTGGAAGGCGAGCGTACATGACGTCCCCGCGCTCAGGGCTGCCGACGCTCCGTCCTCACGCCGCTTCGTCACGATACCGATGATGAACAAGGCCCAGACCGACATTGCCTATGGATTCGTGTCCATCGCGAGGTCCGATCCGTCGTACTACGCGTACACGCTGATGAACAACGTTCTCGGCCAGTACGCGCTCGGTGGCCGTCTCGGCGACAGCATCCGTGAACGCCAGGGGATGGCCTACTACGTGTCGAGCTCCTTCGATGCGTCGACGATCCCTGGACCGATGCTGATTCGGGCGGGCGTCGCGGCCGCCAACGTAGAACGCGCGATTGCGTCGATCGACGAGGAACTGCAGACCATCCGGAAGACCGGCGTCACCGGACGCGAACTCGCGGAGTCCCGCCAGTACCTCGTCGGGTCGATGCCACGCTCGCTTGAAACCAACGCCGGGATTGTCGCCTTCCTGCAGAACGCCGAGTTCTTCGGCCTTGGCCTCGATCACGATACCCGTCTGCCGACGCTCCTGACGATGGTGACGATTGATGAAGTGAATGCGGCGGCAGAAGCGCTCGACCCGGGCCGCGCTACTATCGTCGTGGCAGGACCGTACCGGCAGGAATGATCAGGGCCGTACTCTTCGACGTCGATTTCACTCTCATCTATCCAGGCCCCACGTTCCAGGGTGAAGGATATCGCGCGTTCTGCGCCCGGCAGGGTGTCGAGGTGGATGCCGCATTGTTCGATCGTGCGGTTGTGAGCGCCGCCCGACTGCTCGATCTGCCCGCGGACACGGTGTACGACGACGACATTCACGTGCGTTACACCAGGCACATCATCGAGGAGATGGGAGGCTCAGGAGATGCGCTGGATGCGATCGCGCGCGAGATCTACCGGGAGTGGGCAGCCTGCCAGCACTTCGAGCTGTACGACGATGTTCCACAAGTTTTGCGCGAACTGCATGCTGCCGGAATCCGAATCGGCCTTGTCTCGAACTCGCACCGCTGCCTCGCGTCGTTTCAGTCGCACTTCGATCTGCAGGGCCTCATTTCAGCCACCGTGTCATCGTCGGAGCACGGCATGATGAAGCCGCATCCGAGCATCTTCACCGCGGCGCTTGGTCTCGTCGACGTGCCTCCCGCGGCAGCCCTGATGGTCGGCGACAGCGTGAGGCACGACGTGGAGGGGGCGCTGCAGGTTGGCATGCACGCCGCGCTGCTGCATCGGAGCAGTACTCCGCATCCGCGGGAACAGGAACTTGCGGATAAGGGAGTTCCCGTTCTGCGATCGCTGCACGACCTTCCCACGCTCGTGCGCGGTTGAGTGGTGAGCCGGGACGGTCGCTGGCCGAGTGCGAAAAGAACTAGCCGGGAGGCCAGGACAGGCTGCGTCCGCCGATCAGGTGAAGATGGATGTGGAACACCGTCTGGCCCGCGTCACGGTTGGTGTTGAAGACGGTCCGATAGCCTCCGGCGTCGATGCCACGCTCCCGGGCGATTGATGCGGCGCGCCGAACCAGTTCTCCGACGATGGCATCGTCTGGTGCCTGTAGATCGTTGAGCGTGGGGATGTGGCGCTTCGGAACAATCAGGACGTGCGTCGAGGCCTGTGGGTTGATGTCGTTGAACGCCAGCACGTGCTCGTCTTCGTAGACGATCGACGCTGGAATTTCGCGGCCGATGATCTTGCAGAACAGGCAGGACATGGGAGCAGTTTAGAGCACTCGCCTCTGGACTACCGCAGCCCTCGGTATGTCCTGCAGATCGCGTTTCAGCTCCAGCAGCGTCAGGCCGGACGCCTGCGAAAGGGCTGAACCGACCGCCGGTTCCTGGCCCGCGCCGAATTCGAAGATCAGGATTCCTTCGGGGGCCAGGGCCGTGCCGGCCCCCTTGACCAGGCGTTTCACGATCCGCATGCCGTCCTCGCCCGCAAACAGCGCGGCCGGCGGCTCGAACTCCCGCACTTCCGGCTGCAGCGACTTCGCATCGATTGTCGGCACGTAAGGTGGATTGGACACGATCAGGTCGAAGGGACCCTCGATGTCGACGAAGAGGTCGGCGCGGGTGCACTGGACGCGACCCGCCAGTCCGTGCCGCGCGACGTTGCGGCGGGCCACCGCCAGCGCCTCCTCGGAGATGTCGCTGGCCACAATGGTGGCTCGCGGAAATTCTCGTCCGAGACCAACCGCCACGCACCCGCTGCCGGTGCACATATCGAGGATGCGGATCGCCTGCGTTCGCTCGAACTGCTCGAGCGCCGCTTCAATCAACAGCTCGGTTTCCGGCCTTGGGATCAGAACCGCCGGCGTCACCTCGATGTTCAGATTCCAGAACTCACGGCAGCCGGTGATGTAGGCGAGTGGTTCGCGCGCAACGCGGCGAGCGACAAGCGATTCGTAATCGTCGTGAAAGCGCGCCGTGGCGGTTTCATCGCCGTGCGTCAACAGCCGCGCAGCGTCCCAACCGAGCAGGTGCTGGGCAAGCAGGCGGGCATCGAGAGCAGCCTCGTCGGGCGGAATCCCCGCCGCGCGGAAACGGCGGCGGGCGTCAGCGACCAGGTCGTTGATCTCGGTGGCCATCGCCTGGCTGTTCGATGCCTCGCTGGCAGTGTTACGAGACTGCCGTCGCGTCCTTCAGTTTCTCCGACTGGTAGTAGGTCACGACGTTGTCGAGCAGCTCTTCGAGGTCGCCGTTCAGTACATTCACGAGCTGGTGGGTCGTGAAGTTGATCCGGTGGTCGGTGATTCGGCTCTGCGGAAAGTTGTAAGTGCGAATCTTCTCTGACCGTTCGCCGGTGCCCACCTGGCTTTTCCGGTCCTTGGCGATCGCTTCCTGCTGCTTGCGCAGCTCCATCTCGTACAACCGCGCTAGCAGCA